>Ga0105054_10007947_pt1 | contig 14199 bp, 11 predicted proteins | sample BON02_FD_78091 | JGI IMG/M metagenome (GOLD analysis project Ga0105054, IMG submission 78091) | Freshwater microbial communities from Lake Bonney liftoff mats and glacier meltwater in Antarctica - BON-02 (megahit assembly) | ecosystem: Environmental > Aquatic > Freshwater > Ice > Glacier...
AGGTGGACACTGATTCTTCTTCCTTTTACATGCTCACAATGCTCGGTCGCGACTGCCGCATCGCCGCCGACCAAAGCCCACCAGCAGCCACCTCGGGGGGCGGGCAAAACAACGACGAGGAAGAGGAAGAGGAAGCATAACGCAGGTACAACCCCCATTCCTCCTTCGAAAGCCGGCCCAGGAAAATGGAAGGCCCCATCTGTCGACTCAACTCCTCCAGGCACGTCACAGCCGTATGTCGTGTCAGCGGGCTAGCTAACGGCGAAGCCAAAACACCAAGCAACGCAGGGGTAAACAGCTCCAAATGTCGTCTCAAAGTAGCTTTGCCCAGTTTCTGCATCGCCTCAGGTAAGACCCGCCACAGGCTCTGACGCAATCGGTCGGCATCAGCGAAATGCTGCAAGCGCCCCAACTCAGCCAGCCTAGGCAAGTAAGCCTCCACAAACCCACTCTCGGGACGAAGGTCCTCAGAACACAACTCCCGGAACAAATACAGAGCCCCCTCCGAGACTTCCCAAGGCTGCGCTTCATACTTATAAGAAGTATGAGCGTGGTCGTGCGCATGGGCAGTAGCAGCAGCAGCCGGATGCGCAGCCCCTCCCCCACAGCATCCAAAAATAGGTCGGCCCGTGTGCGCTTGGGGATCATTGAAATGCTTCAGCTGCTCCTCCTTCGTCTGCAGCGGCTGCCCACGCGCCGCCTCCAGCGTAGCCATCAAACGAGCGACCAAGCAAGCCTGCAGCTTCTCCTTACTCTCCCCACCATGCCGAGCAAGCGCCGCCAACACCCACGCAGCCTCCTCCCGGATCGACCACGACTCATCCTCCAACCTAGCAAAGCACACCTCCATTACCCCTCCCTCCCTCCCTCCCACCACCCCCGGAAAACTCTCAACCAACTGCGCCAGCGCCACACACCCCGCCGAACGCACCTCCCAATGAGGGTCCTCCAAACACGGCACCACCGTCGCCACCATTCGCTCCGCATACGGCTGCACCGCCTCCCCCTCCACCTTTGCCGCCAATTCCTTCATGGCATAACACGCGGCCACCCTCGCAAAATGACTGCGGCCATGGGCAACAGCGTGACAATGATGCTCCACCATCTCCCCCACATACCGCGCCACAGTCTCCCGTCCACTTCTCGCCTCACCTCCAGCAGTAGCAGCAGCAGCAGTAGTAGTAGTAGTAGAAGCAAACAAACCCACCCACGTCTCCTGCGCATGCACTTGGACCCCTTCCGGGACATAATAGCGACTCTGGCACAACGGCGGCAACAACACACTAAACAACTCTTCTCCTCCCGAAGCCGCCAAAAGGCTACGCGTGGCACGAGCAGCAGCATACACAACTTGAGGCCAGGCATCCTCCAATCCCTCCGCCACCACCGCAGCCAACGCCGGCAGCGGCAGCACCTCCTTGTTATCGCAGCAGCAGCGTTCCACCAAAACACGCACCATGTTCATGGCCGCCTCGCGGACGTAGCGATTGGGGTGGGTAGCGGCGGCGTAGACGGCCTTGTCCAGCCACTGTTCGGGGGAGAGTAATCCCTGTCGCACCAACTCAGGTCCACACCCCTCCACCACCACCTGCAGCGCCAACAACGACGTTTCCAGTGCCCGCCAGCCCGTCACGTCGTCCAAGGGGATGTCCTTTTGTGCGCCCAGGTTCGTCGGGCGTGTCTCGGTGGCGCGCTTGGTGAGTTGGGAGTCGACGCTCGCCCACAAATGCGCCTGGCAACGCACGTACGCGTCCGTGCCTACCGCCGGCAAAGTGCAAAGCAAGCCCAACGTCTTGGCCACCAGCCCACGGACACGCGGCTCGTCGTGTTCCAAGTGCCTGGCAATGATAGAGTAAAGCGTCTCGCGGAGCGCGGGCGACACGGTCGGGGCCGGGGCCATGCGCGCCACGGCATCATTGCACATCAAGAGCCCGACACACAAACAGTCCCACCGCGCCGCCTCGTCCGACGCGGCGAGCAGCAGGGTCTGCACGGATCCCTCGACGTCCTCGGGCATGAAGGAGGGCTTGGCCATGAGCGTGGAAGACAGGAGTTGGGCGGCCGGCAGGAGCAAGGAAGAAGAGGAGGAGGAAGAGGGCGCTTGCTGCAAGCGCTTCACCAGGCAGCTTGCCGCCTTGGAGGACGACGAGAAGTCCATGTTTTCGTTTGATAAGCTGTGTGGGGTGGGTCGGAAGGGCTCGGTGAGTGATGTGATTCCATGTGCGGGGCTTCGATTTGCTTACGGGCGGCATCACATGGCTTGATGAGCGATGATAGACGAAGGAGGGAGGCAGAGGCAGGGTGGGAAGGAGGCAAGCACCAAGCACCACAGGCAATGAACGCCAGCAGCAACCTCGACAAGGCCCAGGGCATATTACGCACTGGCACGTCGTGGTGCTGGCTTTGCTTTCCGCTCGCCACGCCCCTATTGGTTTTTGGTCTTGTGTCTTTGGGGGTCTTGGCGAGGCAAGGCACCCGAGCGATTTAGCCCTCTGCGTTTTCCTTGTCCTCTCGCCCAGCCTGTCTTAGCAGAAGCAAGCCAAGATTTTGTGCAGGTCAGCACCCAAACACACCCAGCGAGGGTGGTGGAGGGCATGGACATGCTTGGGCCACCACATTGCAGCGTCAGTGGCCGTGGTTGACCTGGTCAAGTGTGCCCCAGCCTGCCCTCTCACAGCCACTCACCCCATCTCTACCCCTCCTCACGCATTCCGACCGCGTCGTCAGATCTCTGGTCACCGCCTAGCAAGCGAACAGGGAGAGCCAGGGCCTTGCGGTGTTAAGCCTGACGCCCTGCGACGCACTAACAGCACCACGGGACGACCATCCAAGGCCTGAAGTGGTGGTCAAGGGCGCAGTGGCCGGCAGGATCCCGGCTGCAAGCTCCCAGGGTCAAGCACGACTGCAAGCAGGGCAAGAGAAGGCTCAGCTCTCCCTCCTCTGTAGTGCAATGCCACTGCCACTGCACTGCACCACAAAACCCACGCGGTCACACATCACATCCCCAGCTCACTTTACTCACTTGGTTTTCCTCCTTCCAACCCCATCCCGACATAGACGTGTTTACTCGACCTTTCACCCGTCCAATCATGAAGACTGCCGTCGTCTTGGCCACCCTCTTCTGCGGCGTCCAGGGTTTCTTGGCGCCCAGCATGCCCACGACGGGTGTGGTGGCACGCAGCAACAGCGGGCGTTTGACCACCAAGATGGCTGAGGCGGCGGGCGAGGAGCCTTTCGTCCCCGACATGGACCGCCGCAAGCTCATGAACAGCATTCTCTTAGGCTCCGTCGGCTTGAACATTGCCGGTCTGGCCGTGCCTTACATCGCCTTCTTCGTGCCCCGCACGGACGGCGCTGCCGGCGGGGGGTTGGTCGCCAAGGACGCGCTTGGTGATGATGTGACCTTGTCGGGCTGGTTGTCCACCCATCAGGCGGGCGACCGCTCCTTGGTACAGGGCCTCAAGGGCGATGCCACCTACCTGATCGTGAAGGAGGACAAGACCATCGAGAACTACGGCTTGAACGCCGTCTGCACGCACTTGGGGTGCGTCGTGCCCTGGAACAAGGCCGAGAACAAGTTTATATGCCCGTGCCACGGCTCCCAGTACGACAAGACCGGCAAGGTCGTGCGTGGCCCCGCCCCGCTCTCGCTGGCCCTCGCCCACGTCACCGAGAAGGAGGAGAAGGTGGTGCTCACGCCCTGGACAGAAACGGATTTCCGAACGAACTTGGCCCCTTGGTACGATCTTTAAAGCTGTGGTGTGCTTGTGTTTTGTGTTAGTTTCTCTGTAATTATATTTACTCACCTCTCTTCCCTCCTCTTTTCCTCCTCCCGCATCACAGGTGGAAGTAGACTCGGGTCGAAGACAACATAAGGTAGCTGCGCATAGAAAAAATGGTGGAAAGCAAGACACAGGCACGGTTGGACAGGCAGGCTTCGACAAGATGAAAGAACAGGCAGAGAGAGTTACTCCCATTTCGCTTTTGCTGATTCGATGCCAAGGGCAGCAAAACGACCTCTTTGTTCTGGAGATGAGATGATTAAAAGAAGGGCCGCCTAGTAGTAATGTGCTGGGGGAGGAGTAGGGAAGGACGACGGTGATAGTTAACAACAATGTGTGCATGTGCGTGCGTGTGTTTGTTTGTTTCTGTTGTGTGTCGTGCAAGTGCCTAATAATAAAAGTGTGTTTTGTCTTGGAGGGGCTCCTCCTTTGGCCTGTGATGATGTTGCATGCACGCTGAGCACGGGAGGGGGGAGGATAGACTGTTTCGCGTCCCCCAAGAACAAATCACGAACAAAAAGAAACAGAAATGAGATTCTATTCTTGAGAAAATGCTGAAAAACTGTATGTTGCTTTTCGTTTGAGGGAGGTCGGTTACTCAAGAAATCGCCGGCGGCAATGTTCTTTGGTTTGCTTTCCCCCACGTAATGCACTCACCACTCACGCCCACGCTACCTACACGTCACGGCAGAATAAAGGGCACGCTGCTGGCCAGGCACAGGGGGGCAAAGGCGAGAAAGCAGGTGCTCTGGACGCTTGCTTGGAAGCGCAGGTCAGTCAAGGCCACACGCCGCATCAGGGGGGCCGAGGGCTTCCGTCCGGCCAAGACCTCCGGCTAGCGAGCTGATCCTGCTGCCTGCCCTGGAGGGCAAGTTGCCGGAGGCAATGAACGGGGAGGAGGACATTTTGAACCTCGAGGTGCAGGGAGTCTTGGAGAAATGGTCCAAGCATGTCAAGAAATACCAGCGGCGGTTCTTCCGCTGCCAGCGCGACTGCATCAGCTACTTCCACTACAAGGGCCACCCGCCGGCCAAGGGTGCGGAGGCTTCTTGGATCCTGGATCTAAAGGACGTGGTGCGCTTGGAAAAGCTGCCGCAGACGCTTTCCTTTGAGCTCTACAATGCCAAGGACGAGCGCCTACTCATGTGCAAGAACTCTACGTTCGGGGAGTACAAGCTTTGGACCGACGTGCTGGAGAGCAAGATTAATCATCTGCGGCAGCGCGGGGAGGCGGCCGAGGAGGAAATGGTGACGCGATTTGAGACCAATACCTTCACGATGCTGGCCTTGATGAGTGCCGAGGAGGTCGACGAGCTGGCTCAGACCACCTTGGACGAGTTGCTCCTTCCAGCAGCGCCCAGGGCATCCTCCTCCTCCTCTTTTTCGGTGGGCGAAAGGTCTCTAGGGGCTTCGGCAGCGGCGGTAGCATGGGAAGTTGCAAGAGACAAGGAGGACGAGAGGGAGGAGAATCAGCAGCAACATCTCGACCATGAGCAAATCGAAAGCATGGCACATCGGCTGGGAGACGGCTTGGCTGTAATGGAGGAGCTTTGCTTGGACCTGCTCAGCGAGGTGAAAGACGCAGACGCATCGAGCAAACGCCGCCTGTGTGGTCGTTTGTTTGAACGGTACTACGCTAGCTTGGAAGCTCATCTCCTCCTGCGCGTGGGGCCCGTGCTGGGGGAGGAAGTGCTGGGTGTGGACCTACTGATGAAGCAGCCGCTGCGCACCATCATGGCGCTGTATGCCTGTCGCAAGCGAGTGCAGCAGTTTGACACTGCTATCAAGAAAGCTGCGAAAACCCTAAGCGGGGCGGCCAATGGGCGCGAGCGTAATGCGGGGGCGACGGTGGCGGTCCTTTCGGAGGGAAGCAGCGCGCTCGAATCGCTCTTGGTCAGGGAGGCCACCCTGGTTGCGAGCATTGTTTCCTTGACCCTCCACGAGGTGAAGCAGCGCTGGAGCGACGAGACACAGGCCTTAATAAAGTGGTTTGCGCCGCCGTCGTCGTCACCTTCTACGGTTTTCTCCTCTTCTTCCGTTTCTCTGGACAGCCCGCGGGGGGAGCGCCAGCGTGGGTCGGGCAAGTGGGGGCGTAGCTTGACAGCAGTCATACCTACCGTCATTAGCAATGCGACGATGACGACGACGCCCAGAAGACTAGATCGAGAGCCACCGTTGTCGCTGAGTGTGTCGGCGGTTTTTGGCACCATCGGAACGATTTTGACGGGCCTTTGCTTTGATAAGGACGTTCAGGTGGATGATGAGCTGCAGGCCAAAGCGCATTACCTTCGTTCGAAAGCCTTTCGCAGCGCCATGCTGTACTTGGCGGGAGAGCTGCAGACCCTGCCTGTGCAGCAATTGAGGGATCGGACAGACGAGCCTGTCGTCCTTGCTCTGCTTCAGGACTTGGCCCTGTGCCGCGAGCGCGTTGAGACGTTGCAAGCAAAATATTTAGTAGGAGAGAAGGGCGAGGGCGCCAAGGGTGGAGGAGGCGACGACGACCATGATGGAGAAGGGCGCAGCAGCGACGAGGTGGTGGAGGTGTTTTTGACAGCTTTGGAGCGGCTTATGGCCGACAAGGCCGCGGCTGCGGTTTTGGATTTTTACTTGCGCACAGACGAGGCGGTAGCCAGGCTGGTGGGCCTTCTATTCGTGCACCCAACATGGCTGCAGGGCAATGTCACGCCATTGCAGGTCAAGCTCTTCAAGCATTTTTTGGAAGTGAAGCTCGTTGTCCTACCAAGCGTGGTGCACGACCGCTTCGAGGCCCGCGTCCTCCGCTCGTTCCTTGTCCTCTACCTGCGGCAGTTTCTGAAAGCGTACGTGGGGGGCAAGCACTTTGATGCGGAGGAGACGATGCAGTGCATGAATGACGAGAACACGGTCAGGGAATGGGTGGATTTTCGAGGCAAGTGGACGTGTCGCGAGGCTCGGATGGAGCAGTTGTGGGTTTTGAAGGCTGTCCGTGTCTTTTTGCTCATGCCCCTGTCTGATGGCCTGGCCATCTTTAGTGATGTATCCCTGGAAGGGACCGGGGCTCATCCAGCCGTCATTCTGCATCTCTACGACTTGCTTCGCTACTGCCTCAAAGTGCGGACGGATGTCTCGCCGTCGGATACCGCCACGGTCCTGGCCGTGATCGGCGCGTTCGTGGCCGCCACTTCCGCAGCTCGCGCGGGCTCGCCTCCGCCCATGCCCTCTGCCGTCAAGATCTTGTTGGAGCTCTTTCCTCAGGCAGGACACGTGCATATCACGGGCGAGCCTTGGAGCCTGGGTGGTTCTGCTGCTGCTGGAAAGGGAGTAGGAGGGGGTAATTTGGTGTCGGAGGAAACGATGCTGGGAATCACGGCCTTGGTGATGGGCAACAATGAGAAAATGCGCGCAACTGCGAGGAAGGCAGCGCTATATAGCAGCCCCGAGCACAAGCCCGGCACGCGGGTGCCGGAGGTGAAAAATTGGGTGGGAGGGCAGAAGGAGGCTGTGGCGCTTGAGGGACAAGCGGAGGAGAATGGGGAACGCAAGCCGGGACGGATTGCGGGCATGTTTGTGGGGAAGGAGCAGGATCAGCGGGAGGAGGATGGGAAGGCGGAGGATATCACCACAGCCAGCGAGAGGAAGACGGGTGCTGAAGATTTTTTGGGAACGATCGAGGCAGGAGCGTTGGGCGAAATGACGGAGAAAGAAGTGGTCAAGCCTCCGGTCCGGCGTAGGATGGGTATGCCTTTCTCGCCTCCCTCCTCTCCTGCATGCGTGGGAGCCCCTCCATCGCCGCAGGCCAACCTGCTTTCTCCCTCACAGCAGTCTCCGCCATCCTCGCCCACATATGCTTCATCGTTCCAGCGGAAAGCTTCCCCACCCCTGTCGCCGTCCTCCTCGCCGCGCCCTTCTTCTATGCAAACAGCAGCAGCCCCACTAGACACCAAGGAAAATAAGAACGGACTGCGAGCACAAGCAGTCTCGCGGCCCTTGTCATCCTCTTCGACACACAGCGCCGCAAGGCCTACCTCGTCGGGTGCCTCCTCGGTCACGAACCCCTTTGAAGACGAAGAGGAGGAGGAGGGCGAGGAAGCACGCAAAGCCAAAGAATCACCAAAGCGTTCCGCCTTTGGTGGCATGTTTGGACGTCGACGAGAACCCATGCCGGCGCACCCTCCTCCACCTCAATCTACCGTCGTTGCTCCTCCCTCACCGCTTTGCTCCGGCTTACTTCGGCCTTCTGGCGCGTCTGCCAGCCCTGGAAGAAGGAGATTTCGCAACCCTTCCGCGGCTGACGCGCAGGTGGAAGCACCGGCACTTTCAGCGCAGGTTCGACAGGAGCAGGTGCCACAGATGGAGCCAGCGCTTCCTCCCCAGCCCTCGGAGAGTGGACCGCGGCGATTCGGGGGCGGGTGGGGAGGCAAGGTGGCAGGCGAACGTCCGCCGCAAGCTCTGCCGTCTCGGGCGGCACCATTACCCGCCAAGCAGCAGCAGCAGCAGCAGCAGCAGCAGCAGCAGCAGCAGCAGCAGCAGCAGCAAGAAGGAGAGCAAGGCGGGCGACGGTCGTTTGGCGGAGGAAAGTGGTGATGATTAGTTTGTACATATACGCATGTAAACAAAGCAAGAAAAGCATCTGCAAGTAACGTAACAAAGACAAATGAAAAGTAAGAAACAAGACTGCCGCACCCTTCCTAACTTGGTGTTTATCTATATATTGGTTTCCTTGCTTTGTGCATATCAATCACGCGGGACAACAAAATTGGGGCATCCGCTTCCACCCAAATCCGCAAACAGTACACATATGCATCCCTCTCTTCTCTACTTGGGTTTCTTTGCCTCCTCCTTCAGCTTGCTTATGATGGCGTCAGCATTGGCATACACCCAGTCCACCCGTGTCATGTAATTTTCCAACCTCGTCGTGATACTACTAATATCATCCTCACCTGCCAGCTTCCTCCCCACAAAATAAGCAACATTGCTCAAGATCCGCAAGTTGACCAGGGTTGGGATCGCTTCAATCTCCTCGTCCGTCAAATGCGCATGCTGCATGAATCCATTGATGAAGTCGTCAAAGTACTCTTTCGCCTTGGGCTCGCCGGCATACTTACTCAAGCACACAGCCAGCTCCATTGCCCTGTAGTCGACGGCAGCGAACTCAAAATCAAGAAGACCTGTGACCTTGCCGTCTTTGACGAGCACGCTAAGAAGGGGAGGGAGAGATAGAAAAAGAGAGGAGAGAATAGGATGTGTGAGAATGCAGAATGATTGCAAACAAGCGTGACTTTGAATAGGGGAAAAAGCCTCCGCAACTACTTCACACGCACTTACTTGTCGTAGTGGAGGTCTGCGTGAAGCAGGCTCTTGGGCAGCTTCCTGGCCTCGAAGGACTCGAGCTTGCGCTCCATGTCCTCAATATACGCCACGGCCTTGGTGGCGCTCGCGCGGATGGCATCAAAATCAGGCCCAGCCATTTCTCGATAGAAAGACTCGCGCGTAATGGCGTGGTGGACTCTATAAAATTGCGAGTACGGAGCAGTTGGACACGCCAGATGACTCACGTCAACCTTCTGAATCGCCTCTAGCAGCTCGCCCGAGGCCCGACCAATGTCTTGCACGCACGTTAGCTTCGGAAGGCTGCCCTCGATGGTTTCGAACAGGCATGCATCGGCGCCGTTGGAAAGCATGGCGTAGGTCATGTTGGGGTCGTCCTTGCAAGGCAAGGCTTTGGGGATCGCGAAGCTGAGCTTTTGTTCGTTCAGCTGCTTGAGGATGGTGTGTTCGTAGTGGACACGCGCGTGGTTGAAGCCGTTGTTGTAAATCCTAGGATGAATGGGAGGCGTGGTGGGGAGGGGAAAGGTAGGTAGATAAGGAGAATGATTTATTAAACACATCGGAGAGCTTGTTTTAAATAAAAACAATGACATGACAGGATGAAGGATTGCAGAGGAAAAGGGGAGCAGAAAGTGGTCGAACGGGGGAGCAGAGATCGACGACGCCTCTCTAAAGATCAGCGCAACGCACAACGCAAAGCCATGCAGAAAAGAAACTGAAAGCTTACCTCATGACATAATGCCGCCCATCCGGGAAGCGCACGTACATGCCGACCTAATGAAGTTGTGCGTGTAGTGGCGCGTGTTAAGAGCTTGTATGGTGCCGTCGGCTGTATCGATCTTTGCGTCTTTGCCTTACATTATTGACCCCGCCGCCCGTTTGTTTAAACTCCACGCCCTCCGTGCTGTCGAAAAATTTGGCCGCCGCTTCGTATGCCAGCTGCATATCTGTTAGCGTAGATCCGACAAAGCTGTCGCTCGACGAGGTGGTGGTCGTGGCTGCCGCGGCCGCCAATGCACTGCTGGTGGTGCTGCTAGGGCGAACAACGAGACGGGTTTGAGGCAGCAGAAAGCCCTGGACGCCCAAGTTAACCATCAAGGCCACGAGCAAAGTGCCGACGGCCTTCATTTTGGGCGGATCGCGCTGTAGTAGTGTGTGGGGGTGGGATGAGGGGGGGCGGGGTGAGATCGAGGAGAGGCTAGGCAACGTCATCAGCAGATCGAGCAACCGACAGCAGATGAGCATGAACTTCTTTGCGTACAATGGACAGCCGCACGGCATTGTTTAGCAACTAAAGTCACTGACAAAATTGTCTCTTTAGAGCTGTTTACAAGGGCAGTGGCATTGCCAAAGGCGTGGTTAATGTCAGGCGGGTTTGGACCAGGGGGCAGCGCACGACGCATCAAGCCCTACCACACGGAGACTGCCCCATCCCTTTTCTTTCTGCCATTCGCACAAACACACACAATACCCAGAGCTCACACACACTCCCTCATTCCCCACCACCCCTTTACGATCCCACAGTGCGCGCGCCTTCCACCCTGTTGTTCGTGCTCCTCCAGCGCGTAGCACGCCAGCCACACTCCATCCAACCCTCAGCCAGCCCCCCCAGCAACGCGAATGGCGCAGGGAAACGGCGGCGCCGCAGGGAGTGGGGACGGTCCTTCGACCGGCAAGATGAGGAAGGTCATTGTCAAGCTGCTGGAAAACAACGACTACAACCCCGGCATTACCCTGGGCCAGATCCGCAACAAGCTGCAAAAGAAATTCGTGGACAAGTACCCGGCCTTTGATTTCTCCTCGGTGGCCTTCAAGGTCCACTCGCGGGCGCTCATCGAAGAGATCATCCACGCCTACGAGGACGCCACGCGCGCCGGTACCACGGGAGGAGCTGCTGGCAGTGGGGCAGCCAAGGCGGCAGAGGGCAAGGACAACAAGGAGAAGGAGAAGGAGAAGAAGCGCACGCACAGTGATCACGACGACGCGAGCAGTGCGGCGGCGGCCAGCAAGAAGGGCAAGGCGGAGGGGCACGCCGAAGGGAGCAGCAGCAAGTCAGCCGAGCAGCCCCCGGACCCTCGGCTTCTACGACTGAAGAAGCTGGCGACGGCCCTGGGACTGGTACCTGCCATCTATAAAGACTTCGGGGAGATGGACGTCGAGGCGAAGGTCAAGGCCTTGCGGGAACGGCTTCACGAGAAGGGAGCGGTCTTTGACAACTTGCCGAGTTTGGGTCAGATCAAGGCGGCGGAGGAAGCCTATAAGCTGCAAAAGGATTTGGAGGGCATTGACTCGAGTAATATTGTGGTGGGGAAGCGTGGTTCTGCTGGTCCGTCAGCCTCGGGCAGCACCTCTACTTCCGTACCGACGAGCAGCGCGTCGTCATCGGCGGCGGAAGCCTCGCCTTCGGGCACAAGCGACAAGAAGAAGGGGGGGAAGAAGGAGAAGAAGTCGAGCGGCGGTGGCGGGGAGGGGTCGTCATCAGAGGAGGAGATGGACTAGTAGACGCACCAGCCATGACTCCTAAAATTGATCACCACCAACAGATTGTGGAGCCAGACACGCATTGAAGTTAGCAAAGCATGTGAGTCTCGTGTGTAAGAGTACGAAAAGAGACGAAGTAGCTGAACCTGGGCGTGTGCGTAGCGGAAAGACTTACTCGCAAGAAACAAGAAGAGAAATAGACGGCGTGGCGTCGTGTGTTCGGCCATAATTTACTCCTCAGCTTCGCCCACAAAGAGAAACCCAACGACAAAAAGACAATGAATATATTTTTAAAAGACTGGCGTGGCAGAAGAAACTTGCGTGTTGCCTTGCTTTGCCGCTATTGTCACATCCGTTTGTGTACCAAAAAAGCTCCATTTTATGCATGCAACATTGTTATGCGAGGTAACTGCAGTCTTTGAGTTTCCCTTTCATTCAGTGGTAGTCTAATTTACAGCTTACCTTTGGTCTCTTTCAGACACTCATGTCGAGATCTCTGTGTTCGTTGTCCTTCGCTCGCTTTCTTCTCCATCATCGCCCTTGCCGCCTTTCACCTCCTCCAGCCCCTCCACTGCATCTCCCTCCCCCTCGCCCTGCCCGGACGAGGATGAAGATGAAAGCCGCCGAGACCGATTCCTAAAAGGCGACGGCACCTCAAAAAGATGAGATGGGGCAAAAGGAGAGTCCACCAACGCACCACCACTCCCTCCTGACTCAAGAACGCTGCCGCCGGTGCTGCTGCTGCTGCTGCTGCTGCCGTGCTCGCCATTCCCACCGACACCTCGCTCGGGGTCCAAACCAGCTATCTCTCCATGCGTCCGACAAGCAAAGAGCGTAAAAACCAAACCAGCGGCAACGACTTGAAAATAAGAAATGGCAGCCAAAGAGGGAAATTCCTCGGGGTGGGGCCTCCACAAGACCAAGCAATACGACAACAGCTCAAAAACCGACTCCAACGTCCGCTGAAACCCACCGACGACCCCCCGTACTTTCTCCTCCACCAAATATTGAAATAACTGAGCAGCCGCCACATCAAACGCATACAGCCCCAAACGAGAAAGGGCAATGCCCGCCATAAAAACCCCAAGGGCCGTCGCTGCCGTTTGGGCATCATCCTCAACGTTCTCAATCCCACGATGACCGCCTCGCCACGACGGATAAAACAAAGCGCCCACCGCGACTGTCAGACAAGCCACCTGCTGCCACACAGCTAGGACACCCACCCTTATTGTCCCTATCCGAGCAGCAGCCCGCTCATAGCAAAGCGTGCCTAGCACACCCAATCCAGAGCTGCCTCCTTGAGCTAGAGCGATATAGGACACGTGCAGGCCTTGCGTCAGGAGGTAAGCGAGCATGGTGCTGTGGAAAGTCAGGACCGTCAGGTACAGCATCGCGAGCGCCAAACCAGGGAGGAACGCACGCTGTCGGGCGTATGTGTGGGCGTGCGCAAAGAAGTTGCGGAGCGCTCCACCAAAACGCCTGCACAAGCACCTCAACGAAAAAGACGAAGAGGCATTATTGCTGCTGTTCCTCTCCTCGTCCACGTCGTGGATGCTAGAGTGCATTTCTTCGCCCTCCACGCCCGTCTCGCCGTCGCCTCGCGGAGCAGTACCACTCCTGCTTCCGCCCTCCTCTCCTCCATCCTTGAGAGCCAGTGCAGGGACGCCGTGATAAATTCGATGCAACGCCGTGTACTGTAAATAAACCATCACGAGATTACCCGCTGTCAGAGCCCAGGCGATTGTGCCACTCCCGCCCGCCATCTGAATTAGGGAGACGAGTAACGGCGCAACCAAATTACAGCTCAAGTCGATCGATTTCAAGTTTGCAGTGATTGTTCGAAGCCAGGCGTCGTCCCCTCCGGCAAGGACCACCACCCAGTCTCGTTCTAGGATGACGTTGCTGAGACCTTGGAAGAGGACATTGCAGGCCCCACCCACATGCACCAAGCCCACACATAGGGACCAACCCCGGCTGTTTGTTGGGAGGTGGCCCCAAAGCAGGACAACGAAGCACGCACAGCACCCCACCACGCACATATTTTGGGCTGCGGTTACGAATATGACGGCACGCAGGCGGTTGGCGCGGTCGATCATGGCGCCCGCCGAGGGGGATAAGAGGGCCACAGTCAAGTTGACGGTGATGCCGTACGTGGCAATCAAATGGAAGGAGTCTGGTGGGCCCACGACGGTAAGCAGTAAAATCACCGCGAAGTCCCACGCGCGCTGTAGGAGTGCACAACCCAGGTGTCGCCATAGGATGACTTTGCGGCAATCGGCACGGTGGTTGGATGGAGTTGGGAGAATGGTGTCGGAGGTGGGTGCATCGAGGGAGGCCGTGGGAGCGCGGGCAGGGCTGTTGAACGCGGGCGACGCAGCGGCAGAGGTCACGTAGTCGGTCGCCCTCTGGGCAGGGGAAGGTGATGCCGGGGCCACGGTGCTGGGCACGATGGAGCGTAGTGGGGAGGGATGGGGCAAGGAAGGAAGCAGGGCGCTCCGCTCTGTTTGTTTGCCGTTCCTCTCTGGCGGGCGGACCTGTTGCTTGCCCATGTACCCCAAGACCTGGCTATGTCCCTGTGGTGTTGGGGAAGGGAGATGGTGGTGGTGAGCGCCTGCTTTGTGTGACGCAG
>Ga0105054_10007957_pt1 | contig 14189 bp, 17 predicted proteins | sample BON02_FD_78091 | JGI IMG/M metagenome (GOLD analysis project Ga0105054, IMG submission 78091) | Freshwater microbial communities from Lake Bonney liftoff mats and glacier meltwater in Antarctica - BON-02 (megahit assembly) | ecosystem: Environmental > Aquatic > Freshwater > Ice > Glacier...
GTAAAGGGCCCGACCCACGTTGGATGTCGGGCGTAAAGGGCCCGACCCACGTTGGATGTCGGGCGTAAAGCCCTACCGGAATGACGGGATTAAGGCAGATCCGATAAGAGCAGAGGTCGTCGTGGGATTCTCGATCGCAGCGGGAGCGAAGGAGCCCTACCCGGCGGCCGAGTTAGCTTTGCGTCAGGCGATGGAAGTGGCGCCAGAAAATGCGCGGGGGCGGTTGGGGATGGCGCGTTTGTTATTGATCAAACGAGTGCCGGAGGCGGCTTTGATTGAGATCGAACGGGCGATCGAAATCGACGAAGGGAAGGACGGGAATACCCCACAGGTGCGGGCTCGGCGATCCCAAGTGACCGCGGTGGCAAAATTGGATTAGTCCGTCGTGAACTCGAGGAGTTCACCAGGTTGGCAATCAAGTTCGCGGCAGATGGCTTCGAGCGTAGAGAAGCGGACAGCGCGGGCTTTGCCGGTGGTGAATATATTGAGATTCGCGGGAGTGATGCCGATGCGGGCGGAGAGCGATTTTTGGGTGAGACCGCGCTGGGTGAGAAGGCGGTCCAAGTTGACTCGAATGGGCATGGTGCGAGTGGTCGGAAATCAGACGGTTAGGTCCTGTTCTTCTTTTAATTTTACGCCGAGGTTGAAGGCCTCCGCGATGACGAGAATAACCATGAGGATTAAGACGGGGCTGGGGTCGAGGCGGAGGGTAAGATTGGAGTCCAAGTGGGGGAAATCAGATGCGACTTGACGGGCGAGAATGAACTTTGCGAGGAACTGCCAGATTGAGCCGATGAGGAAGAGCCAGGCGATACTTCGCAGTCGTTTGGCATTGGCGCGAATGAAGGGATGGGCGGTGCGAAAAGAGCGTAGGAATTGTCGCAGTTGGAAGACGATCAGAGATCCAATAACGATACTGATCAGTCGAAGGGTGGTGTCCCAGGCGCGAAGGGCGCGGTTCTCGTAGGGCAGCGTGAGTTGGGCTTCGACGTGACGTAGCTCAACCGGAATACGAGTGCCTTCAGCGTCGCTGAAGGGGTGGATCATCGGATCAATTTCGATCTGAATTTTATGAGTGAAATGAGGAGGCTCGGGAGCCACCAAAGTGTAAACCGCGTAGAGGATGCTGCCGACGAAACCGACGATCGCGATGATCAAGAATAGGGACAAAACGTGCTCTGCCCAGTGAGCGAAGCGGTGGAGGCGAGTGGGATGACGAGTTTTCATGATTATTGATAAACAATAACCATAACGGAGCATTTTACGTCAAATTAAATTATTGAAAAACAATAATTACACGAGCAAGCACGGGCCGGATGAGTTCGTCACTTATTAAGAGACAAACCGGCAGTAGTAATTGGGGGTAAGGGCGCTGATGGAGTGATGACGGGGGGGGGCGGGGGAGGAGATTGGTCGGGAGGGGTTTTATTTCGCAGGTAGAAACTGATGGCGATGAGGCAGAGACCGAAGAGGCAGACGACGAGGGAAGTCTGGTAGAGCGTGATGAGGTCGATCTCGGCGAGTATCCCGGCGGCGATGTTGCCGGCGATGGCGAAAAGGCCGGAGACGATCATGGCATAGAGACCTTGGATGGAGTTGCGAAATCCGGTCTCGGCGAAGGAGTTCAAATACATCACGGGCAGGATCATGAAGGCGATGACGGTGAGTCCGTGAAAGGCTTGAAATACGATGGCGAAAAAGGGCGTGGGCAGGAACGCCAGACAGCAGAGACGGAATGAGCTGGCGGCGCCGCCGATGGCGATGAGGCCGCCGAATCCGAAGCGCCGGCGGAGGCGATCGAGGCCGAGCACGTAGAAGATTTCAAAGCCCACCCCAATACTGGAGATGAGGCCGATCCAGCTCTCTTCGACGCCCACCTGTTTGGTGAGGTAGAGCGGGTAGAATCCGTAGAACGCCATGTTGGAAAAGACAACAAACCCGACGCCGAGGCAGAAGAATAGCAGATGGGGACGAAGCAGGACGCGGGCGGCAGCGAGCGTAGGGACGGCGGATTGGGCGGAGGGTTGGGGATTGGATCGGCGAGGAAGGCCGAGGGCGTTGGCGATGCCGAGGATCGCGAACGCGGCGGTGACGTGAGGCATCCACTGCACGCCGCCGCCAAGGTGGTAGCCGGCGTAAATTATAAGGCTGGGCGCGATGAAGCCGATCGTGCCCCAAACGCGAACGGAGGAGAATGATGCGCGAGGCTGAGTGGGATCGTTTTGGTGGGTGAAAAAGAGGCCGTCACCGAGAGCGACTTGGGGTTGGGTGGACAGTCGATTGAGGGCGATACAAAAGAGACTCGCCCAGAAACCGACGGCGCCGATGAGGGCGGTCATGGCGATGATGTTGAAACAGAAAAGAGTGACGAGAAGCGGGCGGACCAAGCGATAGCGGTCGGCCAGATAGGTCATGATGATCGGCATGACCAGCACCCCGACCTGGCCGGCGGCGTAGATGTAACCAATCTCCGCTGCGCCGAGGTTTTTGATGTCGGCCAAGTAGATGGCCAGGTAGGGCGTCACGGCACCGAAAACGGCGAAGAGCGAGAAGTAGTGGAGTTTCAGTCGCCAGATGGGAGTGGAGCGGGAAATCGGTGAAGCGGGATTTGAGTTTAGAAAAATGGGTCGCATTGGATAGGCACGGCGGGCGGCGAATCCAGAAAAAGGAACTTAAGACAAAGATGAAGCGAGAGAGAAGGAGGGGTTGCGGAAGCAGGTGGGGGTTTTAGGGTCGGCCGAATGTCGAAGTCGTCGTCGGTTGAGTTAGTTGATTTTTCTGCCGGGTTAGCGCCGCACTTCGGGCGATTGAATCGCGCGTGGATTGAGCAGGACTATGCGATCGAGCCGCCGGAGGAAGAGATGCTCGCGCGTCCGGAGAGTGTGATTGAGCGTGGGGGGGCCATTGTGTTTGCGAAGCGCGGGGATGAGGTCGTGGGCACGGGGGGGCTGGAAGCGCTGGCGGAGGGAGATTTTGAGATAATCAAAATGGCGGTGGAGCCGGAGTGCCGAGGCAGGGGGATCGGGCAGTTATTGATGGATCGACTGATCGCGATCGCGATCGAGCGGGGCGCTCGATGGGTGCGGATCGAGACGGTCGCGGCGTTGGTCGCGGCGAATGGATTGTATCGAAAAAACGGATTCATTCCGGCGAGAGAGCAACAATCGCGGCACGGTTACTCGCGGGCGGATATGTTTTACGAGCGAAAGGTATGAGATCGACGGAGCGGGGCGCTTAAGTGAGCTTCGCGGAATGGCCAGAATTGCGATTATCGGCCCCGGAGCAATTGGGGGAACTTTGGCGGGAAACCTGGTGCAGCAAGGTCGCCACGAAGTGGTGCTCGTGGGGAGGAGGGCGGCGGACTCGATTAGGGTGCGGACTCTCTCGGGTGAGGTGATTGTGCCAGGACCGGTTTTGACGGACGGGACGGATTTGGGCGCGATGGACTGGATCTTTGTGGCAACCAAAACCTATGCGGCGGAGGAAACGGCGGTTTGGTTGGCGGGCACGACAGCGAGAGTGGCGATCTTTCAAAATGGGGTGGAGCATCGGGAACGATTTACGGGAGTCGTCGCGGCCGAAAAGATGGTGCCGGTCGTGATCGACACGCCGGCGGAGCGACCGACGCCCGACCGGGTGGTGCAACGGGGCGTGATTCGGATGGCATTGAGCGATGACGAGAACGGGCGGGCGCTGGCAGCATTGTTTGAGGGGATTGAAACCGAGATCACCTTGACCGGTGATTTCCGGAGTGCGGCGTGGAATAAGTTGGCGATCAACTGTGCGGGGGTGGTTTGCGCTTTGGTCATGGCGCCTAATCGGGTGATAGCGGGCGCGGCGATCGGCGGGATTGTGCTCGGGTTGGTGCGGGAATGTGTGGCGGTGGCGCGAGCGGAAGGGGCAATTTTGCCGGATGACATGCCCGAACGGGTATTGCGACAGCAGCGAGGGTCGTCGCCGGATGGAATTAATTCGTTGTATGGTGATCGACTGGCGAGGCGCCCGACTGAGATAGATGCCCGCAATGAGGTCATCGTGCGTTTGGGAGAGAAGCACGGAATTCCTACGCCGCTCAATGCGATGGCGGTCGCCTTGGTCGAAGCGCAGGCGGCGAAGGATGCGGAGCAGGGGCGATGAGTTTTACGCCATTGGGAGAGTCGATTTGGGTAAAGCACTTTGACTTTAAGCTGCTAGGGGCACCGTTGGGAAAAACCACGACGGTCATACGTCTCGGCCGAGATCTATTGATTCATTCGGCGGCGCCAATGACGCCGCCGGACGTTGATGCGATCAAGGCGCTCGGGAATCCGCGATGGTTGATGGAGGGGTCGCGAATGCATGACACTTTTGCGTCGTCGCTGCGGGGGGCGTTTCCGGAAGCGACGTATTTGTTACCGCCGCGGTTTCCATTGGCGGCGGAGATTATGGCGCCAGTGGAGAAGTTGCGCCGTAAGTCGTTGCCGGGGGTGTGGGCGGGGGAAATTGAAGTCGAGCGGATTGGCGGAGTGCCGGCGGTGGAGGAGCATGCGGTGTGGCATCGGGTCTCAAAAACGCTGATTCTGAGTGACTTCGTCTTTAACCTCGGTTTGCCGCCGGGGGGGCGCGTGCCGTTTTTCCTGAGATGGGTTTCTGGGATTAAGGCGTTTCCCGCCACGAGTCGGTTGGTGAAGTTGGCGGTGAAGGATCGCGGGCAGTTAAAGAAATCGGTCGAGCGGATTTTGAGGTGGGATATAGAACAGGTCGTGGTGGGGCATGGCGAAATTATGACGGTAAACGCCAAGGGATTGCTAAAACAGACGCTAAATTGGGCTTTGGAGGACTGATTTTGAACGAAACCAATTGGACTCGCGTCTTAAACCCTTTATGCCCCTTTCGATTTTATGGCGCGCGCCGGCTTTACTGGCGTTCGTGGCGGTCACGCTTGCGGCCGCTTCCCCGGCAGATAAGCCCGTGACGATTTCCAACGGTGAATCGATTAATGTCTCCGATTACCTCGTGGAGGGTAAAACCGTGATTTTTGGATTTTACAGTGCTTTTAGCCCGCCGTGTCCCTGTGAGCCTTGTTCGAAGATGGACGACCCGTTGGCGTCTTTGCAGCAGGAGCGGGATGATTTGATCGTGATTAAAGTGAACATCGACCGCGCAGACGCGTCAGGGATTGATTGGAATTCACCGGTGGCGCAGCAGTTTTCTTTACGGCGATTGCCGCATTTTAAGATATTTGGTCCGGATGGGTCTTTGTTGATCCAAGACAATCAGAAGTCGAATGAATCATCGGCGCTGATTCAGGTGCACGGGATGCTGGAGAAATTGGCTGCCCACCAAAGTTAATGGGTTGGGCCCGCTGCGGAAGGGAGCCTCGGGCGGAGGTTTACGAAGAATTTGATGCATCCCAGTGCGAGGAGGTTACGGCAAGATCGGGATCGATTACGGGGAGGAGGAAGTCGTGATTGGTGGGAGGACAGGTTTGCTCGAGTTGCTGAGCGGCGGCGGTGAGACGTTGCGTCAGGGATGCAATGATCCGGTCGCAGGTGGCATCGAGCGAAAGCCGCGTATTATCGGCTTCGAATTGGGTCGTTGGAGTGGTCATGATCGGGCTGGGCTTGGTGATGAAGCCCCCGAGTATTTTGACCGGCGGGGTAAAAAAAATCCCCCTCCGGTTTAACACCGGAGGGGGCAAAGTGTTGAGCACTTATTCTCCTCGCGGTGCGGTGCCTACGGACACTACGGCGATTACTGCCACGATAATTTCGAGGACGGAAGAGAACGTAGATTTGGTGGCGGAGAATAACATGCGGACCCCGGCACTGGGGCAAATGACTGGGCGGGCGTCAAGACCCGAAAGCGCCAATGGAGAAATTAACCCAAGGAGTGATCCGATTCGTTTTGTGCTGAGAATAGATTCCTCGGACGCTGGCGAGACATGGAGGAATCTCATTTGTTACATGATATGGGTTGGTTGATGGCGGTGGCGGCGGCGACCTCGTTGATTTTTCGCTGGATGAAGCAACCAGCAATTATCGGCTATCTGGCGGCTGGATTATTGCTCGGTCCCCACTTGCTGCCTTCGACCCCCATCAGTGATTCGGAGAACCTCGGGCACTTGAGTGAACTCGGGGTGTTGTTTTTGATGTTCTATATCGGGCTGGAGTTTGATCTGGGGAAGCTGCGGCCGGTGGCGGCGGCGGCGGTATTGGCTTTGGCCCTACAGACGGCGTTGATGATGTTGATCGGGACGACGGTGGGGCAGTGGTTGGGGTGGAGTGCGGTCGAAGGACTCTTTCTGGGCGGTATTTTGGCGATCAGTTCATCGATGGTTTGTTTCAAGTTGATCGGGGAGCGGGGGGATATGAATCGACCGTATGCGCAACTGACGGCGGGGGTGTTGATTCTGGAGGATATTCTGGCGATTGTCTTGTTGGTGGTGCTGGCGGGAGTGGGGGTGTCGGGTCAGCTCGATTTTGCGGTGGTGGGTCAGACGACCTTTTTTGTGGGTATTTTCGTGGTGGCAGTATTTTTGGTCGGAAAGTTGGTCGCCCCGCAGGCGATTAAAATTTTGGACAAGATCGGCAATGCGGAGACGCTGACGCTTTTCGTGGTGGGGGTCATTTTTGCGGTGAGTCTGTTGGCGGAGTATGCGCACTTCTCGCTGGCTTTGGGCAGTTTCCTGGCGGGCGCGATTTTTTCGCGCAGTACGGTGGCGCATGAAATCGAAGGGGTGACGGCGCCATTGCGTGACTTTTTCTCGGCGTTATTTTTTGTGACGATTGGCACGTTGATCGACCCGGCGGCGTTGTGGACGTATGCGGGTACGATTCTGCTCGTGACGGGTATAATGATGGTGGGGAAATTGGTCGCGTGTTGGCTGGGGTTTGTCTTGGCCGCAGTGCCACCGGCGGTCGCGGTGCGGGCTTCGATGGCGAAGGTGCAGATTGGTGAATTCGGTTTTGTTATCGCGGCTTTGGCGTTGAGTTTACAGGTCACGAATCCGGCCCTTAAAGCGGTCACGACGGGCGTCGCGGTTTTGAGTATCATGCTGACCCCGGTGGCGTTTGGGCTGTGTGACTGGTTGATCAAGGTGGTTGACCGAGGGGCTCCGCGCCCGCTGCACAGTGCGCTGCGAGTTTACTTAAACTGGGTTGAGACGGTGCAGCTCACGTTACGGACGAGTTCGTTTCTTTTCGTGGTCAAGCGTCCGTTGGTGCGAGTGGGAATCGATTTTCTGTTGCTGAGTGCACTGCTCATCGTGGCGTCGTTGGGCGCGAGTTTGCTGAGCGATGTGACGTTCCAGCAGATGGTGTGGGTGGTGGCAGCGTTGGCGGCGATTCCGTTTCTCGTGGATATTCTGCGCAGTTTGGATGTGGTGACCTTGGCGTTGTCCGAGATTGCCGCGACGCGGCCGGCGTTGCGCTTGATTGCGCAGGGGCCGGCGCGAGGGCTGCTGCGAATGGGGGCATTTTCGCTGATTGTGCTCGGTTTTGTGAGTCTTTTTTCGATCGCGTGTTCACGCTACTTTCCGACGGGCACCTCGTTTACGATCTTTGTTTTGGCGATCGCGATCATGTTGGTGTTGGGCTGGAAGCGGGCGGTAAAACTGCAGAGTCAGTTGGAGTTTGCGGTGGTTTCCTCGCTCGAAGACGCGGCGAGGAGCGGGGCACGCACGGCGGTGGAGGAGGCAATCAAATCGATGACCAGTAAGAATCCGTGGCCGGTGGAGTTACTGGAGGTTGAAATTCCCGTGGGCGGGAATGTGGTTGGAAAGACGATACGTAACTTGGAGCTGCGCAGCTCGACGGGAGCCACCGTAGTGGCGGTGCAGCGAGGCGGGGTGCCACACTATTTGGTGCCGCCGGACTTACCGCTTTCGCCGGAGGATAAATTGTTGCTGGTCGCAGAACAGAAGCAATTGGCGGCGGCGGAGGAGATACTGAGGGAAATGAGTCCGGAAGGTCATAGTCCGGAGGAAGCATTACCTCATCAATTTGCGCGGGTGTTGATGACGGGCGGTTCGGTTTTGTGTGGACTCACGTTGCGGGAGGCAGGGTTGCGCGGTAAGTACGGGGTGAGCGTCATCGGTTTGCAGCGAGGGGAGTCGCGGGTGACGGGTCCGTCGCCGGAAGAGTGCTTGTTAGACGGAGACCTTTTACTGGTCATGGGGCCGGAGCGGGGAATGGGGGAATTGCGCGAGGCCTTGTTGTAGCGTGGATGGGAGGCGAGATTAGGGGCCCGGGGGCATAAAAAAGCCCCCGGTCGTGGGGACCGGAGGCGAAAGGGAGAGGCTCGAGCCTAAGAAGAATCGCGGAACTCGAGATCGACCGGCTCGGCAGCGCCGGAAGCTGAATTCCATTTTTTGATTAATGCGGTGGCGTTTTGGCGATGATCGCTTTTTTGCCCAGCAACGGTGGATTTCTTTTTATCGAGTGATTTATAAGCGTTTTCTTGCGTGGAAATCGCACTGGCGGGCCAATCGCTCAGGCGTCCAGCGGTATTGAGGTCAAGCCAGAGCGAGTAGGCGCTGTCATGTTGGGCAGCGAGGCGGTGATAGTAGGCCGTGAGTTGCTCATCGTAGCGTCGAGCGGCCATCGCGAAACTGGATGCGTTAGGGCGGTCGCTGAGGGATGAGGGGATAGTCAATGCGGCGGGCGCATCCGGGGGGGTGTAGAAGAGGGCGTCCGAACCAGCAAGTCCGGCGAGAGAACCGATATGGGATTGGAATTGCTCGCGAAGGAAGCTGACTTGGAGGGCTTTGCCGCCTTGGGCGGCGCCGGGGAATTCTGCCTTCACGGCGTTGGCGATCAATAGAGCCTGCGCGGCTTCACGATTGATTTTGGTCGTCCAAGCACTGCCATTAAAGCTGAGGGGGGCGCCCCAAATCGCGAAGTCTCCGCTGTTGACGATTTTGAGATTTACGCCGCTGCCCGAGGTCGGGGCGCGGGGGAGGGTGAGCGAGAGGGTGCCGGAGCTGGAAATACTGAATGTCGCATCGTCGGGGGCACGCATGACGACGACTTTGGATTCTTTCATCGCCTCGTCTTGGGCAAAGGTGGAGACAGTGCTCAGGCCGAAGAGTGCGAAAGCGGTGAGGCCGAGGCGGCGCCAAGAGGTTAATGAAAGGGCGGACGAGTTGGTAGCGTAGGACATGGTTTCTCTTGTTGAGGGGGTTGAGAATTGTCCGGTCGGCTGGGCTAACCGGACCTTAGTTCAGTACAACATAATTAATCTGACGTGGCATTCAAATGCGTTTTCCGGATTTTAGCTAAAAGCTGCGAATTTAGATAAAGGGCACTGGGGCCTGGTGCGCGGCGTGACCGTCGTAGCGGGGAGGAATCCTCGAGCATGGCCTCGATAGTGGCCGCCAGGAGGGCGACTCGATAGGTTCCGGAGATGATCGCTTTGTCGGCCGATGTCGCAGGAGGGGCGCTGGTTAATTGGGCGGTGGTGGTGCCTACCTCGGGAGTGGACCATGCGCGGGTCTCGACGCGAAGTGGCTGGCGGGAGCTGAATACGGCAGATTTTTCCTATGGGGCCGAAAACGTGAGTCCGGCCGGCGCCTTTAGCATGGGTGGGGTGTGGTTCATGGCTTCGAAAACGGATATACAGGAAAATGCGGGATTTGCTTTCGCGTTTTCGGATGCGTTCTTCACCGCGCGGGCGTCGTTCACGCAACATACGGCCGACGTGGATGGGAGTGGGACGTTGAATCTGTCGGAGTTGTTACGCGTGATTGAGTTGTATCATACGCGTCTCGGGTCGTCTCGCACCGGACGTTAGAGTCCGTCGCAATCGGCGCAGGATGGATTCACCCCCGATACGACCCTAGATGACGGTAAGATGGCACTGTCTGCTTTTTATCACGCGGCGGATTCAGATCGCAGTGGCGCGATATCGCTCCCGGAGTTGTTGCGAGTAATCGAACTCTATAACGTGCGATCTGGTTCGACACGGACGGGCCAATAGTCAATCGACGTGAACACGGATGACGGGTTCGCGCCGGGAGCTGAAGAAGTCTAGAAGACGGGCCGATCCGACTAGGGATTGGGCTCATCTTTCTTGCCGCCGAAGAGCCCTTTGATGGCACCGCCGAGGTTCTTGGCTCCTTCGAGGGCGGCCGCACCAGAAGTGCTCCCTGCGGTGGTCAGAGCGCGAGTGGCGGCACCGAGAATATCACCGACGATTTCCTGAGAAACCTCGGCGACGAGTTGAACTGGAGTGAGCCCGTTTTCAGGCGTGCCGAGGTCGTTAAGTTCCAAGTCGGGAAGTGGCACGGTGATCGCCGCGGTGCCCGTGCCGATCGTGACTTTTCCGCCGCGAAGAATGAAGCGCTTCACGGCGATCTTTTTACCGGGTCCACTGCTTTCGGTTTCGGTGGCGGAACTGGCACCGACGACTTCTTCGATGTGCTTGAGTAAATCTTTCACATTGCTGGCAATCAACCGGGTTTCGTAGCGGAACTCGGGCGATTCGATGACCATGTCGTCGATGACGATGGTGTCTCGGAGCAAACTCATGGGGGCGACGTCGACGTGAACTTTACCGATGGAGGCGAGGTTGTTTTCACTCCAGCTTGCGGGATTGCCGACAATGAGATTCACTAGGGTCCCGGAGCCGGTGAGGGGAGAAATGCTGGCGCTGCCCAAGGTGACTTTGGTCCCGGTGATCTTGGGGGCGAGGTTGTTGACCCCAGCGGTCACGGCACCGCCAAGCGATGCCCCGATGGCGATGACCACGACAATGGCCACGACGAAAATGGCACCAAAAATAATGAGAAGACGAGATTTGGAAGCGGCCATTTTGGTATGTTGAGGGATATCCGGGCGGACTCAAGCTCGGCAGCGGTGGGGAAATTACTGACTTTGAATTTGGGCACGAGGCTGACTCAATGGGGGGATGTCAGTATTTGATGGAACTTGGGAAACGGTGAGTGGGAAATTGGGCACGGATACGATTCCTTTGCCCAAATCACGATTCGTGATCGAAGGGGAGGGCTATACCGTGAAGACCCCCGACGGACTCGATGAAGGTCGGATCGAATGGGGCCCGGAAGCGGAGCTGTGTCAGATGGATATGATCGGCACAGGGGGGACCCATTTAGGAGCGAAAATCCGAGCGCTCGTCCGAGTGCGGGGCAAAGTCATGCAGTTGTGCTACGCGGTGGATGGTACGGCGCGGCCCCGAGACTTCAACCCGGGACCGGGGTCGGCGGTGGTCACCGTGCGGTATCGACGGATAGATGGGAGTGCCGATTAGGGTGGGATTCGTTACGCATTCTCGGTGCTGCCGTGAATACGGTGGAAGGTGATGTGATCGCCGTCGGGATCGAGGAATCGAGCAAAGTGGCGCGCGAAAGGGGTGGCGGGGGCCATGGCTAATTTGTCGTTCTGAGTTCGGAAGGTGCGCGACCATGCCGTTGAAGTCGGCGATTTCCAGCGCCACGGGCGCTACCTTTCGTGCCGGCTTACACTTTGGTATGATGGAGGAGAGGGCGATAGCAGGGCCGGTGGCCTTGAATTTTAATCGAAACTCGACCCAAGTTTTTTCCATCGCGCAATTTAAATAAGTCCGAGCACTTTTTGGTAGCGAGCGCAGGCGCGAATTATCCCACTGACGGGTGAGGAGAAGAAGGGGATTGAGGGGAATTTGGGCGGCAGGGGAAACAATGCAGGGTTGCTTTGGGTTTGCGCTTGTCAGGCTGCGACGGAGGGCGACGCTGACCTATTCCAACCCCAATTTTCACCGATTAAATGGCCGCCGATCACAACTACACCGAATCCTCGATCAAAACCCTCTCCGCGCTGGAGCATATTCGCCTGCGGCCGGGGATGTATATCGGGCGACTCGGGAATGGTGCCCATGCGGAAGACGGCATCTACGTGTTGCTGAAGGAGACGGTGGATAACTGCATCGACGAGTATACGATGGGGTTTGGCAAACGCGTGGAAGTGCACCTTTCGGAGCGCACGGTTTGGGTGCGGGACTACGGGCGCGGCATCCCGCTAGGCAAACTGATTGATTGTGTTTCGATCATCAACACGGGGGCGAAATACGATAGTAACACATTCCAGAAGTCGGTGGGTTTGAACGGTGTGGGGCAGAAAGCAGTTAACGCGTTGGCGGTTTCGTATCGGGCGCAGGCGGTGAGAGAGGGGAAGTGTAAGTTGGTCGAATTTGAGCGGGGGAAATTGTCGAAAGAACACCGCGTGCAGAAATCGGACGAGCGCAATGGCACTTATGTCGAGTTCACGCCGGACGAAGAACTTTTCGGTAAGAATTTCGCGTTCCGGCGCGAATTCATCGAAGAGATGATGTGGAACTACGCCTATCTGAATCGAGGGCTTACCCTCAATTTCAACAGTAAGAATTTCAAATCGGAGCGAGGTTTGGTTGACCTGCTGGAGAAAAAGCTAACGGGCGAAACACTCTATCCGATTGTGCACATTGAGGCCGAAGATATCGAGGTGGCCTTAACGCATGGCGGGCACTACGGAGAGGAATACTACTCGTTTGTGAATGGGCAGCACACGACAATGGGGGGATCGCATCTCGCCGCATTCCGCGAGGGACTGGTGAGCACGATTCGTAACTTTTACGGGAAGCAATACGACGCGGCGGATATTCGCCAATCGATCGTCGCGGCGGTATCAGTGCGAGTGCAAGAGCCCATTTTCGAGTCGCAGACTAAGACTAAACTCGGCTCGACGGAAATGGGGCCTAAGGGGCCGACTATTCGTCAATTTATAGTAAGCTTCTTGCAGCAGAATTTGGATAATTGGTTGCACCGTAATCCGGAAGCAGCTGAAACCCTGCGCAAGAAAATCGACGCGAGTGAACGCGAGCGAAAAGAGCTATCGGGCATCCGAAGTCTGGCGAAGGAACGCGCGAAGAAAGCGAATTTGCACAACAAGAAGTTGCGCGATTGCCGGATTCACTTGGATTCCAAAGACAAGCGGGCGGAAGAGAGTTCCATTTTCATCGTAGAGGGTGATTCGGCCTCCGGTTCACTGACATCGTGTCGCGATGTGAAGACCCAAGCGGTCTTCGCCTTGAAGGGAAAACCGCTCAACACTTTTGGACTTACGAAGAAGGTGATCTACGAGAACGAAGAGTTTCACCTTCTGCAAAGTGCGTTGAACTTGGAAGACGGTATCGATGGGTTGCGCTATAACCGCGTGATCGTCGCGACGGATGCCGACGTTGACGGCATGCACATTCGTCTCTTGCTCCTGTCTTTCTTTATCAAGTTTTTCCCCGAGCTGATCACCAATGGCCATGTGTCGGTGCTCGAGACGCCGCTGTTCCGCGTGCGCAACAAGAAGGAAACGATCTACTGTTACTCGGAAGCCGAAAAGCAGTCGGCGCAGCACAAGTTGGGGAAGACCGCGGAAATCACTCGATTCAAAGGACTCGGGGAAGTGAGTCCGGGCGAGTTTAAGGACTTCATCGGTCTGGGCATGCGTTTGGAACCGGTTAGCCTGAAAAACGTCAGTAACGCGAATGAATTGTTGGGGTTTTACATGGGCAAGAACACCCCGGATCGGCAGAAATTCATCATTAACAATCTTCGGGTGGAGAAGGACTTGGTGGAAGTTTAGCGGGTGGTTGGTTCGAAGCGCCGGTGCTATGCTGGCGGTGCCCTTCGCGGCTTCGGCCGTTGATGCTTTTCTGATAGGCGACATCGCGAAAGCCCAGATAATCAGCGGTGAAATCACACAAGTGATGTAAAAGTATCGGGAAATGATCGTCGAGCTTCAGGCGCCGGAACCTCGCCACGATACCGAGGGCAAAGACCTTCTCCCTGATCTCTCCGATGGTGAACCGACGGAGTGGGCCTCGAAAGCCCTCAATGCTCAAGCCGGTAAAATCGTCGGCGAAAAAGTTGCGGACAAAGCAGTGGGCGCGCTCGCATCCAAAGTGCCCTTTGGTGGACTAGCCGGCGGGTTCATGAGGAAGAAAGTCAAAGAATCGACGGCCATCATTGCTCTCGGCGGCGAAGATTTTATCGAAGAGACGTTAGGGCAGTCTTTCAAAGGCATCGACGACTACGCGGTGTTGATGCACGCGCGTCGTAGCTAGAGCCTGTCCCACGGACCCAAATGGCTTGTTAGTAAATATTTAAGTGGATCTCAAGGAGGCTAAAAACGGCCATTTTGGCCAAATTTAGGCAAATTGGCTCACTATAATTTCACTCGGCA
>Ga0105054_10007960_pt1 | contig 14180 bp, 18 predicted proteins | sample BON02_FD_78091 | JGI IMG/M metagenome (GOLD analysis project Ga0105054, IMG submission 78091) | Freshwater microbial communities from Lake Bonney liftoff mats and glacier meltwater in Antarctica - BON-02 (megahit assembly) | ecosystem: Environmental > Aquatic > Freshwater > Ice > Glacier...
AAAAGCTGCAACTGGTGCGTTTGAGGCGAGGAGTAGGAGGAGCGCAACTGTGAAAGCAGGGGTACACCGGGTCATCGATGCTTGGCCCTCCTACGCTCCCTGTTTGTGTAAAGGTTGGGTTGGCTTGAGCATGGTTTGGAGGCAGTGTGGGATGGAAGCAGCAATGATCTGACCTGCGTTTGCATCATCAAACAACGGGCATGGGCCTCTTCATGTGTGTGCCTCGCCTCCTTTTCACAGTCCCCTCTCACTGCACTCCACGAACACAGCGCCGCTCCACACGCTGCTGAACCTCGCGCCTAGGTAGTGATGCAGCTCATAAAGGTCTTCTTGCCACAGCCAGCTAGCCTCACCCCCTACATCCCACCATCACACCCCACAGGCAGGGAGGCGGAGCATAGCAGCAGCAGCAGGAACAGCCAGCAAGGCAATGGCGTACGTGAGGAGCGACGGTACGTGTGGCATGTCTGTGGGTGTGGTCTTCTCCTCTCTTTTCGCCAGTGCGCCAGTGCAGGCCGGTCTTTTGCTGTGTCAAGGCCCCGCTTCCTCCCCTCACCCCCATGCCCCCAATTCAAACCCATGCACACCCTCAGGCACCGTCCTTACCAAGAAGACTTTCGTCCAGACAATCACAGACGCGGTCTGGGGTTTCTGCAATGCGATTGGTTTGTTCTTTTCCACCTTTTCGCCGACCACGCGGGAGGAGCGACGTGTTCAGGCGCTCGAACGACGGGGGGCACGTGGAGGAGGGAGCAGCAGCAGTGGGGGCAATACCGGGGGCGGGGGGGGCAGTGGCACGTTGCGGCATCGGGGCGCCAACATCCACGGTCTACGACAACCCTCTCAAGTGACGGTGCCGGGTGGGGGGTGCTCTGGCGGGGGCTGTGGCTAGGGATGAACTTGAGGGTGTTGAGTGTGAGATTGAAAGACGCGTGCGGGAAGGCCGTGTGTAATGTATATTCATGTGTCATTGGTGGAGAGGATAAAAGACACGAACAAAAAAGGAAAGGCAAAGAATAAAAGTATGATAGGAAGTTTGCTTGGCTTGTGGGCTAGCCTTGTGTGTCATGCACAGCCTAGTGAGAGACAAAAGAGTCTGCCGCCTTGTGTGGGACGAAGGCTCAAACAGTCAATCTTTTCTTGTTCCTTACAGAATTGTGACAAATGCGATGAATGGCAACCAGGCCGCCAACCACTTGCCCCCTTGCCCCCTGCGTCCTTTCCATTCCCCTTCCCTTGCCACCTGCCACCCTTCTTCTGGCGGGGCGCATACCCGGACGTACGGATTGGGCAATGTCATCATCGCGAAGCACCAGAAAAAAAAAGCCTGGCCTTTGCATGCCCTACAACGACTGCCCACACCGCCGTACTGATCACAATGCTCTTGAATTTCACAGTGCACAACTCTCCCGGTATTCCACACAGGCGGGGGGCGCCGGACGAGGGAGAACGACAGCCGCACAAGCCTCATCATCATCATCATCCTCACCATGAGCTCCAAGACGACCACCAACAAGAAGCCCTCTACCGGCCTCCCTGCTCGAGACCCGCTCTCCCCGCTCATCAAAGCTACAGGAAGCAATGCGAAAGAGAACGATCTCAAGGAGGCGTGCGAGGCGCTTGGTCGGGAGCTGGACCAGCGGGGTGGGGGGGGGGCTACATTTTTCAGCTTCTTGGACCGGTGCTTCGGCATGCATGGCCAGCCAGAGACAAGGACGAGGATCGACGGGGGGTGGATAAACAAGCCACCCTCCAAGCCTGAGCGGATCGTGACTCTGCTGACTTCGAGAGACACCACTTCGAATGGGCAAAGATGGGAGAATGCGTACCGTATATTGGCTGCTCTTTCTAAGCATGAGCCGGGATTTGCTGTTGATCTCCAAATTTTGCCTGTGAGGACCGAGGAATACTTGCATGGAGACCCGCCCGCGGACGTAGAGCGCCTCGCTACAGATAACAGCAAGCGCTTGTACGAATTCTTCTTCTTTGCCCGCACTCGGCCGCATGCCCATCCCCCTCCTCCCCCCCCCAGCAGCAGTAGCAGCAGTAGCAGCAGCAGCAGTAGTAGCACATCGGGGGCCGCGACGAGCAAAGCGGGCCTCACTCGACTACCCTTCATTGTGCCGTTCCTCGACTACTACCACTTTATTTTTGCCTTTCACGCCGTGTACCCCAAAATCGGGATTAGGTAAGTTTGAGTGAGGGGGTGGAGGGACTGCAGTACGGGCTGGGATGTATTCCTTTTTTTCTTCATAGCCGCAGTATTAGCAGCAAGCGCAAGACAAGGCATCTTTTTCACCGTTCCTAGCGTTAACCTTCTTATTTATCCTCTTTATCTACAAACACACAAACACACACACAAACACAGCACCCCCCTCACCCTCGCCTACCAACAAGACATCGCCTCAGGCGCCATCACACCCATCAGCCTCCAGGACGCCGCCCGCAAAACCCCCAACGTCTACCTAGAACTCCTCGACACCTACCTCCACACCTACTTCCCCCGCACGGCCACCCCCCAATTTGAGTCCAAATCCACCAGTAGTAGTATATTTGACCCAGTCAAAGCCCTCGCCCTCCCGGAAGAATCCGAAAAATTTCTCCGTATTCTCATCGAAATGTGGCTCGAACGCAACCCCTGCCACAACCCCGACACCAAACCGCACCCTGAGTCCAGCGAAGCCGAAAATCAATACTACCCCAACATCCCCAACCACCCCAACCTCCGCTACGAAGAACCCTCCTTCGAAATGCTGCAAGCCCTCCTCGTCCTCCTCCCCAACCTCCTCGCCCGCAAAGTCGAAGTGGAGCTAGTCACGCAAACCCATGGTCCCCGCGCAGCGCGCACGGCAAGCACCCCCGCGTTTTGTGCGGCATTAGATGCGCTGCAGCAGCCGTTGTTTATCTTTTTGGGAATGGCGTTTCGTCGGCTTTCGTTAGAGAATGGGGGTTGGACGAAGTTTCTGATGGTGGTTGAGATATGGTTAGCGTGGCTGACGCCTGATGCTCAATTGGCACGGACATTCAGTGATCGGAAGGGACAGGGGGAGGCGGCGTTGGTTTCCAGGTGGCGGGAGACTTTTCTGAAGGCGTATGTGGTGAGTAATTTTCATTTTTATACGACGATGTTGATGTTGTTTATGCGAAAGGCACGGGAGGCCTTGGGGGCGGACGCGGCGAGGCAGCCGGTGATTTTGCTGCAGTTGCAACGGGTGCTCAAGGCGTTTCATCACACGGGATTGAGGGATATTTTGGTGGAGGTTTCGAGGTCGGCGGGCGAGTTATGGGCGAATGGGAATCAAATGCGTGGGAGGATGTATATGCTCCATCACTTACAAAGGTTAAGGTTGATGAGGAGCAAGCCTTGTTTGCTTTCGGATGCCGCGCAGGATGCGCACCATTTAGCGGCAGAGTTGCTGGCGACACGAAAGAGGACGATTCGGGCGATGGAGGAACGGGGGAAGACCTGGATGGCAGCGGTGCCTCAGTGGGGGAGGAGGGTGTGGGTGTGGATTCAGCAGGTTTTTATGGTCCCTTTTTATGCTTTCATGGATTGGGGGGAGTGGAGGGGAGGGGTGGGTGGAGGGATGGGTGGAGGAGGAGGAGGAGTTGCGGGAGGAGGAATTGGAGGAGGAGGAGGGGAGGGAGGGGTGGGGGGGTTGGTTCTGCAGATTGATTCGGTGCTTGAGGAGGTGTATGGGATTTTCCCGTCGGTCCAGGCGAAGTGCCAGAGGCCCTTGGGGGAGGAGGAGGCATTGGATGTCCAGCTGCGGGATGCGGAGAGGCGGGGTTTGCTGTTGACGATGAAGGGGAGGGAGCAGTTGTTGTTGGGCCAGCGGGCGTGTGATCCTAGTAAGGCTTTGTATATTGGGGATCCGCTGTTTGACCCTGTGTTGAGGTCGAGTGAGTATGGGGTTTTGTTGCCGTGGGCGCAACGGACGTCGGTATGGTTGAGCAAGAATTTAAATGCTAAATATGCGGCGTGGTGCGCTGCGAGGGAGGAGGAGGAGGAGAGGGAGGACACGAAGGAAGGGGAGGGGGAGGGGGAGGGAAGGGTGGCGGTGGTGGGGGAGGATTGGGGCCATGTGCCTGTGAAGGAGACGGAGCGGGTGAAGATCACGCCGATTAGCTTGCGGTGTTGTATTGGCGGGTGTTGTGTGCATAGCTTGGTAATTGTTTTTGCTTTTTTGGTGATGTGGGTGGTGGTGCCTTGGGCGACGGTGTATGAGTTGATGCCTGAGATGAAGGCAACTCAGCAGCAGCAGCAATAGCGGGGCTGAGGGGTGGAAGGAGGGAGGGGAAGGGAGAGACAGAAGGAAACTAAAAGTATGTAATGTCTATCTAAGCCCTTGTCGTCATGTTTTCTTCTTCTTTGTGTTTTGATTGTTTTTCCAATTCCCTACTGTCGTCACTTCACTACTACCCTAATCTTTTTGTGTTTGTGTTTCTGTGTGTGTCGTACCTGCTACTCGAAACTATCCTTCCCCTAATGATTGGTGACTTCTCCATCGTGATAAATGACTGGTGGTAGCCATGTTGGCACACACCCTACTCAATAATCATCCAGCGATTGCCTGACACCTAAACCTGACCCCCTCTCTCGTCAGCTTTTCCTTCTTCTTGCTACTCTATCTCTCACTACTTACTTGCTACCACGCTTCGCGCGCTTCTTGCTGTCCGCCACCGGAGACGCAGGTGCCTGGCCCTTCCGCCGAGTCGACGACCGAGTGCTCGACACCGCTTCCATCACCTCCTCCTCCTCCTCTTCCTCCACCTCCTTCTTCTTCCTCCCCTTCTTCTCGTCCTCCTTCTCAACAGCAGCAGCAGCGGCAGCCGCTAAAAGCATGGGCGGCAGACGAGACTTCATCCCTCCTCCTCCTCCTCCTCCTCCTCGTCCTCCTCCACCACCACCACCATTACCAGTCAACCCCACAGCAGCCACCGCCGTCTGCAGCACCGAATGCGAACGCTTAAAACGAAAGAGCCGCGTAACCTTGAACCCTCCCTGCTTCCCCCCTCCACCTCCTTTTCCTCCTCCTCCTCCTCCCATTTTGAGCGCAGCTTTAGCGGTGGCAAGCGCAGTAGCTGAGGGGGAGGAGGAGGAAGAGGAAGAGGAAGAGGAAGAGTCGCCGCTAGTCAAGGAAGCTTGACGCAAGACCCGCTCTTCGCTGGCGATCAGGTCTTCGGGCCCCAATTGCTTACTATAGGGGGAGGAAAGGAGGGAGGGAGGGAGGATGAGAGGGAGTGGTACATTTGGTTGTTGTTGAGCCCTCGAGATGACTGTAGGCATATAATTACTTGCTGCTGCTGCTCCTGCCACTGCTCCTCTTCCTTTTGCTGCTGCTCCGCTACCACCGACAATCGAGATTTGACGTACCTAAAGTAGACATGCGACTCCAACGATCCAAACCCCGCGCGTTCAAAAAACTTCCGGGCCGGGACATTATCCGCCTGGGTGTCAATCATGATGATGCGGCAACCGTCCTCCACCATCAGATCGTGGAAGGCGTTAAAGAGACGCTTGCCCACCCCAAAGCGTTGCACCTCGGGAGCGACGCCCAGCCAGACTGTGGGGATGAAGAGAAGGAGAAAATGAGGAAAATAAGTGAATATACTGATCATTCAGTCTTTGTGTTTCGAGTTTCTAAAGCTTGATCTTGCCCACTGTTAGTCCCTCTCTTTCTTTCCCTCTCCTCCATTACTTACCCAGATAACCAAACTGCCACGAGCTGCGACGCTTACTAATAGTGGCACCCATCACAAGACCAATGACCTTCCCCTCAAACTCCTTCTCCCCTTCCTCCCTCCCATCCTCCTCTCCCTTTTTTAATCACTTACCCAAATAACCATACCGCCACGAACTGCGACGCTTACTGATAGTGGTACCCATCACAAAGCCTACGACCTTCCCCTCGTGCTCCGCCACCTGGCAAAACTCCGAGTCCGACCCAAACAGCTCCACCACCTCGCTCTCCGACCTGTTTGAAAAGAGAAAGAGTGTGTATGTGTGTATATTTCTTCTATTAGGAACGCTATTTTCTCAAATGCAGCACTATTATCACTTCCCTTGTTTTACAAATTTCTCCCTTCCTCACTCTTTTTTCCTTCACACACTTACCAAATACGATACAAATTCGGGTACAAATGCTGGTCATAAATCTTCTCTCCCAAATCATGAACTGCGGCAAGATCGTCAATAGACATGGGACGGAGCTTCACCCCCTTGGCTTCAGGAGGCAGAATGCGCTCGGGGGCGGGGGGGTGGTGTTGGGCGCGGTGGTGGTGCCGGGCGAGGTTGAGGCTCATATAGACGTCTGTGGGTGTGGGTGTGGAGGGGAGGGAGGGAGGGAGGGAAGGAGTGGTGAGTTGCAGCATGCGTTCATGAGGCAGGGCTACAAAGGGAGCTCGCACGGCAAAAGCAGAATGTTGTCAGGGGAAACATTATCAGAATGCTTCATTAAAATAAACCAGAAATACTTACGGTAAACAGGCGTCGCAAACCCCATGCGATGCAAAAACTGAATCGCCGGCGTGTTCTCCATCGGCGTATCGGCCACAATCAAACTAATCCCATCCTCCAAAAACAGCTCAAACAGCTTGTGCGCCAACACCGTGCCAATGTTCCTCCGTTGATGGCTTGGGGCCACCCCCACCCACCCCAGCAACCCACAGCTATGCTCCCGCTTCCTCTTTTCCGTAATGCTACCAAAAATAAATCCAACAATCCGACTCTGCGGGTGAGCAACAGCAGCAGCAGCAGCAGCATCGCCACCACCATCAGCAGCAGCAGCAGTGCCATTCCCAGGACTCTCTAACAACTCCTCCGCCACGTGGCAAAGCTCGCCATCTCCACCCAAGTTCTCAATCACCTCGAAGGCGTCCCAGGTTCGATAAAGTTGGGGAAACGAATCAGCATTGAACACTTCCTCTCCCAAATGAAACACAGCGGCCGCGTCCCGCAACTCCATTTGTCGGAATCGCATGTTCTCCGGGACTGTCACTTCTGCAAGGATGCGGCCTGGTTCCCGCGGGGTGGCCACCCGTATTTGCTCTGCCTCTGCCTTATGTTCTTTTTGCTGCTGCTGCAAAAGGGTCAGCGGCGACGGCTTTCGCGCTGGCTTGGCGGCAGCTGCGGCACCGGCATGCGAGTCCATGATGCTACTGATGCTGATGCGAGGCGCGCTGTGTCGTGTGGAGGGGTTGGGGTACAAGAGCGTGGGTGTGGATGGAGATGGAGTGCTTGCGGGGGGAGGAATGAGGTCTCTCCGGCAACGGCCCTAGCTACGATGGGCCAGAGCTTGCCTTGCGTTTGGTGGTCGTGGACACGCCAAGCAATACCTCAAAGAGCCAGGCTGTGGCAGTTTGTCGAGGAGGTGGAGGCGGAGGTGTAGGTGAGGACAAGTGGGGTTTGATACATGGTGTGGGATGAGTTATGGATAGGCAAAGAGCAAGAGAGGAGCCCCCTCGCTCGGGGAGAAATTAGGGGGTCGTCGTTGCCGGTGGCGCATTCATGAGCGAGGTCTCGCTAAAGACCAAAGTCACTACCGAACCAAGCATGTACAAGGCACTCAACCCAGGCATACACAACCGCACTATAGCACAGGCCAACATTGCCTAGCCGCTTGCTGCTTGAGAGAGCTTGCCTGGCTCGCACACGCGTGGTCAACTCCAAACTCCAAAAGCATCATCATCATCCTTGGCTCCGCGCGTCTTTTAGCCAGCTTCCGGCCCGCCTAAAACAACATGGCGCACTACCCCACCTTGACATACTCCACCTTCAAAGTGCAAGCGAATGGCTTGCCCGCCGAGCTCCGGGTGTTGCCGCCGCTGGATGTGAGTACACGAGGAGGGGAGGGAGGGTGCATTCATTTTCGGGGGAGGGCATGAGCGAGTGAAGCGCATCATCATTATTGACCCCTTCATATCAAGCGTGCAGCAACAGGAGTAGGGGTTGTATGAAAGAGAATTGGTTGAGAGACCGACGGCCCCGTCAATCCACGCGTGATAAGCGCCCTGCTCGAGGCAAAATCGATGCCGCCTCCATTCATACTCAATCTCACTCCTGTCCACCCCGCACTCTCTCACAGGCCACCTTGCCGCCTGCCTACGACTTTGAGCTGGAAGAAAAGGTACCTTAAGATGAGCGGAGGGAGATTAGCACGTATTGCTGGCAGCGGTAATGATTGATGTGCGCTTTTTCTGTCACCTCGCTACTCAAAATTCTCACAAAGAATATTTTCACACACACACACAGGTGGCCAAGGACTATGAGGATTCCCAAGCCGCTGCCGAGAAGCTGGCCGCCCAAGAAGCATCCCCTGTCGCGTAAGTGCTCTTTTTGTGCACCGTCCTTGAAGCATCCTTTTTCCACCCTTTCCTTTTCCTTCAATGGTCTCGCCCCTTTTCTGAACCCCAACTCCCACACACAATTACAGCACCAAACCCAGCGTGCCCGCCGAGTCCGCATTTTCGTCATCCGTCACGGTACGCACATCTTTGATTTGTCAGCAAATATATCACCTTCTTGTGTTGAGCTGTATTCAAAATCTAAACGTCACTAACACTACATACAGGACGGTGTGGGCGACCTGAGCTTAGACCCCGAGAAGAAGAAGAAGCTGAGCAACATGAAGGAGCTGACCAAGGGCGACGAAAAAACGTGCTTGTTCTACCTCGACTCCTATTTATGGGACCTGGAACGGGCGGTCCAAGAGTACTTCACCAAATAAATTAGAAAAAAAGAATTGTGAATATGGCTCATATAACCTCCCCACCACCCTTTGTGACCGAGATGGTGGATGAGGAAGAGATCAAATAAAGCAATAAAGCAGACAATGACAAACACCGAAAAATTGTTGAATTGTTTTGCATCGTTCAATGGTCTCTTGCTTTCTCTTAGCTCGTTTCGGTGCGTTTTTGCGCGCGGCAAAAGCGACGAACACGAGCATTCGATCATCATCCAACGGCCGAGCGTCCTTGCCTCCACCACTCCACCACCTCATGCACGCAATCCCCACAAGCTCACACTCACATGCCCCTACCACCTACACACAGGCAGCACTTCAGCTGCTTCATCCAACGGCTGATGAGCTTCCTGCCTCACCACGCAGCTCAAGCAATCCCACGCAAAGCCACACACACTCACCTACGCCTATCCACATTACACTCAGGCAGCGACAGCCATGGCGGCGTCCATGCGTGCAGCCCTGTTCCTCTCCACGAGTGCCCGCCACAGCCGCCTCCTCCGACCTCGCCCATCATCAGCCTCCACGCTTGCCCTCCTCCAACCCTCCAGCGGCACCACCCACAGCACCAACAGTCGCAGGCATCCCTTGCTGACACAAAAAGAGACAAGAAGACTCTTTCGTGCGACTCGGCGTGCTGAGAACCCAGTTCTGATTGGGATTGTTGTGTTGGTGGGAGCCACCCTCGCCCACTACTTGCTCCGTGCCGCTCAACGCATCTCCAAAGCGGACGCCAAGAAGGAGAAGAGCGGCGGTAAAGCCAGCGCACACGACGACGACGACGACGATGACGAGGAGGATGCAGCTGCCAGCAAAGCAGGGACTGGAGCAAGTGCAAGCAAGCGTGGCTTCCCCGTGTTGGGCCTGGATTTGGGGTCTCTGCAAGCGTGCGTGACGTATGTGGCATCCAAGGACACAGCGCCCTTGGTGGTGGAAAACCACGAAGGCCGTCGTTCCACCCCTTCTTTCGTCGGTTTCGAAGGAGGCGACCTAGTAGTAGGACAATTGGCACGCCGGGCCCGATGGCGGGCGCCGGCCAGCGTGGCGTTTAATATTCAGCGGTTGCTAGGCGAGACGACCTATGACGATAAGCTCCGTCCTCTCTTCCCTTTTCCCGTTGAAGCCAGCCTTACGTCCGATAAAAACCAACCACCGATAGCTATGCTTTTGAAGGGTGGGCGGGCCTTAACGCCCATTGAGGCGAGTTCTCGGTTGTTGGAAGATTTGGTGGCAACGGCCGAGCATAAGTTGCACCACACCCCTGGCTTTGCAGTGCTTGCCATCCCTTCTTACTTTGGTCCTCAAGCTACAAGCTGGGCATTAAAGGCAGTGGCGGATGGGACGGGTTTGGAGATCGGGGAGGAGGAGGGGGGGCATGGGGGGTGTGTGGAGGTGGTGGAGGACGCGGTGGCTGCTTTGGTGTGCGCGCATTACTCGGGAGCGATTTCTCAGAAGGAGGCTTTTTTGGGGAAGCCTTGGTTGGTGGTGGATGTGGGGGGGTTGAATGCACAGGTGTCGATAGTGGGGTTGGATCCGGAGGTGGGCTTGGGAGTGAGGGGGAATAGGACGAGTTGGGCGGTGGGGGGGGAGCACATGGATGGGGTCTTGGTGCAGTGGTTGGTGGAGGATTTTAAGGGGAAGAATGGTGGGTTGGATTTGGGGAGGGATTATTTGGCTCTTGAAAGGTTGTATGAGGCAGCGGAGGCGACGAAGCAGGAGTTGAGTAGTAAGGTGAGTTCGAGTGTGAGGTTGCCTTTTATTACGGCTGATCATCGAGGACCAAAGCATTTGGAAGCGACGGTATCGAGAGCGTTGTTGGAAAAATTGGCGTCGCCGATTTTGATGCAGTTGGAGGGGCCGTTTAAGGAGGTTTTGGAGGAGGCAGGGATGGAGATGGGGGATCTGGAGGGGGTGTTGTTGAGTGGAGGGAGTACACGCTTGCCATTTGTGGGGGATTTTGTACGGGAGAGGTTGCTGGGAGGAGGGGAGGGAGGGAGGGAGGGAGGGGTGAAGGTGGTGGTGCTTGAGGAGGTGCCGCCAGAGGAGATGGTGGCGGTGGGGGCTGGGTATTATGGAAGGACGTTGATTGATTAGGGAGGGAGGGAGGGAGGAGGGAGGGCAGTTTTGACGCGAGATTATAGGTCGGAGGGTTGGTGACAGAAAGAAAGCACACATAAAGAATAGAGTCGTCAAGGTTCGAAATTGGAGCACTCTAATTTTTGAATTCGTATAACAGACTTTTGTTCGTTTACTTTCCCCTTTTCTTCTCATCAAATATGATGTCGTTTACTCGAATGCTCCTCCTCCTCCGCCCCGCTCCCTCTCCCTCCTCTCCCTCCTCCCTCCCCTCCTCCTCCTCCTCCCCTCCCTCGTTTCTTCCCCCCCGCCTGCCCAACTCCCCTCTTGACCTGAGCAGCATTCCCTTTCTGCTTGCTCATTTTAAGGCGGGCTAAGGGAGTGCCAGCCCTCCATGGTGTGATAGCCACTTCATATATCCTCAACCCGCTGTACCACTGCTGCATCTCTAACCGCGTCTCTAGGTCTTCCTCCTCTTCCTCCCTCCCTTCCTCCTCCCCTTCCTCCTTCTTGACCTCGGCTTTGTCTTCCTCCTCCTCGAGCTTCCCCAGGCGGACGTGACCGAGAATGAGCGTCTTGCGCACCTCCTGTTGAGAGGGAGGAAGGAAGGGAGGGAGGGAGAGAGCAGAAAGGTGAGATGAAATTCCAAATTGCGAAGAGAAAGAGGAAGGGGTGAACAAAGGAGGGACAGGGAGGAAAGATGCGTGACAAGAAAGAGCAAAGAAGCAGAAGAAGTTGATGACTTAACAAGCTTGACAAACAACACTCACCCCAATCAATCGATACAGCAAATGCAAATCCCGCCAGCCCAATCCATTCTCGTCCTTTCCTCCCTCCCCTCCTTCCCCTCCTCCTCCTCCTTCTCCTCCTCCCTCTTCGGAAGATGAGGAGGGAGGGAAGGAGGGAGGGTAACGAAGTAGGACGCCAAACTCGGCGTGGTACCGTTGGGGAGTGCCACGGTAGAGCATGTAGTCCAGCCCTAGGTTCAGGCCGCCGTGCACGACGAAGCTGGAGGGAGGGAGGGAGGGAGGGAGGGAGGGAGGGAGGGAGGGAGATGAGGGAGGACAATGCTTTGCTCTGTGCATCCGCTTGTTCACTCATGAGGGAGAGGGGAAATGATTGGAAAGCGACGATGAAAAAGGAGGAGAAACCAACACGTGACGCACCTACGTATTCATTTGTGTTCTTATTCATGCCTGTCGGACTTACCCCTGTCCTCGGAAGTAGCGGTAGCTGCCCACGCTCTTGACAAAAGTGGAGCTGGCGGTGCGGAACCTACAGAGAAGGAAAGATGGTAGTAGGAAAGGAAGAAATAGAGTCAGAGGAGTGATCATGAGAGATTTGGAAGGGGAAACGCAGGAGGAGGGAGGAGGAAGGAGGAGGAGGATGACAGTAGATGAGAGTAGCATCGGAGCGATTTCACGCTTTGAACACAAGAACTTACGCCTTCCAACACTCCACCACACTTAAGGCCTTAGGTTCCGCATCCTCCTTCTGCTTACTTGATACCGCTCCTTCCTGCTTTTGCTGCTGCTGCGGTTGTTCTGCCTCTCCGTTCCCCTGGTCCATCGCCTGTCCTTCCTGCCCCTCCTCCTCCTCCACCTGTTGCTGCTGCTGTTGCTGCTGCTGCTCCTCCTGCTGCTGAAAAGGCGGCGGTGGAGCTGGTAAATACACTTCAAGGCGCTTCAAATCCGAGGCCAGGTAAAATGCCTGCTCGAGCGAAAGCTGGACTTCCTCCTTGGGAGCCAAGTCCTATATGAAATAGAAGTAGGAGGGGTGAGCGGAGCGGTGAGTAAGAAGGGAGAGGAGAAAAGGAGATCGGCCGAGGCTCTTGAGGAAGAAGTGTACGAGAAAAAGCAGAGAAACGTACCCGTTGATAAATCCCCATAAATTCCAACTCCCGCTTCACGTTCACTTTGCCCCTGGTGTGTGTGTGTGTGTGTGCGGACAAGAAAATGGACGGGGAACGTGGGATGAATAAATTGATATATGCCAATAGACCTAGACACCTTTCTCCTTTCTTCTGCCCTCTCACACACACACACGTACCGTTGCATAGCAGGGTCAATGGCAACGAAAAGCCCAATCAACGTGCCTTGGAGGATAGGCCGTGGCTTGCCCGTAGGAGTAGCTGGGGTGTGGGGAACGGGAGTGGTGGTGGTGGTACTCGCGGTAGGGATGGGGGTCCAGTTTTGCTCCTCTCTTGCCGTGGCGCCATTGTCTGTGACTGACTTGTCTTGTCCTACAGCATCCGCGGGCGCCGCTGGCTCAAGGATGGTGTCCTGCAGCTCGTCCTCGGCCACATTAGCAGCAGCAGCAGCAGCACTCCCGTCATCCTGAGGCGTTGGGAGAGGAGGCAACGTCGAAGGCTTCTTCTGTTGCTCTTCCGCTGGCCGCACCTGCTCCATCGGCTCGGCCGCCGGCTTGAGCCCGTCCTCAACCGGCCCCGCAGCTGCTGATGGCTCCATGAGGCCTGTGGTTGCTTTGTGGTGGATGGGTGGGTATGCATTGAGGAGATTGAGAGGCGGGAGCGGGAGGTTTTTGATGCCTTCGCGCCTCATTTTTTTCCATCTTCTCGCCTCCCCTCCCGCGTGTCCTGTTCAATTGCGTCGGGCACTGGTGGCACAATTTACAGAGTGTCTTGTGAACACTGTGCCTGTCCTCCAGCGCACGAGCTCTGGCATGCCGCATTCACGACGCACCATCACCGCACACACCAACAGGCAACCCATTATCATCGCTGCCAATCGCCAAGACGCGCCTTTCTCCATTTCGCTGCCCAACGCCACACCACACACACACACGCGGGGACACTCTAGGCACCAGCTGGAGCAAGAGGAAGGGCTGCAGGACATTGGCAACGCGGCTGCTGCTCGGGAATGCCTGCCACCAATCTCCCCCTCCAATCAAGCGTCATCATCATCACACGTCCAAGGCCTCCCTCCCCCCCTTCCTCGTCTCACGCCTCTCTTTCTCCCTTCTTTCCCACCTCCACCCCGCACAGCAAATGGCGTTTGTCCTGTCCAGCGCCTCGAGGCGGGCACTCGGGGCCGCCAGGGTAGGCTCGGTCTTGCAGCCTTCCAACTCTCTCTCAGTGGCGATGCGCAGCATCGGCAGCGATTCGCGCGTGGTGTGCATTACCTCGGGAAAAGGCGGCGTGGGCAAGACGACGACGGCAGCCAGCATTGGGATGGGGTTGGCGTTGAAGGGGAAGAGGACGTGCGTGATTGACTTTGATATTGGCTTGCGGAATCTGGACATCCACTTGGTACGTGTGTGTGATGACGGGTGGAGGGTGGAAGGATGGCATGGTGGTTGGATGATTTGATTTCTATGGAGCGAGGTTGGAAGAGAATGGAA
>Ga0105054_10007963_pt1 | contig 14178 bp, 11 predicted proteins | sample BON02_FD_78091 | JGI IMG/M metagenome (GOLD analysis project Ga0105054, IMG submission 78091) | Freshwater microbial communities from Lake Bonney liftoff mats and glacier meltwater in Antarctica - BON-02 (megahit assembly) | ecosystem: Environmental > Aquatic > Freshwater > Ice > Glacier...
AAGGATCCGAGCATAACCACCGAGCTCGGGTCGCCAAGAATGGGCAGCAACCCGTTGAAGGTCACCATCACGCCAATCACGTTTACTTGAAAAAGGCGATTCCATTCATGTCGATCGTATTCTTCCAGGGAGCCGCGCCCTGTTCCCGGGAGAGAATCAATTCCCGAGTTGAAGACCACGCCATCAATTTTTCCGGCCGACTCATTCCAGCCCAAATCCTGGGACAACGCAAGCAAATCAACGTCGTGGGTGACATCTAGCTCTGCGCTGAAAAGAGCCGTTGGGTGCTTTTCTGACAGCGCGCTCAGAGCGCGGTCAGAGTGCACGCCCAGTCCTAAGGCAAGCACCGTTGCCCCCTCGTCAAGAAGAGTCTGAACCCACGAAGGCCCCAAGTTGCCGGCCGCTCCCACGACCATAAATGTTTTGCCCGACAGCCTCTCAGGCAACGTCTTCCTTCAAGATCGGCGTCAAAGCCTCGACGTCTCTCGAAAGAGTCTGCCCGACCAAAAGGTGTGCATCTGCCGGCGCAATCCCGTGCCCGGGAGACCGATACTCAAAGTCCTGTTCTTGGAGAACCTGGCCTGCCGGGAGATTCGTCTTGGCAACGATCATTTTGCTGAGCTTCTTTAGGGGCGCAGCCTCGCTTTCGTAGGAGCGCTTGATTCCATCTCCGACAGCTTCGTGCGCGCGAGCCAAGTCCCGGACCATCTTTCTCAACCCATCAGGCTCGAGCGAGAATGCGTGGTCCGTGCCTTTCATCGCGCGATTGAGGGTGAAGTGCTTTTCGATGATCCGCGCTCCGAGGACGTAAGCCACCAAGCCCATAGCAATCCCACTGTCATGCCCGGAATATCCGATGGTCACCTCTGGGTAGCGCTCCCGGAAAGTGGAAATAACGTTCAAATTTAACTCTCCAAATAATGGTGGATATCCCGAGGTGCACTGCATCACTGAAAGCGGAGCGCCTTCGTTTCTCACAACCTCTACGGCCCGATCAACCGCTTCGAGAGTTCCTCCGCCAGTGGAAATGATGGTGGGTCGACCCATACTGGCGATATAGCGAAGGAGGGGTGTGTTAGTAAGGTCACAGCTGGCGACCTTATAGGCCGGAACATCGAGTTCCTCCAAGAAATCAACGCTTGGGAAATCCCAAGGTGTTGCAAAGAACTCGATTCCTTGCGCCTGAGATTCGGCGATAAGTTCTCGATAATCGTCAAGACCGAATTCGAGCGCCTCACGGTGCTCGCCGTACGTGTGCCCGAAAGCGTTTTCGCTTTCATATGGAGCGTTGTAGGCCTCCGCCGTGAACAGTGCCCTATTGTCGCGTTTTTGGAACTTGACAGCGTTCGCTCCAGCAACGGCGGCAGCCTGAATCATCTTTTTGGCCGTGTCCAGATCGCCTTGGTGGTTGGCTCCGATCTCCGCCACAACGTAGGGGGTCGTGGCGTCGGTGATGGTCGTGGCGCCGATGGCGAAGGTGCGGGAAGAGAAAGCATCAGAATTCATATCCAAAACCTTACCAAGGTCGTCGAGCTCTGGGTCATTACCGAACGAACTGCGTTCGCGCCCACTGCCTCCCGTATCGGACAAACCTCGCCAACGTGTCGAGCGGGTGTCGAAGTGGGTACACCCACCACTCCCGTGAATCGAGCTTTGACTCCAACGCATCCAACTGGGGGTGTGGCGCCACACTCTCAGGATGAATCAGCGGAAATAGCAGTGAAGAGGCGGGCACGTGAGCGACGTAATCCTCAAACTTGGTATGGGTAGATGCGTGACCAAATCCGATGTTTTCCACGAGATTTTCCGCAGGGACAGCGCTCACATAACCTTGGCGACCGCAGTGCACGGCAAAGGGCAGCGCCCACGAATCGAGCTTTGTCGCAGTGTTGAGCATCTTCTTCATCGCCGACCGCCTCGCGCCGTGAGGAAACGACCGGGCGATGTCAGCTTGCTGGGCCTCGTCCCACGACGCCTCCAAGTCTCCGCTGGCGACGAAAGTTTCCCAGGTTCTCGCCCAAGTGGCCCAGCCCCAAATCCGCAAGTCAGCAGAAAAATCATAAGAGTGCGGGCTCACGAGCTTCCCCCGCAAGCGCGAGCTTCCACTAATAACCCCCACTCGCGGGTCGTCCGCATACTTCTCTAAAAGCTCATCGCAGTAGCGAAAAAAGGAACCATCAGGAACACAATCATCTTCCAGAATAATTGCGTGATTCGTCGCCGCAAAAACCTCGGTGAGCCCGCTCACAATGCGTTTCTTGAGCCCCAGATTCTGGGCAGCAAAAATCTCCACCACCTCGCATGTCCACCCAACCTTCGTGACAACACCTCGAGTGGCAGGAACACTATCCCGGTCCGAAACATTGCCATCGCGGGGCCCATCCATGACCAGGAACAGCTTCTGTGGGCGTGCATGAGCAACAGCTTCAAACACTCGTTGCGTCATGTGTGGGCGGTTGAAACCCAAGATTACGACGGGCGTCGTGAGCATCACAGTCCCCCTTTTCTTGCTGGCTTTCAGAGGTGTACGCGCCAAACAGTAACCCCAGCCTCAACTGTGACTAGCGTAGTCATGTGAGTCAACCGGTCATCCATATCAATTTTTCGCGTTCCGGCGGAGCGGGTGCGGTGGCGACCACCTTGGCCGAGGCTCAGCAAGAGGGGGGTAGAGATGCTCGAGTTCTCTCGGTCGTCGATCGCGATCTTCGAACACGACCCTTTTCCGCGCCCTTCCACACTTTGGCCGCAGGAATTGATGAATACGTGCTCAAAGAGAGTTCTTTCGGGGCACCCGTCAGTGTTCTGCGCGATGCCGCACCCGGCCGACTTCTTAAGAAAATTCCCCCTCACGCTCTAGTCCACCTCCACGGATACAACGGAGCGATTTCCCTCGATGAGCTTCGCCTACTGGGTGAGAATCACCACATCGTATGGACTCTGCACGACATGAACCCTTTCACAGGAGGCTGCCACTACTCACTGGGGTGCACCTCATTTGTTTCCGACTGCTCGGGCTGTCCCGCGGTCAAACCCGCTTTCCGCGCCACCATTACCCGACAACACCAGAAAAAGCTTGAGGCCTTCGCGGCGTTGGCGAGCCTCTCGCTGGTTGCTCCTAGTGACTGGCTTGCCAGCCAAGTATTGCGGAGTTCGATATTCAGCGAGAGAAGCGTTGCTGTAATACGAAACCCATTTTCCTTTGCCTTTAGCAAACAAGTCGAAAACCGCGCGCGCGCGAGACGTTTTGAAAAAGAGGACAGCCTTACCGTGGGTGTTATCGCCGCCGATCTTTCGGACCCCGTCAAGAACGTCGCTGAAGCAGTGCGGGCGTTTCAGACGGCGAGGAACTCACATCCACACGCCACGTTACTTTTGGCGGGAGCTAGAGGCGGTGAGCACCGAGGCGAAGGCTTAAGGTTTCTAGGAAAGCTGTCTGCCCGCAATCTAATCGAGTTCTACTCGAGATGTGATGCCATCATCATTTCCTCTCTTGCCGAAAATGCCCCTCTTGTTATTGCGGAAGCCGCCTCGCAGGGGTGTGTCGTTATCGCTAGAGCCACAGGCGGAATGCCAGAACTCATTGAAGAGTTAGGCTCGGGCTTCACGTACAACACCCCTCAGGGTCTCGAGCATCTGCTCGAAAGCTTTGTTCCGCCAGGACCCTCGGCACGACATTCTCTCTCCCGGAAAGCCCAAATGATTTTTGGGCCCTCGGCCGTAGCGAAACAATACGATGAGATTTACGGTGCGTAACGCTAGGGGCATTTGTGGCGAAGTCAGTTTTCCCAAATCAACGCTGAAGAAAAAAGGTAGAACCACATGACGGACTATGTATTAGTGACCGGCGCAGCTGGCTTCATTGGGTCGTCCATTGTCCGTCGGTTGAGCGCAGAGGGAAAATCTGTTCTTGCCCTCGATGCCGTTCTTGGGGGGCTGTACCCCCCAGAGGAAAAGCGAGCGCGGCTGCTCTCCCTGGAAGCTCTGCCTGGCGTGGAAACCATAAACCTTGACCTTCGCTCAGGCGACTTATCTTCATTGCCGCGATCAATAACCCATGTCATCAACGAGGCGGCAATGCCTGGTCTTTCCTTGAGCTGGGACGATTTCGACCTCTATTCCAGCTGCAATCTGTCTGCGCTATCGCGCCTCCTGCAAGCTGCAAAAAACTGGAAGCTTGAGCGATTCATTCAGGTCTCTACCTCGTCGGTCTATGGCGCAACCGCCACCGGTGATGAAACACAAGCGCTCCAGCCGGTGTCTCCCTATGGAGTGACGAAGCTTGCCGCAGAGAACCTCGCGCTGGCCTACTGGCGAGATTCCAGCATTCCTGTCTCGATACTGCGGTATTTCTCCGTGTACGGTCCTGGCCAACGCCCCGATATGGCTTACAGAAAGTTCATCTCCTGCGCCCTCAGTGATGCACCCATAACACTGTATGGTTCCGGCGAGCAGTCTCGAACCAACACCTATATCGACGACTGCGTTTCAGCCACAGTGGCCGCTCTCACCCTTGGCGAGCCGGGAGAGATTTATAACATTTCAGGCGGCGAAGAGCGTACTATTAATTACGCGCTCTCCGTCATCGAGAATCTGGTGGGCAAGGAGCTCACGGTGAATCGCGAAGAGGTAGCCCGGGGTGACCAAAAACAAACTCGAGGAGATTCGAGCAAGGCTCGGGCGGTCCTGGGGCTCATCGATACGGTGAATCTTGAGCAGGGGCTTGCTCATCAATTGAGATGGCAGCGCTCACTCTGATGCCGGAGGCGCCCTCAGCTCCAACGAAGAAAAAGTCCCCCTTCGTTGTCGGTGCGATAGATGACAACATGGTCTTTCCACTCCTCGTCTGGGCGTGGTCATTGACCCGGACCGCGGCGACGCAGCCACGGTGTGTGATTGGTTTTTTGGAAGGGTCACTAAGCTCTCACAATCAAAAATTCCTCGAATCTGCCCTGGACTTTCTGAAAATCGATTGGGAATTCAGAAAACTTCCCTCCGATCAGCGGTTCATCACCCAGGGTCATATTTCCCCCACTACTTTCGCCAAGTTCCTGCTGGCCGACCTCATTCAATCCCCCCACGTGTGGATTGACGTTGACACAGTTGCCGCTCCCGGTTGGGATGAGCTGTTTGCCATAGTGACCGAAGCGCCCAGCGGCGTATCGCTGGTGGTAGCCGAGCGTGGATCCCTCGCTAATCAACCAGTTAAGGCCACAGAGTCACAAAGCCACCAGGCCTTTAATGCGGGCGTGTTGGGGTGGCCCCAAGGATCCAGAAAACCTTGGTCCGACCGACTGGACTGCATGGCTATCGTCGAGACCCAAGAGCAACAGCTTTTTAACCATCTGTACGCTGACTCGCTCGAGACCGTTCCCGAAACTTACAACACGCTCACCTACCGTGTGGATTCCCTGCGCGACCTGACCGAGATTCCTCGCATTGTCCATTTTGCGGGTGCGCACAAACCATGGCAATTGCCTCCTCGTTTTCGGACTCTCTGCCTGCTCCATGAGTGTCCCTGGTCCCTCTGGTTTGAGACCGAAACGGCAATGCTGGCTGAGTTCACGCCTCGCCCTCTGCGTGAACAAGTCCTCCAGCAGCGCGCGAAATCGCTACGCTCCGGAGTTTATCGTTTTCGCCGCGAACACCGCGGACTGGGATTACTAAAAATACTTCGAGTGATGGGGCCACTAGGGTGGATCGTCGTCGCGCTATTTCGGCCACTCAGGTCTTTTGTGCCCAGGGGTACACACCCACTTCACTAAGGTTAGAGACCCTCAGCAGAGAGAAAATCCGTGCCCTTTGATCGGACGAACACACCCAAGAACATCGTCGCGCTAGCGCTTGATGACAAAATGCTCTACGGCTTCTTGGTGCTTGCCTACAGTCTTGTCAAGACCGCTCGTGAGGACATTTTCCTCCTCGTGGGGTATTTCCCTGAGAAGCTCTCTCAAGCAAATATCGACCTACTATCGACATTCCTGGACTGGTTACGCGTTGACTACGACGTCGTGAAATATCTCCCTCACGCCCTGTTTTCTGAACGTCGACACCTCACCATGACGACATTCTTGAAGTTCGTCATTTCCGATGAGCTCCCTAGGCCACATTTGTGGCTGGATATTGACACTGTGGTGACCTCGGGCTGGGACGAACTCTTTGACGCGATAGACACGGCCGCTCCAGGCGCCGCGCTCATTGTCGCCGAGAAGATCGAGGGGCCACAAACACGCTTTGAGGGTTTTAACGCCGGAGTTTTGGGCTGGACTAAGGCGCCTCGACAGGAGTGGCACGCCACCCTTTCCTCCCTACCTGAAAAACGTTTTAGCTCAGAACAGTTCCTTTTCAACGCTCTGTACCAGGGGAAGACGCAGAGAGTTGGCTCTCAGTTCAACTTCTTATCAAGCTGGCACCAGGAATTCGATAGAAACAATCCACCTCAGGTAGTGCACTTCTCCGGGCCACTGAAACCGTGGCACCTTCACCGCGCCCACAGCCAAAATTGGGAGGGGATTAATTCCACCTGGAGCCTCTGGTTCCAGGCCGAGCGGAATCTCCTCGGCGAGATTCAGAGAACGCCCCTCGCGAACCAGGTGAAAAGTGCTGCGCGGACGGCACTATTTAGCGGGCGACTTCACACCGGAAAAGGATCAGCCGCCAGCTGGGTGCTGAGGTTGCTCGCTCTTCTAGGACCCCTGGGAGCGCCTGTGGTGCGGGCTTTGGTCGCACGAGCTAAATCATGAAAAAAGTTGCCGTTGTGCACTATCTGGGAGCAACCCTAAGAAACAGGAGCGTTGTTGCTTCCGTCTTGGCGGACCTCCGGGACACAGGCGCTGATATTCACCTCCTGGATATCAGCGCCTTCACAACCATCAGCCAAGACTTTCCTCCCCCCCTTCTTGCTCGATTACTCGGGCATAAAGTGTTCGTCCATGAGTTCTCGCAGGTTCTCGCAGAACTCGGTGTCGCACACCACCACCTCCAGCCGCCGATTTCCTTGAAGCGCGGCCTCACTACGAGCCAGAAGAAGGAAATCTTGGAGGCCATTGAGTCGGAAGTTCTCACCTATTTCCGGCGAGATACGTTAGACCCCCCCACCCCCGCTATTGCGGGCCTGCGGAACAAACTCACCCACCAAGCTTTTAGCAGTTTTGACGCCGTTTCGAAAGCTTTAGACGAGATTGAACCTGATCTCGTTCTTATACCTAACGGACGAACCTCACGACAGAAAGCGGCACGGCTGGCAACAGAGCAACGCGGCATTGCCCTGAAGTTCTATGAGGACGGCCGGGCTCGCAAAGATTCGTACTACTTGGGGAATACGCAACCCCACGACCGTGTCGCCTCTCAGAAGGAAGTCGACGGTTTCCTTTCCAAAGTGGCTAAAAAGAACATCGAAGATCTCGCCACGTCCTGGATTACCGAAAGAATGAATACGGGATCGGGGACCAACGTCTTTTCCGCGTCCTGGCGGCCCACGGGGGCTAGCGAGGATATCTCGGGTTGCCATGCCGCCGCCGGCTACGCGGTCTTCTTTACCTCCTCGGCCGACGAGTTCCTTGCCTTTGGCCCGATGTGGCGAATAGATTCCTGGGAAAATCAATTTCAAGCGTTTGATCTCTCAATGTCGATTCTCGAATCCTTGGGCGTTGCGCTCACTCTTCGAGTTCATCCCAACCTGACCGGAAAGAGCAGGCATTACTTTATCAGGACAGTGAAGAGCGTCAAATCCCTTAAAGCCCGGCACCCCACCTTGACTGTCCTGTGGCACAACTCCCCGACTAATTCCTATGACCTCATCGCTAAAGCTAGCTACATCATCGCGGAGCGCTCCACCATCGGCCTGGAGGCTAATATGCGGGGTAAACCTGTCTGGATTAACCAGGCCAGCCAGTGGGACCAGATCGCTGACGTGAGGCAAATGTTGAAACCATCGGACGTAACCGTTGAGGCCCTCACCCCTTGGAAAGTAGACACCACGGGTGCTCAAAGGTTTGTGGCCTACTGGATGCTCCAAGAAAACCCCTTGCGCTATTCGTGGCGTTCATGGGCCACCTGGAATCCCGAGCGGGCGCCTCTGCGAATGAGAGTCGCCCTACTAGCGGTCCCCCACTCATGGCGTCACCGAGGGCACCTGGTCGCCATCGAGTGGAACCGCTGGCGCAATGCTCGCTCCTGGCTCTGAGCGAAAGGAGTAAGGAGTAAGGAGTAATAATCGTAGCGCTAGTCCTTGAGTGACTAAGCTCGGGCGATGACATGGTGACCACGGCGGAACTATATCAAGAACCATGGTAGGAGGGAGTGAGGAAATATCTCGGACTGGCTGGTCGGTAAGGTGGCAGAATGAAAAAAATCTGGCCAATTCGATTTCGTATCGATGTCAGGGCCCCCGCGAAACAAGCCGTCGAGGTTTTGACAGTTGCGAGTCTTTTCGTTCTTTCTACGAGGATGTGGTCTGTAGGGGAGCATATAGTTTTTCTATCAATACTCTTCGCCTTAATCCTGGCAATAACCAGCTTGGCTCAAGAATCAACCCGCTGGTCACCGCCGAAACTGAACCTAATTCCTCTCGCACTGCTGGCCATTATGGTGGCCATTATGCTCTCTTCAGCAGCCTGGGCTCCGGAAATCCACAGAACTTTGTCCTACGCGGGATTCAGCGTTCTACAGATTCTGATTGGGCTCGCACTTTCAAGGATTGTGTCAGTTTCGACAGTTCTTTACGGAGTGTTTGCGGGATCACTCGGAGTGAGTTTTCACAGCTTTGCCACCTCGATTTCCCAGGAATCTTTCGTTCCCGAAATGCCGTTGGGACTATTCACAAATGAGAGTGACTTGTCACACATCTTGGGCTTGGGCGTAGTTTGCTCATTGGCCCTTGTCTCTCGCAACATCGTCAAATCTGTTATCGCTGTAGCGGGCGCAGGCTTCCTTTTGTGGCACATTTCTCTGCTCACCTATTTCACAACCACGGTTTCACTGGCGTCAGCCTTTGCCGTCACAGTCGCAATCTTCATTCTTCGATCGATTCCTCCCCATGCAAAGAAAACAGCATCATTAATCATTGCAGTGGTCGCTTCTGTTCTCCTCACGTTGGTTGTTGTATTTCGGAACCAATTGCAGGTTTTTGCCGGAAAAACTCCCGATTTTTCCGGGCGGGTTCCATTCTGGGAGAGATTTTGGACATCTATTCTCGAAAAACCCTTTTTTGGTTTCGGCTGGGGATGGACTCGAGACGAATTCGGAGGAACGGACCGAATAGTTCCCCACAACGAAATATTCACCGCTCACAACGGTTTTCTTGATGTTGCTTTTGCCTTGGGCCTTCCCGCCGCTTTACTTCTCGCAATATCGCTAGGGGCATCATTTTTCCTCAGTTACCGTTTGGCTACATCCGATGGAATCCCCTGGATTGCGTCGGGGATTCCATCGGTCGTCGCTTATCTTCTGGTTCATGACTTGACCGGAAGCTGGTTGCCCCGGACAGTGGGGCTTTTCCTCGTTGGTCTGTTATTCGGGCTAATTGCTCGCGAGAGAAATGCAATTGGTTATGGCGACTCACGCTCAGGCGCTCGGGTAACCGAAACACGGTTTGGTGCTCCTGAGGAGCACAGCCCCGCACCGCACCGGCAACAGGGCGTCGCTGATTGACTGTAAAGGCTCCCACACCGAGCCAACCGCAGGTATCGGAGCGGAGAGTGTTGGGCTGGTTCACCCCAGTGAGAGTATGTCAAACACTATGCTCGAAAGGTGCAATCGCCTGATGCTTTGCGCTTGGAACTAGAACCCAGTCCAGGACCAGGCCATCGGGGCCTCCAACTAAGATGGTGATCGTGAAAGATAAATCTCCTCCCCGGAATCCGGCCGGCACCGCGGAGAGAATCGGGGACTTTAAGCGCCTCTTCCATGAGGCGGTGGTGGAGAGCGAAGCTACCTCTCAAAGCAAGCAGCATTCCAAAGGGAAACTTAGCGCGAGGGAGCGTGTTGAACTCCTCGTCGACAAAGGCTCTTTCATGGAACTCGACGAATTTGTGCGTCACAGAAGCCAATCTTTTGGTATGGAAAAGAACCGCCCCTACGGCGACTCTGTCGTGACAGGCCTAGGAACTGTTGGAGGCCGTCAAGTGGCAATTTTTAGCCAAGACTTCACTATTTTCGGGGGATCTCTAGGTGAGGCAGCCGGGGGGAAAATTGTCAAACTAATGGACCACGCCCTCAAAACACGCATCCCGATTATTGGAATCTTGGATTCAGGGGGGGCAAGAATTCAAGAGGGTGTTGTCGCTTTGGGAAAGTATGGCGAGATCTTTAAACGCAACACCATGGCCTCCGGGGTGATTCCCCAAATCAGTATCGTCTGTGGGCCCGCAGCCGGCGGGGCAGTATACTCGCCGGCTCTAACCGACTTCGTCATCATGGTGGATAAGACCAGCCAGATGTTCGTCACCGGTCCAGACGTTATTAAGGCGGTCACGGGCGAAGATGTGGGCATGGAAGAGCTCGGTGGAGCCCTCACCCATAACAAGGTTTCCGGTGTCGCTCACTACTTAGCGGCGGATGAACACGATGCTTTCGATTATGCGAGGGTTCTGCTGTCGTATCTTCCCGATAACTGCGACTCTCCTGCGCCTTCCTACGCGGCGGATTCTGATTTGGAAATCACAGACAGAGACCGGGGGCTCAACGACATCATCCCTGATAGCACTTCTGTTCCATATGACGTCATCAGCATTATCGACGGCGTTGTTGACTCGGGCTCCTTCCTCGAGGTCCAGCCTCTCTTTGCGCCCAACATCGTGATCGGTTTCGCTCGGGTTGAGGGTCATTCCGTCGGCATTATCGCGAATCAGCCCAGCCAGATGGCCGGCACACTCAACATTGACGCGGGCGAGAAAGCGGCCCGTTTTGTGCGTTTTTGTGACGCCTTCAATATCCCGATACTTACTTTGGTTGACGTGCCAGGCTACCTTCCCGGTACCGACCAGGAATGGACAGGCGTCATTCGCCGGGGAGCCAAACTTCTCTATGCGTATGCCGAAGCGACTGTCCCCCTCATCACAGTCATTACCCGCAAAGCCTATGGAGGCGCCTACATTGTTATGGGGTCAAAGCAGCTCGGCGCTGACCTCAACTTCGCGTGGCCAACCGCGGAAATTGCCGTGATGGGTGGTCAAGGTGCTGTGAACATTTTGTACCGAAAAGACATCAAGGCTGCCGAAGAGGCTGGAGAAGACGCTGGGGAGGTGCGAGGAAGGCTTGCCGACGAATACACGAATAGCGTTGCCAGCCCCTTCCTGGCCGCCGAGAGAGGCGAAATTGACGGAGTGATTGAGCCCTCCGCCACTCGAACGACGATCATCCGGGGATTACGCTCCCTTAAAAATAAGAGCGCACTGCGTCCCCAGGGAAAACACGGAAACATCCCGCTGTGATGGGGGCTCTCTGGAGATTCTCAGCCAGGGTCCGCAAAGTTGCCTGGCTCCGAATGTTCCCCTCTTGGCTGAAGGCGACCCGGCCTTGTGCGGGCCCAGTCTCACGGAGGGTGGTTCCCGTTGTCGTCAGCATGACTTCTTACCCCGCCAGGATTGAGGCGGCGTGGATATCCCTGGAAAGCATGATGCGGCAAACAGTTAAACCCGAAAAGATTGTGCTTGTCTTGTGCGAAGACGAATTTCGCAACCGCACGCTTCCCAAAAATCTTCTGGCATTGGGCAAACGGGGTCTCGACATTGTGTGGGTAAAAAGAAATGGTCGAAGCTTCGATAAATTGCTTCCCACAATGGGGCTATTTCCCGACACCGCCATTGTCACCGTCGATGACGACAAGATATTCCCTCGTACTTTGCTGGCGCAGCTTTATGACGCCTCACTGCGTTTCCCCAGCCACGCCATTGGTGCTCGTGGCTGGCGGATGATGAAGAATGTAGACACCGGCGCGGTCGAATTCGGGGTCAAGTGGGAGCGAGCCTTCCCTGGAGAAACAGGGACTCACTTGTTCATGCCCGGAGGAAACGGCTGCCTTTACCCACCTGGCAGCCTTGATGAGCAGGTGAAGGAGCTCGATCTTGCCCTCAGACTGTGCCCCACCGCAGACGACATATGGTTCTGGGCTTCCCTGCAACGCACCCAGACACGGTCGGTCTGCCTGGGTCTTCCTCCGCATAAAAAAGTAGGCCAACAGGATGCCACGCCTGCCCTGTCAGACGTCAACGACAATGATCCCCAGTTCCAAGCAGCCATTGGGCACTTCGCGCTGCACGTTGACGCTTTAGCGCAAGAGACCGCGTAGGACTCATGGCTCGCATACTTTTTATGGTGTCCCACGACATCTACGTTCGAAACTATTTGAGAACAAACGCTCTCCAAGAGGTCCCGGAAAACCACACCGTTACCGTCATCTCGGATAGCAATCTCGCGCTGCGAGACGAAGTGGAATCGCGACCCGACCACGGAGGCTCCTACTTCTATCCGTCCAATATTAATAGAGCACACCAGCTCCTGTTTCAGATTCTGATGTGGCGGTATCAAGCAAAATCTCCAACTTTCCGGTTTCGGTGGATGCGGATGGCTCAGTGGCCCACCTTTGCCCCCGATGAGAGCCTCCTGGCTCGTGTGTCTATCTTCCTGCGGTGGTTGATTCCTAACCTGGCGAACGGGACTGCCATGTTGCCCCCGCTTCTGGGCAACCGACTCGTTTTCCCCATTTCGTCAAGAATCCTCAAGCGCAGGGTCCCCGTGAATCAGTCGCTGGAAGACCTGGTGGTGCGGCACAAGCCTGACCTGATTGTCTTTCCGTCCGCCGCCTACGAATCTTCAGGCATCGATGCCATTCGGATTGGGCGAAAACTAGAAATTCCCACGCTATCGCTCATTGACAACTGGGACAATCTCACTTCTAAGACGGTGTACTGGGTGAAACCAAATCATCTGGGCGTGTGGGGCGAGCAAGCTCTTAACCAGGCCGTTGAAGTCCACAACTTTGACCCCGCACAGATTCACTTGATCGGCACCCCGCGTTTTGATCAGTACTTTCTTAGCCGGCGCGCCTTCCCTGAGGCCATCCACAACGCCATCGAGCCGCCGAAGCCCTACGTTCTTTTTGTGGGCTCGGCTATGCCCTTTGATGAGATCGAATCTCTCCAAGTCATCGAGTCCATTCTTGCCAGCAACGGCTTCAGTCCCTCAGATATTCGCATTCTGTATCGGCCGCATCCTTGGCAACACAAACGCAAGGTTTCGGCGATTTTCAGCCCGTTGGATTTCACTTACACGGATCTTGACCCACAAATTTTGGCAGCGTACGATTCGGGTGTTACACCGGGAATAACGGACACCAGCTTCCAACCTGACCTTTCCTATTACCCGCAACTTCTTTCTGGGGCCCGCTGTGTCGTGGGGCCGCTGACAACCATGCTGTTTGAAGCGGTGCTCTGCCTCAAACCCGTGGTGGCACTCGCGTACAACGATGGTTTCCACGCTTCAACAAGTCGACGATATTTCTCCCATTTTGATGGAATGGAGAACATTCCCGGTTTTTCTTTCTGCGAAGAAGAGGAAGCGCTGGAGTCGGCGCTTCTCAACGCTCTGGGGCAGGCTCGTATTAACCAAGCAGACAGTGACGCACACTCACGCTATTTCTTATTCAGAGACCACTTGACCTACCCTGAGCGACTCAGCCGTCTCATCACCGCTCTCGCCCCACCGGCCCCATAATTCGTCTAAAGTTGGAATGTGTCTTTCATCACCAAAGTTCTCATTGCCAACCGAGGCGAAATAGCCGTTCGAATCATTCGGGCCGCCCAAGATGCGGGGATCAACACGGTTGCCATTTATGCCGACCAAGACAGAAACGCACGCTTTGTCCGGCTCGCCCATGAGGCCTATGCCCTCAACGGAAACACTTCGGCGGAAACCTACCTCGTGCCAGAGAAGATTCTCTCGATTGCCAAACGCTCGGGAGCTAACGCCATCCACCCAGGGTATGGCTTCCTCTCCGAAAATGCCGACTTTGCGCAGATAGTCATTGATGCTGGACTCATCTGGATAGGTCCCCCGCCCTCGGCCATCAGGTCACTGGGTGACAAAGTCTCGGCGCGCCACATAGCCCAGAAAGTGGGCGCCCCCCTCGCTCCAGGCACCCCTAATCCCGTCACAAGTGCTGAAGAGATCATGACCTTTGCC
>Ga0105054_10007964_pt1 | contig 14177 bp, 10 predicted proteins | sample BON02_FD_78091 | JGI IMG/M metagenome (GOLD analysis project Ga0105054, IMG submission 78091) | Freshwater microbial communities from Lake Bonney liftoff mats and glacier meltwater in Antarctica - BON-02 (megahit assembly) | ecosystem: Environmental > Aquatic > Freshwater > Ice > Glacier...
CTACAAGAATTGATGTCTTTGAAAAGAATGCCACACACCACACTTGATGGTAATCACCACAACCGTCATTTGTGAATAGTCTCATCATAATACATAGACAGTACAAAGTATTTTCCAATCAAATTAAAAAATTCTGAAAACAAAAGAATAATCAACAAGACTCCCAATCACGACATGTCACAAAGGTGACGCGACGAAATAACAAGTAACCCAACGAGAGACTGCTGAATAGAAGCACACATCGCCAACAACGTGGAACAAGATCCTGTGAAAAAGGGAAATAAGATTGGGACACATGTTCATCATGTGAGAGATGACCCATAGACATGACATAGATGATCGAGTAAAACAGAAGTCTCCGTCTGACAATACTAGATGGAAATTATGACAATACATAAAATAGTGCTTTTATATCGGGTCAAGGCCCGTCAAGTCATTCAAAAGTAATAGAGGTGCAAATAGTATGTTTGATCAGACCACAAAAAGTAGTTTCAAGATTGTATAAAAACTACTTGAGTACTTGTCATACATCAAAATAGTAGTTTGTTTATTCATAGTACTTTCGAGTAAACAAAGATACTACTAAAGTACTTTTGAAATTGTCAAATAGTGGTTTGAAAAAAAATTATAACTACTATTGATTTTGAAAACTTCTATAGTAGTTTGTGAAATTGACAAACTACTGTGTAACGAGTGTATTTTTCTGATGTTACGTCGTCTGCACCTACTCCCCGTAGCTTCATGATCTTTAGCAAGTCAGCGAGAGAATCCAATACGTTACAGGGTTGTTCCGGCACATAAAAACCGCTGTATGGACCCAGCCAGCGAGTTTCTAAGCACACACTGATGAAGGCCAGAACCCAGCCTGCCAGCGTTGTTTCTATAAACCATAAAGAAACTGCCACCGAAAACTGCCACCCAGCCAGCGGGGTTTTAAAGTACAGTGCAAGAAACCGGCCAAAGAACAATATTTCTATATTGAGATTTCATGTTGGATTTTTTAAGAGATTTTGTGTTGATTTTTAAAAAGATTTCATGATTTTTTAAGAGATTTTACGTTGATTTTTAACCAAATTTTATGTTTTTTTGAGAGATTTTATGTTGGAGAAGTTTCTATAAATCATTAAGAAACTGCCCAAATCGCTGCCAGCGGGTTTCTAAACCCTCAGTGCAAGAAACCGGCACATTTCCAGCCTGCAGATTCTATGTGCCAGTTTCTATGTGCCGATACGACCCTGTACCTCCAGCCAAGCTTCTGCTGCAAAACTCCACTGGGCTTGCGTCTGATTTCCTTTTGCTTTCGGCTGTTGATGTCATATCATCGGACCCCTTCTCCTTGTCGTCTGGCGTCTCCTTGCCGCTCTCAGCTGGGGAACTTTGCGAGAGTTTCTCTGAGTTCAATCCACTCTGCCAACACCATTGGGGAGCGCTCGAATTTCTCGACACTCGTGATTCGCAAACCCTCGTGACTAGCGCTAAGTAAGCTATAGCTTCCAAAAAAGCATGGCGTGACCTTCGACTCAATTGACTTATTTTGGCGCAGACTGAAACACAGCTCGAGTTGTTTCAAACTAGTGCCTTTGTGATATACGTTTAATGGCACGTACCATGGTCAACCACAAACTCTCTATACACCTTCCCAACTGCAGAGGGTGGCCATGAGAGCCCCCTGCCGTCAGGAGAACTCACGCAGGCCTTGCTGCAGCACGTTGACCAATGCATGCGGCATGAAGATGTCGTCAAAAAAATCATGCTAGCGCAATTAGCACACACATTGACAGAGTAGCACTGCAACTCATTTACTGACTTGATTGACGAAATTTTGCACCTTCTCTCTGTTGATGGTAGCTCGGGGCTTTTCCAATCAACTAGATTTAGGTACTTCTGCAAAAGACATTGGGTGGTTCGGTGGAGTCCTCGCGCATTGGGTACACGCACTTGAACTCTTTGCTCATCATTCAACATTGTAGACAACCTGAGCTGTGGTAGCAGATCCTGATATGCTTCTGAAACAAACCCCACGACTGTCCTTGGTAGATCTTCGACGCTTTCGAATCCTGCCTTTTTTAAGATCGGTATGCCTTTCTTCATAGCCTCTTCACCTGTCAATACCAGACTCCAAACTTGTGCATCAAGGCCCCACGCAATTGGCTCAATGTCTACACGCGATCCCCCAATCTTCTCAATTCGTGTTCTGCACTTCCGAATGGGCTGCGTTGCCGTTGCCCAGCTCATCTTTTCAGGGACGAGCACTGACGCGAGTTTTTGGTCCATCTTTTTGGCCCATGTGACCGACACGTTTTGACTGCGCGACGACTTTGCCAATCGTGACCAGAAGTCTTTGTTTTGTTACGTTCCAGTCCCACAGCTCCAGACATTTGTGTACAAACAATTATATTACATAGCATTTATGTTTGACAGAGAACTACATCAGTCAAAGAAAGATTATATGGGCACTAAGCCCACGTGGAAGATTAACATTTGTATATATTTTTTGGCTATACAAGTATTTTTGACATCAGTGTACGTATTTGCGAACACACTCTCAGCAGGATGTGCACATGCACTTGTATATGCGCAGTTTAATCGTTAGCGTTGGGGGACAAGGGTGGGGCGGTGCAGCTAGTCTGAGCAGAATACTGGTTGCTGGCGTGGGGGGTTATTTGGACAGAGGGACAGATGATGCACAGTATTATCTGTATTTTTTCTATTCTGACGGGCCCGGGGGTTGGAGTCACGGGGTATGTATGTGCGTGTGTGTGTGTGTGTGTACGCACACACACATACACACTGCAAGTGGGGTACTCGGACGTGACACGGCCCAGGGATCGGGAAGAGACACTCGGACAGCCCGAAAAGTCCAGATGGACTAAATCTCAGGATACACACGTCCGTATACGTGTGCGAAGTACACATGTGTGTACGCATACCGGGCGGTGGAATGAGATCGTGGAATAACTGCTTTTTCTCTTTAACTACAAAAATTGGGGGGGGGAAACAAAAGATTTGAACATAATACCTAATCCACATTGATTTAAGCTGCATAGACCCTCCATTAAGGGTAGTAAGCTACGTTTTAAAGTAATTAAAGCAACTTTCATCATAAAACACAGCACATACCGCCCTGTGGCAGGGAAAAATCCGTCAAACATCGAACGTCACAAAACTTGTGACCAAATAGAGGTATATGTTGGGTCTGCTCGAAAGAAAATTGTCTTTTGCCATGAATACAAGCGAAACCAGAATAAATTGAGTCGAATGTCATAGCTTTGCCCCTGGTTGTCAACGACGTTAGTTCTCGCTGAGTCTTGAGAGCCGTGCTAGATTCTAACAAAAAACATACAGAGGTTTTTAAAAAATTGTACCAGTCGCAGCACATTTGTGACCATTTGTAACATTTTGTGAAATCTGTGACTGTCACAAATTGTCGTATTTTCAAATTTGTGACTGCAGTCGTGAGGGTCTGGATTTTCCTGGAGTTTTTTAGCGAAAGGAAGGAAATGTGACCAAAACAGAGAAAAGGCTTCTTTTTGCGTATTTCATCGTTCCTGTTTAGAATTCAATAGGACCAAAGAAGAGACTTCGAAGCTGACTCTGTTTGCGGTTTACATTTGGATTGCGGATTGGAGCGACTCTGATTTATCTTATGTGGGCCAGTGACATGAATGTTTGTTCTATACTCGGACCTAGTGAGTACAGAGGCCCTGCCGGATCAGAGGAGAATTGTTGCTTTTTAAGGCTATCACGTCCCCGGGCCCTTCACCAAAAGTTCAGTTTACAAACCGAAAAGTATGGCGCTGGGGCATTTAAGGCAATTTGACCAAATCCATTGTCAACAAAGGCCTGTAAAATTATGTATTAATCTCAGGTATTCTTTTGTGATTTTTGTCGTGTTATATTGCTGTTTAATAAATTGAGTGCTAGAATTGTGAGCCTCCTGAAGAAGGGAAGAGCGTGTCGTGCCCCCGAAAACCTGCAACACTGGGAGGTTGCCACACCACCAAATGATCCAAGCTCTCAAACACACATCCTCAATTTGATCCTTGCCAAAATTTCTCTTTGCCTGGAGTATTTTGGATATTTGAGGACCTTTTGCTTTTTCTGCCATCTTCTTCTGCTGTCCTTTTAGGGACATGATAGCCTTAAAAAAACAAGAATATTCACAGAGGACGTTTGCAGGTACCGATCCTTACCCGAGCGGCTGTGATTTTGTCTTTCTGCCTAGTTTAGATAGTGTAAAAATTTATGACCTTGAGAAGTCGGCGTCCACATGCGGAGAACTACCGCCTAAAGATGCGGCACTCCTACTCCTCTTGCTCATGACAGCGTGTACGGGACGTTTGTTTTGCTTAAACACGTATAATACTGAGGTGCCCACCGACGATCACAGATGTATTCTTTTTTGCAACTGCCTTTATTTTAGGTTTGCTTTTCAAAGAAGACAATTGCATTGTTAGTCCACAATGAGTAAACGCTCCTACATATAGCAAATAGAGCTTCCAGCAAAGCTACTAGACAATTTCGAATGGAACAATAAAAGTAGCATTATCAATTCAATGATTTAGTCATGCAGTAGAGCCCTCACACCTACGTAAAATTGTTACGTGGTAGCTTTTGCGTGACATGGTCACAAAAGATCTTCAAACCAAATATACAAACATGTTTCCGTGTCCGCACGCTCTCCTAGTTCAGGACCCACAGATGTTGATCCAAGTAGATGGCACTGGGACTTTTGCAAAAGATCCGCATCGCGCACCATTCATGGGGATCTCAACATACTGGGAGAGCGCTGGGTAGTGGTGATGTGATAGATGTTTATTAATAACAGAAAGTCCTAAAACCCCCGGTCACTATAGGTACCTAAATGTGGGTCCTCTGCTACATCCCTTATACGGGATTGGCGGTGTTCAGTTTGCAATTTCTCGTGTTCCTGTGTATACTGTGATTTCAAATTTTAAAAGTTCGTGTTCTCAACGCCTCAGAGTAGAAGTTGCTAGCAACTAAATAATTCCTGTTTACTTAGGGGGCATGAAGGCTCATTGCTATAGATAGACATCCTATCTTTTTTGTTACCGATTTCGAAAATATACCAATCGGTAAACAAAACAGGGAGAGAAATGCGAACGAAAACATATGAATCGTACTAAAAAGTGGTTTGTTGGGTTTTTTAGTACGATTCATATGTTTTCGTTCGGACTTCTCTCCCTGTTTTGTAGTTGTTAATTAATACTAGTGTTAATATCCTGTATTTACTGTAAGTATGTTTTGCGCCCTAGTCTTAGATACATAGATGTGTGTGGAAGATTGTGATAAGTTGGTTGCTCCTCTTTCTTTTGGCTTCACCCTGGGTAGTGGTTGTGATAGTCAACAAACAAACAAATTAGTTGCTTAGTTCGTTCGGTTCGAAGAGGAAAAGGAGGGGATTGGAACAGAGAGCGACGTAGATAAGGTGAAGGGTGACAATCCGGCTACCCCAGGTTCTTTAAAGGAGAACAGGGGGGGGAGGTACGTCGGCGACTCTCAGTCGTCATTGCATACCCCTTGGTCCGCCGGTTCGTCATGAACGTATCGTTTCCCAAGTTTTGGGTTTTTTTTAAAAAAAAAAGCTTTAACAAAAAGCAAGACACACACTCACGCATACACAAACACGTCGTGATTGAAAGTTCAGCTAGGCAAAACTTGAATCCACAATAGACTGGGTTTGCTGCTCGATGTTTCATGCAAGCCAAATTGAGATGTTCGTGACGACAATACGATTTTTGTCTTTTTGCCTGGGACCGTTGTATCAATGACAAAGCGATCACAGTGAAGGTTGAATCACATAACAAAGCAATTCTGGTACAAGCTGCTCCTTCATGAATTGGTCAACCTAACAATCAGAATCAGTCTATTGCTGTTCTATTCCTAGCCACATTTCTCAACATATGTTAACTGATAGCTCGGTACACATATGCATGAAGCGTGAATTTCAGAGGTGTATCAAATAATTTAAGGTTTGTATTGCTCAGCAACGTGGTTCTTGTCTCCGTCAAAATCAACAAACAGCTTCCAACCCACGCAACGAGGACTAAGGCGCTCGATGCTGGAAAGACTTGAAAAAAAATTTGATCTAGGCTTGAGGAAAATCGGCGGATGGACATAAAGTATGGGTCTAGAGCGGAGTAGTACACGTAGGACGAAGGTAGCTGTTGTGCTCAGCTGCAATGACAAGGGAATCAAACTGGCCCTTACGGAGGTGAGCTGACACCGCACTGCAGACCTCTATTAGATAACCCAGAAAATGATTCGAATCACAATCAATATCCCCATGCTTCAGGCTATTATGCCACGCTTCGCGCAGGGCCCTCCGACATCTGATCTTGACGTCTACGGCTCCCTTGATCCCTGACGTCCCATGGTTTCTATCTTCGGTTCATATGGTTTCTATCTTCGGTTCTTTGGACATGTGTAGACCGTGACTCGTATCAGTCACGCTTGGGGTTGACTACTCTTTATTCTACTGAGAAACATTTGAGGGATTACTCCTGAGGTATTTCCTCTGCCTGTATTGATGATTAAATCATCAAGAACGAAGAATCTGAGCACCTTCATATGGCGCGCCACCCCCCCCTTGCCTAAAAGCTCGAGAGAGAGGTATAAGCAATAATGGAACTGATATGACACATCAATAGGATATCAAAGCACATACACCATGGAGACCAGAAGAAACAACTTGCATACTCGAGCAGACGCACGGGTGTAGGAAGGGCCGGATAAAAATTATTTGCCGCCAACGGGCTTGTCGCTAAGAAATTGATCTGTAAAGGATGTGAAACATACTCGAGGCACAACTTTGGTCTCAATTTCAGCTATCTGCATTGAAGTAGGGCACTGTTTGGCACTGGTGATTCCGTCTAAGTTGACTTGCTGAATGAAGCAGACACGAAGGACAACATGCTTGCTGTGCCCATGTAAATGCATGTTGTGCACCGAGGCGACAGACACAAAGTTGTCTTGAGAGATTGAAGTGGGCTTAAGCAGCAGAAAACCAAGTTCCACGGTAAGCCAGAAGTCCAAACAAACGCACAAGAACAGCAGGCCGACATCATGAGCGACAACGGAGCCATGCTTAGCGCCACCATCTTCAAAAGAGTCGCATGCCTAAGAAAACTGTAGCACCGTTGACGAAGAGATAGTAAACCATTGAGCTGCACCAATCATTCTCGTCAGGAGCCCAACCGAAATAGACAAAAGATGTCTGAGAGGTGATCCAGATTGCATCGGTATTAATACTCGAGAGCATATAATATTTCAACACCAGGAAGACTTGCGATCTGTGATACCAAGTAGATAGTGGAGCAAAAATTTGGCATACGAGAGATGAACCGACGTTGCTTTATAATTGAGCGAGTAGAGTAACTCCTAGAAGAGTTGAGCTGTGGCAGGTTATTGATGGCAACGTCAGAAGGCTCCCAGACAAATGTAGCGAAGGCATGCCCAACAAAATTATCTGTATTGTCAAGGATGGGCAAAGAGTCCAAGTCGGCGCCTCAGTGGCCTAGGTTCATGGCCATGAAAAACAACAAACTTTTCAAATTCTTGCACCAACTCTTCAATGTTATGTCGAATGCTGTTATTTTTAAAACAAATCACATCGTCACCAGAGTCACAGGATGACAACACGATTTGTAGACGCGCTGCAAGAAATCCGTTGTGAGAGAAATTGCCAATGATGAGCAAAATTTGGGCGTGCATTGACTTGTGATGTTTGACGAACGGGTATCAGTCCGAAGCCATACACAAGAGCAAGGCCGAAGACTTCACCGTGACGACGAAGAAAATGACATTGACGGGAAACTTGCCTGACAAGTCGATGTGAGCTTTTTGCACAGAGAAGCCGTTCCCGTTGTCAGTCAGTATCATAACCAGCTGGCGCCTTCATATACAAGTGTTCGCTGTAGGCGAGATTACTGGAGATGAAAACACCCACAGTATTGGAATGCAAGGATTACCAGGAATGGCCACAGTGTGACTACTGGATTCATGTCTTCAAATTGGAGCAGCTTGTGCGTTACAAATATCTTTTCTATTATGACGGGTTTGATGATTGTATCCTTTGCATTCCTGGCGACTCACTTGTTGGTGCGGCTTGACCAGGATCTTTGAGTCGCTCGGCTCGAGCTGACAGCGTCTAAACGATTGGCATGTAGGTCGCCATAGTGATGTTTTCACACTCGATACCACAGTACTTCGTTGCGTGACAGTAGCACCACTCGGCAAGTTTCTTCTGGCATACCTTTTTGACACGTACCTTCTAATCTTTGAAGGTCACGCTTCATGATCTTAGTCTCTTGGCATTTGTTTTATGGTTGGCTTGAGATTATATTGGGTATGTCGTCTCGGGAAATTCTGAAATGTTTTCTTTTATCGTCTCCGTTGTTGTGAAAAATGCTCTTCTAGTACTGAACTGCTTGCTTGTGTAAATTGTTTATTTCAGCAAGGTCAGGATGTAATCAAGAATAGTTTCTTCTGTGTGAATTCATTCCTGTGCTGCAGTGCTGTTTCAAGTCTCATGCCGGCTATTTACTCGTGCCGTGCTATTCGCCTACGGCACGTTCTTCGTCTGTCAGATTGCCCGACGAGTTTTACGTCATCAATTTTAACGTTGCCGTTGCTTTTGATGGTTCACGCAAGTACGCTGTCGACTATTCTTTATTGTGCACTGCAGCTGCTTCTGGTACTTGATGTCTGCGTGAAGTAGAAGTTCTGCCCGTAAGTCCTCAGATTTTTACTCTCTTGCCAGTAATGCATGACTTGTTGCAAATCTTCTATTTCTTCAATAACTTCGAGTTCATCTTTTTGTTCTGACGATCCGCTTCGTTCTGTGGTGTAGCCTGCTGTCATTGAACGAGGGGGAGACTCTGGCCATCAACCAGAGAGGAGTCTCGGCAAGACAAATTCTCTCATTCTTCTGTCAAGTGCTCTCACGTCTCTGTTAGATGTGGCTAGTCGAAAGCATCACAGCACACACTGTGTTATGTTTACTTTCGCATTCAAACATTCGCTGCGCAAGGTCCTTGTTCAGGCACATGCGTTCTACGATCACGTCAGTCTACAAATGCTCTTCAATTCAAAAAAAAAGGGCGCGGTTCATTCATGTGTATTATATCGGTCAGAGATGTTCCAGATTTCGAGTTTAAAGATGGTCCATTCTTTGCTGTGATACAGCCTTTCGAAGAAGCATAACTCACTACCGTGCTTCTCGGTGGGCAGAGGCATTCTCTGACTCTTCAGCAAGATATATGTCAATTCTTTTTCCAATCAAATTGCAATTATAGTAGGTTTGTGTGTGCTCGGAATGTACGCTTTATTTTATGCATATAAGAAGTCGCACTGCCTTTTTAATGTATCTCAAGTTCTAGGCACAAATTGGCTGTTTCTCCTGAGCTACTCGTGACTGGTCACGCTGTGAAGTGAAAATTGCTTTTATTATTGCTCAGAAAAAAATAGTGTAGTAGTTTTGTTTGGAACTCTCAAGGTGCGGTGAAATTCTTGTCAAGGCGATGGGGTCAAGACTCGCCAGCCAAGGCACCTACAACGATACTGTCCATAAGACAATCACCCCAGGATCTGTCGGATGAGCGTGCTATCGACGTGATCGATCGCATGAGTGCTGTTAGCACAGCGCATGACAATCATCATGATGACTTGCAGGATTTTTGTCGACGAACACTGTACTCTTTTGAATCCTGGAATCACCTGAGTCAGTGCTGCCCTTCTGATTCAAGTATTTCTGTCCACGAGGTACAGATGTTGATCTTGATGGCAATGCCTCCTAGATGTTTGGATTCCAATATCCTTCAAAATTCCAGCTGGTGTCTTCCTGGGGTTCGCCACCTTAGAGAAGTATGCACACGGATCTATTCTTATGATTGGTCATCGACGATTTGCTGTTGTTAAGCAGACTATAGACTTTATTCATGCCCTCTCCACAAATACAGCATGCGCCGTCAACCACCTCTGAATACGCTTGGTTCCATCACCTACTACAGCGCAACCAGAGTCCGAATAAGCAATACTCATCCCTGAGGATTCTCAGGCTGGCGATGATGATCAAGGCATAAATGCAGCACTAGATCCTTGGCATGAGCTTGTGATATTGTCTCAGCCCTTTTTGAAAGCTGCTGCTGGAGTACATCGGAATGTGATCCGATGAATTTCGATAATAAGGCTACTGAGGGAATCGCCCACCTTGACGTCTCTCCTAACCTCTGTCGCCAAGTTGATTTCTCATCTCTCACTCGCTGTTCTCGTAACTGATTGCCAGTTTTGGCGACTATTACGTCTGAAAGTACCGACAATGGTGGTGACGAAGACCTTGTCATCAGTGACTACTGGCCCGGGATTGCTGATAATGTTGCCTTTCAGACATTATTGGAGATCATTATTGATCTTCCCATTGGTTTTCCAATAAACAACATTATCTCTCTTGCCTTTCAGACATGCTCTTCTCACGGTGTGTGGCAGCCGTCATTTTCAGACTATTTTGAAAGGTCAGCTTCTCTCTTCAGGCCCAAGACATGGTCTGCTCCGATTAACACTTGATCAAATCTTTGACTGACGAAGTGTTGCGAGCTTAAAAGACTCTGCTCCTTGGCAAACTTATCAAGATTCGATTCCCGAATTCTAGTGGCAGCTAATGGGATGTCGTGCCTTACGATATCGTTCCATATCTGTACAATCATGTGCGCTGTTGCCAGCTACGTGCATTACACGATTTCTTTCAAAATGTGTCGACATTCTTGTGCCAAATTCGTGATGGGGGTACAGATGCCGCTCATCATGCTCGAGTTTTTGTCTCTGCTGCTTATGCTGCGCATCCAGCACATAATCTTGGTATCGGGGTTATGCCAATTCAAGCGCAGTCTCTTTATTTTTTTACGGAATTGTCTAACTACCAAAAATCATGTAAGACGCCTGATTACAAGTATTTGATACCGTCCTTGGTCAAGGAAATTACTGTGCTTCAGAAAATGGCCTGATGGTCACTTCATCTTTTGCCGCTTGCTAAGTTTTATAACCGCGTTTATAGTGCCATCATGCTTACCTCGTTGAATTCAACAATCAACAGAAGCCAGGCCGTGATTTCTTTGAACGCTTTGTGCATACTTGTTTTTGAACGACAATTTGTAGTGTCTTGGCTCTTACGGCTATGTCATGTTGGCATCCAGAAACAATTTGCGTAGAAAAGGAAATACAGAGCAGCCTTTTCAGTAGCAGGACTATCTGCACGAATCCACTTCTCAAATTCACCCGTTTGCTAAATGAGCGACACTTCAAGGTCCAGCGCTTGTTGGAATCGCCTCCTTGTGATGATGCTCACACGCACAAAACGAATGTCACGTGATCTCATCTTTAGATTTGAATCTTCACGTACTCGTGACTAGCAGCATATCAATGCAGGAGCACGCAGCAAAGTTCACTCAGCAAAATGCGCATACAGGAGAATGTATCAGTTAACAAGTGTCTTGTGGAGAAATGACAAAGTTGCACGATAGAAAGTGTGCAATGATAGCTTGGCTGTTTCTTGCCCATACGTGAAGGCCCTCTGTGACAGTACAAAATACATGAGCATTTCCCCCAACTTGAACCATCACACAAGCACGAATTAAGTGAGAGCAACTTGCGCAGACAAAACCAAATATTCTGTAGCGCACACAACCAACTTGAAGCACGTAACATAAAGGGCACCACAGCATAATCTAATGTGCAAGATACATCTCAAGCATGCGAACAACAATGGTGTAGTAGAGTTAAATATTTGCACGAGAATGTCGAGCACAAAACTGCATGCTGAGAACAGAAAAACTCGTCTCACCCCTTGCCAGAGGCAAGAGGATGAGGGAAAGCGCACCAGGATAGTACGTACACGTTGCAGCGTACCACCTTGGAGGCAACGTAAGAGGCTGAGCGCTTGACCGAAAGATGAACGACAAAAGCTTAGTGACTTATGATGGAAAAAGTGATTACTGGAAAACTTGAACCCATGAAGCAACTCATTCAAGGCTCATAATCACCTAAGGTATGTGTCTAGACCGGATTAGTACACGTAGGATGAAGGTAGCTGTTGTGCTCAGCTGCAACGACAAGGGCATCAAACTGGCCCTTAAGGAGGTGAGCTGACGCCTCACTGCAGACCTCTATTAGATGACCCAGAAGCAATTCCAATCACAATCAATACCCCCATGCTTCAGGATCTTATGCCACGCTTCGCGCAGGGCCCTCCGACATCTGATCTTGACGTCTACGGCTCCCTTGATCCCTGACGTCCCATGGTTTCTGTCTTCGGTTCAAAGAGGCAAGGAAAATACCATAGGAGGAAACCATGAAACGTATTTCAGTTGACTAAAGAGTAGTCAACCCCAAGCGTAACTGATAAAACTTACATGAATGTACGCCTAGATGTATGCAAAACTTTATGCATGAAATTCTGTTAAAAATAGGGCTAGGCCAAAAAAGAAGTAGGTTCTATCAATACTCTCAAACTCTTTAAAAAAAGCACAACACGTACGCAGGGAAAGATTGATCAAACATCGAACGTTTAAACTTGTGACCAAATAAATGTGTCAGAAGCTAACAAGCTTTGTACTTTGTGCTGATAGAAATTTTTCTGGAGATTTGATGCAGATACCGCATCGGAAATTTCTTTTTCACTAATAAAAGTCCCAAAGTGAATGGCATCCCAAAATTTTCGGCAACAAGAAATAGCTGCTGTGTTGATTTCACATTTTGTAAGTACTTTGAAAGATCGGGAGGCCTTTTTTTTCTATTCCTAGGAGTAGGAAATTCAAATAATATAATGCTGCGCACTGGAAGATAGCTTTGGACGTCCTGTTTAAATAAACTAGCACCAGGTTATCGTAAACTAGCGCTAAAATCTTGAAACAATCGGGCCATCTGAACCAAATTACACCTTCCACGACGTTCTTTGCGAACACCCGATTTGGCCCTCTGCGCTTCCATGCCCTCACCGAGGCTCGCTCTTACGAAAGCTCAGGGCCTACAATTTCCTAACCGATCAGTTGAAAACAACAAAGCAACACACGTTCCAAGAGAAAATGGCTTGATTGTTGGGGGGGGACTTGATTGCGGATTTCAGACCAACGTGCCAACTTATCGACTAGGACTGTCCCCAGGCTTGCACTGTGCTACACGTGTGGAATCAATAAATTTCTGGCCTCCTTAGCCGAAGTCACTTTATCCTGCTGGGGCACCTGTGCGCCACTCGCGTCAGACTGCTCTTCCTCAGCTGTAAAGTTACGAGAAAAGACGTCTTCCGTCAGACGACGTCCTTTTGTAGTACCGTGACGGTATCGTGCATCTGGACAGCCAACTTGACCCTGTTGGGTGGAAAAATCTTTGGAGACAATTTCGTTTCAGACGAGCACTTGCGGCGAGCGCCCCCGGGCCTTGGGTGTATACAAAATGAGACCTTCCACAAAGGTTACCAAAGACAAAAACATTAGACAAAAACCAAAGTCCAAAGACCTTGGAAAAGAATTTTACGACATTCATTAGCAAGAGCCCGACAGGTTTATGGGGAACTTTTTCAAATACGACCCCCCCAATTCCCCCTTCCTCACCCTGTCTGCTGCCTCAACAGAGACAGGCAAAGTGAAAACTGTGCCCGACCTGACGCGAAGAGGATGCACACGGCACAAGAGAGGACCGTGTGTCTACAGATACGACTGTCGTGAACGACGAGATGCACCCGACAGAGTGAGAGTTGCCAACTGTGCAGTACGGGGAGGCTGATAGGCTCGGGGAGGAGGTTGTTATGCTCGGGGAGGAGGAGGACAAGCTCGGGGGGGAGGCTGGGAGACTCGAGGAGGGGGACGAGAGCGTCGGGGAGGAGGCTGCTGATGAAGATGTATGCAAGCGAGTTGTAGGAGATGAGGCACGCGTATGAGTTGGTGGTTCGAATGTGGTGTTGCTGGCAGATTTGTTCGTTTGGAATGGGCTACTGCTGCGACTTCGGCTGTTGCTCCTGAGGACGCATAAGAAATCATGTGAGAACAGTGGCGTGTGTGTGTGCGTGGAAGCGAATGGGGGGGAGGGGGGGGGGGGAGAGGAGAGTCGGATCTGAGTAGCGACAGATAGAGAGAGAGAACAAAAAATGTCGCAGAGCGGAGTACTCA
>Ga0105054_10007977_pt1 | contig 14154 bp, 5 predicted proteins | sample BON02_FD_78091 | JGI IMG/M metagenome (GOLD analysis project Ga0105054, IMG submission 78091) | Freshwater microbial communities from Lake Bonney liftoff mats and glacier meltwater in Antarctica - BON-02 (megahit assembly) | ecosystem: Environmental > Aquatic > Freshwater > Ice > Glacier...
GGGGGGAGCGGGCGAGGGCGGGGGGGGGGGGGGGGGGGGGGGGGGGGGGGGGGGGGGGGGGGGGGGGGGGGGGGGGGGGGAAGGGAGGGGGGGGGAAGGGGGGGCCTTGCGTGCGGCAGCTGCGAGGGGAAAAAAACGAAACGACGGAAAAAGGCGAGAGCGAGACACGACGGAAAAAAAAAGAGAAAACACGCCGACGACCCCCTCCGCCCTTTGCCAAGAAACACGCCACAACAAACCCACCAATACACAGTTTGGCCCCTCGATCGTCGGCGCCATCGTGTCCGTCCTGCGCAACGTCAGCAGCGAGGAGGCCGTGCAGCACGCGCTCGCGCTGCTGGTTGAGATGTGCGTGCGCTCGCCGGCGCGCGCCGCGCTGCTGCTGCTGCCGGCCTCGCCGGCCTCGCCGGCGACGGGGGCGGCAACGGGCGCCGCCGCCGCGCCCGACCTCCTCTCCGACGCGGGGGGCGCAGGCGCCCCCGCCCCCGCCGACGCGTGCGCCGTGCTCCTGCGCCTGCTGCAGCGCCCGGACTGGTTCACGCAGGAGAAGGCCGCGCGCGTGCTGGCGGACGCGCTGGCGGCTCGGCCGCCGCGCAGCGGCGGCAGCGGCGGCGGCGGCGGCGCCCCCGCCCCCGCGTCCTCCTCCTCGGCCCCCTCCAACGGCATCGACGCGGCGCCAACCTCCTCCGAACCCGCCCCCGACCCCATCACCGCCGCCTTTCTCGACTGGTGCTGCGGCCAGCTGCGCCGCCCGTCCAACCCGGCGCGCTCGGCGCCCGCCGCCGTCCGCGCGCTGTCGCTGCTGCTGAGCGGCAAGGGCGCCCGCGCCGCCTTCACGCGCGCCGGCGGCCCCGCCCTCCTGTGCCCGCTGCTTCGCGCGCGCGGCTCCCCCGCCGACTCGCAGATCCTCTACGAGCTGTGCCTCTGCCTCTGGCAGCTCGGCTTCTACCGGCCCGCCGCCGCCGCCTGCGCCGCCGCCGGCGCCGTGCCCGGCCTCGTCGGCGCCCTCCGCTCGGCGCACAAAGAGAAGGTCGTCCGCGTCGCCCTCTTCGCCCTGCGCGGCCTCCTGGACGCCGACCCCCCGCTCGACGGCGCCGCGCACCAGGCCGCCGAGGCGGGCCTCGCCAAGATCCTGGCGTCGCGCAAGCTGCAGCCCTGGGGCGACGAGGACGTCTCGGCCGCCCTCGACGCCCTCTCCGAGCGGCTCGCCAAGTCCGTCGAGTCGCTCTCTTCCTGGGACGCCTACCGCCGCGAGCTGACGAGCGGCTCCCTCGACTGGGGCCCCGTGCACACGAGCGAGGCCTTCTGGCGCGCCAACGCCGCGCAGTTCGAGGAGCGCGATTTCCAGCCGCTGCGCGTGCTGCTCAGGCTGCTCGAGGCCTCGCGCGAGCCGCGCACGCTGGCCGTCGGGTGCCACGACCTGGGAAAGTTTGTCGAGCACCACCCGCACGGGCGGCACATCGCGGCCGACCTGCGCGGCAAGGAGCTGGCGATGCGGCTGATGGCGCACCCGGACGCGGACGTGCAGAAGCGGGCGCTGATCGCGGTGCAAAAGTGCATGCTGCCGAGGGACAAGCTGTCGTTCTTGTCGGCGTGAGGGGGGAAAAGGGTGGGATGGTTTTAAAGTATTGGGCGGTTTTCTGGATGAAAAGTTCTTTCTCGCAAGGGGGGACTTGCAGGGCGCGCCCTCCTTTGGCGGCGTGTTGCCGGTGGCATTCTAGTGTGTAGTGTCGGTGATCTTCGCGCAACGCGTGCGTATTCGAATTCTGGGGTGTCACGACCCGCGGGGGGTTCGAATACGGATGGCGAAAGAAAAAGGAAAAAGGAAAAAGGAAAAAGGAAAAAGCAAGAAAAGCGGAAGCGCGAGAAACCGCCCCTTTGGTGGCGTAATGCTGTTGGCATCCTAGGTGTAATTTTCGTCATCTCCACGCAACTCGTGCGTATTCAATCGCGTGGTGCAAAGACCGGGGGGGGGGGGAGAGGGATGGGGACGGGCGAGCAAAAGGAACAAAGAAAAAAATGCGCACGGAAAAGGCCGCGCCCAAACAAAACAACAAAAACCAGCCTCAGAGGCCCTACAGCCCGCCAATGGCCGCGCCCAGGTCCTCCTCGTCCTCCTCGTCCCGCAGCTGCTCGGCGCCCACGTCCTCGTCCTCCTCGTCCTCGTCCTCCTCTCCAACGCCCACCGCGCCCGCGCCCGCGGCGCCCGCACTCGTGCCCGCGCCCCCGGCGCTCGTGCCAGCGCCCCCGGCGCTCGTGCCCGCGCCCGCCTCGTCTTCTTCCTCCTCGGCGGGGCTAGGCCTGTAGTGCTTCTCGGTTGCCTCGCCGACCTTTGCGTGCTGCGCGGTGAGCGCGTCAAGCTCGTCAGAGAGCCGCTCGGCCTTCCCGGCGTCGCCGCTCGCCCGCGCCGCCCTCATCGCCACGAACAGCTTGCGGACACGCAGCGAGCCGGCCGACATCTCTCCTTTCCACCCGTTGCCGCGCATGCGCGAGAAGTGCGCCGAGTCGCGGTTCTTGGCCTTGCGCACGAGCGCCTTCCACTGCGTCTCGGGCGGGTCGGTGCGCTCGACGCCCTGGGGGAGCACGGCCCCGGCATCCAGGAGCTCGTTCACGCGCTCGGCGACGTTGGGGAGCTCGACGGCCAGCTGCGCGTGCGCGAGGGCCTCGGCGCCGTTGTTGGCGCGCGTCGCCCGCAGCAGGGCTTCGATCTTGAGCTTGCGGGCCGCTGCCGCTAGGCCGACGGCGGCGGCGGAGGAGCCGGCGGCGTCGGTGACGGGCGCCGCGAGGGGGGGCGCCGCGCCTGCGCCCGCGGCCGCGGCCGCGGCAGCACTAGCACCAGCTCCGGCGGACACGGCGGCGGCATCGGCGGCGTCCTGAGCGGCCTGGGCGGCGGCCAGCTCCGCCTGCTGGTCGAGAAGCCTCTTCTCCATGACCTTGTTGATGCAGCGGCTCGGGCGCGGCGCCGGGACCCGCGCCTTGAACTCGCCGAGGCTGGGCTTGAGCGCGCCGCCCGCCGCGCCGGCCGACTTGGGCTTGGCCTTGGCGGGGGACGCCCGCGGCTTGGCGGCGCTCGCGCCGGCCGGGGCCGACGACGGGCGCGGGGCCTCGAGCGCGCGGCCCGCGGCGGCGCCGGCGGACGAAGCGCTGCCGCCGCCGCCGCCGCCGCCGCCGCCGCCGCCGCCGCCGCCGCCCGCGGCGTCGGGCGCCGGATGGCCCGAGCGGGCGGGCGCGGCGGTCGCCGCCCAGCAGTCGCCCGCGGCCTGCGGCTGCTGCTGCTGCCCCAGGCCGCGAGCAGCGGCGCCGTCGCCGTCGCCCTCGCCCTCGCCGTCGTCCGCCGGCGGCACTGGCGCGTCTGCCATCTCGGCGTCGGCGGCATCGGCGGCGGCGCCCGCGACGAAGGCGGGCGCCGAAGCGGGGGCGGCGGCGCCGCTGCCGCCGCCGCCGCCGCCCTGCGCGGGCGCGGCGGGCTTGCTGGGCAGCTGCGCCCACGCGGGGCCGCGGCTGGCCCAGGCCAGGGCCAGCGCGCGGGGCACACCGCCGGCCGCGTCGGCGGCCCACGCCGCCGAGCTGGGCCCGTCGAGGTCGCGCGCGCGCGCCCATTGCTCGCCGACGCCGCCCTCCTCCTCCTCGGCCCGAGCACCAGCGTCGGCGTGGCGGCCGGCCTCGTCGGCCAGGCCGGCGGCCGGGTCGCGCGCCGCGTGCCCCTCGCTCTCGCCGTGCCGCCGCATCGCCGCGCAGTCCGGGCCGCCGGGACCGGGCTGCCACGCCGCGCCCTCGCCGAGCGCGGCCGCCTGGGCCGCGCGCGCGGTCGGCGCGACGCCCACGTGGAAGGGCTGCTCGGCGCTGTGCTGGGCGCCGCAAAACCCGGCGGCGCCGAACGACGACGGGGCGAACGACGACGGCGGCGGCGGCTGCGCGCCCTGGCCGTCGTCGTACATTGGGGCTTGCTGCTGGTACTGGTACTGGTACTGGCACTGGTACTGCTGGTACTGCTGGTGCTGCTGGTGGTGGTAGCACTGCTGGTACTGCTGGTCCGGCTGGTACTGGTGCGGGTGCGGGTTGGGGTCGTAGTTGCACCCGGGCGGGGCGTAGTAATCAGGGGGGTACGCCGACGGCGGCGGCGGCTGTTGCTGCTGCGCCCCACGCAGCGTCAAAAGGGGGGCAGGGATCGGGGCCGGGCCGGCGGCGGCGGCGTAGGCGGGGTCCGAGCCAGGCGGCACAACATACCCGTGCTGCTGCTGCGCGGCGCCGCCGTAGGCGTAGGGGGCGCAGCCAAAGTGCTGCTGCACCATCACCGTTTGCTGCTGCAGCTGGGCCTGCGGCGCCCGGCCCTGGCCCCGGCCGCCAGCGGCGGCGGCGGCGACGGCGGAAGCGGCGGCGGAAGCGGCAGCAGCGGCCGCCGTCGCCGAACACGCCGCGGCCGCGGGGTTGCCGGGGATGCGTGTGGCGTCGGCGGTTAGTGAAAACCGCTGAGGCCCGCCGCCGGGGGCCGGCTTTTTCGCCGCGAGGGAGCGGTGGGAGGGGCCCGAGGCCTTCGCCGCGAGGGGTGCCCTGCGGCGAGCGGGCGCCTTGGCGGCCTGGCGCCCCTTGCCGGCGGGCACGGCCTGGCGGGCGGGAGGCGACACCGGCGTGACCGACGGCCCCGCCTGGACGCGCGCGGCACCGCGCGCCCGCTCGGGCGTGTAGAGCTTTGGCTGCTGCGTGTCCGAGGACGGGCGGCTCGCGTGGTTGTCAGCGCCGGGCAGGCCGGGATGACCGTTGCCAGGGAAGCCGGCGGTGCCGCCGTCGTGGAGGCCGACAAGGTCGCCGCCGCCGCTGCGGTTAGCTAGCGGCGCGGCGGCGGCGGCGGCGGCGCCGGCCTCGGGCGTCGGCCCTCGGCTGAGGATCACGAGATGTTCCGCGCCGCCGGAAGAGCATCTGACGAGCGGTTCGCCCTGTGCGAGTGTCTGGGTGTGTGTGGTTGAGGTTGAGTTTGGTGGGTTGCGGGAGAGAGGGGGCCGCGCGTGAGAAGGAAAAAAAAGGCCCAGAGAGAGGAGGGGGGAAACCAAAACACAGGTTCTGCCCTTTCCCCCAGCCGAGAAAAGAATACAGTGTACTGTCGGTTGCTTCGCCCGCCCCCTCCCGCGCCCGCGCGCTTTGCACCCCTTTTCCCCATCAAACGTACATAATCGTCCATCTTGATGCGCTCGGCGCGGCTCGCGCGCTCGTGGGGGGCGCTAGCCGGAACGGGGGGCGCGCGCAAAGAGGGTCTTGCCCTGGTGGCAGTCTTTCCTGGTGAGATTTTTTTCTTCTTTCTCTCGCGCGCCGGGGCGTGCGTGTGTGTGTTGTGATGGGGGATGGATGCTGCGGGTGCGTTTGTTGTGTGTATGCAAGCGAGTTGCGAATTGGTGTGATGTGATTGTGGCGGGTAAGAGAGAGCGGGGGAGCGAAAAAGACAAGAGCAAGGGGAGAGCAAAAGCTCAGCCGCCGCCGCAAACTCTCCTCTCATCCCCCCCCCGCGCGTGGGACATGCAGGGCAGAGGTTTTCTCGACGCGCACGCGGCCTCCGACAAAGCTACTAACTGACCGCCAAGCGGCGGCTTCGATGGAGCGTCGGCACGTGCGTATCCTCGACCCATTCCAGGGCGCTTCTGCCTTCTTGAGCGAAGCGTTCGGCGTTTGGGAAAATGGCCGCCGCTCAAGGCGACCGGCCGACGCCGGGCGGCAGTTTTCTCATCTCGCCACCCGGATCGCCACCCGATCAGTCATCCGGCGCGCCGCCGTCTCAATCTCTTGTGCCTATCCTCCCGGCGGACGCGCGCGGCGCCCCCCGAGTTGCGCTCCCCCCCGTGCCCGCGCCGTTGATGTCGCACACAAGCACGCGCGGCGTGGGTGGATGGTTACAAACGGCGCGCGCGCAGAAACGGATCCGAGTCCCCGCTCTCTCTCGCGAGCGCGCGCGCTCCCGCCCGCCGCGACAAAACAAAAGAAAACAACTCCCGGCGCCGCAAGAGCCCTCGTTCTAGTTGCCCCCCCCCCCCGCCCCCCCGGCCTCCTCTCAGCGCCAGTACTGCGCGAACCTGTGCGTGGCCTCGATCACCTGCGGCATCAGCGCCGACGACGACTCGTCGATCAGCGCCTGCATCCACGCGACCGCCTGCTCCTCGTCAAACCCGAGCCGCAGCTTCTGGCGCAGGTGCAGCGCCGCGCCCTCGGGCGACGCGCGCACGGCCGCCACGCCGCTGGCGCTCATCAGGTGGAACAGCGACAGCAGCAGCGGCGCGCTCTTGCGCAGGCAGTTGTACGCCTCGCAGCACAGCGTGCGGAACAGCTGGAACTCGGGGGCGCCCTGCCCGCCCATGGCCTCGATCATCTCGCGGCACAGCTTCATCGGCGGCGGGAAGGGCTTTGGGTCGGCGCCAAGGATGTAACCGAAATCAATGTGGAACAGCCTCCCGTCGGGCCGCAGCATGAGGTTGTCCAGGTGGCGGTCGCCCACGCCCAGGACGTAGGTCGCGACGCAGTAGCCCGCGCACGAGCGCACGAAGGCGTCGAGCACGGGGCGCGCGACGCCGTAGGGGGCGGACGGGTCGGCGTTGGCGCCGCGGCGCTGGGCGAGCAGCCACCGGCGGATGGTGCGGTGCTCGGCGAGGACGCGGCTCAGGGGGGCAGAGGGGACAAACTCGACTAGCCCCTCGTCCGCGCCCGTGGGCAGGACGCGGTAGGGCGTGAGGCGCAGGTCGAGCCCCTCGCGCTTGAGGAGGCCGTCCATGAGGGCGATCATCTGGAGGACGAACTGGTCCTGGCGCAGGTCGTCGCCCTTCTTGTAGATGAGCTTGACGAGGCCGTGGCGGCGGGCCTGCGTCGGTGGCGGCGCTGGCGGCGGCGGGTGCGGCGGGAGCGGGGGCGGTGCCGTCGCCTTTCCGCCGGCCGCTGCTCTTGCGCCGCCGTCGGCCGTCGCAACTGCTGCTCTTGCTGCTCCTCCTGCTCCCGGCGCTCCTGCTTCCGTCGCTCCTGCCCCAGTCTCATCGTCCGACGTCGCCGCCGCCCACCCCGCCGCCGCCCCTCCCGCCGCCTGCGCGGCGCCCGCGCCCGCGCCCGCGTCCGCAGCGTCGCCCGCGGCGTCGCCCCGCCCGCCGCCGCCCCCGGCGGGCAGCGCCGCCCAGTCCGGCGGGCACGGCGACGACGCGCGGAACACCAACATCACGGGAAGCTGCGCGCTCTTGAAGCAGAAGCACTCCTCCGGCACCAGGCCCTCCAGCAGGACCTCGGACGGGTCGAGCGGCGACGGCAGGACCGCGTGCGTGAGCTCGCCGCAGGGGCCGTCGCGCCCGAGCAGCGCCCGCAGGCGCTCCGTCGCGCGCGCGGCGCGCAGGCCAGACTTTTTCAGCTGCGAGACCATGTACCCCAGCTGCGCCACCATGTCGGTCTGGCGGCGGATGGCCTCCCACACGGCCTCGCCGCCGCCGGCGCCGGGATTGGGGCGTCCGGAGCCCCGGCCGGGGCCGCCACCGCCGCCGCTTGTGCCTGCGTTGCCGCCGGTGGCGAGGAGGGCGGCGGCGGCGGAGGCGGCAGAGGACGGCGGCGGCGGCGTCGTCAGCGCGTCGACGAGCGCGCCGTGGACGGCGGACGCGCGCGGGCCGAACTCGGGGTCCTCCCACTCGGCGAAGAGGCACCAGTGCAGCAGGGTGGCGAGCGGGGGGGAGCGCGCGGCGCGCGACACGATCAGGCGCGCCAGCGGCGACGAGCCGCCGCCCACGCCGCCGCCGCCGCCGCCGCCCGCGCCGCGCGCGCCGCCGCCCGCGCCGCCGCTGCCGCCGCCCGCGCCGCCGCCCGCCATGCCCCCTCCCCCGCCCCCCGCCCCCTCGTACCGCAGCGCCTGCACCAGCTGCAGCAGGTACCGCAGCAGCTCGCCGTCCCCCTTCTTGCTCAGGGCCGCCACCGCGTGCGCGCGCACCGCCTCGTCCCGGTAGGCGGGAGACAGCAGCTCCAGCGCGTCGGCCAGCCCCGCCGGCGCCCACCGATTCATCAACAGCCGCGCCTGCGCCGCCTCGTCGGCGTCCGACCAGTCGACGCACCGCAGGAAGCGCGTGAGCGCGCGCGGGTCGGACGCGAGCGCGACGCGGAAGCGCCAGAGCAGCTCGCGCTCGTCGTGGGTCGGGGCGCGATCGGGCGGGGCCGACAGCACGGCGGCGATGCGCCGGCGCTCCTCGCCGTTGGGCTTGAGCGCCGAGTCGAGCAGCAAGGCGTGGCTGGCAGAGGCAAGGGCGCCGCCGCCGCCGCCGCCGTCGGCCGCCGGGCCGCCGCCCCCGAGCCCGCCGCCTGCCGAGGCCCCCGCCTGCCGGTTGCGGCGCTGCGAGCGCGCCAACTTGGCCGCCTTGGCCTCGCACGGGTTGTCGAGGCCGACCTCTGTGTCGTACAAGGCGAGGGGCACGGGGGCGGGGGGAAGGTCGGCCGAGCCGTCGTCGTTGCCGCCGGCGGGGCCGCCGCCGCCGCCGCCGCCGTTGGTGTTGTTGTTGCCGCTGTGGCCGCTGTTGATCGACTGGGGCGGCGGGGCGGAGGCCGCGGCGGCGCCGCCGACGCCCGCGCCTCCCGTGACGGCCGTGGCGGCGGCCGAGGCGGCGGCGCTGGCGACGGCCGAGGCGGCGGCGGCCGAGGCGGCGGCGGCGTGCGCGGCGCGCGCGGCGGTGGCGGCGGTGGCGTGCTGCTGGTGCTGCTGTTGTTGTTGTTGTGGTTGTTGCTGCTGCTGCTGCTGCTGCTGCAAGAGAGTCCCGGCGCCTTGGCCGCCCGTGTCGAGCAGCGATCGCGCGGCCGCGGCGGCCACGGCGGCGGCGGCCGGGGGCAGGGGCGGCGGCGGCGGGGGCTGGCGGGCGCCTGCTGCCACCGATGCCGAGGCAACAGCAGCGGCAGCAGCGGCAGCAGCCGCAGCAGCCGCAGCCGCAGTGGCCGCCGCCTGCGCGGCCGCGGCCGCCGCCGCGCCCACGGCCCCGCCGGGCCCCACGGGCGCCTGCTGGTACAGCACCGCGTGCGGGAAGGACGGCAGCACGACCGACAGCTCGAGCGACGGGCGCGCCGCCCGCGCCGCCGCATCGGCCGCCGCCGCCGCCGCCGCGCCGCGCGCCGAGAGGGCGTCGAGCCAGGGGACGGCGGCGACCTCCCCGCGCGCGAGCAGCTTGCGCAGGTGCTCGGCGGCGGCCGCCGGGCCGCGGTCGCGCAGGGGCCGCTTGCCGTCGGGCGCCAGGGGGAGGCGGTCGACGACGGGGGCGCGGTCGGCGGGGGCGCCGCCGGGCCAGCGGGCTGCGGGCGCGGCCGCGGCAGAGGCGGGGGCGGCGGCGGCGGCGGCGGCAGAGCCCCGGGGCGCGCTGCCTCTGCCGCCGCCGCCCCCGGTCGCCAGCCGCCTGATCGCCTCGCCCTCGACCAGCGAGACGCGCTGCAGGCCCGTCTTGAGCCGCCCGCGCTTGTTGAACAGGCGCAGGCCCGCGGCGGCCACCAGCCGTGGGGCGGCGGCAGAGGCGGCCCCGCTGCTGCTGCCGTCGCCGTCGCCGCCGCCGTCGTCCTCGCCGCCGCCAGACCCGTCGCCGCCGCCGCCGCAACCGACGCTCCAAAGCAGCACCTCCAGCCGCGCGTCCGACGGCAGGTCGCGCACCTTGACGACGAGCGGGAGCCACTCGCGCCACGCGGCGCCTCCCGGGGCCGCGTCGGCGAAGGCCGTGTGCGAGTCGAGGCCGAGGAGCGAGCCAAAGAGCGGCGCGGGGGGGATGGCCTCTGCGGCCGCCGCTGCCGACGACGAATCGGGCGAGGCGGCGCCCCTTCGTGCCGGCGCCGCCGCCTCTGCCGCCGCCTTGGGTCCCGCGAGCCGCACGAGCGAGGGCGCGACCACGCGCGCCTGAACGTAGAGCGCCGACTCGGGAACGCGGCGCACCGCGGCCAGGGCCGCCGCGCTCGCGGCGCTGGGGGGCGGCTGGAGCAGCGACCAACAAGGGCCGCTCTCGCCGTCGCCGCCGCCGCCGCCGCCCGCGAGCGCCCCCGCCGCGGCCGCGGCGACGGCCTCCGCCTCGGCCTGCGCGGCCGCGGCGATTCCCGGCGAGCGGTATTCGGGGAGCAGCCCGCGCATCTCGGCGACGTGGACCTGCAGGGGCACGTCCACGTCGCCGCTCAGGTAGAAGTTGAAGGCGGGCGCCATGCTTTGGCTTGTTGATTTGTTGTTTTCGAGCGAGGAGGAGGTGGCGGAGGGGCACTCACGCTCCGAGGGGCTCCGTCCGGTTTGCCGTCAAGCGGCGGTCAAGCGGCGGGGTGTGTCGCCTCGTCCCCTCTCTTGCTCAGGAGCGAGACGGCCCGATGCGGAAGGGCTCGCCTAAAGCTCGGCGGGCGGTCGCATCGGCCACGTGCCCGCGCGCGCTCTTGCGCGATGTTTTGTCGTTCGCCGTGTGGCGCGAGCGAGGAAAAACCTGTCGTTTCGGGGGAAAGTGACTCTGCCGACGCTCTCCCCAAGACGGCGGTCGAGTAGGGCCGATGGTTGACGTTGTTCAGGAAGTGCAGGATGACGTGGGCTTGTGTGTGCGCGTTTGTGTGTGTCTGGGTCTACGTTTAACCCCCCTGGAGCGACGCCGTCTCGACTGATCGATTTTTGCGAGCGCAGGCGTCCGGCCTTGTCACCGCCGCCGGACCTTCAATCGCGCATGACATCTCCTCCCTCGCCCTGGCACAGGCAGTCCAATTGCCCTCCCTGACGCACCATCGCACCATCGCACGATGAATAACGACGCCCTGACTTGTTCGGCGTGTCCGCAAATTCACTTGACGACGACAGAGAGAGAGTGAGAGACATCGAGAGAGAGCGACAACCAATAAACCAAAACGCCCGTGGCCGCCCGGCGTCCCAAACGGTCAACGCGCCGGACGCGACGACTTCTGCAGCCGCGCGCAGAGGGCGCGCCGAATGTGACAGGGCGTGAAGCGGCTCCGCCGTGCCGCCCTTGGCCCTTGCCCGCCGCTCGCCGTCGCCCGACCTCGACGCTTGCCGCCGCCCTGACGCCGCTCGCCAGCGAGGGAAGCAGAGCGAGCGCCCGCCGCAGACAAAACCTCCGCCAACCAAAAACCATGGCCCTCCGCGCCGGCGCGCCCAACGCCACCGGCGCGGCGGCGGCCGCTCTCGCCGCCCCCGCTCCCGTCCTGCCCATGCCCCCGATCATCCGCGTCGGCGTCGAGCACCGCCCGCCGCTCGTCTACGTGCAGCCGGCCGGCAACGGCACCGGCGGCGGCCGCCCCTCTTACGATGGTTTTTTGATAGAGCTCTGGCGGCTGCTGCTGGAGGAGGCCGCCGTCTCCGTGCCCTACGAGTTCTGGACGCCCGAGGTGGACGTGCCCGGCGGGCGGCTGGTGACGGACCGCAACGGCACCGAGTACTGGACGGGTGAGTGGGTTTTCGCTCTCTCTTTTTCTGTTCTTTGTGTTTTTGGTCTCTTTTCTCGTCCGTCTGCGAGCGTCGGCCGTCGTCGGTCGACCGCAGCGGCGCCCGCTCTCCCTTTTTCTCGCTCTCTCCTGTCTGCGCGTGCAACCGCACGAAATCGACCCCCTCACTCACCTCCTGCCCCTCCCCCCCCCACTTCGCAACAATGAAGACTGGATCCCTCGCTACAAAAACACCCCCCGATCTGAAAAAATCCGAAATCCGAAAAATCCGATCTCAAAAAATCCAAAATCCGAAAAATCCGATCTTTCGATCCTTCGTGGAAAAAAACGCGCCCTAGGCATGATGCACCTGATCGCCGACCAGCCCACCCAGGCCGACGCCCTCCTCTACCCGCTGACGCTCACGGCCCAGCGCGCCCAGTACGTCAGCACCAGCCAGCCCTACCTGGACGTCGGATACAGCATGTTGGTGCTAAGAAAACCGGAGCAGTCCTCCGCCTTCATTTTCGTGGCCCCCTACACGGGCACGGCCTGGCTATGCATCCTCGGCGCCCTGCTCGCCACGATCGTGGCCCTGGTGCTGACCGACGGCCTGACGCGGCACGCGCGCCTGCGCGCCATCGAGCGGGTGCACGGGGCGCGGCGGGCCAAGCGCCACCACCGCAAGGAGCGGGCGGCCGAGTACGCGCTCGAGGCGACGTTTATGTCGCTGGGCGCGGGCTCGACGCCTTCTTCCCCCTCTTGGTCCACCCGCCTGGTGTTCATCGGGTGGGGCATCGTCAGCGTCATCCTCCTGGCCACGTACACGGCCAACCTGACCGCGGGCCTGACCGTGTCGCAGCTGGCCACGCCGTTCAAAACACTAGACGAGATGGCGAGGGATCCGTTGGTCCGCTTCGGGGTGGTGGAAAACGGGTCGATCGAGGCTTACTTCCGCTCGAGCAGCGACCGCGTCGCCCGCTCGCTCGTCGACCGCATGATGCTCTACCCCAACAACGCCGCGTGCGTGGGCGCGGTGCAGGACCGGCGCAACGACGTCTACGCCGCGATGCTGGACTACCCGGTCGCCGTGTGGTGGGCGTCGCAGCCGCCTTGCGACCTGGCGCTTGGCGCCGACACGTTTGGCCCCGGCGCGCTGGTGCTCGCCTTCCCCCGCGGCTCCCCGCTGGCCGCGCCCCTGAGCGCCGCGCTCATGCGCCTGACCGACGACGGCACCATGGCCGAGCTCCGGCGCACGTGGCTGTCGACGGCCGCGTGCGGCGGGAGCGAGGGGCAGGGCGGCACCGCGGAGATCGCCGCGAATCCCAACTCGCTCGGCGTCGGCGCCATCTGGGGCGTTTTTTTTTTGCTGGCGCTGATGGTGGCTCTGGCGGCGCTCTACGCGCTCTGCGAGGTGGTCTACTACGGCCGTTTTTACAAGGGGAAGGGAGGAAGGACGGTCCTGCCGCGATCGGCGGCGGCGCAGCGCCTGCGCGCGGTGCTGACGGGGACGCCGTCGTCGCTCGCGCGGCATCACGGGCGCGGACGCGACGAGCTCGGGCGCAGGCGCGACGGGGCGCCGGCGCGGCGCGAGCCGTCGGCGGGCGGCGGCAGCGGCGGCGGCGGAAGCAGGCACGGCGGCTCGGACGCCGCCGCCTCTGAGGCCGCCCTCGCCGCCGACGACGCCGACGTGTCCTTGTCGCGCGAGCAGCTGCGCGACCTGCGGCGGCAGTTTGGGAGCCAGGCGGGCCGCCGGGGCGAGGCGCAGGGGGAGGTGGCGGGGGGGCTTGCCGCCGCACGCGGCGGCGCGCCGCCGTCGGACGCCGGCAGCCCGCGCTCCGCCAGCGGTTCTGGGGCGCGCGCGCCCGGCAGCGTGCGCTTCTCCCTGGGCGACGACCGCGGCGGCGGCAGCGCCGAGGTCGAGGCCGCGGCCGCCGAGGCGGGAAACGATTGCCCCGCCTGCGCGGCGAGAGCAGGCGGCGGCGGCGGGCGGCCGCGGCAGACGTCGCCGTTTGCGGCCGAGGCGGCCAAGCCGCCGGCGGCGCCGCCGACGCTCAACGGGACGGACGTTTTCTACGACGACACGGCGAGCAGCAGCAGCACGGACCCCGACAGCACGGACACCAGCGACGACGTCGGGGCGGCGGACGCGGCGCACGACGTGCCGCACGACCTGGAAAACGGGGCGGGCGGGGGGGGAGGAGGGGGAGGGGGAGGGAGAGAGGGAGCACGAGGCGCGGCCAACGGCGGCGCGGGCGGCGGCGCCGGCGCCGGCGCCGGCGCCGGCGAGAGCGTCGCGTCCCTGCTGCGCCGGCTGCGCCGCGGGGCCCCCCGACGCAGGTGATCCTCTTGTTCCTTCTTTTTGCGCTTGCTATCCTACTTGCTTCCGGACCCTTGGGCGTTGTTCTTCTTTTCCCCGTTGTTTTCTTCCGGTGCGTTTTCCCAGCGCCGCCACAAAAAAGTTCGGGGCCCCATATTTTTTGCGCTCCCATTCCTTCTTGCCCTGCCCCCTTGTCCCTCTTGATCGTCTCCCCACAAACACAACAGCAACAACTCTCCGGCCCTTTCCGCCGCTGCTGCAGCGCTCCCCGTCGCGCGCTCCCCCCCCCCCCCCCCCCCCCCCCCCCCCCCCCCCCCCCTCCCTTCCCCCCCACCCCCCCCCCCCCCCCCCCCCCCCCTCCCCACCCCCCCTCCCCTTCTCCCCCCACCTTTTTTTTCCTACCCCCCCCCCCCTCTCCTTTCCCCCCCCACTCCCCCACCCCCCCCCCACCCCCCCCCCCCCCC
>Ga0105054_10007980_pt1 | contig 14149 bp, 14 predicted proteins | sample BON02_FD_78091 | JGI IMG/M metagenome (GOLD analysis project Ga0105054, IMG submission 78091) | Freshwater microbial communities from Lake Bonney liftoff mats and glacier meltwater in Antarctica - BON-02 (megahit assembly) | ecosystem: Environmental > Aquatic > Freshwater > Ice > Glacier...
GAGAAAGGGTAGGGCGGCGGGTTGTGCATGCGTTGTATTGTGGCGAAGCTGTTGGGTCTGCGAGGCGCGTTGGCAAGCGCCCGCTTACCTTTGTGTGGCAATGGCCTCTTTAGGCGCTTCAAATCAAGGTGGCGTGGCGAACCTCACGCGGCCAAATGTTTAGGCCACATCTGCGGTGCGGTTCAACGCCATCATGCAGATTTCACAGCAAGCCGCCGATCTCTGGCTATACACGGGGACAGGTGAGATGCTGCGACACTTGCAAGCTCTAGCCGAGAAGCGAATATTCCACCTTCATTTGTCGCCATGTTGCAATCCAAGAACAGCACCAGCAGCGTTTCGCTGCCAGCCGGAAAACCGTCGAGTGAGGATGACCCTAGCTGGTCGCTGACAGACCACTGGCCCGATCTCATGGCCGTGTTGGCCGATCAAATGACCGAAGGCGTCAGTGCGCTGCAAAACGGCCTCGATCTGTTGCTCCAGCACGAGCGCATTACCCCCGCCGAGCACCGTGCGCTAACCCTACCGGCTGAGCGCATGAAGGCCGCTGGCCTGAGCGCACAGCGGATTCAGCGTTTTCACAACGGGCGCATCCGCCAGTCACATGAGAAAGTCGACATGGCCGTGTTGATTGAGGAGGTGTTGCAGGAACGAAAAAAGGAACTGGGGGCACTGGGTATTGCGCTGCGGCGCAAGCTCAAGCCAGTGGATGTGCTGATCGACCCTTCTGTAGCCCATACTTTTATCAATGCGCTGCTCGACTGGGCTCAGGCATTCGGCCGCCGGATCGATGTGCGCCTGGACCTCAACCACTGGCCGCAGCACGCGCGGTTTCAGGTGCGTGTGGCCCATGTCGGTGAGCCACCGTCGGGCACTCCCTCGCGCGACAATCTCCACTGGATGTTGGTCCGGCAAATTGCCCTGGCCTCGGGCGGTGTGGAGATCGCACGAGATGTGAGAGAAGATAGCGTCAGCGTGACCGCGCTTTTTACCCGAACGGTGCAGGCGCTTGATGGCATGTCGGCGGTCGATCTATCCGACGGCCTTTCTTCCCGGTTCATGTCAATTTCTGGCGTCTATGTACTCATCATTTCACCGAGCCTGCAGACTCGCGCCGATGTCCGCGATGCGCTGCGTGAGACAGGCATCGCCTCAGACAGTGTGGTGAATTTGGAGCAGGCGCTAGACGCGGCCCGCAGTCGCATGCCCAACCTCATCGTGATCGATTCCGTGCTCACAGGCCCTGGGTTCCCAGCGTTTCGCGACCACCTGTTGCGCGAGGTGTTTGAGTTTCCGTTTGTCGAAATTTCGTCTGATGACAGCTCGTTTGACTTATCGGGATTCGGTGAGTTTTCGATGGCCAAAGTCGGTCGCGGCAACATTCGAGACTCGTTGGGCACGGCTGTTATGTTCGAGTTGGCCAAGATGGTGTGACGAGAGGTGGATCGGCATCTTGGCGATGCGGAAAGTTGGCAAAGCTGGTGAGGCAAATCTGCGCAAGAACAGATTTTGAATGCAAATTTAGGTCGGTTTTGCCCTTGGCAAGCCCCTCGCTTTTCCTGCCTGAGCGGGGCCTTGGTGGGTGACAGCAATAAGGTTTTTCAGCCCAGCCCATGGCCGGGTTTTTTTTCTTCAGGCAAGGGCGAAAAGTGGCCAGCCAAGATAAAAAATTTGCAACGAGAAAGTGCCTTGTCGGGTGGGTTGTTCACAGCGGCGCACTTGCAGCCTAGGCGACATGGCGCAGTCGCGACATGTTGCGATGACGCTCGGCGACTTTATGGCGCGGCGCCCACCTCGCCCCGGCGAATGGCGTCGGCACGTTGCACCACAGCCTGGCGTTGGTCATCCGTCATGCGATCAACGTTTTTCACCTGCAAGGCCATGCGGGCGTTTTTGGACAGCAGGGGTTGGTGGCGCATCAAAAAGTCCCAGTACAGGGTGGTGTAAGGACAGGCATTTTCTCCTTCGCGCTGCGCCGGGTCGTAGCGGCAACCCTTACAGGGACCACCCATGCGCTGAATGTATTTGCCGGTGGCGACATAGGGCTTGCTGGCCATGAGACCGCCGTCGCCGTACTGGCTCATGCCCAGCGTGTTGGGGAGCTCAACCCACTCGACGGCATCGACATAGACCGCTAGGTACCACCCGTGCACCTGCTGTGGACGCACGCCAAGCAGCAGGGCATACAGGCCGGTGACCATGAGGCGCTGGATGTGGTGCGCGTAGCCGTGCTCCAAGGTCTGTGTGATCGCGTCTCTCAAGCAAGCCATGTCCGTCTTGCCGGTCCAGAACCAGCCAGGCAGGTCTTGTTGTGCATCGAGGGCGTTGCGCTCCACGTAGCTGGGCATTTGCGTCCAGTAGATGCCGCGCACGTATTCGCGCCAGCCCAGAATCTGGCGGATGAAGCCTTCGGCGCTCTGCAAGGGTGCATGTCCCCGGTTGTAAGCCGCTTCAGCTGCCTGCACCACCTCGCGCGCTGTGAGCAGCTTCAGGTTCAGCGCTGACGACAGGTGCGAGTGATAGAGCCATGGCTCACCCGGCCACAGGGCGTCCTCATATCGACCGAAAAGAGGCAACCGCTCTTCGATGAAGCGCTGCAGCGCCTCCAAGGCATGCTCTCGGGTGACGGGCCAGGCAAAGCTGTCGAGCGTGCCGGGGTGTTGCGCAAAGCGGGTGTTGACCAGCGCGACGACCTCGCGCGTAAGAGCGTCGGGCTTAAAGGTGGCGCGTGGGGGCAACAGGCCAGGGCCTTTTGCCCCGAAGGACTCGCGGTTGTCAGCGTCAAAGTTCCACTGGCCACCAGCTGGTTGGTCGTCTTGCATCAAAACGCCGTGGCGCCGGCGCAGCTCGCGGTAGAAATACTCCAGCCGCAACGACTTTCGCCCCTTGGCGTGGGCGGCAAAGTCGTGCACGGTGGTGAAGAAGTGGCGGTCCTCACAAATTTCAAGTGTCAGGCCCGCCGCTTCGATCACGTTTTTGAGTTGCTGCAATACCCGCCAGTCGCCAGGTGCGGTCATGACCACCCGCTGCGGGTTGAGGGCAGCCAGATCGGCCCGCAGTTTGGCCGCCAGGCTTTCCTCTTTGCCTGGTGTGCTGACGTCTTCCATCTGGCTGTAGTGCAGAGGCCGACCTGCTTTGCGCAAGGCTTGCGCGAAGTGGCGCATGGCGCTCAGAAAGATGGCAATGCGTTGCTTGCTCGACCAGACATGGGTGGATTCTTCAGCCGCTTCGGCCATCCACACCGCATCCAGTTCGGGGTCAAAGTCGTCAAAGGCAGAAGCGTCCAGGTCGAGCTGGTCGCCCAACACGAGCACCAGGTGTCTCACAGGCATGGAAGTCTTTCGGTGTTCAGCACGCCCGGTGGGCGTAGCTGGCGATGTAGTTGACCCGCGTGTCGCGGCACCACGAGGCACGGTGCACCACGGGCAGATAGCGCATGCCGCGCAGGTCGCGTTGTTGAAGGCCGGAGCGGGCCACAGCGCTGGCCAGCTCGGTGGGTCGCACAAAGCGCGCCCACTGGTGGGTGCCGCGCGGCAGCACCCGCAACAGGTATTCGGCGCCGACGATGGCGAAGGCAAAGCTCTTCCAGGTGCGGTCGATGGTGGACGCAAACAGCAGCCCGCCGGGGGCGACGCCGCCAGCCACGGTGTCGACAAATGCGGGCACATCGCTCACGTGTTCCACCACCTCCAGCGCCAGCACCACGTCGAACCGCTCGTCGGGAAGCAGCACATCGGCTGGATCGCCGAGGCGGTAGTCGAGTGTCACGCCCTGCGACTCGGCATGCAAGCGCGCCGCCGCGATGTTGCCGGGTGAGGCGTCGATACCCACTACCCGCGCGCCCAGGCGAGCCAGCGGCTCGGCCATCAGGCCGCCGCCACAGCCCACGTCGAGGATACGCAGATCGGTCAAAGCGGTTTGCTTTTTGCGCCCGAAGTGGCTGACGATCTGATCGACCACGTAGTCCAGCCGCAAGGCGTTGACCACGTGCAGCGGGCGCATGGGGCCCTCACTGTTCCACCAGGTGGCGCTCAAGCGATTAAAGCGCTCGATTTCGGCGGTGATGGCAGGCATGGAAATTTTGATCAAATATGGCGGCAAACGGCCACCGCGCCTTTGGAGCCGACATCCACCAGCCAGCACCACAAGCGCAGCAGAGCCCCTGGCGCTCCCGGGCCGCGAGCGGCGGCGGCTTCAATGCGGTGTGCCACCTCGTCGCCCTGGCAATCGAGCAGGGTTTGGCGAAGCGAGCACAGCTCCGGGTGCACCTCAAGGCGGCGCACCTGTTCTTCGTAATGCCGGTCTACAAACGTCTCAACCGCTTCGATCGTGGCGTAAACCGCGCGCGGCCCCAGCAAAGTGGGCAGGGCGCCGGTCAGCCAGCCGGCCAAACGCCATACCGGCAACAGCCGGCTGCGGTCTGCCTTGGGCAGCCACGCTTCGATTTGATTCAGGTGCGCTTGCTCTGTGACCAGGTGCCGCTGGGCAAACGCGCGCAATCCAGGATAGCGGGCAAACTGCAACACGCCTTGGTAGATGCACACCGCACCAGTTTCACCGGCGTGGTCGGTGCGCAGGTCGGCCGCCACCTCTGCCGGCAAGGCTCTGGCTCGGGCCATGGCCACGCCAAGCGGACTTCCGCCTGGCGTGGCCCGGGCGCCACTTGGGACTGCTGCGGACGGGCCAGCCACCATCAGCCTTTCTTGACCCAGGCGTTGCACCAGCCTTTGCCTGCCACCTGTTTACCGGCAAACAGCGGGCAGCCGCCCCACGCATCGGTGGCTTTGCCTTGGTACAAGCTGCAATTGGTGCAGACCTGCCCAGCAACATATCTCGGGAATTTTTTGGTGTCGGTCTTGGTGGCGTCTTCAAAATAGCCAAGCGCCAACGCTTGTGGGTTCTGTTCGCTCAGCCTGGCTTGGGCCTGAGCGGCCGTGGCAAGTGCAGCGCTGCCTGCTGCGATGGTCATCATGAAGGTGCGTCGTGAGTTTTTCATTGTGGTTTTTCTTGGTCATGCAAGCCGGTTGAAAAATGCACCCAAAGCCGAGGGCTTGCGGTCCCGGCGTGCTCGGAATTTGTCTGCCGCTGCGGCATGTTGCCAGCGCCGGGCAACGGTGCTGTAGCTGGAGGGCAGTGCTTGGTTCAAGCGCCAAGCAAAAAAGTTCTGCGTGGTTCGGTCAAGCGTCAACCGTTTTCTTTTTGAATGTACCGCCAACAGCCAACGGCAAAATGTGGGGTGTCTTTTGCCAGCGACGCATCATCAAGCTGTCTGCAATCCGGGCTGCCAGCAACGCTCCGCTGCGGTGCACCTGGGCCACCTGGCTGGGCACTACGCTGTCGCCACAAACGCCAATCAGCAGGCTGTCGTCCCACAGGTATTTGGTCTGCTCCGCTGTGGCAGCGCAGACAGGCGCAGCGGCGTAGGCATGGTGCCACTGATGCGCCAGCAGAAAGCTGGGCGTCACGCTGCGTTTTGCGCACGCTTGAAAGTTGTCGTGCAGCAGCTCGGCTACCGTCTCGGCATCATCGAGCCTGTGCTCGAAGGACCATCGCTCGTTGGCTTCGATGAACCAGCGCTGTGGCAAAGCCGAGGGCCGGCCCGGCTTGTTGTGCATGGCAGCGATCCGCTCGATGGGGCCGCCCTGAAATGCCTGGTGACTCGGCAGGCCCACCACCGCCCGCTCCGAGCCCAGCAGCAGCACCCACCGGTTGCGGTAACGGACCGCGCCAAGTGCTGCCTCAAGCTCGACCGACTCGGCGGCGAGCGGCAGGGCCAACGGTGCTGGGAGCGCGAGCACCAGGGCTTGAAAATCTTCGTCGATGTTGGTCGCTCCGTGGCCAAGCACCCAGCCTGCGGCGCGCCGGTGCGCCTGGGTGATGGCTGTGTTCAACCGCACATCCAGCGGTTGCGCAATCTCGCCCGCCAGGGCCGCCATGGAAGGCACGCCGACGGTTCCCAGCGGCTCCAGCGCGGTGTCATCGCCTGTTTCGTCATCGTCCAGGCCCGCATTTTTCCCTGGCTGTTCGGTGTCTGAGGGGGTGACCGGTTGGGTCCAGGGGTGAAGCGCCGCCAACAGGCCGGGGCGCTGGGCCGTGTAGGCCGCCAACCGGGTAGCTCCATTGATCGCCTGGGCGCCATCGTCGAACCAGCCGATGCGGGTGTTGCGTGAGCTGCATCGACCGCCCAGCCGATCGCTGGCTTCAAACACCACCGGCTCATACCCACGTATGACCAATTCGCGGGCGCAAGACAGGCCGGCAATCCCGGCGCCAATTACCGCAACACGCGGTGCGCCACGGGGCCTTAGCCCGTATTCGCTGCTCAGTGGGTGTGGCTGGGTCATGGCGTCTCGCGGCTCTTGTTAAGGTTGATTTGGTCTGTCGGATGCTAGCTCAAAACGATTCAATATCAACTCTTTTATCGGTAAATTCCTTGACTTCGGCTTTTATCCGACTCAAAATCCAACTCAGTAAGGGGTGGTTCATGGCTCATTCAACGCAAAATCTCAAATCACCGTCACGGCCCAATCTGTCTGCGCCAAGCTTTCGCAGTGGAGCTGTCGCGCGCTTGGCGGGCATGCCGGTTTCCACCCTGCGCATTTGGGAACAGCGGTACCAGGCGGTTGGTCCGTCCACCGCGCCCTCTGGCCACCGGCTCTATTCAGCGGCCGACGTTGAGCGGGTGGTGGCGCTTCGCCAGCTGACGCAGCACGGGCACGCGATCGGTTCGCTGGCCGCGTTGGCGGTTGAGCAGCTGCGGGATCTGGCTCAAACCCTCGCCAGTGCCGCCACCCCGGCGAGCGCCAGTCCTTTGGAGCGCAGCGAGCCGCTTCGCATCGTGGTGGTGGGCCAGGCCATGGCGCAGCGGCTCAGCCGGCCCACTGTCCATAACCGCTGGGTCAGACGGCCGCAGATCGTGGCCGCGTACGACTCGCTGGAAGAGGCAGCCCAGGCGGCCCAGGCAGCCCGGGCAGCGACAGCGGGGAGGGGCGGCGCGTTGGTGATCGACCTGCTTGTCTGGCAGGCGTCCAGCTTGCAAGATGGGTCCGTGTCCGATGTGATGGCGGCGCGGGATGCGTGGCGGGCCCAGGACGTGGCGGTGAGCTACCGCTTTGCGGTACCCACGGCTCGCGATGCCTTGGTAAGCGCTGGCGCCTCGGTTGTCCGCGAGGCGGCCGACGATGGGGCGCTGGTCGCCTGGCTGTCGTCGTTTGGGTCGTCCCCCGTCTTTGCAGGCCATGCGCGCGACCGGCAGGAGATGGGCCCTGGGGTTGACCGCAAATTGCTCGACGCGCTGGCCCTGGGCGCGGCTGCCAACCCATTGCCGGCGCGGCGCTTTGACGACGCCGTGTTGACGGAATTCGCCGGATTGGTATCGAGTGTGGCCTGCGAATGCCCCAGCCATGTGGCTGAGTTGCTCATGCAAATCACCAGCTTTGAACGCTACAGCGCCAGCTGCGCCAACCGCGACTTGGCCGACGCTGAGCTGCATGCCTACCTGCAACGGGTTGCGGGCACGGCCCGTTTGTTGTTTGAAGCCGCGTTGGAGCATGTCGCCGTGGCAGAGGGCTTGGCACTGCCATGAGGTTGCGCAGTGGGCTCATGGGGAACTGCTGCTGTTGCTGATAACAGCCCTCAGGCGATGTTGAAACACCGCTTGTGCAGGTCCTACAAGCGGCTCTCGCGGGTTTCGTTTTTCGGCTCTGGCTGACGGCGGTCGCGCGAAGGCGGCGCAGCCCGACTGTTGGCAATTGGCCCAGCTCCCGTGCACGCCAGATTGCGCGAAGGCCGGGTCGGTCACGACCTGCGCTGCGCACGTCAAGCGTCTTCGCAGCAGACAAGCCGACGCCCAGATAGGCAACGGTGAGGTTCACAGCGGGGCAGGCAGAGGGAGGCGCATCTTGCGACCCTCCCGCAATGGGCTGCCAACCCCGGCTGATGCAAGCTGGTGTCAACCCCACTCAGACGCATCACCATCCTGAATCAGGGTCAGGCCACCGTGTTCGGTGCCCTGCAACAGCTGTCCGTCCAAACCCTGGATCTCAAACCAGTTAAGGCGGCAGATACCGAGGTGGCGGCGGGTGGCGCGGCATCAGCACCGGCGCTGAGCGGATTGTTGTGGCGCGCCTCCATGCCGCCCTGGCGCGGCCTGGGTTCCGCGCTTGTGTCCAACCACGAGACGGTGAGCGCGGCGGTGGGCGCAGATGATCTGGTCATGCAACCGGTGGGCGCGCGGTCTTCGTGTCTGGCTCGCACAGCTTTTGGTGCATGCGCAACATCCTGGGCAGCGCAGCTTCGCGGCCGATGGTGGTGTATGCCCAGGTGCCGCTGAGCTGGGCCCGAAGTCGGTGCTGCCGGCGCTCGCCGCAACCTGCTGCCAGATGCTGTTCTTTGGCGGCCTGCGCGAGTCTGTCGTCGCTCCCGAACCGATCGCGGGTCGCGGCGTGAAGGGCCGCTTGCTGGCGCGCATCACATTGGCTCTGGACCTGCCCGCGCCAACGGGTTGGACGGTGCAGCTCGCGCGAGGCGAAGGCGCGGCCAGCTGCGCCGTGATTCATCCCGACCAAGAACCGTGCAAAAACCGCCCCCTCTGTCTGCGATGTGAGCGGCGAAGCCTCAATGCCTTGTTGCCTTGGTGCCTTGGTGCCTTGGTGCGTCGATCTTGAACAGGCGCGTGTCATGCAGCGCCGCCGGCGGTTGGGTGGCGTTGGCGGGCTTTTACAAGCAAGACCTGAGCTTCGCATTTGCCTCCACGCTCAAGTGCAAGGCCTTCATTCGCATCGCGTCGCAGTGAAAGAAACACAAGCTGCTGGCGGTAACCGCGCTGGTGGAGGGCGTTGCGCTTGCACCGCCCGGCCTGGGCAATTGGCGCCAACCAACGGGTCCATGCGCGCCGAGCCCAGCGCGGCGTGAGTGCTGCTGTCTTCGAGCTGTTCGGCGGTGCCTCGCAGTTTGAGCAGCAAGCCGAGTTTGTGTTCGGTTGGTGCCTAAGGCAACGGCCAGGTGATCGGGGTCACCCGCAGCGTTTGAATCCGCGCTTGCCTCGCGCACCACCTGCCTGCACATTTGTTGGCCCGCTGACAGCGCAACGGTGCAACGGTGCAACGGTGCAACGGTGCAACGGTGCAAGAATAGACAACGAAAGGAGGCGCTCAAATGTCTTTGTACCGATTCAAATCAAGAGAAACCGGCGACCTGGTGATGCTGGAGCCGCATGGCAAACGCATTCTGGAGATCATCGGCAAAGATCCCTCTGCCGCGGGCGTGATCCTGTCGCAGCAAATGCCGGCTGCCGTGCAGGCGCTGCGCGATGCAGCGGTGCTGGAAGAGGCCGATCAGAAGCGCCAGCGCGAAGAGGCGCTGGCAAAAGACGATCCACCACCAGCGTTCGACTCGGTCGGCCTGCGGCTGCGCAACACGCCTTTCATCGAGATGTTGCAGCGCTGCGAGAAGGCCGGTGTCGGGGTGGTCTGGGGCGTTTGAGGCACCGCTTCAAGCTGGTGAAACCGAGGCCGACAAGGCCTCGGATCTGCTTGACCATCAAGGGCTGAAGATGGCATTGGGCAAGGACAGGTTGATCGCCGGGGTGCAGGTGGTCCTCACCAAAAACACCGGCAGCACCGGCAGCCATGGCAGCGCAGTCCGCATGACCTGCGTCGCCGCCATGCGGGTCAACCTGGCGGTGACAAACAGGCTCAGCGCCACCGGTGGGGTCACCACGCCGATCTCCATGGTCACCACCATGATCACTTTTGGCGGCGTGAAGGCAAGAATGTTGTTGCGGTGATACACGCTGACGGTGCAAGAACCTGGGCGCAAGCCGCCACCTAGGTCGTGATGATCAGGATGCTTGCCTCGTAGCGCCAGGCAGCGAAATACGACGACGGGGAAGATACGAGACCTGCGGCCATGCAATGCAGCAAGATGGCAGGCTGGCGCTCACTGACGCTCACTGACGGTTACCACACACTCAGTTGCGTCTGCACCAAGCGCCTGTCAAGAGCGACTTGCAACGGGTTGGCCTTGCCCTCGTGAAAACCGCGACGCGAGAATTCGAAACCGAAGCTCTCCATCGCAAGGTGCGCAGCTTCTCCCCGCTTCGCAGCAGATGACACTTCAGGTGTTGAAGTGCGGCATTTTCGCCTTCTCTGCAAGACAGATGCCTGCCTCTTGGACAGCGTGAAGGTCCCGCTGGGGATTGGCTAGGTCAGGTTTGTCGACGCAAGCTGGGTCAGCGGTTTCGGGCGCGAAGCACAGGGGACTGAAGGCGGCCGAGATATCGCTCAGCCAGCCAGATGGCGCGCAGGTGCGTCTGGCTGGCTGCAGAAATAAGAAGGCTGGGCTCAGCCGTGCCGGCGGGAATCCATTCGCACAGCCATCCACTGCAGCAGCCCCAGCGCCAGCAGGCCGAGACCTGCTGTCAGCCACACCGCCCCGCTGCCCCAGCGGGCAAAAGCCACCCCGAACAGCAGCGGTGCCAGCGCCTGCGCGATGCGAGCGGGCGCCATCAGCCAGCCTTGTCGCTCGCCATAGCCCACCGCGCCGAACACCACCAATGGCACCGTGCCCTTGGCGATGGTGAGGATACCGTTGCCCATACCGTGCAAGCTGGCGAACAGCCAGGCGCCTGCTGGTCCCAGAAGCACCAGCACCACCACACCGAGCGGGTGCCCTGCGGCTGCCAGCCGGGTCGAAAGCAGCGGATGCACGCGGCGCAGGAAGCCAAACTCCAGCAGCCGGCCCGCCACCTGCGTCGGCCCAACCAGCATCGCCACGCCCAACGCCGCCGCGCTGCTGAGCCCCATGCCCTGTAGCAGCGCGGGCAGGTGTACGGCCATCGCGGTGCTGGTGAACCAGGTGATGGCAAACACGGCGGCAATGGCCATCGCCATGCCTGTGCCGCCGAGTGGGTGAGGCGGTGCGCTGTCATGGCCATCACCGGCGGTGTGCAACAACGCTCGCGCGTCGGGCGGTTGTTCGATGCGGTGGCGCGGCAACAGGTTGTGCAGCGGCAGGCCGATCGCGACATGCAACGCAGCCCAGGCAAAGCAGGTGCCGCGCCAGCCCATCGCGTCGATCCACCAAGCCGTCAGCGGCCAGCCCACGGTGCTCGCGAAGCCTGCGATCAGCGTGATACCGGTGATGGCCTGGCGTGCGCTGGTCGGGTACAGGCGCACAAGCGTCGCAAAGGCCGCATCGTAAAGGCCACTGCCCATGGCCAACCCGATCGCAGACCACGCGGCCCACACCTGCCATTCGGCCTGCGCCAGACCCAGCGCACCCAGACCGATGGCGAACAGCAGGTTGGTCACCCGCAGCACCGAGCGCCCGCCGTGCGTGTCGATGGCGCGGCCAGCGGTTGGCCCCACCAGGGCTGACACCACCAGCGCCAGCGTGAAGGCGCCAACACGTGCGTCACCGCAATATCCAGCGATGCGGCCAGCGGCGCGGCCAGCAGGGCCGGCAGGTAGTAAGACGAGGCCCAGGCGAGGGTCTGGGTGGTTCCGAGCCGCAGCACCACCCCCAGTTGTCCTGGGTGACTCACCTTATGCCGTCTGGGGCATCAACTGTTGCAGACGAGGCAGGTAGTGCTCCAGCGGGGGCACCACACAGTCCGGTACCTTGGCCAAATCGTCGTAGCGGCGCAGCCGGACCGCCTCCGCGGCAAAGGGCTGTTGAAGGAAAGCACGGGATTCCACTGCGGTGTAGGCACCGCCCTGCTGCGCCAGGCTGTGAACCGAAGCGGCAGAGAGCATTGCCAAGTAGCCGCCTTCGATCTGGCACAGGAAGCGCTTGGCGTCGACGTGCAGGCGTATCGGTTCCAGCACCTCATCGGGCAGTGCGCCGCGCAAAAAGGGCAGCAGGCTGTACTGGTGCAGATCGTCCCGGCCCAGGTCGTGTTCGGTGGTGCCGTTTTTCTCAGCAGCGAGCAGGTGACCCAGGTCGTGCAGCAGGCAGGCAATCACCAGCCCGTCGGGCTCGCCGGCGCAGTCGGCCAGTTGCGCACATTGCAGCGCGTGCTCGCGCTGGCTTACAGCCTCCAGGCCGTACCGCTGAGAACCCCGCTGATCAAACAGGCGCTGAATATCTTGAAGGTTCAGGGACATGACGGGTTTCCTCAGATCATCGCCTTGCGAATGCGCGCCGAAATCATGTCGATCACGCTGACCGTGACAATGATGATCACCATCACAGCAGCTGTTTCGGCGTACTGAAAGCCGCGAATGATTTCCCACAACACCACACCGATACCGCCTGCCCCCACCATGCCGACGACCGTGGCCGAACGGACATTGGACTCGAACCGGTACAGCGTGTAAGAGATCCACAGCGGCATGACCTGCGGGATCACGCCATAGACGATTTCATGCAGCGCCGACGCACCGGTCGAGCGGATGCCCTCAACCGGCTGCGGGTCGATGGCCTCGACCGCTTCGGAAAACAGTTTGGCAAGAATGCCTGTCGTATGGATCCACAGCGCCAGTACCCCGGCAAACGGACCCAGTCCCACCGCCACCACAAACAACATGGCGAACACCATCTCGTTGATGGCGCGAAAGGAATCAAGTAGGCGCCGCACGGGCTGGTTTACCCACCAAGGCGCGATATTGGCCGAGGCCAGCAGTGCCAGCGGCACAGCCAGCACCACGGCCAGCGCCGTGCCCCAGACGGCAATCTGCAGCGTCACCACCATTTCCTGGACGTAAAAGCGCCAGTCGCGGAAGTTGGGTGGAAAGAAATCGCTGGCGTACTCGGCCATGTTGCCCGAGTCGCGCCACAGGTCCAGGGGGCGCATGTCCGCCCCCTTCCACGAGCCCATGAGCAGCAACAGCAGTGCGGCCCAACCGAAGTACCAGACAAGGCCATGCCGATGAGTGGCCGCAGGATTGACAGCGGCTGTGGGGCGCGGTGGCGCAGCGGTGGAAGTCATTGTCTTCTCCAGACGGCAAAAGGCCCGCCGAGCCGCGGGCCGTGGGAGGAAGGTTTATTGCAGGGCAGCCAGTTGCTTGTCGAACTCAGCCAGCTTGGCTGTTTTCTCGGCTTCACTGAGCAGGGTGTCGGCTTCGACTTTGTTGCGCTTGCTGAAAATATCAAGTTGGCGGATGGGCAGCAACTGATCGTTGGTGGATGGCTTGAAGCCCGACAGCTTGGAGATCTTCATCACGATCTCTTTTTCGCGCGGGTCGGTCTTGGCGTAGTTGTAGAAGAAATTCTTGATTTTCTCTTTGGCCTCGGTGGGCACGTTCTTGCTCATCACCATGGGGTCGAGCGGAATCAGCGGCGAGGTCCAGACCACGCGAATGTCCTTGAACTTCTCTGGCTGGCGATCTTTGATCTTCCCCAGGTTTTCGCTGTTGTTGGTGGCCACATCGACCTGCTTGTTGGCCACAGCCAGGGCGTTGGTTTCGTGGTTGGCGCTGCGTGTGACCTTGAAGAAGCTCTTGGCGTCGATCTTGTTTTTGGCAAACACGTAATAGCCGGGCACCAGGAAGCCCGATGTGGAATTCGGGTCGCCGTTGCCAAAGGCCAGCGACTTGCCGTTTTTCAGGACATCGTCAAGCGACTTGAGCGGGCTGTCTTTGTGCACGATCAGATGCGAGTAGTAGCCCTGGCTGCCGTCCGCGTTGACCATCTGGGCAAAGACCTCGGCATTCGCACGGTCCACGGCTTCCATGGCCGACTTGTTGCCCAGCCAGGCCACCTGCACCTTGTTGAAGCGCATGCCTTCGATGACGCCAGCGTAGTCGGGCGCGAAGAAGGCTGTGATTTTCAGGCCTGTCTGTTTGGCCATGTCGTCGATGAGCGGCTGCCAGTCGGCCTTCAGGTTTTGGGTGGCTTCGGTGGAGATGATGCCGAAGTTGATGTCTTGGGCCCATGAGGTGGACAAGGTAAGGCCGAGCGTGATGGCGGCAAGGGAGCGTTTGATCATGGAAATATCCTTGGGTGAAGGGGTGGAGGGTGGGTGAGAAAAGAGCCGACGATCAGGCTGCCTGAGCCATCGGCGCTGGCCAGACCGCCCTGACGGGTGCCAGTGCTGGAGATGCGGGTGGGTGCAATGAATCGCTGCCGTTGAGAATTTCATCGGCCTGCATGCCGTACAGCTTGCGAAGCAGAGCCGGGGTGAGTTCGCGCGAGGGGCCGTCAAACA
>Ga0105054_10007981_pt1 | contig 14147 bp, 8 predicted proteins | sample BON02_FD_78091 | JGI IMG/M metagenome (GOLD analysis project Ga0105054, IMG submission 78091) | Freshwater microbial communities from Lake Bonney liftoff mats and glacier meltwater in Antarctica - BON-02 (megahit assembly) | ecosystem: Environmental > Aquatic > Freshwater > Ice > Glacier...
ATTGATGGCTTTTATCCACTACTAGATCCTACAGCTACACCTAATATTATCAAACCATAATCCGCAGAATCTTATTGATCTATGTTGTAAGAACGAGACCGCTTGAATTCGATCCATTCATTTCCCCCCCAATGATTCTCTGCTCGTCCATTCACTCTCATATGTCCCAACTTAATCTTACCTTTCCAGTTTAATCTGTGTAAAATAAAGTCAAGATCCTTCTCAAATGCAGCAAAATCAGACATGTTATCAGTCTCTTTGAAGGATTAAACTTTTAACCAGGTTCAGTGGTAACAAAAAAGAATACCAATGACAGTGTGATCGGGTGATTCCGTTTGTGATTCGTACTGGTAGGATCTAGATATCATAGTTTTCTTCCAGAAACCTTTGGTGAGTTTACGAGATTATTTCGAGGAAAAATGGAACTTCAATCTTTTGCGGGAGATATGGATATCAAATCGTGGGTTGCAACTAAATTACGTCAGAAGCGTCACAAATTGAATTCAACGATTTGACTGATTTCTCATAAAGTGGCTGGTTCTGATTTCCCTACAGATATTCGTCATTTCTTTACTTTCGACAAGATATCCGTTAACTTGTTTCTTAGAAATGATTGATTGACATGGCTTGTAGCAATTTAATTAAAATCGTTCGTTTTGGTTTATTTTATTTTGAAATATTCGAATTTGGATCAATCTATCAGACCTATCATATTAAGACTCTGATTGTCTCCACTGATTAGCATCACAAATTGAACTATCGGCCCTCCTATACAATCCACGATATGCCACTAGCACAAGTATTGTGACAGCATGTTGATTAAAAATAATTTATATTATTGTGTCAGCATCGTCATCAGAGATAGGCACACTTGTAACCCTTGATACTGTGCCTTTGCTGGATCTCGACACGCTGCTTCGAACAATAGAACGCGACACACTGTTCCTATCGAAGTAGTCTCCATAGGCATCCAATGCTCGTACTGAACTTACACGAGATTCTGGAGAAGATCGACGGTCTTTTGATGCGCGCATGTTCTGAATGACTAAAGCAATTGCTCGGTCCTCTTCATCATCTTCATATTCGTAAACCGGTTCTGACGCCAAGACCAGCCCACAAGTCAACGTCTCCACAAATAGCTCGCGACTTGTATCTGTATCATGTAATCTGGAGGTGGCGAGCACACCGCACGGAACACCACAGAACAAAAGTAAAAAGGCAATCAGATACCAAGGAACAATAGACCAATATAGCGAAGACCCAAGATCACAGCAGATAGCTTGCTTCATGCTATCGTAGGAAGAACTTAAGGCAGAACAATCGGTTGTGGATTGAAGCTCTGCAATAAACGTATTGACAAGAATCTCAATATCACCCTCAGAAGCAGAGATGTCATCTTGCAACAACTGTCGAACAAATATTCCCATTGCTCGAAGCTGAGAGTTGATGAGATTCACAACAGCTTTCACAGCAACAGGCCCTTGATCAGTCAGTTTGAAAAGTCGTGCTATTGGCTCCCCTGCAGTTCTTTCAACCGAGTTTGCGACGGATGAACCCGAACACTGCATAGTCACGGATTTAAATATCTCGGGTAAATCAAATTCCACGTTTTGAGTGATATTTGACCCAAGATCTACTTGGGTGTAGCACAATCCGTCCATCTGATTAAACGTGCTGCCTAATTGGTCACAAAGGACCGAATGCACATTTACTAACGACGTGTAAATGGTTGACTCAATACCTGCGCATACATCAGACACCCCAAGGAGCACCGGGAAAATAGCACTTCCTACGACAATAAACAACACCGGCATCATGAGCGCCGACATAATCACAATTCCATATCCTGCTCGCGAGTTGAAAAGGGTAAGAATGCCTAGCGCGCAAACGATCATAGGAATAGTAAACAGCACTCCAAATAGAGTATGCCTTGATATGTTCAATGGAATTGGAGTGTATGATGATACTGGGGCTTCGGAGTAATAATCGATTGCATTCTTCAAACACTCATCGGTCACACAAACACTTCCATCTTCGTACAGTATCAAGCTATTGTCTTGTACATATCCGTCGTACGCAGGCACTTCATAGGACTTGTTCCCGTGGTTTTGAGGTGCCAAAACCTGTTTAAGAAAGTATGGGCTACCTTTTTCAAATGCAGCTGTATCATGAAGAGTGTTTATCATTCCAAAGATGCTGTCGGATGAATTTAGTACTCTATCCACATCTATTGCTGCTGCTGGGTCAATCGCCTCTATTATCACATTGATGGATGAGAGTATGTCTGCGCTAGTTTGGCGGAATCCTCTAGTAGCCAATGAGTCCATCATCCAATCAAACTTCAAATTTGGACGGATAGAAGCCAATTTTACAGCTATCAGGTCATGCAATCGAGTCTCTAACTCTAGCACTTGATAAACACTTGCGTATGTTTCTTTGCCAACAGCAAATTCCGCAAGGTATCCTGGAATATCATTCAATGTAGAGTTGAATGATTGAATATTCGGGATTGCGATATCAAATTCTAGTTTCAATTCCAATAGCACGTTTTGAAGTTGCTGTACTTCTTGACGGGACTCAGTCACTTGATTCCGAGCATCTATAAGCTGGGTCTTAAATTCGGTCAATTCCGTCAAATTTGTACAACAAGAAAAGTCAACAGAACCAACATTCTCACTTGCCAGTTGCAGACTTGGAACAAAAACCGTTTCAAGATCTGGTTTAACTTGATCGATGGCATCCCCTAACTCGATTAGCACAGTTTGAAGCAGTACAAGTTCTTCAAAAGGATATTCGCAAGTTTCTGGGTTCATGCAAGCAGTGTAAGTTCCTGTACTATACTCGTAGCAACGTGTAAGTCCAGAAGGCTGACATGTTAAATCAGAATAACCACCGTAGGTCGCATTTATTTTTGCATCTAATACCGCCGAGGAAGCAGAAGTGGCAAAAGTTAAAAACAGTTGTCGCTTATCAGCTGCCAGGTCAATAGGATCCAGAGATTCAATAGTCATGTTTCCATTTAGAGCTTGCAACGCACTCTCTACTTTTTCCAACGGACTAGCGAGGTCCCATGTTGAGCTGTTAATCCCAATGATGCTGTCTAAAGTGTTTTCCAGCTGAATTTGAATCACACGAACTTCAGATGTTGCTCCTTCAAACCGGGACTGGTGCTCCTCTATATCAGTCAGTAAAGTTCCGTTGAAAGTCTCTTGCAAATTTTCTATTGTAGCAAGAGCCACGCGAAGTTCATTAGTCACATTGGTGAAAGAACTTCGCAGGAATTCTAAGTCGACGTTAATATTTGCTAGAGAAGGGGGTAATTCCACTAATTCATCATTTACACGCCCAGGAACATCACTGATGTTTAACGCACACTCCATATAGCTATGTAGGGAAAGTACCTGGTTTATTTGATCTACAACTAGAGACGTAGAAGGAATCTGAGAAACCAGCGACGTAAAATTGCTGAATTCCATTGCATATAGTTGTTCCATAAAGCCAAGTACATTCCGGATATTCGTAGAGAGCACTTCCGTTGAAGGAAGACTGTCAAGCTTGGTTTGAAGATCTACCAATAAGTTTTGAATATACATTAATTCCGTCTTCAATTCGGTAACTGAAGTGTTGAGGCTCAGCAAATTGGTTTTCACGACAGATTCGTCTTCCATATTTTGAGTAAGTTGTTTGAGACTCGCATAGCTCTGTCTGAATGAATCCAATTCAGCCGTGGTGTACCCTCCCGATTGGGCTGTCAATGATTGTATGGCGGCCTCAGTGGTTGACACACGCTCTCGTAAATACACGAGATCCTGTAAATCTCGCTGGACCGTATCCAGCTGTTGGTTGAAAGGAGAGAGAAGGGTTTCTGCTGCAGATACTTGGTTCCTTATCTCAGTAGTGTTCACTTGATCTACTACGGTTTCAAAATCAAGTAAATTAGACTCGGTGGAGTTGATTTCAGAACTGATAGCAGTGATAGTGGCATTTATAGGGTCCACCAAAGAGTAGACCGATGTGACATTTTGAATTTGGTGATGCAGGATATCCACGAACGAAACAAATACATCCATGAGCCCAGGGTCAGTAATGTTTCGAATAACAACACCAGTACATATAAATGACTTATGGATCATTTCAATATCGATAGTGTCGTTCACTGTCTTCACCACCCGCTCAACAATGGCGCTGGATTTATCGATGAGACCAAATGCAAAATGATCTACGGGGCTCGTAGTGGTTTTCACCAGGTCAGCAAATGCATCGGGGGAATCTATGATCGCATACTGCGCTTTCAACATCGTCCCGTTTCCTTTGATAATCGAAACCATCGCAAATGAGAAGCTTAAAACAATCAGAACGAGAATGCCAAAATATGTGCAACTAACTTGGCGCCTAGAATAATCTGTAAGGATAGGGCGTTTATGGAGCAGCACACATGCACCAACAGATACGATGAGTCCCAAAATCATGAAAAATATCCCTACAGTGGAATAAGTGACCAATGATTGCAAGTACTGCTCCCATCCATTGCTATAAGTGACATCTCCTTGGATCGAGAACTGAAAATCTTTTATCCATGATGCAGAGCAAATAGTTTCGTCGTCGCAAACTTCTAGCAAAGGATCTAATTCGCCCAGGTCATTGGTCGTGGATCTGAATTTTAGATCGACTCGGGGAAGATTGTGAAGAATATTTAGTCCTCCAGCTTCGCGATCACAAGCGGTCAATGCTGTGACACCACGAATCCCTGCACACAAAAGGAAAGCGCGCATTCTGATATTGATCAATTCTAACTTCAACAGTGTGTGTACCAGGCTACGAAATACTCTATAAATAATAAATCCTTCCCGCGCAGAAATAGGGTCCACTGTACAACTGTAAACCAAATGATAAGCGAGACCATGTTAAAACTGAATCACAAACTATATTCAAAATATGGTGTATGAAACAACACCCTTCAAAAGCCTTATTCCTGCTATGCCAATCACGTGCTAAAACAAGTGTTCAGCAAAGCTATCAACGTACAATGTATACAAACACCTTGGAATATTCTGAATTTAACTAATAGTTTTACGAATCGGATACCAACTAGTCAACCATAGCTCCAGATCGAAGAACGTCAATCATATCATAGATTTTTTTCTCTGCGCAATTTTCGATTTGGTCGCCTAGAAACTTGACCGCGTCTACGACACCTTCAGCATACGTGCGTCTACCACAAACATTATGTTTAAACTCAAATATCACCGAACCATCACTGGTCTTCAAGGTGTACGTGTGCCACGCGTGTCCATCAAGCGACTCTTGAGGTACTCCAAATGCAATTTGCACTGGGGCATCTCTCAGCTTAACAATATCATCAACTGAAAACTCATCTCCGCCTTTAAGAACATTCAAATGCTTCACGATTTCCTTAGCAGTACCACTTGTATCAGCTTTCCCACTTTGATGCGACTCGGTGACATTAAGGGAGTATCCTCCAAATGCACCTGGATATTCTTTGCCCATAGAATCCATCATAGCTTGAAATGCGACAATTTGTTTGCACATATTTGGTGCAATAAGAGCAAAATTTCCGGAATCTTTCACCACTTGCATGAGTTCCTCGCGGTCTCCTCCCGTAGTCCCCATCACGAAGGGAAGTCCTAATTTGCAGTATAAATTGGAGTTTGGGTTGACCGCTGTTGGATGCGTGAAATCAATGGCAATTAGAACTTTCCCTGCATCTTTCGCATCACTCAATGCTTTCTTGATGGCAACTTCAGTAGCAGCGCCTGGTACCAGCAGGTTAATTTCTGTATGATAAAAAATGAGTGCAAGTTCCCTCAGAAACATAACATAACGTACCAGCTCCTCCATAATCTTCTGTCATCTTGAAAGAACTAGGCATTCCTGGACCAGTGAGAGCCAACGGGGCAACTTCAATGCCGCGACGAGTGCACGCTTCGGCGATCTAACCACCACTGAGAACAATTCAAGTCGATACTCGCCTACTTACCTCTTTACCCATGTTCCCTGGAAGACCATTGACCATCACTTGAATAGTAGCTTTCGACATGATCGTGCGTCGTCCAACAAATCAATCAAAAATGCCCATTTACGGAAAGCCCCCCTGCGCTACGAGACGGTTATTGCAGGTAGAAGATGGAGTATTCTCGTGAGGTAAGTTGATTGTACTTTCGAGTTGCGAATTTGGTTCTCAAGTTGTTAGACCGTGGACAATAAGCTCGAGTTGTTAGACGAGGACCCTTGTAAGGTGAGATTCCTTGAGCTCCAATGTCGCTGCATCATCGAGGAGACGATGACGTGGCTTTGTAAGACAGAGTCTCATCCTACAAACTGTTACTCTGATATATTTCAGCATGTTTTAAAGGCGTTAAGTTGCTCTTTTATGAATTACGATTCTCTTCGAGAATGCCTGGAATCTTCGTTTGTGGGGTTTCAAGTCATGGCAACGCAGCTCTGTCGGGATATATCCCACGAGGAGACTATGAATCGATACATTGGACCACTTGTTGAACATTTAAAAACAAATGGAGTTCTTGGTCTTAATTCCTTGTTCATTTTGAAGGGTCTAGATGTCTTTACACGCGAAGAATTGAATAGGTCGCAGTCTAATTCGTTGCTGTCTGGTTTCCAGATTCTTATAAATTGGGATCCAGCTCAAGTTCTTCAGAATTCCAAATCTGTTAAATACCTGATTGATCATGGTCTTGAATATCTCGTCCCGGAAAAATATTTGGATGAATATGTATCACCTGTTGTACGAAACTTACAATTGGAAGGTACAACAGAGTTACCTTGGATTTTGTCGTCCCTGAAAAAACGTCATTTAAAAAAGTGGCTGATTATCGATGCTTCTTTTGCCTATTATTTAGGATTTTCAAATCTTAGTAGCGAGTTGGCTTCATGGATTGTTGCGTCTCTTGGGCCTGTAGCTGCGCTGGACAGACGTATGCTTGCACTTTCTGCTTGTTTGACTATCCTTAAACAACTGGAAAATCAAGATGTCTTGGACCAGTTTGTTCACCAACTCTCCACCCACGGTTTTTTCAAGCTAGTGTATAATCTATTGATTCACGCGGAGTTTGCGAGTGGGGTTACGGTCTATGAAGCCAATGGGGCATCTCACTGTTTTGAAATAGATAAGTGTTTAAAACTTGAAACACGATATATGTCTCTTTTGCATATACCAAACGAAAACGATGATCTATTCGTGGATACCGAGGAAATCAAAAACAAAGATAATTGCTGGTCGCATTCCAATCATTCCAAGTTCTCGCACTTAATCACCAGTACAGAAATTTCTTCTAGCGTTTCGTTTTCAGATCAGCTGCATTCTCTCACTCGTCAAGACAGTACTGGTACTCTTTTGAAAGTATATTCTAACCCTTCCTGCTCGATTCTTCTTCGGGAGATCGATCAAAGCTCTGGTGTCGTGGACTTCAAACAGGCTTCTACAGTGTGGATCAAGTGCGAAGGGAATGTAGAAGCCATAGCATCAAGTGTGGAGCCTATCGATTTGAAAGTCATTCATTACAAAGCGTTACAACGCGTACAGGAACCACAATATCTATGGGAGCTGATTCTAACTCTGTGTAAAAGAAATGATGATACGCATGCTTCGAAGATGGTCAATTTGATTCAAAGGCGAGCTAAAGCCCCTCTTGTTTCTATTGAAAGCTATTTTCTCCTGCGGTCTTCGTTGTTCTTGCTAAGCGATGACTTGCTCGATGATTCAGAAGAAATTTCCTTAGTGGAAAGTGTTTTTACTGATATTTACAAGTCATTGTTTGGAGCCCAAAGAGTTTCCGGCGATCATATTTTAGAATGTCCTTTAAACGCGTTAAGTTCTGACATCATGGATAATTCGAAATGGAGCGAGATATGGTGTCAAAACGTGGTGGAATTAATACTTCAGGATTTTCAAACTCTCGAAATCGGCTGTTTGGAAAACAAGCGGCTTCTTTTTCAGCTAGTTGTTCAAGGGAGAGATATTGAAAGTGGATTTATCCATACGCTTCCTGGGAGTATTTCACGTTGCGAGGATGAATTCACTGTGCTTATTTGGCTGGAAGATTTTTTCGATGCCTTTTGGTTTTATAAATCGCTTCGTGATGAATCTTTGTGCCAATCGCATTTGGAAACTCTCATTCGGTTAGCCACAAAACCTGCTAGATTCGGGATGAATACCCAGATCATTGCTCTTGGTACCCTGCACTATGGACTCACGCATGATTCGGCCTCGTATGTATTTAATTCCGACACTGTAGAATCGTTGATTTTACTAATTCATTCACATGGATCGAATAGTCTAGTGTCATTACTCGCTCTAGACATTCTCGAAAAAGCATTACGGAGAACATCCCTGAATTTGAATGACGACCAAGTTCTATTACTCTCGCAAAACGAAGGTCACCCATTCGAATCTACCGGAGATATCAATGAATGGAGTATCTCTCTATATTCTTGTATCCTTTGGACTTCTTGTTGTTCTTCAGAACAATTTATCTCTGCAAATTCCAGTTTCGTGTGGAGCATCTTACAACAGGATATCTTGTCGACTGAGCCTGTATTTCTATCGCGTATCGTGGAGCATCTTCTCCGAAATCTCTCATATGTCCCATCAGAAATAATCGAATCTTTCCTGGAAGACCCTGACTTATTTGCATTTGTGGCTACTAAGTCTATTTCAACTCCTGCTGTTACACTCTTCACAACGAGCGACGTCACTGAATTGATTGCCGCTATGTATCTTTCTGTACCAGGATGCATAAATGATATTCCATTGCGGAAGCTGATAATTTCTAGTGATGTCGGACTTTTGACGCTGTTGGATTTTTTCGCTGCTGCCAATGCTGCTCCAATTCTTCGAAGTTTAATGCAAGAATACATACCTGCAGTTTTAGGCGCGTTTTGGCGAGAGAATAGTATTGAGAAAGAATACTCGCGAAACTTACTTCAACTGTTGTTACCTTTTGCAGCAGCTTCCCATATTCATGGTAATGTGAACTCTTTGCCTGAAATATTGGATCGTCTTCCACCTACGGATCTCTTAAACTTGGACAATGGATGCATATCCAACGAAGACGCTCTCAACTTACCTCCTCTTTTCAAACAGTTTTCTTCTGTGAATTTATCAGTTAATTGTCTAGGAAATAATGGAGTCATCACCATCGGCCAGTATCTCACAGATCCAAGTTGCGCTATTGTGATTTTGAATCTTTCCCGGAATTCAATTGGGTCTCTAGGTTTGAAATCAATATCAGAAGCACTTCGTTGTAATACTATCATGATAGAATTGAATCTTTGTGGTAACAATTTAACAGATGATGACTTTAATACCACTGGTATTATTGCCTTGGCAGAGTCGATAATATGGAACACGACGTTGAAAGTACTTGACTTGTCTTGCAATGTATTAACAGTACCTGGTGTACAGCATCTCTCACGCGCTTTGAGGTACAATGGTTCGCTTTTGAATTTTAACTTGCACCTGACAGGAGCATCCGATGCTCAAATATGTGCCGTCCAATCAAAGGTTCAATTGAATGCTGAGGGAATAACTCCCAGTCCGCACCTCGGTATAAATCGAAAGTTGGGTGCCGTAGATAGAGAACGAGCGAAATCAGCGTTACAAATGCTGTCAGGAGGAGCTAGTACTCCTAAAAAATTCAATAAAGTGTCCAGCGCACTAGACCAATTCACACATAAAAAACCCTCTCTGGTTAAAACGTCGGATGAAAATGATGACACTCGCCAAGTCAACAAAAAGTACAGCGACCTTCAATTTGAATTGGATTCTTTAAACAAAGAAATTGATGATTTACGAAAGAGAGAAGCCCTTTAATTAATAATATGCCAATGTATACTTTTTTAAACATAACAAAAATCGATTTTTTCGAAGCACTACTAGTGGTGGATAAAAGCCATCAAATGCTAATTTCTTAATAAACAAGAGTATCTTGTTGACTTTTTACTTTCATAATTCAATTCCGTTTGTTTCGTGGAAGTTTTTCAACCAACGGCAGTCACTACCCGTTATTTAGCGAAAAGGAAGAGAAATTTAGTGGTAGTCATATTCGCTAACTACAGTTACCTTTTTTTGAGTTTTCATCTATCTATCGAAGAAGCTACCAACCACTCCCCCTGACGAATCGTGTGCTATTTTACCGCCAGATTCAATCTTATATCGATTCCTGATATAAACCATGAGTCAATCTATGTCTAGTACAGCGGAGGTTGAACGTCGAGTTGGTAAGAAGTACCGATTGGATAAGAAGATTGGAAGTGGTTCATTTGGTGACGTCTATCTAGGTGAAGACGTTACAACTGGAGAGCATGTAGCGATCAAGCTCGAGAGGATTCGTACGAAACATCCTCAGCTGCTTTACGAGAGCAAGTTGTACCGGGTTTTGCAAGGAGGGATAGGCATCCCGTATATGCGATGGTTTGGTGTAGAAATTCATTATAATGTACTTGTAACGGACCTTCTAGGGCCATCCCTGGAAGATCTGTTTAATGCATGCGGGAGAATATTTTCACCTATGTGTGTTATGATGATTGGGGAACAATTGATCAGTCGAATCGAGTACATGCACGCGAAACATTTCATTCATCGAGATATCAAACCCGACAATTTTTTGGTGGGCCGTGGCAGAAGGGCGAATCTTCTCTACGTGATTGATTTCGGTCTTTCCAAGAGATTCCGACATCCTAAGACGAGACAGCACCAACCTTATCGCGAAGGAAAGAACCTAACCGGAACTCCTCGCTATGCCAGCGTCAACAATCATCTTGGAGTTGAACAAAGCCGTCGTGATGATATGGAAAGCATTGGTTACGTTTTAGTTTACTTTGCTCGAGGATCTCTTCCATGGCAAGGACTAAAAGCCAACACCAAAAAGCAAAAGTATCAAAAAATTATGGATAAGAAGATGTCCGTATCTATAAGTGCACTATGTAACAGACTTCCTGAAGAACTCCGCAAGTACCTTGACTACTGCCGGTCTCTGAGATTCGAAGACAAGCCTAACTATCCTTACCTTCGTGCCATTTTTAAGGATGCGGTGGACTCTGGAAAGTATGGGGATCCAATGAAGGGATTCGATTGGATGAACATGAATGGTCAACGTGTTGCTGGATCAAGTTCCTCCAACGATCTTGGGGAGGAGGCTGACGGATTCGTGGATCTGACCAAGGATGGAGCTCAAGACCCGAGAGAATTTGCCCGAATGGATGTCGGCTTGGAAGATGACGTTGAGGAGAGTGCAGCAAGGATAGATTAAAATATTATTGCAGCTATGAAATGTATAAGATGTTTCATCGTGGCTTGCTTCTACTAATTAATACTAAGAGTCAAGCTATTTTATTTTGGGGTTTAACCAATTTTAGAAGCATGGAAAAAGGCAAGCAAGGCATCCTTTGGGTTCCCAATGGCTCGCATCACTATCGCTGAACTCGGTTTCTTCAATATCCTGATCTACAAACATCGACAGAGGTATATCCTTCCATTGGTGTCTGGAACGAGCGTCTTCGAGGGCTCTTCTGAAAGAAGCAATTAGATCATCGCGCGAGGAAGAACGAGTAATAATGCAGGAAGGTGGAGACCCTGTGGCTCGTTCACTGCATTTTAAAACCCTCCTTCGAAGGATCGCACTGTGCGAAAAACCCTCCGCAAAAAATGCGAGCATCTGAAACGCCAAAATTAGTGTCTACTCAACTATTTGAAAAGCTTATTTGGAGGAACAAGTTTTCAGGTAGGAGACTTGCCAGAGATGGGCAAGAGGCATATTTTTTACCAATTTTTAGACGCGTTTCTCGATTAATTTCCCTGCAAGATTCAATGTTCAAATAGACAAGCTTCGTACTTGCCTGAATCTTACTCAAGGTCGCGTCACCTATCTTGGTTCCAGACAACCGGGCTACTTTTAGGTTGTTCAATTCGATGACTTGACGAAAAGAATCATTATTTATATGGCGGCAACGTGCTAGAGATAAAACTTCAAGCATGGGAGTGAATAAAAGAATGTTCATTGAAGAAACACCTGTATTATCAAGCACCAAAGAGCGAAGTTTAGGGAAAACACAATTTTGAGGCAATTTTGATAAAAAAGAGCTATCTGAAAGATCCAGAGCCTCTAAGGAATTCGCAATAGTAGAAAGACAGCTATCCATGCTGATATTGTCGAAAGCTCCAACATCTCGGAGAACCAAGACTCGAAGTGGAGGAGCGAGGTAGGTTATTCTTTTTAGTACAGCAACGTCCACGTAAGGGGCATTCGTGATGCATAAAACCTGCATTTTGGCAGACACTATATTCTTCACTGCAATCGATTTTACTCCACGAGCTTGCCATAAACAGAGTTGTTCAACTTTCGAAACGTGCGTCCTCGATTTTAGAGCGAGTCCTCTTGAATCAAGTATTTCTATTCCACGAATCGACTGATTTTCAAATACGCAAGCCTCGGCAGAACCAAGACTAACGCATCTTATATATTCAAGGTTCCGCAACTGTTGCAGGTAGGCAGTGATGTGGTTCCCTGTAATCGTACAACAACTCAGATCAAGAAACCGCAATGAATCGCTATACGTCCGCATAACAAAATCTCTAGACACTTTTTTGGAATTTGTCGAGACGATGGCCCATACATTTCTGAGACCAAACTTTCAAATTCAGTCCAACACTCTCAATTAATTTTGTGCTTACCTTGTCAACAGCATCTCTAAAACTCTTTGATGTCAATCGCAATCGCATAAGGCAACCCACATTTCTTATCATCGAAACGATTACGTAAAATGATGATTCAGGGAGATGTATTGAACGCTTCAATCTCTTCGCATGATTCTCCATTTCTGAGATTGTCTGAGAATGAGGATAAGTCCCCTTGAAAATGAGGAAATCCGATTTTTTGAAAATTGAATGAATTAGACTGAGGAAATCCTGTGGGGAAATCATTCAATAAAATTCATTGGAAGCAAACCTCAATCACTCACCAAGTAGAGAACTATTCAGGTAAGTTCTTCATGTATGGCCCAATGAAGGGGAAGCGGCCCGATTGGTATCGTTGGCACTTATCGCCCTCTAGACGACGGTTCAATTTCATAACTTTGCTAATTTCAGCTTCATTCTTAGATTCAACAAGAAACAATGTCCACTGCACCAAAGACCGAGCCTGACACTACAGATCCTGTGAAATCAGAGGGAACAGGAGGCACCCAGCTAACCATTCGCGTCAAAGAACAGGTGAGTATTTTTATCAAGTCGCTTCTATGTCGCTAACGTTTCGTAATGTAGTCTGGCGAAGAAACCATCTTTAAAATTAAAACTACCACGAAGATGAGCAAGGTATTTCAAAACTACGCTCAGAGAAAAGGAGTGGATATGGGGAAACTACGTTTTCTTATTGACGGGGTGACCATTGATAAGTCTAAGACTGCAGAAGATTTGGAGCTGGAAGATAATGACCAGATTGACTGCCTCCTGGAACAAACCGGAGGCGCTCTATAAATGAAATTAAATAGCAACCTTCCCAAAAAGTAAAAAATAAAATATAATTTTGATATTATCATCCAAGAGACCAAGGGACCAAGACCGTACACATTTAACAAACTTTTTCCAACAAATGTTTCAAAAATGGTCGATTTGCTCGATATTTTTTTTCAGGAGTTTCCATTTTCACGCACCAAATGTAAATGGAACAAGATTTGAAACCCAAATACACACTATTTCAAATAAAACTTACTTTTCTTACAATTCCTAGGAACGTTCTTTTACGTTTAAACCGTCAAAAAACATTTTTTTCCAAAAAGCATAATTGAAATGAACAAACGAAAGCGGAAGCTGGAGGAGCCAGCCCTCCCACCGGAGCAGAGGGAGGGTATTGAGTTAGATGATATAGTAATATCTATATATTGGAGTATCTGATTGATACTTACATCTTAATAGAGGGGGACACTACTGTGGTGGTTTCCCTGGCCTCCCACGTCCGGAGCAAGGCCGTGGAGGAGATGGTTGCTATCGAGAACGAGGCATGGGACAGGGTTGTTTGCTTTGGAAACGATGCAGTGCATTACTTCACACATGATCGACTTGAGAAAGGTTTACCACTACCCGACCTAGAAGACGCCAGCTTTTGGAACTGCGC
>Ga0105054_10007983_pt1 | contig 14144 bp, 3 predicted proteins | sample BON02_FD_78091 | JGI IMG/M metagenome (GOLD analysis project Ga0105054, IMG submission 78091) | Freshwater microbial communities from Lake Bonney liftoff mats and glacier meltwater in Antarctica - BON-02 (megahit assembly) | ecosystem: Environmental > Aquatic > Freshwater > Ice > Glacier...
GAAGCAACGGAAGTCAGGGTGCGCTCCTTCCTGAGAGCCCTCAAGCTTGCGCTCTAGCTGCTTCACCCACATGGACATGAGATGAATATTCTGCAAGAAAACCCATCCGCCCTGCTTGATGCAGGAATCCAGCGCCTCCTCAGCCACAGGCTCCTGACCCTGCCCCATGGAAATATTGATGAAGAGCCCATTTTCGACGGAGTAGCCCTTCTTCTTGAGAAGTGGATCAAGATCCGACACAACGTCGGCGCCAGCGAACAGATAGAAGAAGGCTGCAGTCTGCGGAGCAGTCTCGCGGTAAATCGAAAAGATGTTGAAGCCTTCCTCGTCGATGAACATTTTGCCGAAGAGGGCAATGACCTGTGTTCGGATTGCTGCCGTCAACCTGTCAGGGCGCATTGCGCGCAACAGAAGACACTTCTGGAACGGGCTCATTTTAGCATATTCGCCTGGGGGATCGGTGACCTCGGGCTGCTCGAGTTTCACCCACTCTTCCCATTGCTTGGCATTATCCAGAATATCCTGTTGCAGTTTTTGGAAGGCTGCCACTTCAGAGAGTCCGCAAATGGACTGCCAAGCAATTTCAGTGATAAATGCTGAGATTTCGGCATGCATACTCGGAGGGTTCATGTTCTTGGAGCCTTTGACGATGTACTGAACTTCCTCACCGTTGAGCAAGCCCTTCTTCTCATTAGACACCGAAATCTCGGGGTTACGTTGCAAAATTTTGAGGAAGAGACTTGTGACAAATAGTAGTTTGTGCTCATCAAACAGGCCACGGCGCGTGAAATTGTACACCCCATACGTGATGGAGTAGGTCAACTCTTTCAGACGCTGAGGCAGATCAATCGCAGTGTCCACGACAACTTCGCCGTTTTCCAGCCTACCCCTTAGGCCGGCCTTGAGCATCATGGCTGCAGCGCGGAAACGCTTGAAGGGATTGTTTCCCTTAGACACTTGGACGAGCTTAGCTACGTGCATGCTGTCACCGGTCCATTTCTTTCCAGCAAGGTCAATGGACTTGAGGAAGACTGCTGTAAACGCAGCCAGTGAGTAGTGGTAAAAGCTGTGTACTTTGAACATCTCTCCAAGGGCAAAGAAGAGAAGGGCAGAGCGGTTTGCAACACCGCGATAGTCCTCACGGGCCTGGTTGATGACAATTTCTGTCTCCTTGGCAATGACAACCTTTTCTTGGATCTCGGTGGAAGTGCGCTTGGCATCCTCCAGCGACTCGATCAGTTCCACGTCCTCTGTGATGTCACCTTGGGCTTCAGCGAGCTTGCGCAGCAAATCGTCCTCGAGCTGCTTTAGCTTCACAGTAAATTCGTTTTGCTGCTGGATGAGTACTGTCTTCTCTTCCTCAAGATCTGGGCGCTCTTTCGTCACTACTTTAGCCAGAAGCTGATCCTCCAGCCCATCCTCTGTCACCATGAAGTTGATGAGTGTGCATTCGGCCTGCACTTCGGGCGGGTAGTGAGGGTTGGCTAACTTTGTGTGCAGAATCAGCTTGAAATTGGGGTGGTACTCGCATTCCTTGTCGCCAAGTTTGACCATGAAGCTACGTCCCTTCTTAATTTTCTGACGTCCCACAATAGGGCCAATCACAGCGTCCAAGGACTCCTGCAAGTTCTCAATCATGACACTCCAGCCAGTCTCCAGAGCCTTTTCCAAAGTTCCCAGCATTTTTTTGTTGTTCAGCCTAGTGATTTGCAAATTGTTTTTGCTCTCCTTCTCTTTCACCCACACAATTCCCTGCAGCTGGGGGTCAATCATGAGAGGCCAACGCTCGGCAAAAACTGAAATAGCTCCATTCTCTACTGACACTCGATCTGACGGCAGACCGTCACCATTCCATTGAGCGACTTGTGCTGCATCCGTCAGAATTGCTAACGGATCAGGATTGTCGGACATCGGGATGTGGTTCGTTTTCAAGAAAGGCAGCATAATGTGCGTCATGAGGATAGTGCGGAAGGCCTTATTGAAGCAGCCAACGTATGATACAAACGAAGCAGCCACAAGCACATCACCGGCAAGCAGATTCGCATCGGCCTTCATCTGCTCCACGTTTATTGCCCAGCGCGCCTGCTCAGAGCCGAGCGCCGCCATGAGACGTTGAGCCAGACCCAACTTAGTCTGCAGCCGTTCGCCCTCAGCAACCACCGCGTTCTTTTCAGCCACAACCTTGTCAAAATCTGCAACAAGAACAGCCAGTTTCGCCTCAAGATCGGCAACATGTGCATTCACTTCTGCCAACTTTGTATTGGCTGCTGCTAGATCATCCTGTGCTTGCTTAAGAGAAGCCCTCTTGGGCTCTACTGTGACGACAATATCATAATACGCCACGATGTTCAGCAAAAAGTCGCACAGACCGGCTGCCGCACCCGACTTCTTCGCCATAATGTTAAGATCTTTTACGTGCTCCAACTCCAGGTACGGTTTAGCATCCTGCACAAACTTGTCCGGGAGCCTGCTCTCGTCAATCAGCGTTTTCAGACCCTTAAGATCGTCTTCAATGAACTTGTTGACGTCCTTCATCATCTGCTGGGCAGCCTTCCAGTCGCGAGCCTTCTTCGGCTCGCCTTTCAGCGCCAGAATGGCGTCAGTCACGTCACTCACACCACCTGGGGGCTTACCCAGCGACTTGAGCTCCTGGAGACCCTTTTTATCAATGTTGTTGAGGGCTGCTTCGGCCTTTTCTACGGCTGGAACAGCGGCTGCAAGGTCGCGCTCGCAATCCACCTGCATTTTCGACGCAGCGTCTGCAATCACCGCCGTCTTTGCTGCCTCCTCGTTGGCAGCGGCAGCAGCAATCTCGACCTTGCTCTTTTCTCCGCCTACCACTTCAGCCACCTCGTCCGCCTTTGTTTTTGCAATTTCCACCTCAGCCGACTTGATCTTTACCTGGTCCACCAGGATAGCCACATCGTTTGCAGTTGCCTCCAATTTGTCTAGACCAGTACCGAGACGGCCGATGTTGCCCTCGAGCTTCTCTCGGTTCTGTGCAAGCATGTTTTTATAGAGATATATGAGCTCAAGGAAGGACTTGGGTGTGGTGTAATTGTAGCGCTTTTCACGTTCACGGTAGTCGTCAGATGCCTGGTTGACCTTTCCGAAGGAAAAGGGCATAAACTTAATAATAGTCTCCTTGTTTTCAGGGGTACCGAGCTCCGTATCGTTGAGGAAACGTTTGGCCACATCGTAAAGCGCCGCCTCTGGCCAAGGCTGGAACCAGTCAATCACTGCACAATTGATAAGAGAGGGGAAGCGTGAGGCACGTCGCCTGAATGCTTCGCCTACAGGCGAGAAGCACAGGCTGACATGGAGATTTTTCTTAATCTTTGAAATGAAAAACTCAAACATTGGCTCCTTTGCATCTTCGACTCCCTCGCCCTTGCCCTCATTACGGACACCATTGTAAATAGTGTCAATCTCATCAGCGGCAAACAGACCAGGAATCTTGCCTGACGACAGCATTTCGTTCAGGTACACGAGAAACATTTCATTAGCAATTTGCGAGTCCAAGAACATAAATACAATCTGCTCGCCCTTGAGACCCGCTTTGAAGTACATTTGCTTGATGTCCTCCTTCAAGTCATTCATTCCATATGTGCCCGACAGTGCAATCTGCACTACCACACAGTTGCAGATGAAAGAAGCAACGCGAGTCAAGGATTGTTTGCCCGAACCACCGACGCCAACCATTAAAGCATGGCCATTCTGAAGGATACGACACACTCGGCAGATGTGCTGCATAGCATCTTGGAAAAGCACCAGATTCATAGCTGCGTTGGTCTCATTGTAAGAGGCCAGCGCGTTGTTGAGGATAGTGCTGAGGGAATCAATGCTGTCGACAATATTGTAACTTTTCTCGTCGAGGTCCTTCCAGCAGTGGCAGAAAATAAGAGGTTGCTTGAAGACAACGCTTTGGTCCAAATCTTTGAAGTATTTTTTGCCAATGTCCTTCGAAATTTTCTGGTAGTCCTCAAGATTTCTGGGCGTGACCAGACGATCGCCATAGATACGGTCCGCCTCATGGATAAAGAGCGACGCAAATTTGGCAGGCTCTGTGAAATAGGTAGGCTCTGACATCAGAAGGCCCTTAAAGACAGAGGCGAGATGACGGATCGAAAATTCGTAATGAAAATTCACTGCCGTCTTGCGGAATGTCGTGGCTACCTTGTTGTGGAGTTCTAAAGAGGCCTGGATCAGTTTGTGCCCAAATTGTTCTTCCTGGAGAGACTCGTCGAAATTCTTCAAATGGCCCTTGAGGAAAGTGGAAAAAATGGTCATGAGTGCCTCCGAGCCCGGAAAACCAATGGCAAATATCATAAAATGGCGCTGAAGGCGCGGATTGACAACAAAGGAGCCACATGTGGGGTTCATGGACGCAAGAAATTGGACATTCTGAATGACGCGCAGCTGCAACTTAGTCATATCATACCAATGCTGATAATCCATGTACTGTCGGAAAAGCGAAATGGCGAACTGTGTCTCGTAGGGATCCAGCTGAGGCATATTCAGATCGTCGACGAAGTACAACAATCGCAGCGAGCCTGGTGGTCCATAGTTCTTGCCGGCCTTCTTCTCCAAGGGGCCCTCCAGCATGCTTCGGAATCCACTTCCATCAGTGTAGAAGTTGAAATTCATCACCAGAGACATGAACTCTTCGGGGAGCGCGCGAAGTTTGCCCATAACCATTGCAGTCTTGCCGGCACCGGCCAAACCAACGAGCAACGCAGGGTATCGCAGTTCCACAAAGGCATCAAGGAAGAAGGTGATGGACATAGTTTCGCCCGTTGGCACAGTGACAGCATCCATAGGCGTGGAAGAGTCGTAATTGATCATGGGCACCACTGTGACAGACATCAATCGTCAGAAATACGGACCATTACTATCACACATGCACCAGGATACAGAGACACAAATAAAATTTCCATTTTTTTTGACTTGCGGCTGCCGCAAGTCGTTTTTTCTGTCCTTTTTCCAGATTTTAGCTGAGTTGCGGCAGCTGCAAGTCGATCCAATTTTTGCATTTTTTCTTTCCACTTGCGGCAGCCGCAAGTCGGCCAAAATGGAAATTTTATTTCTCCCGGAGTTTGGTCGTGACCCTGTGGCGCGCGGCAGCTCGCCGCCGCGCGCCCATACATGTCACGATAATACATGTCACTCTTCTGAAGTTACCTGAGGCCCAAGACGTGAACTTGAAAGTGGACTTGTCGACAAAGAAGTCGTAGATTTGACCTTTAGTGGGCAATTTGACACGTGTCCATTTGCTCTTCCACCACGAGCTAAAGTTTTTGCGCATGTCGACGCCATCAGTAATCGTAAAACAAGAGCCAAAGGCCCAGATTGCGGCAAAGACAAAGTAGGATTCAAGGACAACCGCCTCGTTGGGCATGTTTTTCGGCACGTTCTCCGGCGTGAGTAAGGCTTCAAGTACGCGGCAACACGATTGCACCATGTTGTAATCTTGACAGCTGAAGTCGCTGAGCATGATCCGGAACTCTTTCTTGATAGCAAAGATCGTGTCGGGTACATAGGTCTTGAAGAGATCGAGGAGAATAGTCTTGCGCTCGGACGTGTCATCCTCGCGCTTCATCACCCACGTCTGAACCATGTTCCACCACTGCTGAGTCTCAGTAATGAAGAGAACACCAGCTCGCGACGACGTTGCTGGTGTTGCATATTTGAGGTCGCGAAGCTCGAAAATAAGACGCATGTGGGGCTTGCACACGATACGCTCGTTCGAGGCGAGGGTTAGCAACTTGTTGTCATCCATGACTGAATTCATCGACTCAATCCAATTGGCATCGAGATCACCGTCAAGGACAATCCACTTGGGATCAGTACCAGGTGCATTAGCGCATTCGCGCAGGAGCATCGAGAAAATTCCGTCCTTCCACTCACGAGTGGCCAGATTGATATAGCCATAGAACTCCGTGGTCAAAATAGCTTTGGGATCCAGGTCGTTGACCTTGGTCTTGAGGCCGCGCTTGCCGTTAGCCTCGGCCAGGATCTTCCAGCAGGTCGACTTGGCAGTGCCTGAAGTGCCCATGATAAAATCGCAGTGGCGAACCACGAGCAGCTCGGCAAGCTGGATAGTGGACAAGATAGCATTGTCCTCGGGCTGATACCCGGCTTCGACAAAACACTCTTCGACCTTTTTCTCTAGATCCCAGTCACGCGACCGAGGCACGTTCTCACCAGGGAACAAGTCGCCAAGCAAATCTGTAAACACGATCAAGTCGTCACCAACAATTTTTGGAAGGTTAAAGTCGCGAAGCGAACGGAACAGGATTGTCAGTTCAGACTTGTCAGGCTCACTGCGCTTGAAATCTCCAGCCACGCGCAAAACACTTTTGATGGCACGCAGGCCCCAGTCATAGTGCATAGCCTTCGAGAGCAAATCTTTACACAGAGTGTACAGATGGATAAACTTTACGCCAAGGACCTTGGCCTGAGTGAAGCCCTCAGACATAAGCATATTTTCTGCGATCAGAGCAAAATCAGGCACCACTACGGTCACGGGGCGGAAGAGCGCCTTGAGTGACTCTGGCAGCGGAGTACGTCCGAGGTAGCCAGGGTTCATGGTGATGTATGCACCGCACGTGGTGTCGAGCTTGAGCTCGGCGCCCTCCAAAACGAAGGTTGGACGCCCGCCGACGATGGCATCAAGGACAGCCTTGTATTGTGTTGAGCACACCGACAGAACCTCAGCAATGAGACGATTAAACTCGTCAAAACACCCCCAGGCTCCTGATGCACCAAGACCTTTCCAAATGTCACCCATGGACTTGTAATCCATTTCGGGGGCGCAATTGAAGACATAAATGCACTTTGCAAGCATAGCACCAAGATCTTTGGTCGTTTCCGTCTTTCCAGTGCCCGCAGGCCCAGCTGGTGCACATCCCATACAGAGTTTGAGGGCCTGTGTGGCAGTGACGTAAATCCTGTCAGTCAAAGGCGTAATGACCAGACGAGCGCCATTGCCGATATATTCATAGCCGTAAAGGAATGTGGCGTCGACGATCAAAATATGGCAATCTCCGCCCTTGTCATCATCAATCCACGCAAAGCGAAGCTGGGATTGCCATTCAAAGTGATTGAAATCTTTCACTCCGAAATTGATGAGCTTCAGGGTAATATCGCGCGAGTGCACATCCAATGTGATCAGGCACATGACCTTCATACGATCCGCTTTGGTCAGGTCTGTGCGCACGAGGTCAACGAGGTCAATCAAGCCATCCACCTTCTTCTGATAAAAAATTTGCATGATGTCCGGCTGTGACTCAATCTTTTCAAAGACTCCAGCCATTTCAGAAGTGAAATCAGTCAAACTTACTGTTAGGATGATTTGGTTGGGTGTGTCCTTGAGCCATGATGCGACCGAGGTTTTTACCATGAAAGCCTGCAGCTGCCTGAAGAGAATCTTTCGCAGACTGTCGACAAGACGGTCCATGATATCCTGGAGGTAGTATTCCACACGACCGTCGATCTTTAGGGCAGGCTCAAAGTCGATGTGTTCTACACCAACGCACGACTCAAATCCAGTGGAAGTCGGACGATCAGAACTTGTAGCTCCTGGTGTCAAGTCCAAGTGGTCCACTGCAGCAATAATCTTGGGCATGTGGAAATTGACTTTGTCAGGCGCGTTACCATTCGAAAGGATATCAAGGAGATCTGAAGTTGATACAAAGTAAAATCGCGGGAAAATGCGCCGCTTTTGCTCCAAGTAGTTTGCAAGCGACTTTTCGCAAAGCTCGAGCTTGTGCTGGGTATCCTCGAGCAATTTGAAGACTCCATCGATGTTACAGGCTTTGGCAGCGTTTTTGACCTCAAAAAAGTCCTTGAGCACCTTTCTCACATCCACATCAATGCCGGCAAAGCGCTCTGTGTCCTCGGGAAGCTCTTTTTTCACCTCTTCGGAGCCAATAAAGAGCGTTTCGAGGTACGACCAAGTTCGCTGAATTTCGTTCATGATGGTCACAACATCGGCAACGCCCGACAATTTCTTTTGGAATCCTGTTACCTCCTCTTCGAAAGTTGAAAGATATCGCGAGCCCATCATGTTTTGCACTTGTAGCTGATGGTCCTCGAGACACTCGAAGTCCTCCTCCGACAGCTTCACGAGCTGAATATCGGTGTCCTTGTGCTGTGAAAACACGAACTCGAGATTCACCCAAGTACCTGCAATCTTCTTGAGCGCCTGTTCCATCTTCTCCTCCTTTTGCGCACGATTGACAATCTCACCGACATCGTCCTCAAAGTTGTGGAGGCCCAGTGCCAAGAGATTATCGAGCTTGAAGGTATCATCAATCACAAACTTGACGCCCGTGAGATCCATGAGCATCTTCCAGTGGCGATCACGCATTGAGGGGTGGCGCAAATCAGCTACAAGAGGAATTGTGGACATGAAATTTTTGACGTTTGTCTCTGTCACAGCGTATACATCCGACTGCTTAATGAACTTGTCGGAGCCACGGAGCTGTTTGTACAGTGACTTTGCGCCGTCTTCAATCTCTTCGCAATTGATATCGTTCCAAAGAGTCTTTTTCCACTCAGCAACAGACTCACCGATCATATCGACAAAATGCCACATTTGCAGCATTTGTGCTGCTTCCTTGTGCAGCTGTGTGTTGATTTGCTTGGATAAGTCCATAAGCTCGGGAAATTCGAAAATTTTGGCATATTCAGCCAAATCAATCCACTTTTTGTCATTGTCCAACAACTCCTTGTGTGCTTTCATGATATCAATGTACGCAGCCTCGTTTCCAGTTTCAGACTTGAAGAGAGTCTTCTTCCCAAACTCGAATTGGCAATTTTTGATATCGTTTTCGAAGGTCTGAATGCTGGCTTTAATTTTGGTTGCCTCTCGTTCCTGCACTTTGCTGCCCAGCTCTTTCGCAATGGGCGCCTGCTTTTTCACGGCAGTATACTGGTCATCCACTTCAGACATTTGCGTGTTGGCCTTCTCCATGTTGACACCTTGTTTCGACAAGAGAGCAATGGCATCCTTGAGCACGTCGAGCTGCAGCTCAAAGTTTGCCGACTCCTCTTTGAACTCGTAGATTCTACCATTGACCTTCAGCAGCAGATCACGCTGTTTTTCTTCAGTAGCGCCCGTGTTTGGATCAATTTTAAGATCTGTCATCGCCGCTGCCTCCCACTTGGCCATCTTGTCGAGGTCGTCAGACACGCGCTGCGCCATCCTTGGCGCGAAAGTGCTGGATTCTATAATCTTGCCAAAGTCTAGCACACGTACGTCGTCATACGTTGACCTCGAGGCCGAAATGGAAATAAGCTTCTTTTGCACGAATGTACTCATGGGGTTGATGGGCAAGGTTGACCCGTCGGAAACGTACATTGCGGTCCACTCATGCGTATCCGCGTCAAAGACATACATATCATCTAGGACAGCCCCGCTGGCATCAACACCCCCATAAACGCAGATCTTACCATCAAGGACTGTCATGACGAAGTTTGCACGAGGTGGAGGAATATCACCCGTGACCTCGACGTTTTTCCACGCCACAGCGACAGATCCCTTTTCAAAAGTCTTAGCGTTTCCTTCAAAAGTTCCGAGGGTGAGGACGTTTGTGAAGATCCGCTGTCCGTCGTCATGCGTGGCGTTGCCACCGAAGAGGTACACATGTCCGTCAACAAATGCAGTGCCAGATCCAATTCGATCTCCTGGGGCTGTCAGAGGAGGCGGTGGCTTTTCTGATTGATCGTCCTCTTCCTCGTCCTCAACTTTAGCAGTACTTGCAGGAGCGGCGGCTTGACCTTCATCGGCAGCTTCTCCTCCTTCTGCAGGAGGTGGCGCAACCGTTTTGGCCGGCGCAGCTTCTGCCGTAGCTGCTTCAGCGGAAACAGTTGTAACAGCAGATTCATCACCGCCTTCAGCTGGAGCTTCCAAAGCCTCCGGGGGCACAAATTTGGGTACTTCCACCCAGTCCATTTTCATGACGTTTTGAGCAGAAAGAATGCGCATAGTGTCGTCTCGAATGCCCTTGGCGCCCAGACCGCCAAAGCAAACAACCTTTTTGCCTACCGGAATTAAGCACGTCGAGTGGCGTGCAAGTATAGGGGGCTTGTCTCCTTGCACGTCTGGCGACGGGGCCCACTTCCACACGCCCTTTTCACACATCAGCACATGCACACCATCAAAATCTGCAGGCGGGACTTTAGAGTCGTCAGCTTCGGTGCCGTCCTCGTTGCGCGGCACCGGCTTGCGGCCTCCAGTGATGAGCATCTTCTCATTGTCAAGGGTCGTGAACGCATGCTGAACCCGATCCTCTGGTGGATCGCCTTCGACCTCCGGCGATTCCCACTTCATCTGATCGCTATCGAGTACATGGACACCTGGTCCCCCACCGTAAAAGACGAGTTTCTTCATCAGCGCCGTGACCTGCATACCTGGAAATGCCTTGGGCGCGGTGCCGTCAACCTTTTTGATCTTGGTCCAGGGATTGTCAAAGGCAACCTTCCATGGAGAACCCCGGACTGGAATGACAGCTCCTTGTACTGTATCATCGTACTCCACGCTGACGTCAACAACACCAGCTCCCATGGGGATGTAGGACACGTCATACGTACCATCCTTGTTGTCAATTGTTTTCACCTTAAGGTCCGTTTTCCCATTATTGGCCTTGGCAGTAATACGCCAATATTCAAGCTCGCCCCCAGACGTACGAATTCGGCCGCCCGTGTCCTTTGCCTGGATTTTGAACAATGCAGGAAAGCCCCAAACACAGCCCTTGTCAAACAGACCAGGTCCGTACGCCACGCATTTCTGCGGCTTGGTGTTGGTGTAGTAGACCCACTTAATCCGATTGACGGTAAAGCCTTCGCCACCGATACTAACACGCACATCGACTTCGCCAAAATTGTACTTACTCCAGTCCGGCGAAGTGCAGTGAATTTCAGTCGGCGAAAAGTAGTCGGCCTTCTCAGACAATTCCTCGTTCCGGCCGTCGGTAAATTTAACAACAGTTTTGCCCTTGACAAAGTTGAGGCCGTGAATGATCAATTTGCTGCGCCCCGTCATCGGTCCCTCATTCGGCTCCAAGCTCTGTACAGCATACGGCGGGCCGACAATACCAGACACATCGAGCATGTGCACATCATCGAGCCAATCGTTGGCCCAGCCACCGAACATGATAAGTTTTGCCGTCTTGAGGTCAAATGCCCACGCTGCGTCCTCGCGAGGAGAGGGCGCCGATCCCACTACCAGCTTGGGTGAAGCCATCCATGTCATGGTACGGCAGTCCAGGACGTCAACTTTGTCGCGATACGACCACTCCGTGCGCGACTTTTCTTTGCTTGTCTGCCCACCATAGGAAAAGAGGAAGTACGAGGGAACTGACTTAATGCCTGCCGCTAAATGAGAGCACATACGTGTGGGCGCTGCAGGATTGTTGTGCGTGCGAACTTGTGACCACGTCATGGTCTCAATGTCAAGCATACATGTGTCGCCAAAATACTGTGTCGAATCACGACCCCCCATGATACACAGAAAGGTTTGCTCAACAAGGTTGGCGGTATGGCTGCCTCGTGGGCCGGGGCTCTGCCCCTCGCATTTCAGGCCACCATCGCGAATAATCTCCAAACCTTCGTTTGCACCCAGCCAAGTGTTGAGATCGAGATCCAACACGTGCACGTCATCAAAAAACTGCACAGTTTTTCCACGTTAGCGTGAGGTCCACAAATCTCGACGATTGAATCCCATAATCGATAACACATACTGATTTTTGTTGAAACTCAGTGTCGATTACCTCATACATTCAAATAAAAAACATGGCACAGAGGAAAAACTCTGAGGGCATAATAAACCCGGTAGGCACAAAAATATCGACTGTAAGCTCTGAGATTTGCACTGAATCCGTATAGATTTTCGATTTCGAGACTGCTTCTGCGAGATTCAGGCGCAAGCTCGAGAAGTTACGCAACAGGCAATTTCATATTCTCATTCCAGAGCTCTTTTGTAGTGCGTGTGTATTTGCGAATAAGTGGGAGCAATCTCACGAACTCGATACTGTACATACGAGCAATCCGAGTCACTGCAACACCCTACAACACTCCGCCATGCCCTGCAAAACAACGCGGGTACAGACCACTGCAACAACACTCGTGTGCTTTTCTCTTTCAACTGATTTGATACATATGTATCGCATACATATCTTACAGAGCATTCTCGGAAATATGTACAACATATACGAAAATATGTACGATATATACAGCCGATTGCAGATAGGGTGGCACAGAATTGTGAGGTTATTTGTAACTCCCCTCGGGCAACGAGCCGCATGACTCTGGTCCGACTCCCTTGCTCTGGTCCAATCCAGTGAGCGCACGACGACGTCGGGCTAAAGCCCTCCGCCGCCGTGCGCCCCTGGACTCTGGCTGATTGCAAGTGGCGCGCGGCGGCTACGGGGCTAAAGCCCTTCCGCTTGTCGCACGCCTAAAGTGTATGTACAGGCAATTACCTCACGCCGCTGGCCATCGCCGCCATACCCCCCAAAAAAGTAAATGCGTCGCCCAACAGGTGTGGCCGTGTGGTATGATCGAGGCGACGGTGGTATGCCATCTGGCTGCTCGCCCTCCCAAAACGCAACCTCCTCCTCCACATTGAGGACGTGCGTGTCGTTGTAGCGCGATTTTTCGCCAATTCCACCCCATACCAGCATTTGGCCGTCGCTTATACAGGTGCCCGTGTGCCTCCAGCGCGCTGGGGGCCCCAGGCCGTTTTCAGTGTTGACTTCCATTTTGAACCAGGTGGGTCGAGAGGGATCGTTCAGATCCATGTAGTGTACATCATTCAACAAAACTGTGAAGAAACACAAAGGAAAAAGGTATGCGGTTGCAATCAGAACCTTAATATTGTTGTTCATATGTTGCAGCGATACAGGCCCGGACACACGCCAGTAAAACGCACCCGGTGCTTGGTCGCTGTCGGCACAGCCGCCAAAGACAATTGCTTTGCGGCCGACCACCACCAGCGAATGCCCACTCCTAGCACAGGGTTTAACCTCCATTTCAGAGGCAGGGTCCGACGTCACCTCCTTCCATTCGCAACATCCTTGTTCCTGCACGAAAAAGATGCCACAGACATGTTATACACAAAAACACATGCAAGCACACCACTTCAGGCTCCACATTTTCTTGCTACATTCTTTTCCCATTCTACTCCTGCAATAAGGAGTAGAACGGGAACAGAAGGCGTGGTGGCTCCGCCAGGATGCAGCCAGCCGTTATGACCTACTGTGTGAGTTTGGAGGATGAAGGGGAGGAGGGGTGTGTCCGACGGGCGCATGCGTACACGGACTGATGCTCCGACTCAGCATCGTACAACCCCTTCCACCTTCAATCGCGCTCTGCCGTTCCTCGTCTATGTCCCTCCTCCTTGCCTGTGTGCTGTTGCGGCGCGCTCGCTGGGCCAGGGTCGGAATGTTAACAAGAAAGAGTGCGAGTATCGCTGTTGCCCCTGCCCGATCCATCCCACTGCACACTACATGGTGCTGCAGTAGAAATGCATGTAATGCCAACACACATGGCGCAGCTCGCGGGCGGCGCAGCGCGACGCCGGGCGGTTGGTGCACAAGAAACAGAACACGGGCAGATGCGACAGGATCAGCGAGAAAGAAGAGACACAGAGCGGGTGAAGGCGTGGTGAAATGGGCACTCACGCAAACCATGGTTGCAGCAGGCTCAAGCCGCAACCCTTCGGTGCCCTCTGGTCCTGGGCCTTGCCCAAGCCGGCGGATTCCAAACGGATCTGCAGTTTGGCAGATGCAGTTTTTTTTAAAATAAGGGGATTTAATTTTTTTTTGGAAAAACTTGAACTTGACCCACGAACAGGCACGCGTCTGAATCTTTAAGGCCCATCTTCCATTGTGCATTGCGGGGGTGCCTTTTGAGCCAGGCGCTTCCGGGCTTCCTTATTACTGCAACCCCATTTGTGTGCGTTCCTGCTGTACTTGGCACGCTCGCTGTGTGGATTCCAAACCAACAAAAACAACAAAGTCTTTAGCCCGGAGCCGCCCGCGCGACTCGAGACACTTGAAATACGGCGGATTTATTTTTTATTTTTTTGAAACATCAGAGTCCACGTCCCGATAGTCACAATCACTTCCTTACCATTTCAA
>Ga0105054_10007984_pt1 | contig 14143 bp, 10 predicted proteins | sample BON02_FD_78091 | JGI IMG/M metagenome (GOLD analysis project Ga0105054, IMG submission 78091) | Freshwater microbial communities from Lake Bonney liftoff mats and glacier meltwater in Antarctica - BON-02 (megahit assembly) | ecosystem: Environmental > Aquatic > Freshwater > Ice > Glacier...
CGCGCTGCTGGTGTTTGGGGTTTGGTATCCACCGCCCTGGCGCCAGCTGCCGGGCATGGCCGGGGTGTTTGGTTTGGTGGTTGGCGTCGACTTGGTGTGTGGCCCTTTGCTCACCCTGGTGCTGGCGAGCCCCAAAAAGTCGCGCCAGGAGCGCTGGGTCGATCTCTCGCTGGTGGGCGCTATTCAGTCGCTTGCGCTCGGGTATGGGCTGCTGGCGGTGTTTGCCGCGCGGCCGGTGGCGCTGGTGTTTGAAGTCGATCGCCTCACCATCGTCAGCGCCAATGAGGTGCAGACCGATCGGCTCGGCGCAGCGCCCGAAGGATTGCGCGCCTTGCCCTGGGCCAGCGTGCAACTCGCCGCCACCCGAAAACCCATGTCTTCTGCGGAATTCTTGGACAGCATTGACATGTCGTTGCAAGGCGTCACCCCAGCCATGCGCCCCGACTGGTGGCTGCCGTACGAGGCAACAAAGCCCGAGGTGGTGAAACGCGCCCAGCCACTCGCCGAACTGCTAAAAGCCCGGCCCGAGCAAGCGGCGCTGCTCGAATCGGCTGCAGCGAAAACCGGCTTGCCAATCGAAGCGCTGCGCTATCTCCCGCTCACATCAAGCAAAGCGCTCGACTGGGTGGCCTTGCTCAGCTCAGAAGGCGATGTGGTGGGCTATGCACCCGTGGATGGATTCAACTAAATTAATTGGGGTCAGATTCCAATTACCCAAATTAATTGGGGTCAGATTCTAATTACCAACCAGCGTAGCTGGCACGACAAGCGCGGCGCGGCAGCTGCCGCGCAGATGGCTGCGATGCAAAGCCCAGCCAGCCCGCCCCACTACCTGGCGGGCTGCTCAAGGTAATTGAGATAATCGGGGTCAAGATAATCGGGGTCAGATTCCAATTACCAACCAGCGTAGCCAGCGCGACAAGCGCGGCGCGACAGCTGCCGCGCAGATGGCTACGATGCGAAGGCCAGCCCGCCCGACTCCCTGACGGGGCGCCCATGATCAGGCATCACCGAACTGCCTCAGCGCCAAGATTGGCCGGGGCCGCCGGCCGCAAGACCCAGGCCGGCGAAGACACGAAAAAACCCGAAGCCACCCTGAAAATACTCTGAAAGGCGACCTCTCCATGAAGCTCTACCTGTCACAACGCGCACCCAACCCGCGCCGGGTGCAGATGTTCATTGCCGAGAAGGCCATCACCGGCATAGAGCAGGTGCTGGTCGACATCAACGCGCAAGAGCACCGCAGCCCCGCGTTTCTGGATCGCAACCCGCTGGCGCGCATTCCGGTGCTTGAACTCGACGACGGCCGCTGCCTGAGCGAAACGCGCGCCATCTGCACCTATCTCGAAGGCCTGCATCCCGCACCCAACCTCATGGGCACCAGCGCTGAGGAGCGCGCCTTCATTGAAATGGCCGACCGCCGCATGGAGTGGTATTTGATGCTGCCGCTGGCCAATGCCATCCGCCACCAGCACCCTGGCCTGGCCATGCTGGAGCAGCCGCAGTTCCCTGCGTTTGGCGCGGTCCAACAAACCAGGGGCATGGAGACCGCCGCCTGGCTCGACCGCACGCTGCAAACCCAGCCGTGGGTGGCGGGCGAGCGCTTCACCATTGCCGACATCACCGCCTTTTGCACGCTGGAATTTGCCAAGCTGCTGAAGCTAAAACCCGCCGACGCCGGGCTGCACGCCTTGCAAACCTGGCGCGACAAGGTGGCCGCGCGGGCCAGCGCACAGGCCTGATAGCGGCGAGAAGAAATTGGAATCTGACCGCGATAGACCCCGATAGACCCCGATAGATCCCGATAGATACCGATAGACGGTTGATTTAAAAATCAGGGTCAGATTCCAATTAAAAGTGGCGGTTAGCAGACAAGCTGGGGCGCAACGCCCCAGGCTGCTGTCAATCGGGAGCCGCCGCGCTCCAGTCCGCCCGCAACACCTCGGCCTCGGTTCGATAGAGCCTGAGCAGGGGGTTTTCGTCCAGGTATCCCGCTGCCAGCAGTACCTGCTCCACCGGCAGCTTGAGGCCTACCAGGTGCAGCGCGATGCCCTGGGTGTGGAGCTGGTTCAGCAGGGTGCCGAAGACCTCCACACCGGTGGCGTCGATCCAGTTGATCGGGTGGGCGATCAGCACCACGCGCTGGGTGTCGGGGTGGCGCACGATATGAAGCGTGATGCTGCGCTCTAGGTCGTTGGCGGTGGCGAAGTCGAGCGCGGCGTCCATGCGCAGCGCGAAGGTGCGGGGGCCGAGCACGGGGAGATTCCACTGGTGGCGGTCGCGCAGGCTGCCGTCGGGGTGCAGGCCCACTTCGACGATGCGCGGGTGCAGCCGCATGTAGAGAAAGTGGCTGAGCGCCATCACCACGCCGGTGAGCACGCCCCAGTAAAGGCGCGGCGCCGAGGCCACCGTGACCGCGAGCGTGACCACCGCAATGCAGGCCTCCACCCGCGACACCTTCCACACCCGCGCAAACTCCATTGGCACGATCAGCCCCTGCACGGCGGCCACCACGATTGCGGCCAGCACGGCCATGGGCACATGGCGCAGCGCGGGCGTAAACAGCAGCGCCAGCGCCACCACCGCCACCGAGAAGATCACCGACCAGCCGGTGCGCGCGCCCGCATAACGGTTGAGCGCGGAGCGGGAAAACGAGGTGCTGGTGGGGAAGGCGCCGCTGAAGCCGGCCGCGATCTTGCCCAGGCCGTGGCCGATCAGGTCGCGCTCGCGGTTCCAGCGCTGGCCCAGCTCGCGGCTGTCGATTCGCGCGCTCGATGCGGTTTCCAGAAAGCTCACCAGGGTGATCAGCAGCGTGGGCAGCAGCAGCTGGCTTAGCACCTCCCAGCCCGGCCAGCCCGGCAAAGACAAGCCGGGCAGGCCCTGCGGCAGGTCACCAATCACCGCGCCGCCTCGGCCCTCGAAGCCGGTCCAGGCACTCAAAGCAGCCGTCGCCGCCACCAGCAGCAACACGGTGGGCACGGCTTTGGGCAGGTGCTTGGCCAGCAGCAGCGCCGCGTAAGCGCCCAAGCCAAAGGCCAGCGTGGGTGCGTGCAGCGAGGGCAGCGCCAGCAGGCCCGCCCAGCCACCGACCAAACCCAGCATGACCGGCAGTTGCGAGCCGATGATGAGCACCGCCGCGCCCTGGGTGAAGGCCATCAGCACCGGGGCGTTGACCAAGCTCAGCAGCCAGCCCGAGCGCAGGTAGCCCAAGGCGATCTGCAACACCCCCGAGAGCAGCGCAAGCCACATGGCCAGCTCGATCCAGCGCGCGCTGCCGGGGGCGGCCAGGCCGGTGAGTGAGGCACTGACCATCAAACAGGTGAGTGCGGTGGGGCCGACCGAGAGGCGCGGCGAGGCGCTGAACAGAACCGCGATCAGCGCCGGCAGCATGGAGGCGTAAATGCCGGTGATCAGCGGCATGCCGGCCAGGCTGGCATAGGCAATGCCTTGCGGCACCAGCATCAACCCGACCGTGACGCCAGCCAGGGCTTCGTTGCGCAGCAGGGGCGCGTCGGGGCGTTGCCACAACAAAAAGGGCAGCCAGGGGCCGAGGCGCTGCACGAGGTTCTGGCGGTTCATGTGGCGATGCTACGGCATGGCAGCGCGCGGGCTGCGGCCGCCGTGTGGCCTCTGGCGCTGTTGTGGCAAGCTTCCACCACGGTCTCCAGACCTCGCGCGTTGCGGGGTTCTGAGAACCGCCCCCAGCCCCACGATGCAAAACAACCAGATCCTGATCCTCGCCATTCTTGCTGTCACCGTGGGCATGTTTCTTTGGGGCCGGTGGCGCCACGACATGGTGGCCATCGGCGCCCTGCTGGCCTGCGTGGTCACCGGGTTGCTGCCAGCGCGCGAGGCGTTTCTGGGTTTTGGCCATCCGGCGGTGGTGTCGGTGGCCTGCGTGCTGGTGCTGAGCCGCAGTTTGCAGCTTTCGGGCGCGGTCGATGTGCTGGCGCGCCACGCGCTGCCCAAAAATGCTGGCCCCACGCTCAGTCTGCTGGCGCTGGTGGGGCTGGGCGCGCTGCTCTCGGGCTTCATGAACAACGTGGGTGCGATGGCGCTTTTGATGCCGCTGGCGGTCCAGCTGGCGCGCCGCCTGGAGATCGCGCCCGGTCAGGTGCTGATGCCGCTGGCTTTCGGCACCATTCTGGGTGGCATGACGACACTGATCGGCACGCCACCCAACCTGATCGTGTCGGCCTTTCGCGCCGACAGCGGCGCTGGTGGATTTGCCATGTTCGACTTCACCCCAGTGGGCCTGGCGGTGGCGGTGGCCGGGCTGCTGTTTGTGGCGCTGATCGGCTGGCGGCTGGTGCCGGTGCGCAAAGAGGCGGCGCTGGCCGGTTTTGAGACCGACGCCTACCTGACCGAGGCACGGGTGGTGGCCAAGAGCAAGTCGATCGGCCAGACGCTACGCGAGCTCGAACCGGTGCTCGACGGCGTGGGCGCGCAGGTGGTGGGGCTGACGCGCGACCGCATGCGCGTGCTCGCAGCGAGCCCGAGCCGACGCCTGCGCGAGGGCGACATTCTGGTGGTTGAGGCCGAGGCCGAGTCGCTGGCCAAGCTGCTGTCCGAACTCGGGCTCAAACTGGAAGAGTCGGTGCGCCCGCCCGAGCCGCAAGAGGCAGCCGAAGACGGTGAGGCGGTGCCCGAAGCGGATGCGGATGCGGATGCGGGCACGGAGAAGGCCAAGGACGAAAAAAAGGACAAGAGCAAGGACGATGACAAGCAAAAGGACAAGGACAAGGACAAAGACAAAGACAAAGACAACAGCGCCCCGCGCGATGTCGCGCTGATCGAGCTGGCGGTGCGCCCAGGCTCTGTGCTCGAAGGCAGCTCGGCCACCGACATCCAGCTGCGCAACCGCTTTGGCCTGAACCTGCTGGCGGTGTCGCGCCACGGCACGCGGGCCCTCAAGCGCTTGCGGCTGATGGCGCTCAAGCCTGGCGATCTGCTGCTGATGCAGGGCACGCCTGAGGCGATCCACGAGTTCGCGGCCGACATGGGTTGTGTGCCGCTGGCGCCGCGTTCGTTGCAAATTCCCGATGTGCGCAAGGCCTGGATCGCCAGCGGCATCATGCTGGGCTCGGTGTGTGCGGCGGCGTTTGGCCTGCTGCCCACCGCGATCGCCTTCGCGCTCGGCGTGCTGGCTTCCATGGCGCTGCGCACCATGCCGCTGCGCTCGGTGTACGACGCCATCGACTGGCCGGTGATCATGCTGCTGGGCGCGCTCATTCCGGTGGCCGCTGTGATGGAGACCACCGGCACCGCCGATCTGATCGCGCGGCTGCTGCTGGACAACGTGGCCCGGGGCAGCCCGGTGGGTGCGCTGGTGCTGGTGATGCTGGTCACCATGTTTCTCTCCGACCTGATCAACAACGCCGCCACCGCTGCAATGATGTGCCCGATTGCGATTGGCACCGCCACCGCACTGGGGGCGAGCGCCGACGCTTTTCTGATGGCGGTGGCGATCGGCGCCTCCTGTGCCTTCCTCACACCGATCGGCCACCAGAACAACACGCTGATCCTCGGCCCGGGCGGCTTTCGCTTTGGCGATTATTGGCGGCTGGGACTGGTGGTGGAGGTGATCGTGGTGGCCATCAGCGTGCCGCTGCTGCTGCGGGTCTGGCCGCTGTGAACACCGAGCGCCACATGCCGGGCAGCCGCGCTGTGACCGACAGCGAACGCATCATCGAAGCGCTGGACCAAGGCCGCAACAAACGGGTGCGCAAGCTGATGGCGGGTATGCACCCAGCCAAGATCGCCGCGCTGATCGAGCGGCTCGATGACGAGCGCCGTGACGCGCTGTGGCAGCAGGTGGACGCCGCGCTGGCCGAGCGCATCCTGCCGCACCTGCGCGCGCAGCCGCGCCAGCAATTGCGCGAACTCGATGGTGAAGACGCGCCCGAGCTGGCCGACGCAGGAGCGATCGTGGCGGGCGAAGACCCCACGCAAGGCCACCTGCAAGCGGTGCGCGAGGCGCTGGCAGAGGGCCGGCTCAAGCGCGTGGGCAAGCTGCTGCAGCGCACGCACCCTGCCAAGGTGGCTGGCCTGCTCGAAGCCCTGCCGCGCGACGAGCGCCGCGCTGTCTGGAGCATGGTGGAAACCGACCGCGCTGGTCGGGTGCTCACCTACCTGCACGAAGAGATCTGCGCCGCGCTCGCTGCCGATCTGGAGCCCGGCGAGCTCGCCGCCTCGGTGCAACAGCTGCCGCTGGACGATCTGGTCGACCTGATCCAGGACCTGCCCAGCGCGCTCGGCGCCCAGCTGCTGGTCGCCACCACCGGGCAGCGCCGCCAGCAGCTCGACGCTTTGCTGACCTATGCGGAAGACACAGCCGGCGGCCTGATGACCGCCGACACCATCGAGGTGCGCGCCGATGTGCGGGTGGGCACGGTGTTGCGCTACCTGCGCTTACTGGAAAGCCTGCCGCCACAGACCGACATGCTGATGGTGGTGGGCCGTGACGGCCGCTACGAGGGCGGGCTGAACCTGAGCGCGTTGCTCACCGCCGACATCAATACGCTCGTGGCCGATCTGATGCACGTCGACGTGGTGGCGATTCCGGTGGATTTGCCGGCGGCCGAGGTCGGGCGCGTGTTCGGTGAGTTCGATCTGCTGTCGGCGCCGGTGGTCGACACCGAGGGCCGGCTGATCGGGCGCATCACCGGCGACGACGTGGTCGATCTGATGCGCGAAGACGCCGACCGCACCGTGATGCAGATGGCCGGCCTGAACCAGGAGGCCGACATCTTTGGCCCGGTGCTGGCGGGCTCGCGCAGCCGCGCGCTGTGGCTGGGCATCAACCTGCTGACCGCGCTGCTGGCGGCTGCTGTCATCAGCCGCTTCGAGGCCACGCTGGAGCAGCTGGTGGCGCTCGCCGTGCTCATGCCGATTGTCGCCAGCATGGGCGGCGTCGCCGGCAGCCAGACGCTCACACTGGTGATTCGCGGCCTGGCGCTGGGCCAGGTGCAGCCGGGCAACCTGCGCCTGCTGCTCAACCGAGAAATGGGCATCTCAGCCATCAACGGCGTGCTTTGGGCGGTAGTGATCGGACTGCTCGTTTACGTTTGGTTTGGCAGCGCCATGCTGGGCGGCATCATCGGCGCGGCCATCCTCATCAACCTGCTGACCGCCGCGCTCGCCGGGCTGGGCATCCCGCTGCTGCTGCACCGGCTGGGCATCGACCCGGTGCTGGCAGGCAGCGTGATCCTGACCACGGTGACGGATGTGGTGGGCTTCTTCGCTTTCCTCGGCCTGGCTTCGCTGTGGCTGGTGTGATGGGTGTGATGGGTGTGATGAATGTGGGCAGCGCTCAGCGTTGCGGCATGTCTTTGGCGCCGTAGCCCAGGCTCACCGTGGCGTCGTCGGGAATCGGCGGCATGGTGGCGTTCCAAGCTTCCCATTGGTCGCGCATCGCAGCCAGGCGAGCGGGCTCGCGCTGGGCCAGGTTGGCACGCTCGCGTTCGTCGGCCGGGATGTTGAACAGGTACTCGTGGCCATCAACCACCAGGTATTTCCAGTCGCCTGCGCGCAGCGCGCGCTGGCCGCGGTGCTTCATGCGCCAGAACAGCGGCCGCTCGGCTTGGTGTGCCGGGTCGCGCAGCAAATCGCCTAGCGACACGCCGTCCAGCGGGTGATCGGGGCCAACCTGGCCGCCGCCCACATCGAGCATCGTGGCCGACCAGTCCATCGTCATGCAGTGCTGGGTGCTGGTACCACCGGGTGGAATCACCGCTGGCCAGTGCGCGATCCAGGGCACGCGGATGCCGCCCTCGGTCAGGTCCATCTTGCCGCCCACCAGCGGCCAGTTGTCAGAAAAACGCTCGCCGCCGTTGTCGCTGGTGAAGACGATCAGCGTGTTCGCCAGCAGGCCTTCGCTGCGCAGCGCGTCCACGATCCAGCCGATGCCCTCGTCCATGTGGTGAATCATCTTGCGGTAGCTGTGGATGTTGCCGCCGTCCAGATGAAACAGGTTTTTCGCCACCTCGGGCGCGATGTGCGCGTCGTCTCGCGTCTCCCAGGGCCAGTGCGGCGCGGTGTAGTGCAGGCTGAGGAAAAACGGATTTCCCGCGCGGGCTTCTTCTGCGCGCTGGTGCACGTAATTCGCCGCGCGTGTCGAGAACACGTCGGTCAGGTAGCCGACCTCTTTGTGGGTGTCGTCACCGACAAACAAATCGTGCTCTCCGGTGGTGGTGCAGTGGGTGAAGTAGTCCACCCCGCCGGCCATGATGCCGAAAAACGCTTCATACCCCGAGCGCAACGGGCCGAAATGCGGCGGGTAGCCCAGGTGCCATTTGCCGATGAGAGCGGTGCGGTAGCCGGCGTCTTTCAAGAGCGAGGGCAGGGTGGGCATGTCGGCTGGCAGGCCCAGCGTGGTGCTGCCTTTGCTGCGGCTGTTGATGGGTTCTTCCAGCGCACCGCGCAGGCGGTACTGGTAGCGCATGGTCATCAGCGCGAAGCGGGTGGGCGAACACACCGGCGAGTTGGCGTAGCCCTCGGTCAGGCGCAGACCGCCCGCAGCCAAGGCATCGATGTTGGGCGACACCGGACCCTCCTCGCGGGCGCGCGCGCCATAGCAACCGAGGTCGGCGAAACCGAGATCGTCGGAGACGATGTAGACGATGTTGGGGCGGTTCATGTGAGGAGACCCTTCACCCCGCTCAGGGCTGGAAGCCCGACTTCTGCACCACCGGCGCCCACTGCGCTCGGTAGGTTTTGAGCATGGCGCGGGTTTGCTCGGCGGTGCTGGAAACCGGGTCGAGCTTGGACTCGGTGAAGCGGCGCTGGGTCTCAGGATCTTTCATCACAGCGGCGATCGCAGCCGACAGCTGGGCCACCCGGGCCGCTGGCATGCTGGCGGGCGCAAAAAACGCGTTCCAGCCGTCGGCCGCGAGCTTCAGCCCGGCTTCGTTGAAGGTGGGGGTGTTGGGGGCAAATGGCGAGCGCTTGGCGCCCGACGAGGCGAGGATGCGCAGCCGGCCGCCCTCTTGCTGTGGCAGCAATGTGTCCAGCGTGTCGAAGGCGACCGGGATCTGGCCACCCAGCAGGTCGTTGATCAGCGGGCCAGAGCCTCGGTACCCCACCACCTGGCCTTTCACATTTGCCTGCTCACCCACCATCAGCGCAAAAAAGTGCGGCAGGCTGCCGGTGGCGGGCACGCCAAAGTTGGCCTTCTCGGGATTGGCGCGCAGCCAGGCAAACAGGTGGTTGAGTTCGCGCACCGGCACCGCAGCGCCCACCGCCACGCCAAACTCGTACTGGCTCACATGCGACACCGGCTGGTAGTCCCTCTCTGGGTCGTAGCCCACCTCTTTGTAAACCAGTGGCGCCACCACCATGATGGCCGGGTTGGCTAGCATCAGCACCACCTGGTCGGCTGGTGTGTTGCGCAGCTGCTGGGCCGCCAGCCGGCCACCGGCGCCAGGTTTGTTTTCCACGATCACCGGCACGCCGAGCCTGGGCGCGAGCTTGTCGGCGACGATACGCGCGACCCGGTCGGACGAGCCGCCAGGCGCGTAAGGCACCACCAGGCGCAACGTGCCTTCGATCGGCTGGGCGTGAGCGGGCAGGGCCGTGGCCCCAAGGGCGGTGAGGGCGGTGGCGATCAGCAGTCGGCGGGTGGTCATGGGGTGTCTCCTGAAAAATGGGGCATGTCCTGAGGCGGTCTGCCATGTTAAGCAGTGAGAATCGATTGCAGAAATCAACTGTTCCGGGTGTTTTCCCCAGCGACCCTGGCCCTTTCTTTGACCACATGCCCCACCCACCGACCGACCGCCTGGGCCAGCCGCAGCAGCTCGTCGATCTGCTGCTGTACCGCCTGTACCGATTGCAGGCCACGGCCGGTGCGCGCGTGGTGCGGCTGTGCGAGAGCGGATACGGGCTGACACGCCGCGAGTGGCGCATCCTCGCGTTTCTGAGCACCAAAGAGGGCGCGCTGTCGTCTGAGCTGGCCGAACACGCCATGCTGGACCGCGCACGCACCTCGCGCGCCATCACCCGCCTGACGCAGAAGAAGCTGGTGCGCCGCCAGCCCAGGCCATCGGACCGGCGCGAGGTGCATGTGTTCCTGACCGACGAGGGGCGGCGCATTGCTGCCGAGTTGTTTGAGCAGGTGGCGGCGATCAACCGCGACATTCTGGCGCCGCTGGATGCCAGCGAGCGGCTGGCGCTGGATTCGATGCTGGGTCGGTTGCAGGCCGGGGCGGATGGCGATGAACAGGTCTCAGCGCTGCCATCGGTCACTTCCAGAGCGCTGGAATGGAGCGGCCCGCGAATCGACCCAGAGCTTCACATGGAGATTGCCCCCCATGAAATCCAAATCCAACCCCATGCCACCCCTCGTGAGTGACGCGGATGCCGAGAGATTCGTTTAAACAGCAGATCTTTCGACCGATGACCTTTCTGGCTTCAAGTCGATGCAGTTTGAGTTCGAAGCCAAGACAGCAACGCTGAACATGTGTCTTCCTCAAAGCCTGCTGGAGGCTTTGAAGGCCAAGGCCAAGGTGAAGGTGAAGGCGAAGGCGAAGGCAAAGGGAATTCCGTCCTCCCGCTATGTCCACTTGCTGCTTGAGAGCGATGTTGCTCGCTGAGCAGGGTCAGCGACGCACCTTGACACCCTCCCAGCCCTGAACGACCGGAACGCCTACCGAGCCTGTCGTGCCACGCCGCCATGCAGGCCCAAGCTGGGCCGACTCAGCTCGCGAGTCGGCCCAGCGCTTCACTTGGGCGGATTCGCCGCCGAGGACTGCACCATCGCGATAACCAAAGCGATGACGGTCAGCGGCAAGAAAACGCTGGTCATGGCCCAGGTGAAGCCGCTCAGCGCTGCGCTTTGCTGGGCTTGCAGCACAAGGTAGGTCACGTAGGCCACGTAGCAGCCCAGGAAGATGCCGCCTTCCCAGCGCGCAATCTCGCGCCCGGTGATGAACACCGGCAGGCAGGCCAGGGCCACCGCCAGCATCACCCAGATGTCGAACTGCATCACCGAACCCGGGATCACCAGGCCAGCGCTGCCAGACACCATGCCCGCGAGGCCCACAACGCCCAAGAGGTTGAAGGTGCAACTGCCCACCACGTTGCCCACCGCGATGTCGCGCTCGCCTTTGATGGCCGCGATGACCGAGGTTGCCACCTCGGGCAGCGAAGTGCCAGCCGCCACGATGGTCAGCGCAATCACCACGTCGCTCACGCCGAGCGCTTTGGCAAAGATCACCGCCGATGTCACCAACCAGTGCGCGCCCAGCACCAGCACCGCCAGCCCGATGATGATCAGCCCGATCTGCACCGGCAGCCGCTCGTCCCAGCCGCCCTTCTCCGCAGGTTTGAACTCAGCCGCGTACTCATCAACGGCGGCCTGGGTCTCGTTGCGCGACTGCACGATGAGGAACGCGGTGTAGGTCAGCACCAGCCCAAACAGCACCGCGCCATCGACCACACCGATGCTGCCATCAAGGGCAAAGATCAGCAGCAGCAGCGAGGCACCCAGCATGATCGGCACCTCTTGGCGGATGAGCTGGATGTTGACCACCAGCGGCGTGATCAGCGCAGCCAGGCCCAAGATGAACAGCACGTTGAAGATGTTGCTGCCGACCACGTTGCCAATGGCAATGTCGTTTTGGCCGCCCAGTACCGCGTTCACCGACACCGCCATCTCGGGCGCGCTGGTGCCAAACGCCACGATGGTCAGGCCCACCACCAGCGGCGAGATACCAAACGAAAACGCCAGTTTGGAGGCGCCGCGCACCAGCAGTTCGGCACCACCCACCAAGAACACCAGGCCGGCGAAAAACATCAGGATATTCATGAGAGAACCCATCAAAAAGGGACGCTCAGGGCGCGGGCCATGTTTCGATTGCCAAGCCAGCTCGATCAGCGCGGTGCTGGTCAAATTGAGAAATTCGACAGCAGCGCTCGCATTGTGGTGCACCTGCACATCCAATTTTCGAGCCAGAACGTCACCAATAGCGGGCGTGACCCCATCGCGCAAGCAGATGTCGGTTGCGCGTCAGGCGGGCTAGATTTCGATTTTCGAGCCCAGCTCGATCACCGCGTTGCTGGGCAAATTGAGAAACACCGCCGCCGCGCCTGCGTTGTGGTGCATCTGCGCAAACAGCTTTTCTCGCCAGGGCGACATGCCGCCGCCGATGGTGGGCACGATCACATCGCGCGATAGGAAGTAGCTGGTGGTCATGTGCTCCAAATGGCAACCACGCCCGCGCATGGCGGTCAGAGCCTGCGGCACATCGGGGTCATTTTTGAAGCCGTAATTGATCACCACCTGCCAGCAGTTGTGGCCCAGCCGCTCAACCGCCAAGCGCTTGTCCAGCCCGATCCAGGGCACCTCGTGGCTGCGCACCGTGACAAACAGGTTTTGCTCGTGCAGCACCTTGTTGTGTTTGAGGTTGTGCAGCAGCGCGTTGGGCACGGTTCCGGTCTCGGCGGTGAGAAACACCGCTGTGCCTTCCACCCGGTACGGCGGCGCCACAAAAACCGCATCGAGAAAACTGGGCAGATCCATCGCTTCAGCCTGCTGCTTGCGCGTCACCAGGGTGCGGCCCTGCTTCCAAGTCATCATCAGCGTGAAGATCAGGCCGCCGATCATCAGCGGGAACCAGCCGCCGTCGAACAGCTTGAGCAGGTTGGAGCTGAAAAACGCCAGGTCGATCACGAAGAAAATACTGGTCGGCAGCAGGCAGATCCACAGCGGGTACTTCCAGCCGTATCGCAGCACGAAGAAGGTCAGCACGGTGGTGATCAGCATGTCCAGCGTGACCGCGATGCCGTAGGCGGCTGCCAGGTTGCTCGACGAGCGAAACATCACCACCGCCAGCACGATGGCGGCGAACAAACCCCAGTTCACAAACGGCAGGTAAATCTGCCCGGTGTCGCGCACGCTGGTGTGGCGCACGTTCAAGCGCGGCAGATAGCCCAGCTGCATCGCCTGCTTGGTGACGCTGAAGGCGCCGGTGATCAGCGCTTGCGAGGCGATCACGGTGGCCAGCGTGGCCAGCCCCACCAACGGCAGTAACGCCCACTCGGGCGCCATCCTGAAAAAGGGGTTTTCAACCGCCGTGGGGTCTTGCAGCAGCAGCGCGCCTTGGCCGAAGTAGTTGAGCGTAAGGCAGGGCATGACAACCGAAAACCAGGCCAGGCGAATCGGTTTCTTGCCGAAATGGCCCAGGTCGGCATACAGCGCCTCAGCCCCGGTCACACACAGCACCACCGCGCCCAAGATGATGAAGGCGGTGCCCGGCTGGGTCCAAATGAAGCGCAACGCGTGGTGCGGGCTGAGCGCGCCCAAAATTTCGGGGTGGGCCACGATCTGCGACAAGCCCAGCGCGGCAATCGAGGCAAACCACACCAGCGTGATCGGGCCAAAGAAGCGCCCGATGCCACCCGTACCGCGCTTTTGCACCGCGAACAGCAGGAACAGCACCACCAATGTGATCGGCACCACAAAGCGCCGGAAAGCGGGCGACACCACCTCCAGCCCCTCCACCGCCGACAGCACCGAAATCGCGGGCGTGATCACGCCATCGCCATAAAACAGCGAGGTGCCAAAGATGCCAATCACGAGCAACACCCGGCGCAGTTGCGGCTTGTCTTTCACCGCCTGCGAGGCCAGCGCCAGCATGGCGATCAGCCCGCCTTCGCCCGCGTTGTCGGCCCGCAGCACCAAGACCACGTATTTGAGCGAGACGATGACGGTGAGTGTCCAAAACACGATGGACAAGACACCGTAGACGTTGGCGTGGGTGAAGGGAACGTGGCCCGACCCAAAGATCTCTTTGATGGCATACAGCACGCTGGTGCCGATGTCGCCATAGACGACGCCAATCGCGCCAACGGTGAGCGCCGTAAGAGACGATTTGGAAGCGGACACAACACAACCCCAGCCTAGCTGTCAAGTCCCGACTGGTTATAAACGCGCTTTTTGAACAACTTGGGTTTTTTCTTCTGCCAGATTTTCAGTGCCTGAACGGGTGAAAGATGCTTGAGCGCACGCTGCGGAATCTGATGATTGTAGGTCTTCACATAGCTCTGCAGCGTCGCCTCCAACTCGGCGCCTGAAGCGAATCTCGTCTGCTTCACCACCTCGCTGATTCTGCCGTTGAAGCGCTCCACCATGCCGTTGGTTTGTGGA
>Ga0105054_10007988_pt1 | contig 14139 bp, 14 predicted proteins | sample BON02_FD_78091 | JGI IMG/M metagenome (GOLD analysis project Ga0105054, IMG submission 78091) | Freshwater microbial communities from Lake Bonney liftoff mats and glacier meltwater in Antarctica - BON-02 (megahit assembly) | ecosystem: Environmental > Aquatic > Freshwater > Ice > Glacier...
CAAAGACTCCAGCGCCCGGTGGTCCCCAAAAAACGTATATTGATCAGTGCTCATATTGAATGGTTATAAAGAGTCGTATCCAGTTGGCAACCAATTAGTTGCTATTTATAGGAGTTCCCTTATGATAGCCACAGTGCGGTTGTCTTCTAACCGGCCACGCGTTGCCTGTTCCCCATATTTTAGTTGAATCGCTTTGTGAATCTGTGCTTTGAGGCGCGGTAACTCTACGTCGCATTTGTCGTCCACAATACGTAGAGCTTTATCGAGGTTCATTGTGGTTATAGCTCAATGCTCTCCATCCAAATCGCCTGGTTTGAGGAGGGGGGCGAAGAGGGATTTGTCGGAGGATTTCATGTAGGCCTCTTTGGCTGAAATGGTATCATCTTTGACGCGGGCCATGAGGCTGTTGTCCATCGTGGTCATGCCTTGGGAGGCGCTGCTTTCGATGATTGAGCGGATGTTCGCGATGCGGCCGCTTTGAATCGTGTTGGGCAGGGCTTCGTGCTTGAGGAGGATTTCATGCACGGCGCAACGGCCCTTGGGTTGACGTTTGCAGAGGAGCTGCGCGACGACGCCGGAGAGACATCCGGCGAGCATGATGCGCACTTGATTCTGCTCTTCGGCCGAGAAGGTGTTGATGATGCGGTCGACGGTTTTTGGCGCGTTATTCGTATGCAGCGTGCCAAAGACGAGCATGCCCATCGAGGCGCAGCCGAGCGCGAGCTTGATGGTTTCGAGTTCGCGCATTTCGCCCAGCAGCAGGATGTCGGGATCGTGGCGCATCGCGCCTTTGAGCGCGGAGGCGAAGGTCTGGGTGTGTTCGCCGACTTCGCGGTGCACGATCACAGACTTCTTAATCGGATGCACAAACTCGATGGGATCCTCAATCGTGATGATGTGTTTGCAGAGGTTCTCATTAATGTAGTCGATCATCGCAGCGAGAGTAGTGGACTTACCACTGCCGGTGGGACCGGTGACGACGACGAGCCCTTCGTTGAGGTGACAGAGCTTCTTGAGCGACTCGGGGAGACTGAGTTTTTCGAAGGAAAGGATCTCGGCCGGAATCTGACGAAAGACGGCGGCTTGTCCCCAGTGATTGTAGAGGTAGTTGCCACGGAAACGCGCGAGCCCCTCTATTTCATACGCGAGGTCGAGATCCTTATTGGCAAGAAAATCCTCCCAACGCTCTGGAGAGCAGATTTCTTTGAGCAGAGCTTCCATCGTCGCGGTATCGATGGGCGGGGCTTCAAGCGGGACGAGCGCACCGGAGTTGCGAATCTTGGGAGGCAGGCCGACGGTGAGGTGAAGGTCGGAACCGCCTTCTTCGATCATCTTGCGGAGAAGTGAATCAAGAGCGGCCATGGGGTGTTATCGGAGATCGGAGTTCGGAGATGGGAGATCGGGGAAGGAAGGAATTTGGAGGGGCGGACGCGGCACGACGTTAGGTGATTTTGGCTAGGAGCATTTTGTTGGCGATGTTGGCTCGGGCGGTTTCGGCGGAGATCAAGCCGTCGCTCCATTGTGCGAAAATGACATTATCCATCAAGCACATGCCATCACGCACGCCCGTTTCCATCGCGTTGCGCAGGCCGACGGACTTGCCTTCTTTGATCAGGTTGGAGATGGCGGTGTTGTTGATCATGATCTCGCAGGCGAGAGTGAGTCCGCCTTCGGTCGAGGGGAGGAGGCGTTGGCAGATGATGCCACGCAGACTTTCAGCGACACTGGAGCGAACTTGGGTTTGCTGACCGGGAGGGAATACATCGAGCAGTCGATTAAGCGTAGTGGCGGCATCGCTGGTGTGCATGGTGGCGGTCACGAGGTGACCGGTCTCGCTCGCGCTGATCGCCATCTCAATCGTTTCGAGGTCGCGCAGCTCGCCGATGATAATGATGTCGGGGTCTTCGCGTAGCGCGCCTTTGAGTGCGGAGCCAAAGGATTTGGTGTGCGGGCCGACCTCGCGCTGGCTGACGTTGCAACCTTTGGCCATGTGCACGACTTCGATCGGATCTTCGACGGTGATGATGTGATCCTGGCGAGCGTCGTTGAGCGCATCGACCATCGAACCGAGCGTGGTCGTCTTGCCTGAGCCCACGGGACCGGTCACGAGGATGAGACCGTTGTGGAAACTCAGCATTTTCTGTAGCGTGGCTTCGTGTTTGCCGAAACCGAGATCGCCCAGAGAGCGAATCTTCTCGGGCACCATGCGGTAAGCTCCGGCGGAGCCATCCTTGTGAAACATGAGATTCACGCGGTAGCGGTCCGCATTGCTGAGAGCCAAAGCGTAATCGTAATCCTTGAGTTCGAGATAAGTTTTCTTTTGTCCCTCGGAAAGGAGTGCGGTGTTCAGTCGCAGCGCTTCATCTGCGGTCAGTGCATGATCGCTGATAAATTCGAAACTGCGGTGCTTGCGGATGAAGGGGCGAGCACCTGTCGAGAAGTGCAGATCGCTGGCGCCGTCGCGCGCGGTGGTTTTGAGAAGTTCGCGGAGGGCGGCCGCGAGCGCATCGTCATCGAGCGCATCCATCGAATCGAAGGGGAAATCCGAACTGCCAGTGGCGGGTGCTGAGGCAGGCGAGTCGTCTTCGGCGGGAGCTTCTGCCGCGTCGGCGGATTCGGCGAAAGGATCGACGTCCGGCGGACCGTCGGCAGATCGGGCCATCGCATCACCAGCGATGCCTTCCAAGCTGGAAACGTCATCGACGATGCCTTCATCGATGAGTTTTTGAGCGAAGTCCATCAGTTCGGCGGCATCACCCACGGCGTTTTTCACGGCGACGGCTTGCTCACGACTGAACAGGTTTTGATCGAGGCTAAGTCGGACGAGCCAGAGTATCTCGTGGTTCATGGGGTAGGGATAATTTCGGAAATGACTGCGGCCAAGTCGAGCCATCAAATCGACAGGGACTGTCATTGCGAGAGGGCAAACCAAGGGGTTCCGGCTTGCGTGGAGAGGGCAATGAACCGGGAGGTATCCCTTTTCTGTCTTGGCGAGGAGCGTAGCGACGTGGCCATCCACGCCTTATTTGTCGGCCACACTTGGCTTTTCCGTGGATTGCCGCGCCCTTCCGAGTAGGGCTCGCAATGACAAACAGAGGGGAGTTCATTACGAGGAATCCTGCCAGGCGGGATGACGCGGCAATCCACGAATGAGGGTGATCGATTCGTAGACGTGGATTGGCACGTCGATCCCGATGGCTCTCCTTGTAATGACCATTTCTCTATCCCGAGTAGCGGAATTAAACGCTATGGGGTGTGTCTCGGACTTGCGTGGTCGCGCCTGACGATTATCACGGTGCCATGGCTCAATCTGGAGATACCCCTAAAGTAATTTTCTCGATGATCGGCGTCTCGAAGAAAATCGAGCGCAAGGAGATCCTGCGTAATGTGTCGTTGTCGTTTTTCTACGGCGCGAAGATCGGCGTGCTGGGACTCAATGGCTCGGGTAAATCATCGCTCATGCGCATCCTGGCGGGGCGCGACAAAGAGATCGATGGACAGGTGGAATTTCAACCCGGCTACAGCGTGGGCCTGCTCGAGCAGGAACCGGCACTCACGGCGGGCGCGACCGTGCAGGATTGTGTGGAGGAGGGTGTGAGGCATCTCACCGATCTGACCGACGCGTATGATGCGAGTTGGGATGAGCTGGCTGAAGCTGAAGACGATGCCGCGAGCGAGGCGATTTCGGATAAGCAGGGTAAGCTGCAGGAAAAGATCGATGCACTCGGCGTGTGGGATGTCGCGCCGATGGTGGAGCAGGCGATGGATGCGTTGCGTTGCCCGCCTTCGGATGCGATCGTGGATACCCTTTCTGGTGGCGAACGACGTCGCGTGGCCTTGGCGCGACTCTTGTTGCAGAAGCCTTCGATTCTCTTGCTCGATGAGCCAACGAATCACTTGGATGCGGAGAGCGTGAACTGGCTCGAACAACATCTTGTGCGCTACGAAGGCACCGTGATCGCGGTGACCCATGATCGTTACTTTCTCGACAACGTGGCAGGGTGGATTCTCGAACTGGATCGCGGGCACGGGATACCTTGGGAGGGCAATTATTCGCAATGGCTGGAACAGAAGCAGAAGCGTCTCGCGGTGGAGCAGCGCACGGAAGATCGCCGTCAGAAATCGATGGCCCGCGAGCTGGAATGGATTCGCTCTTCCTCCAAGGCGCGTCAATCGAAGGGGCAGGCTCGGATCAATGCTTACGAGCAGATGCTCAATCAAGATGTCGAGGAGCAGGAAAAGAAATTTGAGATCATCATACCTCCCGGTCCGCGTCTCGGAAATCTCGTGGTCGAAGCTTCGGGTGTGAGCAAGGGCTACGGCGATAAGTTGCTCTTCGAGAATCTCAACTTCTCACTACCGCCGGGTGGCATCGTCGGCGTGATCGGACCGAATGGCGCCGGCAAGACGACGTTGTTTAAGTTGATTACCGATTTAGAGAAGCCCGATGCGGGCTCATTTAAAGTAGGCGATACCGTGCAGCTGGCCTACGTCGAGCAGACGCGTGATTCGCTCGAAGATGAAAAGACGATCTGGGAAGTGATTAGTGGGGGCGAAGAGATGATGTCGCTCGGCGAACGCAAAGTAAACAGCCGCGCCTATTGCGCCAAGTTTGGGTTTGTCGGGGCCGACCAGCAGAAGAAAGTCGGCATCCTTTCCGGTGGTGAGCGCAATCGCGTGCTGCTCGCGCGGGTGCTTAAGAGCGGCGCGAATCTGATCTTGCTTGATGAGCCGACCAATGACCTCGATGTGAACTCAATTCGCGCGTTGGAAGACGGTCTGGAAAACTTTGCAGGTTGTGCGGTGATCATTTCGCATGATCGCTGGTTTCTTGATCGCGTCGCCACCCACATCATGGCCTTTGAGGGCGATAGCGCGGTGAAGGTGTTTGCCGGTAATTACTCGGCTTACCTTGAGGATTTTAAGAAGCGCAAGGGGAAGGACGCCGACCAACCGCACCGGATCAAATACCGCAAGCTGACGCGGTGAAATTGTAGAGCGGAAACCCTCCCTACAATCGATCATGAACACTCGTCAGTCGGCCAAGCTACGGTGTAGTTGCGATCCACGACTACGATCCCGCCGCCGAGTTTAGCGCTGAGATGCAGCGTAAGTGGAATCAGTGTTTTCAGCGCGTAGTGCAGGGTGTCTTCGATTTTGGTCCACGAGACCGAGATGACTTCATCGCGACCCGAGATCGGAAGGGAGCCTTCTGCTTGGGGCAGTGATCCTGTCTGGAGAGAGAGGTCGTAATGCATCTCGCCCAAGTCGAACCGCGGTTGCAGGCCGATTAGGTAACATGAGAGCTGCCAAGTCGGGCAGCCGGCCCACTGGTGGCAATGACTCCAGCGAGGATCAAAGACTTCGAGCCAGGTGGTGCGACCTCCGCCCAGCGCCCAGCCCCAGCAGGTGCGATATTGATCGAGCACGAAATCCATGCCGCCGTGTTCGATTAGCTCCGGCAACGCGAAGTGACCGAAGTAAGGCGTGATGAGTTGCCGATTATTTGCCCTGGGATCACTGAGCCGCGGCGCCTCAGTATTATTAGGGAAACAGCTGAGCATGTGAGCCTGCAAAAATTGCCGACCTTGCTCGGATTGAGTGGGGGTGAAAAATCCGAGTCGCAGTCCGAGAGCAGCGCGGTGGTATCCGATCCGGGACCACGCATCGCTTCCCTCGATAAACTCTCCTTCGTAGTAGCGGGCAATCAGTGACTGCGTGGAATCGGCGACCTTGGAAAAATGGGCGACGCGATCAGCGAGTCCCTGCTCATCGCACCAGCGAATCATCGCCTGCAGAGCGGCAAAATAGTGGAGGTTAATCGCGATGTCGCTCGGTCCGGGATTGCGCACGTAACCCCAATCAACAAACCCCCAGCCAAGTTCTTCCATAATACCATCTTCCGTGATCTGCGCCGCGAAAGCCGCGAGGTTTCCCTCCGCGTAGGGCAACATCTCGGTCAGCAATTCGTGATCACCGGTGAGCTCCCAATAGTGCACGCAGGCATTGATCCATTGCGCCGCGTAGGTGGTGAGATAGTTCGTCCCTCCCGGGCACAATCCAGCAACGAGTCCATCCTCACGGGCGCATTGTGCGCTGTGCACCAGACTACGTCGGCAAAGACGCAGATCGGCAAATGCAGAAGCGGCGATGGCCATGCCTACTGTGACCACATCGCCAGCCCATTGGCCGCGCTCTCGGGTGGGATTGTCGGTGATAGCATCTTCGGCACAAGCGCGATGCGTTTCCACGCCCACAGACCAAATGCGATCAAGTAGATCGTCGCCGGTGTGTAGTGTGCCCCCCACTTGACCATAATACGTCCGCTCGAGGACGATTTCGCGGATAAATTTAACCGAGGCTTCCGGTGCAAGAACATGCACCTCGAGAAAACGGCCGCCGCGGGGGGCGAGTGGGAAAAATTCTTGGGGACCTCCGCGCGCGGTGTAGTGGTCGAGATTGCAGGAATCACCGGCGGAGAGGGTGATCCAGGGCGAAACGCGATCCGGTCTGAGTGCCTCGCAATAGGCGAACTCGACGACGGTGCCTGCGGGCAAATCCAGTTCGAATCTTGGGCGCATCAAGCGCACTCGTCCCAAGTCATATCGTCGCCAGATGCCCTGCGCGGGAAGATCAGCAGGCGCGAGATCGCGGAGAAAAAACCGCGCGGGGATATCGTCGCGTTCGTAGCCAAAAATCTCGGTGAGCGAGCCTTTGGCCAGCGGCGTGAGAGCGTGTTCGATACTCTGTGGATTGGAAATCGAGAGCGGTTGGAGCGGGCCAATCTCTCGGGCGACCGCGGTGGGTTGGGGCCACGAGGTGTCGTCGAATTCGCATGATTGCCAAGCGACCGGATTGAGTCGCGTGTCGCACCATTCGATATAACCGAGCTGAGGATTCACGCGTCGGACTTGCGGTTCGTAGCCGGCAAATCGCGTGCATTTCCAATCAAGGGAAATGGAATGACCTCCCACCGATCCCGCGCATACCAGGAAGGGTGCGATGGGTTTAAGGATGCGGGTCGAGATCCCGATATGGTTGACGAGCAAGGCGACGGTGTGTCGACCAGCGGGGAGATCGCTCGTGAAGGTTTGGTATTCCGGAAACGACTGTGGGAATCGTGCGGGCCCTTCACAGAAATACTCGCCGTCCAACCAACCCGTAAACCAAGTGGCTCCAAAGATGGTGAAATCTACGGAGGTAGCCGTGGATAGTTCGAAGATCCCTCGAAAGCCGACGTAGCTGTCGATGGCTTCGGACTGCTCTTCGCTACACCACATGAACTGCAGATCCTCAATCGAGCTATGGGGGGAAGTTGTCATGGGGTGAGGATTGAGGGAATAGGAAGTGCGCTGAGATTCGAGCGGATTCGCAGGGCGGTGCGTGATGCGTTTTCATTCGCTTTGGGTTCGATACCGCGAGGCTTGCTTCGCCTTGGTTGAGACGTAGCCACGAGCGTGAGCGAGTGGTGGTTCGTCCGCTCGCTCACGCTTGCAGCTACCATGGAGGATCGAAGGGTTGGCCATGGATTTGCTCAAATGCCCCGGAGCTTGCTCCGGGAATCTTTACTTCAACGCGGAGGTCGCGGAGAGCGCGGAGTAGGAAGGGATGTAGGGTTGGGTCTTTGACCCGGCCAGCGAATATCCAAAGACCTTCAAGGCGGGTCAGAGACGCCGCCTCTACCATGAATGAACTCGCGGGCTGCCCACAACTCGCATTTGCGTCGGGAATAGAATCGCGCATGTTGAGCTCTCATGAATATGAAAGTATTCAATCTTTTCGCACTCCTCAGCGCCTTTGCTTTGCCTATGACCTCACAAGCTAAAACAGAATCCCTTGTCCTTGGTGGCGGTTGCTTTTGGTGCACCGAAGCCTCCTATGAAATGCTTCCGGGAGTGAAGTCGGTGGTGAGCGGTTACTCCGGTGGTAGCAGTTCCAAACCGACCTATAAGGAGATCGGCACAGGGCGCACGGGTCATGCGGAAGTTATCAAAATTGATTTCGATCCAGAGCAGGTCTCTTTGGAAACCTTGCTCGATTTCTTCTGGGATGCTCATAACCCCACCACACTCAATCAGCAGGGCGCGGATATCGGCACACAGTATCGTTCGATTATTCTCTATGCCGATGAAGCGCAGAAAGCCGCCGCGATCAAATCACGCGACGCTGCTCAGGAAACCTTCCGCGATCCCATTGTGACGGATATCGTTTCCCTCGAAAAATTCTGGGAAGCCGAGGACTACCATCAGGACTACTTTGCTAATAATCCTAACGCGGGTTACTGCCAATACGTGATCGCGCCGAAGATCAAGAAGCTGAAACAGCAGTTAGGGAAGTAATCAATCTACGCGGCAGCAGGATCGACTGTCCGTGTTCCGTCTCCTGGCTGTCATTGCGAAGGAGGCGTCGCTAACTGCCGCAATCCAAGAATAACGGGCGGATGTAACCGAGTCTAGTCGTGGATGGCCACGTCGCGTTGCTCCTCGCAATGACAGACAGAGGGTGGTGCCTCCACTGGTTACGGTTAGTGGGCTGTTATTGTAGCCTTGGCGGGTCGAAGGTCGCGACTTCATGATGCGCGCTTGAGATTCCGTGGAGGTGTGTCTCCTTATTCGCTATGCCAGAATCGACACCAGTGAACCCTGCAGAGGCCGGACTCGAAGTGAAAACTTACTTCGTGCGCAGCCGCAATGCGTTGCTCGCCCGGGCGAATTTTAGCGACTTGTTTGTCGATTACTACCTGCACTTGTCTACTCATCAGATGAAGCCGGAGCCGCAGCACGGCGAGATGTTTAAGCGAGCGCTGGCGGCGTTCACATTGCACTGTGCGTCCCAACCACGAAATGTGATGACGGCATGGACGATGAATTTCCAGCAGCCTTTGGTTAATATATTTCTGGCCGGTGACAATGAGTTCGGCTCGGTGACGGGACGGGTTTTTTCTGAGAATGTCCGGCAGATGCCGGAGGGTTTATTGTCGGCTGATGTGATTCGAGGCAAGGGAGAGCCGCTCCGTAGTGCGGTGAATATTATGGGCGACGATCCGTTCAAGGCGGTGGAGATGTTCTATGCCCAAAGCGAACAGCGGGCGGCGCGTTACTTCGAGACGGGCGAGGACAACTACGCGATGATTACGGAGCATCCAGATTGCGATATGGAATGGTTGCGCGGATTGACCGCGGAGGATGTGGCTATGCTCGACGATACGGAAACGCTCACACTGATGGAGACGCGGGTGGAGCGTTGGCATTGCGGCTGTAATCAGGAGCGGATGATGCAGGTGCTGCTGCCGACGATGAAACAGGAAGCTGAAGCGCTATTTGCGGCGGATCCAAAGATCGAGATTCGTTGCCCGCGCTGTGCGGGCCGCCATGTGGTGACACGCGAAGCGATGGAAGCCTTTGTGGAGGCTAACGCATGATGGATTTGCTGCAGAAGGGGCTCGAGATGCTGCAGCCGGTGTTCGATATTTTGCTCATGATTTGGGGCGCGATCATCGGGGCTTCGTGGTATGAGCAGCTCGCGACAATTTTAGGATTAATTGGAGTGGGACTGATGATCCGGCAGAGCATTTGGACTTTCCCGGTGGGTTTAGTTCAAGTGGTTCTCTCTGGTGTGGTGTTCTATCGTGCGACGCTTTATGCGGATATGAAGCTGCAAGGCTTCTTCTTTATCGTGCTCGTCTACGGGTGGTGGCATTGGTCGCGGCCAGGAGATAATCGCGCGGTGCTGCCGGTCACGCAATTGAGTTGGGAGGCGCGGATCGGATGCATCGTGGCGGGAGTCGCGGGCACGTTATTATGGGGCTGGTATCAACAAACCTACACCAATAACGCGATGCCGTATCGCGATTCGTTTATCGCTACATTCAGCATTTTGGCCCAGTTGCTACAGGTGCGCAAAAAATTAGAAAATTGGATCGGGTGGATGGCGGTGAATCTGGCAGCGATTGCGGTCTATTGGATGTCAGGATTATATTGGTTTTCCGTGCTTTATGCGCTGTTCCTGGTGCTGGCGATCGGTGGCTATTACGAGTGGCGCAAATCTTATCGCGAAACGCAGCATGGTTAAGCGGATCGTAATTTCCGGCGCAGAATCGACCGGCAAGAGCATGTTGGCAAAGCGATTGGCGAAGCATTTCGGAGAACCGTGTGTGCCGGAATATGTGCGCGAATTTTGGGATACCCACGACGGCAAGATTACAGCAGAAGATTTGGGCACGATTGCTCGTGTGCAGATGGAAACTGAAGACGAAGCGGTCAAGCGAGCGAAGCGAGTGCTGTTTTGCGATACGGATCTGCTGACAAATGTGCTCTGGGCGGATATACTCTATGGCGGCAAATGCCCCGATTGGATGCGCACCGAGGCGGACACTCGATGTCAGGGCTATGATCTCTATTTGTTGTGCGATACGGATATCGCATTCACGGCCGATCCCCAGCGGAGTTTTCCTGATCCTGAGGGTCGCGCGATGTGCCGCCAACTTTGGCGGCAAACCCTGATAGCAAGGGATCTGCCGTTTGTGGAATTGCGGGGAGTTTATGCTGCACGCGAAAAACGAGCGATTGAGGCTGTGGAGCGAGTGCTCGCATTATCTGAGTAAGTCGCTCCGCGGGGTTGCATCGTGGCGAGGTAGGCACCAAATATTAGAATTATGGAAAGCCTAATAACTTGGATTCGTGAATTGCTGACTGGCTACGGTATTCCCGTGGCGGATGCCGCATTGATGGGCACCTTGGCTGGGGTTCTGCTGGTGTTGTGTTTGGCGTGGTTGGGCAACTTTATCGCCAAGCGGATCATTCTGGGCGCGGTAGATCAGATCGTAAAACTCACGAAATTTGAGTGGGACGATGCGCTTTTAGAATCACGCGTTTTTACGCGGCTCTCTCATTTGATTCCCGCGATGATCATTAATGCATATGGTGAAGCCGTTCTTGGGACGACACCTGAAGTGCTCACAGGGGTCACAGCGGCGGTGAATATCTACCTCGTCTTCATCTTGGTCTCGGTCTTCTTTGCGATTTTGGATGCGATTCTGATCATTTCCGAAAAAGGTAAGAACACCGCTGGCATGCCAATTAAGGGTTTTTTCCAGGCGCTGAAACTGGTCGCGACAGTGTTTGGGCTGATCTTGCTGCTGGCCATTGTTCTGAATAAATCGCCGGTCTATCTGTTGTCAGGATTGGGTGCGTTAACGGCGGTGCTGCTCTTGGTCTTCCGCGATGCCATTCTGGGATTTGTGGCGGGGATCATGATTTCGGTGAATAACATGGTCCGCGTGGGTGATTGGATCGAAATGCCCAAAGCCGATGCGGATGGTGATGTGATCGATGTTTCACTCACGACCGTAAAAGTGCAGAATTGGGATAAGACTATCACCACGATCCCGACCTATAATCTGATTTCCGATTCGTTTAAGAATTGGCGCGGGATGTCGGAATCGGGCGGACGTCGGATTAAGCGTTCGTTGTTTCTCGATGTGCAATCGATTCGCTTCGCCGACGAAGAATTAATCGGACGATGGGGCAAAATCGATCTGCTCAAGGAATATCTCAATAAGAAGCGAGAAGAGATTAAGAAGGCCAACGAGGAGCGTGGCACCGACCTCACGATACTGGGTAACGGGCGTCGCATCACCAATGCGGGCACCTTTCGCGCTTACTGCATCGCTTACCTGAAAGCGCATCCTCAGATCCACCAAGAGATGACCTTTCTTGTGCGCCAGCTCGCGCCGACGGAAAGCGGTCTGCCACTTGAGATTTACGTGTTTTCCAAAGATCAAGTTTGGGCCAATTACGAAGCGATTCAGGCGGATATCTTCGATCACATGATGTCGGTGATTGGGGAGTTCGATCTGCGCATCTTCCAGAAACCTTCGGGGCGTGATTTTCAGGGCCTACTGGGACGAGGTCAGCCCGCTTCACCGGACGATGCGTAGAAGAAAGACGAAGCGGATAAAAAAACTGATTGATCGCTGATGAGTGATGATTATCAGGACCGCTTCGGCGGCGTAGGGCGTCTCTTCGGTAAGAATGGCTTGGAGTGTTTACGGTCGGCTCACGTTTGCGTGATTGGCGTGGGGGGCGTCGGCTCATGGACGGTCGAAGGGCTCGCGCGGAGTGGTGTGGGCGCGCTCACGCTGATCGATATGGACGATGTCTGTGTGACCAATGTGAATCGTCAGTTGCCCGCGCTTGATGGCGAGATTGGCCGATCTAAAGTGGAAGTGCTTGCTGACCGGGTGAAGCTCATCAACCCCACCTGCCGTGTGACTAAAGTGGCGGAGTTTTTCACCAAGGCATCGGCCGAGCGACTGTTGACTCCCGAATTCGATTACGTGGTGGATGCGATTGATAGCTTGTCGAACAAAGCGATGCTTTTAGCAGAATGTAAGCGGCTTCGACGGCGCGTGATTACCGTCGGTGGGGCAGGTGGTAAGCGCGATGCGACCGCGGTTCGATCAGGCGATCTCGGTGAGTCGTGCGGCGATGGGTTATTGAAATTGGTGCGCAGAAAACTCCGCACCGATCACGGCTACGAGATAGGGACGCCGCGGGGGAAAATGCATTTTGATATTCGCTGCGTGTGGTCGAGCGAGAAACCTGTTTTCCCGTGGGCAGATGGCACCTGCCAAGCCGATGCGGAACCCGGCAGTAATCTCACGCTCGATTGCGAAAGTGGATTCGGCACCGCCGTCTTCGTGACCGCCGCCTTCGGCTTCGCAATCGCTGGAGATGTCGTGCGTCAGATCACCGAGACAAAGTAACCTATTGGGTTACTCTTGAGCGGAGGCGAAAAGGGTTTGGAAGTTTTGCGCAACGTGCTGGGCTAGTTGGTCGAGTGGTCGTTCTAAAAACGCAGCTAGGCCCGTATAAACGGCAGCGATGTTGGCAGGGTGATTGACGATCGTGCCGTCGGGTTGTGCAGGTAATTCGTAACGATTCGATTCGCTTCGTAATGGCATGGCAGGCGCGTCGGTTTCGATGAGTAATCTATCGATGGGCACCGTCTTGAATGTTTCCCGCTGATTGGCTCGCTTGGGGTCGAGGTAGGAACCGTTGAAGGAAAAATAAGCACCGAGATTAGCGAAGGGTTTTACCATTTCCGGTGGTCCGGCGTAGGCGTGGAGAAGGAATCCCTGGGCGGGGCGTTTGGCGGATCTGAGCGTATCGAACAAAGCACCCCACGCATCGATGCAATGGATCGAAGCGGCGCGATCTTGAGCGGCCGCCAACTCAAGCTGCCAAACGAAGACCTCCAGTTGTTCGTCGAGAGGCGCGCGACGTAGTCCTACCAATCGTGGATCGTCGGGTTGGGCTCGATCTAGCATCCAGCGATCGATCCCGATTTCCCCCACCTGCGCCAAGCCTATGGCGGGCAGGCCCGCTTGATCTCGATCCCTTAAAATTGAATCTGCTTCAGTCAAAGTGTGGTGAAGTCTTTGCTGCCAATCAACAGGACGATTGCCGCAATCCCAAGGGTGGATGCCGTAGCTCGGGACGACCCAAGAGAAGCGAGAAGCAAGCGCGGAGACTGCCGGCCAATCTTCCGGTGAGGTGCCGTTAACAACGGCCCCGGATATGCCATTGGACGTTAGCTCATCGACAACTCGATCAAGATGAGGCGCGAGCGATTTACTCTGGAGATGGTTATGCGCGTCGTAGAGAGGAGTCATGTCCAGAGATTGCCCACGGAACATACGGAAGAAATCATTTAAGACGATCCGTAGTCGCGTCTACTGAGAGGAACCCAATTTGTGATCAGACGGATGCATCCGCGAACTTACTGATGGCGGCTTGAACTGCGGCGAGGCCGTTTTGACGGGTGGGGGAGAGGTTTTTGAGCAGACCGAGTTCGGCGAGAGGATCTGCTGTATTATGCGCGGTCTCGGTGGGAGTGGTGTCGTTGAAAAAATCGCAGAGGAGAGCGACGAGACCTTTGACGAGGGGGCCTTCGGCATCGCAGCGAAAGTGACAGCGGCCGTCGCGAAGTTCGCTGATAAGCCATACTTGTGAAATGCAACCGGGCACTCGATTGGCATCGGTGCGCTCGGTTTCGGATAGAGCGGCGTGACTTCGCGCGCGATCTACTACGATGGTGAGTCGTTCCTGGGGATCTTCGATGATGTTGAGATCGTCG
>Ga0105054_10007990_pt1 | contig 14138 bp, 11 predicted proteins | sample BON02_FD_78091 | JGI IMG/M metagenome (GOLD analysis project Ga0105054, IMG submission 78091) | Freshwater microbial communities from Lake Bonney liftoff mats and glacier meltwater in Antarctica - BON-02 (megahit assembly) | ecosystem: Environmental > Aquatic > Freshwater > Ice > Glacier...
AGCTCCACCAGGTCCTTACGCGATTCGGGGTCAAGAAAGCCGGGACGGATCATGGAACGACTGGAATCGCCTTGGGACTGATTCGCAAGCACGATTTTCGGGTTCCCGGAGAGTCGGGGTATAGAACATTTGGCCTCCGCCGCGATCAACGCCAACGCGCCGCGGTTTGTTCCAATCGCCATCTCGTGCTAGACAGTTTGTTGTTTGGCGTCCGTATCCGTCCCCTGCGGTTGGGCATGGGGCGCCGCACTGCGCCGTGGCTCCCGCCACGCCCGACCTTTTGCCGCGAACCGTCCGCCAGGCGGTTCCAGCTTCTCGGCCCTTGTCATCATGAAGGGCACCGCTTACTGGCGGGCGGTTGAAGCAGCAACCCGTCATGCGGCACTTGTTTGTCGCGATGCTGGCCAGCCAGGCGATATCGGGCCAGCCCCAAGACACGAGGACGATTCAACATGCGCCTGTTGCACGGCTTGGCCTTTCTCATCCTGCTGCTGTCAGCCACGCCGGCGCCGGCCCAGTTGCTCCCCTCCGCCCTCGCCCCCGCAGCGCCGGCGCAACCGGCGGCCGACGTCGATGCACTGGTGCGCATCCTGGAGAACGACGCCGCGCGCGCAGCCCTGATCGCGCGGCTGCGCGGCGAGGCTGCCGCCGTCGAGCCCACGGGGCCGCCAACCGAGGGGTTGGTGGGGCGCATCGCGGAATATACGCGCACCGCCGCGCAAGATGCCCTGTCGTTGTTGAACCGCGCCGGCGAGGTGGCAGGGACCGCGTTGGGGCAGTTGCGCGGTGCCGGCAGCCTGGACCTGTCGACGGTCTGGTGGGCCATCATGGACGTGCTCGCCGTGGTGGCGGTGACTGTGCTTGCCTTGCTCCTGCTCCGCTGGGCGGCGGGCTATGCCAGCCGGGCGTTCGATGCACGGGCGTCGCGGGCGGGTCGACTGCAGGCGCTGGCCCTGCTGGTCGCCGCCAAGTTGCTCGACGCGCTGACCGTGGTGCTGGCATGGGCGGCCGGCTATGCCTTTGCCCTGAGCTTCGGAACCCCAGGGGAGATCAGCTTCAGCCAGACGCTGTTCTTGAATGCCTTCCTGGTCGTGGAACTGCTGAAGGTGGCGGTGCGGGCGTTGCTGGCGCCGTGGCATGGTCATTTGCGCCTGGTGAAGCTGGACGATGCCGCGGCCACCTATACCTATGCCTGGGCCGGCCGGCTGATCAGCCTACTTGGCTACAGCTTCCTGTTCGCGGCACCGCTGGTGCTCTACAGCGGTTCCTGGGCGGCGGCGCAGTCCATCCGCCTGCTGGCGATGCTGTTGGCGACGGTGCTTGTGGCCCATGTAGTGCTGCGCAACCGGGTGCGCGTGCAGGCGGCGCTGGCGGCGCGCCAGAACGGCGGCAAGTCGGACATGCTTGGCCGCGTCACCGCCTCGGTGGGGTCGATCTGGCACCTCATCGTCATCGGCTATGCCGTGGCGGTGTTCGTGGTGTGGCTGACCAATCCCTATTCGGCCCTGCCGTTCATGCTGCAGGCCACCGCCCAATCCGTGCTGGCCGGGGTGATCGGCATCGTAACCGTCGCGTTGCTGTCCGGCGTGATATCCGGTGGCATTCGCCTGCCGCCCGGGGTCGCCAGCCGCCTGCCGCTGCTGGAAAGTCGCCTCAACGCCTTCGTGCCCGCAATCCTGCGCGTGGTCCGGCTGCTGGTGATGCTGGCCGTCGTGCTGGCGGTTGCCGATATCTGGCGCCTGGCCAATATCTCCGGCTGGCTGGGGTCCGAGGGCGGGCGTAGGCTGCTGGGCAATGCCGCCTCGCTGGCGCTGGTGCTGCTGCTGGGGCTCGGGCTGCATGTGGTGGCGGCGTCGTGGGTGGAATACCGGCTGAACCCCAATTTCGGTACCATGCCCACGCCGCGCGAGCGCACGCTCATGGCACTGCTGCGCAACGCCTTTTCCATCACGCTCGTGGTGGTGATCGGGATGCTCACGCTGTCTCAGATCGGCGTGAACATCGCCCCGCTGCTGGCCGGTGCCGGCGTGCTGGGCCTGGCTATCGGCTTCGGCGCGCAGAAGCTGGTGCAGGACATCATCACCGGCATTTTCATCCAGCTCGACAACGCCATGAACGAGGGCGAGGTGGTGACGGTCGCCGGCATCAGCGGACTGGTCGAGAGGCTCACCATCCGCTCAGTCAGCCTGCGCGCGCTAGACGGGATCGTGCACGTCATCCCGTTCTCCGCGGTGGACAAGGTGGCGAACATGATGCGCCACTTCTCCTGCCACCTCATCGAGATCGGCGTGAGCTACAACGAGAACATTCCCGAGGTGAAGGCGGCGATGCAGGCGGCGTTCGACCAGCTGCGCGAGACCGAGCATGGCCAGTTCATCCTGGAACCGATGGAGATGTACGGCCTCGCGAAGTTCGGCGAGTCCGCCCTGGTGGTGATGGCCCGCTTCAAGACCGTGCCGGGCAAGCATTGGAACGCCGGGCGCGCCTACAACGAAATCATCAAGAGGGTGTTCGACGAGCGCGGCATCACCATCCCGTTCCCGCACATGACGCTGTACATGGGCCAGGACAAGCAGGGCAAGTTGCCGCCGTTGCCGGTGCAGATGACGATGGGCTCGTCGGAGGTGTCGTTGGGTAGCACCCTGCCGCAGGCCGCGGCGCAATAGGCAGCGCTGCCCCTCTACGCCACGCCCGCCGCGGCGGTCGGCGAGCCCAACTGGGCCTCGATCTCGCCATAGAAATGGCAGGCCACCGCGTGCCCCTCCGCCACGCTGGCCAGCTTCGGCTCCTCCGCGGCGCAGCGCGGCTGGGCGAAGGGGCAGCGAGTGCGGAAGCGGCAGCCGCTCGGCGGGTTGATCGGCGAGGGCACCTCGCCCTCGATGCTCACCGTGTCGCGCCCGCCGCGCGGCAGGTCGGTGGCCATGGCGGCGCGCAGCAGGGCGCGGGTGTAGGGGTGCAGCGGCCGGCGGTAGAGTTCGGCGGCGTCGGCCAGTTCCACGATCTTGCCCAGGTACATCACGCCCACGCGGTCGGACATGAATTCCACCACCGCCAGGTCGTGGGCGATGAACAGGTAGGTCAGGCCCAGCTCGTCCTGCAGGTCGCGCAGCAGGTTCAGCACCTGGGCGCGGATCGACACGTCCAGTGCCGAGACCGGCTCGTCCAGCACCATGAATTTCGGGCGCACCGAAACGGCGCGGGCGATGGCCATGCGCTGGCGCTGGCCGCCGCTGAACTCGTGCGGGTACTGGTCCACCACGCGCGGCGGCAGGCCGACGACGCGCAGCAGTTCCTGCACCTGCTCGCGCAACTCCGCCCCGCGCACGCCGTGCTGCACCGTCAGCGGTTCGCCGACGACATCGAGAACCTTGTGGCGGGGGTTGAGCGCGCCGTACGGGTCCTGGAACACCGCCTGCACGTCGCGGCGGAAGGCACGCTCGGTGCCGGATGGCAGGGCCGAGAGCGTATGCCCGGCCACCGACAGGTGCCCGGCCGTCAGCGGCTCCAGATAGAGCAGCAGCTTGCCGATGGTGGTCTTGCCGCAGCCGGATTCGCCGACCAGGCCGAAGGTCTCGCCCGGGTTGATGGTGAAGCCCACGCCATCCACCGCATGCACCACGCGCCGTTCGGCGAAGGGGCGGCGGGGCAGGGGGAAATGCTTGACCAGGCCCTCGGCGCTGACCAGGGGTGTCACGTCGCTCATGCCGCCCGCCCGTCATGCAGCCAGCAGCGCGCGGTGCGGCCTGCCCCGGTGTCGAAGCTCGGCGGGAAGGCGTTGGTGCAGTCGGGCATGGCCGACGGGCAGCGCGGCGCGAAAGCACAGCCCGGCGGCAGGTTGGCGAGGTCGGGGATCTGCCCCTCGATGGCGGTCAGCCGGCGCGCGGTCTGGCCGATGCGCGGGATGGAGGCGAGCAGGGCACGGGTGTACGGGTGCTTCGGGTCGGTGAAGATCGCCTCGGTCTCGCCGGTTTCCACCGCGCGGCCAGCATACATGATCACCACCCGGTCGGTCAGCCGGCGCACGATGCCGAGGTCGTGGGTGACCAGGATGATCGCCGTGCCCAGGGTTGCGCGGATTTCGGCCAGCAGGCGCAGGATCTGTTCCTGGATGGTCACGTCCAGCGCCGTGGTGGGTTCGTCGGCGAGCAGCAGGCCGGGCTTCAATGCCGTCGCCATCGCCGTCAGCACGCGCTGCTTCATGCCGCCGCTCATCTGGTGCGGGTAGCTGCGCAGCCGTTCGACGGGCGAGGGAATGTGCACCAGGCGCAGCATCTCCATCGCCCGGCGGCCGCGCTCCTCGGCCGTCATCGACGAGTTGTGGCGCAGCACCTCGTCCAGTTGGTTGCCGACGGTGAACAGCGGGTCCATCGCCGTCATCGGGTTCTGCAGCACCATGGTGATGTGGCGTCCGCGGATCTCGCGCATCTCGGCCGGCGTCTTTTCCAGCAACTCCTCGCCGCGGAAGCGGATGCTGCCGGTCACGTCGGCATTGTCGGGCAGCAAGCGCACCAGCGAGGTGCACAGCGTGGACTTGCCGCAGCCGGACTCGCCCACCACGCCGAGGATTTCGCCGGGAGCCAGGCTGAAGCTGACCCCGTCCACCGCCTGCACCGGGCCGCGGCGGGTGCGGAACCGCACATCGAGGTTGCGCACGTCCAGAACCGAGGTGGAGACGGGGGCGGGCACGGGAGCGGGGGCATCGGCCATGCGTTCAGTCCCCCGACTGGCGCGGGTCGAGCCGATCACGCAACCAGTCGCCAAAGATGTTCAGGCTCAGCACCGCCAGCAGGATCGCCAGCCCCGGCATCACCATCAGCCACCAGGCCACGGTCATGTAGGCGCGCCCGTCGGCCAGCATAAGCCCCCACGAGATGTCGGGCGGCTGCACGCCCAGGCCCAGGAAGGACAGCGAGCTTTCCAGGATGATGACGCGCCCGAGGTCGAGCGTGGCCAGCACGATGATGCTGTTGGTCACGTTGGGCAGGATGTGCATCACGCCGATGCGCCAGCGCGCCTGCCCGGCCACCCGCGCCAGGGCCACGAAGTCCCGGCTTTTGACGCTCAGCACCTCGCCACGCACCAGGCGGGCGTAGCGGGCCCAGTTTGTGATGCCCATGACGATGATGATGTTCGTCACACTCGGCCCGAGTGCGGCCACGAAGCCCAGCGCCATCAGGATGAACGGCATGGCCAGGAAGGCATCGACAATGCGCATGATCAGCGCGTCGATCGCGCCGCCGGCGTAGCCCGCGATCAGCCCTAGCAGCACGCCCACGCCGCCCGCCAGCACAATGGCGAACACGGAAATGATCAGCGACAGCCGCGCCCCGTAGATGATGCGCGAGAGGATGTCGCGGCCCAGGTTGTCACCGCCCAGCAGATTGGCCAGGCTGCCCTCCTCCGCCCAGAACGGCGGTGCCAGCGAGGCGAGGAAGTTCTGGTCGGCCGGGTTGTGCGGCGCGATCCACGGGGCGAACACGGCCGCGGCCACGAACAGCGCCACCAGCACCGTCGCAGCCACGGGCGCGCCGCGCATGCCGTCGCGCAGTCCGCTGGACCAGCGCTGCAGGAGAAGTGAGCCAGACATTCCGCCTCTCGTTCAGTAGCGGATGCGCGGATCGAGCCAGCTGTACAGCAGGTCGACCAGCAGGTTGAGCACCAGGATCAGCATCGCGGTCACCATCACGGCCGCCTGTACCACCGGGTAGTCGCGCGCGTTGATGGCATCCACCACGATCAGCCCCACGCCTGGCCAGGCGAATACCGTCTCGGTCACCACCGCCCCCGAAAGCAGCACGCCGAACTGCAGGGCCATATAGGTGACGATCGGGATCGCCGCGTTGCGCAGCGCGTGCTTCAGCACTACCAGCCATTCCGGCAGGCCCGACAGGCGCTCGAAGCGCACGAAGTCGCTCTGCATTGCCTCAAGCATCGACGAGCGGGTGAGGCGGGCAATGGCGGCGGCGGAAAACCAGCCCAGCGTCACCGCCGGCAGAATCAGGTTCTCGATCCCGCCGCGCCCCGATGTGGGCAGCCAGCCGAGATACACCGAGAAGAACAGGATCAGCAGCAGGCCCAGCCAGAAGGTCGGCGTGGCCTGGCCCAGGGTTGCGAACCAGCGTGCCAGCGTGTCGATCCAGGTGCCGCGGCGGATCGCCGCCAGGATGCCGATCGGCAGCGCGATGGTGGTGGCGAATACCATTGAAACCGCCGCCAGCTGCAATGTCGCCGGCAGCCGGTCGAGCACGATCCGCAGTGCCGGTTCACGGTAGCGGAACGACTGTCCCATGTCGCCCTCCAGCACCTTTCCCACGAAGGTCAGGTACTGGAGGTGCAGCGGCAGGTCGAGGCCGAGCTGCTTGCGGAAGAAGTCGCGATCTTCCTGCGTGGACTCGGTGGGCAGCAGCAGGATCGTGGGGTCGCCGGTCACCCGGGCCAGGGCGAACACGATCATGCTGACAAACACGGCGGTAATCGCCGTCTGGCCGAGCCTGCGCAGGATGTAGAAAGCCATCGCGAATGGGACCGGCCGTCAGCTCAATTCTTTTCCACATCCCAGAACACCGGCCACGAGACGTTGGCCCGAGGCACCCAGCGCAGGTTCTTGCGCGTGGCATAGATCTCGTTGGTCGTCCACAGGAAGATGTAGGGCGGGTTGTCGTAGATGTGGGTGAAGGTCTTCTGGAGGTGCGCCAGCCGGACTTTCGGATCGACGATGGCGTTGGCCGAGTCGATCAGCTTGTCGAGCGCTGGGTCGGAGTGCCACGACAACGAACCGCCGGTGCGCATCGCCCGCGGCAGGCGGCCCATCGGGTCGTTATTGTAGTCGGTCCAGTTCTGCCAGTGCAGGTCGTACTTGTCGTATTCCTTCGCGGTAATGCGGGCGAGCCAGGCGCCGTATTCCAGGAACTCCATCTTGGTCTTCACGCCGACCTGGTTCAGGTAGAAGGCCACCGCCTCGGCCACCTCCTTGCTCTGCGCCGCGCGGCCCGGCGTTTGGCCCCAGAAGGTGTACGTGCGCGAGAAGTCGAACTTCGCCTCCTCCAGCATGGCGCGCGCCTTCTTTGGGTCGTAGGGATAGGGGTCCTTGCCGATGTCGCAGCCGGTGATCTTGATGTTGCAGGGTGCGGCCGAAACCCTGGCGAAGCCGAACATCACCTTGCTGATCAGCGTCTTGCGGTCGATCGCGTGGTTGAGCGCGCGGCGCACCCGCGGGTCGGCGAACTGACCGTGCGCGGCCCGCGTGTTCAGCAGGATGAAGATGTTCTGGAAGCTCTCGGCCACCACGAGATTGAGGTTAGGGTCGCTCTCAAGCTGCTTGGCCACCTGGGGCGGCACGGCAACGATGGCATCCACCTCGCCGGCGCGGATCATGGCGATGCGGGTTTGCGGGTCGGAGACCACGCGCATCACCAGGCGGTCGATCTTCGGCACCTTGCCCCAATGCTGGGGATAGGCCTCCAGTACCATGTTCTCCTTGATGCTGCGCGAAACGAAGCGGTACGGCCCGGTGCCGATCGGCTGGCGGCCGAATGCCTCGCCGCCCACTTTCTCCAGGGTCGTCTTGTCGACGATGTAGAAATACTCGCCCAAATTCTCCAGCAACGAGGCGTCAGGCGCCTTGAGTTTCAGGCGCACCGTCATGTCGTCGACCACCTCGACATCCACGATGTTGCGCGTCAGGATCGCCGCGCGCGGGTTGCGCGTCTCGGGGTCGTTGGCGCGCTGCCAGGAATAGCGCACGTCCTCGGCGGTGAAGGCCTCGCCATTGTGGAACTTCACGCCGGGGCGCAGCTTGAACGTATAGGCACTGCCGTCGGCGTTGACCTCGTGGCTGATCGCCAGTTCCGGTGCCAGGTTGCCCGCGTTGTCGTGGCCGTACAGCCCCTCGAACACGTGGTTGAAGAACTGGTAGTCGCCACCGCCGGAAATCTTGTGCGGATCGATGCTGGTAGGGTCGATGCCCACGGCAACAGTAACGGTCTTCTGGGCGGCCGCCGGCGTGGCGGCGAACGCCAGAGAAACCGCGATGGCGGCTGCGCCCAGCCCCTTCGCAAATGTGCGGACCATGATGTCCTCCCTAGGTTTCGCGTCATTGTGTGCGCTTGGTCGTAGGCTAACAGACAGGGGCGTTGGCGCAACCTGCAAAGCGCACCATCGGCATTGCGCGGCGGTGCGGTGGAGCGTTCCGCCGCCGCATGGCGTTCGCGCGTGCACCCTATCGCCGCAGCCGGTAGTTTGCCGACAGGTATCCAGGGAGCGCGCGCCACCATGCAAGCGGAAGCGAACAACGCACCATGCCCCACGATGGGCTGCCTGCTGGCGGCGAGCGACCTGTCCTCGCGCTCCGACCGGGCGCTGCGCCGGGCTGCGATGCTGGCGCGCGCCAGCGGTGCCCGGTTCGTGCTGCTGCATGCCGTGGACGACGACCAGCCGCGCCGCATGATCGATGCCGAGCGGCGGGAGGCGTGGGCCCTGCTGGGCGAGCAGGTCGCCAGCATGTCCGCGGTCCAGGCCACCGGCCCGACAATCCTGGTCGAGGAGGGCGACCCGTTCGAGGCGGTGCTGCGGGTGGCCGAGGCCCAGTCCGCCGATCTCATCGTGCTGGGCGAGCACCGCCGTCGCCCGTTGCGCGACCTGTTTGCCGGCACCACGGTCGAGCGCGTTATGCGCCATGGGGCCTCGCCGGTGCTGATGGTCAACCAGCCGCCCGCTTCACCCTACCACCGCATCCTCGCGGCCACCGACCTGTCGGCGCACTCGGCCCATGCGGTGCGCAGCGCGCGCGACCTCGGGCTGTTGGCGCTCGCCGAACTCACCCTGCTGCATGCCTTCGAGGCGCCGGCCAGGGGGGCCATCACCCGCGCGGCGCTGAACGAGGCGGGCCTGGCAGCCCATGTCGCCGACGCCGCCCGCGAGGCCGACACCGCGCTGACTGGCTTCGTCGCCAGCCTCGGGCTCGACCGCGCGCCCACACGGCTGGTCGAGGAAGGCGGGCCCGCCGCGGTCATCGGGCGCGCCATCGAACGGCTGCGCCCGGACCTGCTGATCATCGCCACCGCGGGTGCCGGGCTGCTGCGCCGCGCCATGATCGGCAGCGTCGCCGCCGCCGTGCTGGCCGAAGCCCGCTGCGACGTGCTGGCCGTTCCGCCAGCACAGGCAAGCTGAGCGGCGCGTCGGGGGCGGGGCATGGAGAACCTTCTCGCGGCATCGGTCTTCTACGAGGTTGCCGCTTTGCTGATGCTGGGTGCCGCGGCCGGCCTGGTCGCGCTGCTGCTGCGCCAGCCGTTGATCGTGGGGTTCATTGGCGCGGGCATCCTCGCCGGGCCGGCGGTGCTGGACGTGGCGCGGTCCGACGAGCACATCAAGCTGCTGTCCGAACTCGGCATCGCCGTACTGCTGTTCCTGGTGGGGCTGAAGCTCGATGTCGGCCTGGTGCGCAGCCTTGGTGCTGTTGCCCTTGCCACCGGCCTGGGCCAGGTGGCCTTCACCGCGGGGATCGGGTTTCTGCTCTGCCTGGCCCTAGGGCTCGACCCGCTCGCCAGCCTGTATGTCGCGGTGGCGCTGACATTTTCCAGCACCATCATCATCGTCAAGCTGCTGTCGGATAAGCGCGAGATCGACAGCCTGCACGGGCGCATCGCTCTCGGCTTCCTCATCGTGCAGGACATCGTCGTGGTGCTGGCCATGGTGGTGGTCTCGGCGCTGGCCGCGGGCGCGGGGCAGGGTACGGCGATGGCCGGCCTGGCGCGCGTCATCGCCGGGGGCGGACTGATGCTGCTGGTGGTTGGCCTGGCCATCCGCTTCGTGGCCGAACCACTCACCGCGCGCCTGGCTCGCGCACCCGAGGTTTTGGCCGGCTTCGCCATCGGCTGGGCGGCGCTGCTGGCGGCGCTGGGCGACTATGTGGGTTTGGGCAAGGAACTGGGCGGGCTGTTGGCGGGCGTCTCGCTTGCCTCCAGCCAGTATCGCGAGGCGATTGCTGCCCGGCTGTCCAGCCTGCGCGACTTCCTCCTGCTGTTCTTCTTCATCGCACTCGGCGCCGGCCTCGACCTGGAAGCGCTGGGCGAGCAGGTCTGGCCAGCGATCGTGCTGTCGGTGTTCGTGCTGGTCGGCAATCCGCTGATCGTTGTCGCGATCATGGGCGCCATGGGCTATCGTCGGCGTACTGGTTTTCTCGCCGGGTTGACGGTGGCGCAGATCAGCGAGTTCTCGCTCATCTTCACCGCCATGGGGGTGACCCTCGGGCACGTCATGGCCCCGGCGCTGGGCCTGGTGACGCTGGTCGGCCTGGTGACGATCGCGCTGTCCACCTACATGATCACCCATTCCCATCGTCTCGCGGCCTGGCTCGACCGACCGCTGCGCCTGTTCGAGCGGGCGCATCCCTGGCGCGAGGAGGCGGTGGCGGGCGAAGCGGAGGCGGCGCTCAAGGGCGGGGCCGATGTCATTGTCTTCGGGCTGGGCCGCTTCGGTGGGGCGATCGCGCGCCAGTTGCATGACCGCGGTGTATCGGTGCTGGGCGTGGACTTCGATCCGGAGGCCGTGCACCACTGGCGCGGCCTGGGCCTTGCCGCGGTCTATGGCGATGCAACCGACCCGGAACTGGTCGCATCCCTGCCGATCGAGGGGGCGCGCTGGGCGATCTCCTCGATCCCGGCCCATGCCGGCGGGCTGACGCATGACGACCACCGCATCGCCTTGATCGCGGCCCTGCGCGCACAGCATTTCCGTGGCCGGATTGCGGTAACGGCGCACTCGCATGCCGAAGCCGACGCCCTGCGGGCCCGGTCGGCGGATGCCGTGTTGCTGCCGTTCCATGATGCCGCGCAGAATGCGGCGGCGTTCTTCGCCGGTGAGATCGAAGCCGACGGTCCGGCGCGCGACAGGAGGGCGGCAGGTGGCAGGTAGGGACAACTGGGGCTGGCAGGCCCGGATCGGCATGTTCATCGTCGGCAACGAGGCCGTGCCGGAAGCGGAATGGTGGGCGATGGCGCCGCCGCATGTTTCGGTGCATGCCGCACGGGTCACCGCACCCACGCCCTGGGCAAGCTGGCGCGAGGACCGTTCGGGGGTGGAGCTTGCCGACGATGTGGCGCGCGGCCTGCGGCAGTTCGCCGCGATGCGCCTGTCGGCCGTGGTGGTGGGCCACAGTTCCAGCAGCATCCTGGGCGGCAAGGGCTGGGACGAGGCGGTGGTGCAGAGCCTTGCCGCCGGGCTCGGCGCGGGCGTCGTTGCCACCACCAACGGGCTGGACAGCCAGGCCGCGCTGCGGGCCGCGGGGGTTCGGCGGCCGTTCCTGGTGCTGCCGCCTTGGTTCAATGATGCAACGGCCGCGGCGGGCGTGCGCTACTACGCCGAGCGCGGGATTACACCGGCGGGCCACCTGCGCTACGACCCCGGCCGCAAGTGGCGCGACCTGCCGCCGGGCGAGCTGTATCCTCAGGGAATGGGTTTCGAGCAGGAGGTCGAGCCGCTGTATGCGCAGATCCGTGCTGCCTGTCCGGCGGACGCGGATGGCGTGTTCATCGCGGGCACGGGATTCCGTTGCGTGGCGATCCTGGAGGCGCTGGAGCAGGACCTGAAGCGGCCGGTGCTGTCGGCCAACCAGGTGAGCCTTTGGCATTGCCTGCGCCTGGCCGGCATGAATGCCGCTGTGCCGGGCTACGGCAGCCTGCTGCGCCTTTAGGGCCGGGGCTGGTCGCTACAGGTTCACCGTCCGGCCGCCATCGACGTAGAGGTTGGCGCCGCTGATGTAGCTGCCGGCGTCCGAGCACAGCAACAGGGCGGCGCCGACGAGGTCGTCGGGCCGGCCCGTGCGACCGGCCGGAATGCGTGCCTGCATCTGTTCGCCGCGGGTGGCGATCTGCTCGGCGTTGCGGGCGGTGGCGATGAGGCCGGGGGCGAGGTTGTTCACCGTGACCCCCTGGCGGGTGAACTGGCGGGCGAGGTTGATGGCCCAATTGTGCTGCAGCGCCTTGTAGCCGGCATAGACGAGCATTTCGGCGGCGGGCGAGAGCTGCTGCACGCTGCCGATCGTCACCACCCGGCCCCAGCCGCGGGCACCCATCGGCGGCACCAGGGCCTGGAGCAGTTCCAGGGTGGACCAGACATTGATCGCCATCTGGCGGTCGTAGGCGGTGCGGGTGATGGCACCGACCGGCTCCAGGATTTCGATGGAGGCGTTCAGCACCAGGATGTCGACCTGGCCGAACGTGGCAGTTACGTCTGCCGCGAGTTTGGCCGCGGCGCCCTCGTGGGCGAAATCGGCGGCAAAGGCCTGGGCGCCGCCGCCGATGCCGGCGACCACCGCGGCGGCGTCGGCTGCCTCCTCGGCGGTGCCGGCGTGGTGGATGGCGACGCGGGCGCCGACCGCGCCGAGGGCTTCGGCGATGGCGCGGCCGATTTCGCGGCGGGCGCCGGTGACCAGGGCGGTGCGGCCGTCCAGGCGGAAGCGATCCAGCGGGTTCCCGGTCACCGGCGATGTCATTGGCGTCAGGCTCCGGCGGCGTCGAGGGCCTGGCCGAGGTCGGCGAGGATGTCGTCGATATGCTCAATGCCGATGGACAGGCGCACGTAGCCTTGCGAGACGCCGGTTGCCGCCTGTTCCTCCTGGTTCAGTTGCGAATGGGTGGTGCTGGCGGGGTGGATGGCGAGGCTGCGGGCGTCACCGATATTGGCGACGTGGTAGAACATCTTGAGCGCGTCGATGAACTTGCGCCCGGCCTCGGAGCCGCCCTTCAATTCGAAGCCGCACAGGCCGCCCTGGCCGCGCGGCAAATATTTCGCGGTCAGTTCGGCGGCCTTGCCGGTGGCGGTGGAGGGGTGGATCACGCGGGAGACCTCGGGCCGGCCCTGCAGGTACTTGGCCACGGCGGCGGCGTTCTCGCTGTGGGCCTTCATGCGCAGGGCGACGGTTTCCATGCCCTGCAGGATGAGGAAGGCGTTGAACGGGCTGATGGCGGCGCCGAGGTCGCGCAGGAGGGTTACGCGCATTTTCAGGATGTAGGCGATCGGGCCCAACGGCTTGACGGCCTGGCTCCAGACCGCGCCGTGGTAGCTGGGGTCGGGGGTGTTCAGGGCGGGTTGGCGGGCGGCGTGGGCTTCCCAGTCGAAATTGCCGCCGTCGATGACCGCGCCGCCGATGGAGGTGCCGTGGCCGCCGAGATATTTTGTGAGCGAATACATCACCACGGCGGCGCCATGGTCGAAGGGGCGGACGATCAGCGGCGCGGCGGTGTTGTCCATGATCAGCGGGATGCCGAAGCGGCGGCCGATTGCGGCGACCTCGGCGATGGGGAAGACGCGCAGCTTCGGGTTGGGCAGGGTTTCGGCGTAGTAGGCGCGGGTCTTGTCGTCGGTGGCGCGGGCGAAGGCCTCGGGGTCGGCGGGGTCGACGAAGCGGACCTCGATGCCCATGTCCTTCATCTGGTTGGCGAAGAGGTTCCAGGTGCCGCCGTAGAGGTCGGTGGAGGAGACGATGTTGTCGCCGACGCGGGCGAGGTTCTGCACGGCGAAGGCGCTGGCGGCTTGGCCGGAGGCGACGGCCAGCGCGGCGACACCGCCTTCGAGGGCGGCGAGGCGCTTTTCCAGCACGTCGGTCGTGGGGTTCATGATGCGGGTGTAGATGTTGCCCAGGGCCTTCAGGCTGAACAGGTCGGCGGCGTGCTGGGTGCTGTCGAACTGGTAGGACGTGGTCTGGTAGATCGGCACGGCGACGGCGGTGGTGGCCTCGTCGCGGCGCCAGCCGGCATGCAGGGCGATGGTCTCGGGATGGGTGGACATGGCTGCCTCCTGGGTTCGGACCAGGGACTTGTCGCCCTGTTCTCATTGCGTGGCAAGTGGTTTGGATATTCCACACGGACGAGAAGTGGAAATGATCCGGTGGGGGCATACTGCCTGCAACTGCACGCGCCTCCAAGCGGGGGTTTCGCGGTTCGGCAGGGTTCTTGATCTGGCAGCAAGTTAATACGATATCGTAATAAAAAGGACGTGCGGAGGCGGGTTGGGTCAGGCGGGCGAAAATCGAGGGGCCGCGCACAGGGGCGTATGAGCGGGGAGGGGCGGGGGTGGGGCGGCCGGGGGATGGGGGTGGCGGGGCGGGGGTGGGTGCTGCGGGTTCTGCGTGGGCGGTGGGA
>Ga0105054_10007993_pt1 | contig 14136 bp, 12 predicted proteins | sample BON02_FD_78091 | JGI IMG/M metagenome (GOLD analysis project Ga0105054, IMG submission 78091) | Freshwater microbial communities from Lake Bonney liftoff mats and glacier meltwater in Antarctica - BON-02 (megahit assembly) | ecosystem: Environmental > Aquatic > Freshwater > Ice > Glacier...
GTACAATTCAAGTAGATTATAATTTACCTGAGCGTTTCGAATTAGAGTTTACAGGTGCTGATAATCAGAAGCATAGACCTGTAATGATTCACCGAGCACCGTTTGGTTCAATGGAAAGATTTGTTGCTGTTTTGTTGGAACACTGTGGAGGCGATTTCCCGCTTTGGTTGAGTATTGACCAAGTTGTAATCTTGCCAATTAGTGAGAAATACAATGAGTATGCAAAAAATGTGTTGGAATTGCTAAATAATTCCGATATTCGTGGCTTCGTAGACGATCGTAACGAGAAAATTGGTAAAAAAATCAGAGATTCTGAGTTGAAAAAAATACCATTTATGCTTGTTGTTGGTGAGAAAGAAGCTGAAAACAATGAAGTTTCTGTAAGACAACGAAACGAAGGAGATGCTGGTTCTATGACGGTTGAGTCATTTGACAAGTTGGTTCAAAAAGCGATTGAAAATGAATTGTCAGTTAATGCATAATAGATTGAATGAGAAAAGATAACAGAAAACCTTTTGTAAAAAGAGAAGAAGATCAGCACAAAATAAATGAGAAAATCACGGCTCGTGAAATTCGTTTATTAGTTGAAGGTGCAGAGCCAATAATTATATCAACGTTCGAAGCTATGAAATTAGCGGAAGAGCAAGATGTTGATTTGGTTGAAATTTCTCCAAATGCAACCCCACCAGTTTGTAAACTGATGGACTACCGTAAATTCTTGTATAACCAAAAGAGAAAAGAGAAAGAATTAAAAGCGAAACAAAGTAAAGTTGAATTAAAAGAAATTCGTTTCGGTCCTAATACGGATGAACACGATTTTAATTTTAAATTGGCTCATGCGCGTAAATTCTTAGAGCAAGGTAATAAGTTGAAAGCTTATGTTTTCTTTAGAGGTAGAACAATTGTATTTAAAGACAGGGGCGAAATTTTATTATTAAAATTCGTTACTGAATTAGAAGATGTTGGTACAGTTGAGCAATTACCAAAATTAGAAGGAAAAAGAATGATCATTATGATCAATCCTAAGAAGAAATAGCATAGCTATTGACAAATAAGCAAGCGACAGCGCAGCTGACTGGGTCAATAACGAAGCAATGAAGCTGATATAGAGGTCACACTTTAAAAACGAAGAGAGATGCCAAAAATGAAAACTAAATCTAGTGCAAAGAAGAGATTCACTGTAACTGGAAGTGGTAAAATTAAGAGAAAACACGCTTTTAAAAGTCATATTTTAACTAAGAAGACTAAAAAGCAAAAAAGAAATTTGACGAAAGATGGTTTGGTTCACAAAGCAGATATGTCAAACATCAAATTACAATTGTGCATGAAATAATCGAAAGCTTCGCTTTCGATTATGTACAACTGTTAGCGCAGTAATGTGCTGACTAAAAAAGTCTGAAATGTTCAGACTGGTTATGTTGTTTTAACCCGGTGAATAGGTAGCTAAGTCTTCTGAAATAATGAAGCACTGTTTATCAAAAAAACTAAAAAATTATGCCAAGATCAGTAAATCACGTAGCTTCAAGAGCTCGTAGAAAGAACTTCATGAAATTAGCCAAAGGTTACTTTGGTAGAAGAAAAAACGTTTGGACAGTAGCAAAAAATGCTATTGAAAAAGGTTTAAATTATGCTTACGAAGGTCGTAAACAAAAGAAAAGACATTTCCGTTCTTTATGGATTACTCGTATTAATGCGGGAACTCGTCAGTATGGATTAAGTTATTCTAGATTCATTGGTGACTTAAACAAGTCTGGAATTGAATTAAACCGTAAGGTTTTAGCTGATTTAGCTATGAACCACCCGGAAGCGTTCAAAGCAGTTGTTGAAGCAGTAAAAAATAAATAAAGTTTAAAAACTCTATATCGCATTGAAGCCCTTGATTTTATCAAGGGCTTTTTTTATTGTCAAAATCTATATCGAATTGCACCTTTTTCTAATGAATATTCATTTTTAAAGTGTGGTGTTACCCAGGGCATACAAATAACTTTTTCCTCCATCATTTTATCTTCTGAATTTTCATATTGCTTTACGAAATAGTTCTTCCCGTTTAATTGGATAGAAGTTCCATTTTTCTTTTTGGAAATTTTTATTGAGAGATGATTGCTTTGAATTTTCCAATCTTTTTTTCTAATTGATAAATAATGAACTTTTGAAGGATATAACTTTATATAGGATTCAATTATAAATTTTATTTTAGATAGATCCTTTGCTTCGCCATTATAAAAGCAAAATAAATCTTCTTTGTTTTTTATTGAAACTGTAAGTTTTGAATTGTTGTAAAAACAGATTTCTGAATAATTTAAGTGACTAAAACGTTGATAAACTATAAATGAAATTAAAAAGAAGGAAAGTACATAAAGGAATAATTGAATATCTCTACGTTTTTTAAAAAGATAAAAGCTAATTATTAAAGCGTAAGAAATTAATACAACTTCCCAATTTAATACAAATCCTGATGCTACAGAACCTGGAAGTTTGTCAATAAATTGAACAAAACCTAAGGTGAAAATTAAAACAATATTCAAAATATAAACAGCTATTTTACCAATGTATTTTAACCAATAAAATGAGAAAATTAACATTCCAAGTCCAAGTATTAAGCCCGTGCTCAACATTAATCCAATGTTAGTTAAAATGAAATAATTTGGAAATTGATGGAAGTAATAGAGCGTTAATGGAACCGTAACAAGTTGAGCTGATAAGCCAACAGCCGTGCCTTCCCATACTTTTCGAAGCCATTTGTTTTTCACAAACCAAATCTTAGAAATTGGTTTGTAGAACCAAAATATTCCAATCATGGCTAAAAATGATAGCTGAAATCCAATATCGAAAAGAAATAGTGGATTTATCAATAATAAAACAAAACCAGTGAAGAATAATCCGTTTATTGGGTTGTAGTTCTTTTCGTAAATTTGTGATATAGCTAAAACTGAAAACATAAATGTTGCTCTTAAAACGGAAGCAGATAATCCTGAAATGATAGTGTAAATCCAGATAATTATCAAGGCGATAAGTAAAGATTTCTTGCGAGTAATAATTTTTGAAAAGCCTTTCAGTATATATAGAATCAATTGCAATATAATCCCAATATGCAAACCTGAAACAGCCAAAACATGCATTGCTCCAGAATTCCCGAAAGCTTGAGTTGTTTCTGAGTCTAAAAAGCTCCTGTCTCCTAGAATCAATGCTTGTGCTACAGCTAGTTCTTGACCTTTAAAATGATTGCTTAAAATACCTCCTAAGTAATCTCTGGATTTGGTTGACCATTTATTGAACCAAGAGATTGAATTTCCTAGTTTAATATAGCTTTGATTAGAGACGAATCCAATTTTTGATATCCCTTTGCTTTTCCAAAAATATTCTGAATCAAATTCTCCAGGATTACCTTTGTTTTTAATGGTGTTTAAATCGGTATTAAGTGTTAATTTATCACCTATTTGAAGAGTGTCCTTATTTGTTTCGATAAATAAAACGACATCTTCATTACAATCAATGATTTTGTTGTTTTTCTTCAAATGAGTTACGGTAGAAATTATTTTTTTCCATTTTCGAGTCTTATTTCCAACTTCTACAATGTCTATGATGTATGAGTCCCCAATTTTATAGTTTTTTTTGAAGTTCTCTTTGTTTCCTGTTATTTTATTTTCATTCAGCAGTAAACTTCCTATTGAACAAAACAGTAGAAGAATCGATATGAAGGGAATTATTTTGTTTGTTTTATAAAGTGTAAATGCAATAGTGAGAGCGGTAATTGATAATAGACAGAATATCACACTTTGTTGATAGCTGAGCGTGCCAATACCAATAGATATACCCACACAAAATGCTGCGCAAATAGGTACGAAAGGAGCGCTATGAAAATTGATTTTAATAAGCAGGTTATTTCTAAGAATTATTTTTTTTGTGAATTTTTCTCAAATTTAGTTTTATTTTTTTATTTTTGAACCCTATGAATCGAATTACCTTAATCATTTCAGTATTTTTCAGTATAAGTTTTTCTTTTAGTCAACAGTATCACTATGTTGGTGCACGATCTGGGTCTATGGCGAACGCTTCTGTGGCATTAGTCGATGGTTGGTCATTTTTTCATAATCCTGGAGCCTTGGGTGCTGTCGATAAACCTGAATTTGGAGTGAGTTATGAATCTCGTTTTTTATTAAAAGACCTTCAAAGTCAAAGTGTAGCTTTTGTCTTTCCTATTAAAATAGGAGTTCTTTCTGTTGGTGCATTTTTGAGTGGTTTAGATGTTTACAGAACAACTAAAATTGGTACTGGGTATAGTTTGAAATTAACGGATAAATTATTTGCAGGAGTTCAATTAAATTATCAAGATGTTAGATTTGCAGGTAATTATGGCTCTAAGTATACAGTGTCAGCAGAGTGTGGGATTTACTTTAAAATGACTGAAAGGTGGAAGTTTGGTGTAAGTGTTTTTAATCTTAATAGGGCTAGGATTAGTTCAGCTTTAGAGGAACGATTACCAACTGTTATGCGACTTGGCACTACGTTTGAAATTTCTCCTAAAGTATTATTTGCAGTAGAAATTGAGAAAAACAGTGATTTCCAGGCTAGATTGAAAAGTGCAGTAGAATATAAGCCTATTAAAAATTTCTTTTTACGAGGAGGTTTTACTTCTAAACCAATTGAATTTACATTTGGATTTGGATATCGTTTTCGGAAGATACAACTTGATTTAGGTTCAGCGTATCATCAATTGTTAGGTTGGTCGCCTAATTTTTCATTGACATACAAATTTGATTGATAAAATAAAATGCGATTTTACTGTCTTGTTTTTTTTGTTCTGATTTCTATTGTTACTTTTTCTCAAGGTAAAAGTGATGTGATTCAACAAAGAATTGAATTTATTGGTGAACAATTAGAAATGGAAGAGGTGGATTTAACAACTGTTTTTGACCAATTAAATTACTATTTTGATCATCCTTTAAATTTGAATTTTGCTTCGATTGATGAACTACAAAGCTTAGGGTTGTTGTCAGATATTCAGATTAAAAACCTTGAATTGCATGTGAAGATTCACGGAAAATTAATGTCAATTTTTGAATTGCAAAGTCTTAAATATTGGGATTTGTCTACAATTGAATTGGTTCTTCCATTCGTTCGAGTCGATGAAAAAATGGATCAAACTCAATTTAATTTTAAAGATGTGATTAAAAATGGTAACTACGAATTATATACTCGTTATCAGACTATTACACAATCAAAAAGTGGTTATTCTGTAGTGCCAGATAGTGTTAAGTTGAAAAGCAATTCCTATTATTTAGGGAATAAGGATCATTATTATTCTCGATTTCGATATTCTTATCGGACTAATTTAAGTATTGGAATCACGGCAGATAAAGATCCAGGGGAACAGTTTTTTAAGGGTGCAGCAAAGTCTGGTTTCGATTTTTATTCAGTTCACGCTTTTTATACTGGAGGTAAGTATATCAAATCAGTAGTATTGGGTGATTATCAGATTCAAATTGGTCAAGGTTTAAACTTTTGGTCTGGCTTTGCGTTCGGGAAAACTTCAGATGTCACGAATATTAAAAAATCTGCAATTCCAATTCGACCATATACATCTGCAGATGAGTCTCATTTTTTAAGAGGCGGAGCGATTGATTTTGGGTTTAAAAACTTTTCTCTTCTAACATTTGCATCTAATAAGAAAATGGATGCTATTGTCAATTTTGATACAAACTTTATTGATAATAGATTCATTTCATCAATTCAAACGTCTGGTTTGCATAGAACTAACTCAGAGATACTTAGAAAAAATCAAGTTAAAGAGCAAATTGCTGGAGTTAATTTGAGATACAAAGTTCGAAATTTTTCATGTGGTTTAGCAACTGTTTATCAAGGGTATACTTATTTTTATTCAAAGCAGTCCCAACCCTATAATCAATTTGATTTTAGAGGGAAAGAATTTACAAGTGTTAGTGGGGATTATACTTGGTTACTAAAAAACATGAATTTCTTTGGTGAGATTTCTCGATCAAGTTTTTCAGGTGGACTTGCTCAGATTCATGGTGTTTTAATTGCGTTAGACCCAAAGGCTTCATTAAGTGTGGTTTATCGTGATTATGGTAAGGATTATCAAACTTTTTATAACAATGGTTTTGCGGAAGGCAGTTCTACTAAGAATGAAAAAGGAATTTATGCAGGTTTGAAATTGAAACTTTTTAATTCATTTATGTTGAATACATATATGGATTATTTTTCATTTCCATGGCTAAAATATCAAGTAGATAAACCATCAATTGGACATGAGTTTTTAACACAGTTAACCTACAAACCCTCAAAAGTTCTTGAAATTTATGGTCGATTTAGAGAGCAATTACATCAAAAAAATAGTAGAAATAGTGATGGTTCAATCGTGGAGATAGAAGATGTGATTCAAAGAAATTATCGATTAAACATGAGTTACTCTATTTCCGAAGCGGTTACATTGAAAAGCAGAGTGGAATTCGTGACAATTCATAGATTTAGTAATCAAACAGAGCAAGGAATGGTTCTTTCTCAAGATATTCAATATAAGCCGAAGACATTACCTTTTGATATTTATTTACGATATTCTCTTTTTCAAACAGATAGCTATGATTCTCGTATTTACATTTATGAATCAAATGCAGCGAATGTTTTTACTATTCCAGCTTACTTTTACAAAGGCTCTAGAGCTTATTGTATGATTCGTTACACCTGTCTAAGTAAAATTGATATTTGGCTGAGGTACGGTTCAACTATATTTTCAGATTTAAAATCGATAGGGACTGGTTCAGAGAAAATAAAAGGAAGTTCTAAATCGGATTTTTTGATTCAGATTCGAATGAGATTATAAAATTTATCTACTTGTTATTCAGGTAGTTATAAATGCGTCTTTGAGGCTTGTTTTTTCATTAACATTAAGAACACGGTTTTGTTAATAATTTTAGTTTACAAACAAGAAATATCAGATTCTCAGAACTAAAAAAAAGTTACATTTGCCTCGTTGATTTTAAATACATTTAAATATGTCTAGTAAATACCAAGTACAGATTGATGCTTTCATGGAGAAAGTGAAAGCTACAAACGGTCATGAAAAAGAATTTCTTCAAGCAGTACATGAAGTTGCTGAAGCAGTTATTCCAATTATTGAAGAAACTCCTAAGTACAAAGCTGCTAAGATTTTGGATAGAATGGTTGAGCCAGAAAGAACAATTATTTTCCGTGTTCCATGGTTAGATGATAAAGGTGAGATTCAAGTGAATCGTGGATTTAGAGTTGAGTTTAACTCTGCAATCGGACCTTACAAAGGTGGTTTACGTTTCCACCCTTCTGTAAATTTATCAATTTTGAAATTTTTAGGTTTCGAACAAGTATTCAAAAACTCTCTTACTACTTTACCAATGGGTGGAGGTAAAGGAGGTTCTGACTTCGATCCAAAGGGAAAATCAGATAATGAAGTTATGAAATTTTGTCAGTCTTTCATGACAGAATTATGCAAACACATTGGTGCTAATACTGACGTTCCTGCTGGAGATATTGGTGTTGGTGGTCGTGAGATTGGTTATATGTTCGGTCAATACAAACGTATTCGTAATGAATTCGTAGGTGTATTAACTGGTAAAGGTATCAACTGGGGTGGGTCATTGATTCGTCCAGAAGCTACAGGTTACGGAACAGTTTACTTCGCAAAAGAAATGTTAGCTACTAAAGGTGATTCTTTCGCTGGTAAAACTGTAGTTATTTCAGGTTCAGGAAATGTTGCTCAATATGCTGCTGAAAAAGTAACTGAATTGGGTGGTAAAGTTGTTACTTTTTCTGATTCAGAAGGTTATATTTTAGATGAAGCTGGTATTAATGCTGAGAAATTAGCATTTGTAATGGAATTGAAAAATGTTAAACGTGGTCGTATCTCTGAGTATGTAACTAAATATCCTACTGCTAAATTTGTAGCTGGTAAACGTCCATGGGAAGTTAAAGCTGATATCGCATTACCTTGTGCAACTCAAAATGAGTTAAACGAAGATGAAGCAAAAACTTTAGTTGCAAATGGTTGTGTTTGTGTTGCTGAAGGAGCAAACATGCCTTCTACGCCAGAAGCAATTATTATTTTCCAAAATGCTAAAATCTTGTTCTCTCCAGGGAAAGCGTCTAACGCTGGTGGAGTTGCAACTTCAGGTTTAGAAATGTCTCAAAACTCATTACGTTTCAACTGGACTGCAGCTGAAGTTGATGAGAAATTACATACTATTATGGTTTCAATTCATACTGCTTGTGTGAAATACGGAGCTGATTCTAATGGATATGTTGATTATGTTAAAGGAGCAAATATCGCTGGATTCGTAAAAGTTGCTGATGCAATGATCGATCAAGGATTAGTTTAATCTATTTATATAGTTTAAAACGGGTCGGTTTCTTCGGGAACCGACCTTTTTGTATTGAAAGAGGGATGTTTTATTCTACCTTTTTTATAGAATAAAACCTTAATAGTTTGATTATGGAAGTTTTAGAAAAAAGAAGCATAGATTTTAATCGTACAGGATTTAGTGACGAAGAATTAGTAAACATTTATACAAAATTAGTCCGTCCACGATTGATTGAAGAAAGAATGTTGATCCTTTTGCGTCAAGGTAAAATTACAAAATGGTTTTCTGGTTGGGGACAAGAAGGAGTTTCTGTAGGTACAACTTACGCGATGAATTGCGACGAATACATCCTTCCGATGCACCGTAATTTAGGAGTGTTTACTTCAAGAGATATTCCATTAAGAAAATTATTTGCTCAATTTCAAGGTAAACTTTCAGGTTTCACAAAAGGTAGAGATCGTTCGTTTCACTTTGGAACACAAGAGTATAATTTAGTGGGAATGATTTCTCATCTTGGTCCACAATTAGGTATTGCGGATGGGATTGCATTAGCATCAAAAATTAAAAAAGAGAAAAAAGCAACATTAGTATTTACTGGTGATGGAGGTGCAAGTGAAGGTGATTTTCATGAGTCATTGAATGTTGCTTCTGTATGGGATTTACCTGTAATCTTTGCCGTAGAAAACAATTGTTGGGGATTGTCTACACCAAGTGTTGAGCAATTTAAATGTAAACAGTTCATTGATAAGGGTATAGGTTACGGAATGGAAGCTGTTCAAGTGAACGGTAATAATATTCTGGAAGTAATTACTGCAGTTCGTAAAATTACAGCAGAAATTCGTGAAAATCCAAAACCAGTTTTGTTAGAGTTGATGACGTTCAGAATGAGAGGTCACGAGGAAGCATCGGGTACTAAATATTACCCAGAAGGACTTCAGGATGAGTGGGTTAAATTTGATCCAATTTCTAACTTTGAATTATTCTTAAAAGAAGAAGGAATTTTAACGGATGAATTAACTACTACCATCAGAGAGTCTATCAAAGCAGAAATTGTTGATGAATTTGAAATTGCATATCAGGAAGAGGCAGTCCCAGTTAATATGGAAACTGAATTATGTGATATTTACGCTCCTTTTACTCAAGAAGTAATTACTCCTAATTCAGATAATAAAACTGAAAAACGATTTATAGATGCTATTCAAGATGGATTGCGTCAGTCTTTAGAGAAATATTCTGAATTGGTTATAATGGGCCAAGATATTGCAGAATATGGAGGTGCGTTTAAAGTAACTGAAGGTTTTGTAGATCAATTTGGAAAAGAGAGAATTAGAAATACGCCAATTTGTGAATCTGCAATCGTTGGTGCAGGTCTTGGTCTTTCGATTGCTGGTATGAAAGCAATAGTAGAAATGCAATTTGCAGACTTTGTTACGTGTGGTTTTAATCAAATTGTCAATAACTTAGCGAAACTTCATTGGAGATGGGGTGAAAAAGCAGATGTTGTTATTCGTATGCCTACTGGTGCAGGTTCGGCGGCAGGACCATTTCATTCTCAAAGTAACGAAGCATGGTTTTTCCATACGCCAGGTTTAAAAATTGTTTATCCGTCATCGGTTGAAGATGCAAAAGGATTATTAAATGCTGCCATTGAAGATCCAAATCCAGTGATGTTTTTTGAACATAAAAATTTATACAGAAGCTTGAAAGGTGAAATTTCTGATGATTACTATACAGTAGAAATTGGAAAAGCAAAAACGGTTCGATCTGGAGATGATGTTACGATTATTACTTACGGAATGGGTGTTCATTGGGCGACAGAAATTGTTGCTAAACATCCTGAAATCAGTGCCGAAATTGTAGATTTACGAACACTTTTACCTTTGGACACGGAGGCAATATACGCAGCTGTTCGTAAAACAGGAAAAGTAATTGTTCTTCATGAAGATTGTATGACAGGGGGTATAGGAGGAGAGCTTGTAGCGTTAATCAATGAAAACTGTTTCAACGATTTAGATGCACCAGTAAAACGTGTTGCTTCCATTGATACACCTGTGCCTTTCGATGCTCATTTAGAACAACAATTTCTACCAAAAGGTAGGTTTGAAATTGCTCTTTTAGAGATGGTTAAGTATTGAATTAATTGATTTTATATTGGAGACTCATACTTTTAGTATGGGTCTTTTTTTGCTAAATGGACAGCTTCAATAGACGCTGCGCATAATTCTAATTGAATTTTTCTCTATGGAGTAAGAATGTCCAGGTACATCTCGATTTGTATTAAAAATTATACTCCCTTGATTTTCGTTTAAGGAAGCATTGATCGAAAATGCTTTTGACAGATGCGATTGAGGGTACGCACCAATTTCTTTTGGTAAATTTCTCAAATCTATAAAAAGTTCGTGTTCAAGAACTTTAAAATTGCCATTTGTTGTTTGATAAACAGACGGGGTAGGGATGACAGCACAAATCGTATTAATTGCAGTTTGTGAAAAAATGGGATTTCCAACGATAATAAATACAATTGAGAATAAGATAAATTTGTTTTTCATTCCTTGAAATTAATAAATTTTACATTTTTGTTGAACAATTTTGAATATTTAATTATCAAACCATTCATTGGTCTCGAAGAATTCTGTCCAATTTTCGATGTGTTTTTCACTTAATTTTCTGAAAGATAGTCGTTTTGTTTCTTGGTTGAAATAGTTTTCCATATTAATTATTTAATTCATAATTAGTACTTCTACCGCCTGCTAATTCTTTTCGAAGTAGTCCTTTGTTCATTAAATCTTGAATATCTCTTAAGGCTGTGTCAGCGGAGCATTTCATTATTTTTCCCCACATAGAAGACGTGAGTTTCCCGTCAAATCCATCTAGTAATTTATTTAGCATTGTTTTTTGTCTATCATTCAATGATGTATTGACGTTTTCGACCCAGAAAAAATGCTTGTGCAATACTTTTGCTAATATAAAATTTGTTTCATTCAGCGAGTTTAGTAAACAATTAAGAAACCAATCAAGCCATGAAGTTATGTCTAGATTACCTTTTTGAGATTTTTCTAATAGATTATAATATTCTTTTCTTTCTACTTTTATTTGAGCCGACATACTATAAAAACGTTGATGACTTCCATCGGCTCTAGCTAACAACATGTCTGTTAATGCGCGCGCCATTCTTCCATTTCCATCTTCAAAAGGGTGTATGGTTACAAACCAAAAATGGGCTATTGCTGCTTTTAAGACAGGTTCTAATTTATCTTCAGTATTAAACCATTTAAGGAAAACAGCCATTTCGGTATCTATTTGCGAAGCATCGGGTGCTTGAAAATGCACTCTTTCTTTCCCCATCGCACCAGATACAACTTGCATGGCTCCTAGTTTATCATCTCTCCAATTTCCTACTATCAATTGATACATTCCGTTTCTGCCCATCGGAAAAAGAGAACAATGCCAATTAAACAATCGTTCTTTTGTAAGCGGTTCTGCGTATTTTTGAGTAGCATCTAATAACATTTCTACAACTCCATCTACATTTCTATCTGATTCGATTAAGCCCTGCTATATCCATTCCTAAATGGCGCGCTAAAGAGGAGCGAACTTGATCTGATTTTAATATTTCACCTTCTATTTCACTCGACTTTAAAACATCCAATGTTAGTGTTTGTAAAAAGGCTTCGCTTTGCAATGCAAAACCCATAGATTCCATTTTCCCGAATAATTTACCTTGAAGGTTTCTTACTTTTCCAAGATTAACGAGCAATCTTTCATTTTCCCAATGAAAGTGGGGCCATTTTTCTTTTTGATATATGTAATAACTCATCTTTTTTCTTTTTGCGGTGAATGCTTTTATTAATGTCCTCACTTTATGCAACGAATATATGTTTTATTCCCCGCATTTGAAACTTATTCTCACAATTTTTTGCGGTGATTAAGCATTCTAATCTCCGCAAGAAAAATAATAGGTCAGCATCAAAAGGTGGAAAGGTTCTTTGTTTTGGTAATGTAAGTACTTGGTATTAATTGTGAAGTCGATTGAGATTTTCAATAGAAATAGCTTTAAATTTGGTCATAATCGCTTTTGCTTTTTCAGCAAAAAAAAGCCTGAAGAATAGTCTGATTCAGGAATTGGTTGCCAACCAAAATAGTTGCTACATTTTATTTTATACGTAAAAAACATGAAACAATCCAAATTATACACTTTATAATTAGCGTACGTTTTTGGAATAAAATATAAGATTATTTTATAATGAGATTTGATACTGTAAAACCGCCATTCCTTTTCTAGAATGCGTAGTAGATTCTCCATTGATATCTTTTGTGAAAATAGGTCTCGACTGAACTGAAAGTGTTAATTTACTATGATGGTCACCATTAATTAACCAATTTATTCCCCCTTCATATAACATTAAATTATCTTTTAGTGCTTGGTATTTTGATATTTGTAAATTAGCATAAACTTGGAAAGTTCCTTGTTCGGGTAAAAGATTGTCTTTAAATTTATAGGCAAGTTGCGTAAATAAAGTTTGCCCTGTTCCAATTATCGGAACACCATTTCCTGAACCATTTATACTTCCATTTGAATTTGAATTTGTTGCTGTTGCTGGATTCATTACTGCAACATTCCGTATGTAATTTTTTCCCATTTGATAATCTGTTAAAGCTACATAAACTGAAATGGCATTTCTTTTCTCACTTAATGGTATTTCGAAAAATACATCTGTCCCAAATAACGCCATGTTAACATTTGCAGTGTCTCCTGGGGATTTTAAAATCCAAAGCGCATTATTTTGTTGAATCCATCCTGCGCCAAGATTTAATATTTTCTTTTTTCCATGATATGTTCCTGTCATGTAAGCCAAGGTATTATCTTCTTGATCTAAAAATTGATAATTTAAATATCCTTGTGTTTGTAAATGGGGAGGTTTTGGAGAAAATGATGCGGCACCAGTTGTCGCATCTTTGTAAACATAATTAGGCTGACTTTGAATCGTCATTGGGTTTGAAATAGCAAATCGATAATCTAATTTTCCAATTTTACCTTTTGCGTAAACTGATAGTTTTCGAAGGAATTGATCGTTCACTCCATTTGTTACTTGTTGGTATAACGGCGTGTCTACTCCTAAAATTGAAGCTGCGCCTGGTGCAGAAAATCGTGCTAGACCACTCCATCCACTTAAACCTGTTCCAAGCGTTACTATTTTTGAATGTATTTTATATTCACCAACGGCATCGTGTATAAAAGAACCTGTATAAAATGTAGATTTTAGGTTAAAATTATTTTGTCCAAATTGAGCGTAAAAAAATATTCTATCTGTTGGTTGCGCTAAAAAATTAACACGAATTCTTCTGACCCCAATGTCAAAAGGATTTTGATTACTATATCCATTTAATGTTGACCCAGGATTAAAATCGGTGAAGCGAGACCAGATTTGAGCGAACATTGTTGTTTTTACATAATGAGAACCAGATTCATTCAGCTTTTTCTTGAAATCAGGATATTCTATTTTTTTTACTAAATCAACAGAAATTGGTGAACTTTGACCAAAAGTTGAAAGGGATAACAGTAAAATAGCGGCTATTATTGATGTGATTTTTTTCATATTTTTTTCTTAACAGCCGCAAATTCATGCGTTGATTTGGATGAAGGTTTAAATTCATCGATTCCTAGAATTGTGAAAGAACCACCTGAACTTTCAAAATCATGTTTGATGTGGTGAAGGTTTTCTATTACAGTATGATCAATCAATTTACAATTTGTTACATCGAAAATTACGTTTTCAGTAAGTTCAAA
>Ga0105054_10007996_pt1 | contig 14134 bp, 13 predicted proteins | sample BON02_FD_78091 | JGI IMG/M metagenome (GOLD analysis project Ga0105054, IMG submission 78091) | Freshwater microbial communities from Lake Bonney liftoff mats and glacier meltwater in Antarctica - BON-02 (megahit assembly) | ecosystem: Environmental > Aquatic > Freshwater > Ice > Glacier...
GGGCAAAAGCGACCGTATGCACTACAGCAAGTGCCATCAGACCTGAAAATCCAAATACACTATTCTGAATGATCCAGTCCTTCTGGGCTTCTGTATCACTGATAAAAGCAAGACCTTTACTAAAAATTAAAAGACCGAGAACTATCCGGATTGAGTCGAGCCACTTCGCGTGATGTACATCGCCCCAGTGCTCAATTTTTTGAACTAAGTTCATAATAACCTCCTTTTGAACAAGTTGATTATATCAATTTACAAAAAATTGAGGAATAAGCAAAAAAAATCAGTCTCTTCTTATTTAAGGGTATTGAGTACCCTGAACATTTTCTGCCTGATTGAAGAACTACTCCCATTATAATTATTGATTATAAATGAAAATACCATTGCTGTTCCGGATGTTGAAGTATGATATCCGGTATATGCGATTACGTCACTGATAGATCCGCTTTTCATTTTCATATTATTATACAGCGGAAAACTATCATAATAACTTTCAAACCAATATTCTTTCTTCAGTGATTGAAGTACCTGTGCCATTGCCATGGTAGTAATACGGTTAGCTGGCGAAAGACCGCTACCATCATAAACATTCATGGCTGCAGGATCTATTCCGAGCTTTTTACTCCAGAATTCCTTGACAACTTCAGCACCCTGAGCAATGGTAATTTCTTTTCCTTCTTTCCAGGCAAATGTTTTTATCAGATGTTCACCAAAAAGGTTGATGCTTTTCTGATTAAACCAGTAAACAATCTCATGAAGGGCCGGCGAGGTATGAATTGAGATTATTAGTGTTTGGGGAAGGAAGGGTTTCCTGTTTGCTGCCATTAATCTTGAAGTTACAACTCCCTTTTCAACCTGAATATCCAATTGCCTTAATTTATTCTGCAAACGATAGGCCAGGTCAAAAGCCGGGTCAGGAACAGACGCTGATATTGCTTTTTTAAGGTCGACACCGTAGATCCCTCTGAGATAAACCACCGTTGAAAAAGGAGCAGAATAGGCATAAACATTATCTCCAGTACCCGGAGCCCCAGTCTTTACTTCATTAATAATTTTCAGGTATGACATCTCCGGATCGGTTCTTAAAAGCTCTGCAGGTTCTCCCACTCTCCCGGGTTTAAAATGCAAATCAAACTGATTCTCGCGCCATGTTAATGCAGAAGGTCCGGCACCATAATAATTCCCCATATCTTGCCAAGTCCAGCCACCAGGCATGGTTTCGGTGCCAAACAAATGATCATCGGCAATGATTTGCCCACTGATGTTTTTAATTCCGGCTCTTGCCAATGCATCAGCCCATTTCTTCAGGATTAGCTCAGATCGGCTTTGCTCATACCGATCACTTCCCAGAGCAGGATCTCCGCCTCCTGTAATGATAATATCTCCAGTAAGGTTTCCGTTTGAAGAAATTGAACCGGAATAACCCAATGTTGTTTCCCACTTAAAATCCTTACCCAGAATATGGTAGGCAGTTGCTGAAGTGATGGTTTTAAGAGTAGAGGCACTCGCCAGTCCGGTATTTCCATTTACTGAGTAAATTACATCTCCGGTTTCTGCATTCAATACGCTCAATGAACTGCTCGCATACTTCATATGGGGATCTGATTCGAAAATTTTGTAGGCATTTTCAATCTTTAGCTTCAGACTTTGAGCACAGACAGAAGGAATAGAAAATATAAGAATAAGGAACAGGAAATTTTTCATGTTTATTTGTTTGCCTAAATTCCGAATCAAAAAATTCAACCAGAAAAAAAATTAAATACTTTTAGATAAAGAAAGGAGCCTGCCAATTGTTATAGATGTACGGATCAGGTTGGAGGCAGTGTATTTCATGGCAGTTTCTAGATCAGTAGGCTGATTACCAATAGCCATCAGAATATCGAAGTACTCATGCATCTCAGCACTATGTGTCATTGGTATTTTTCCAGCAATTCCAATCACAGCAATTCCTTTTTCCTTTGCATGCTTAGCCACCGCAAAAGGCCCCTTTCCCTGCAAGGTCTGCTCATCCAGACTGCCTTCTCCGGTTATCAACAGATCAGCACTCTTCAAACTTTCTTCAAAACCGGCAATCTGTAAAAATTGTTCTCCACCATTCAGTAATTCTGCATTTAAAAATGTTTGTAAAGTAGCAGCAATGCCGCCTGCAGCACCTCCATGAATAATCTCATTCATATTAATCCCCCTTGACTTATAAGTTAGATCCGACAAATTGGTCAAGGCAAGATCCAGAAGTTTTACATCTGCCGGGCTAGCACCTTTTTGAGGACCAAAAACTGCCGCTGCCCCTTGTTCACCTAAGAGTAAATTATCTACGTCACATAATGCTGTAATTTGACATTTCAAGAACCGCTGATCAAATGCTGAACTGTCAATATGATGGAAGCGGGGCATACTGACAGGTAATGCAGCTAGTTCAATTCCATCTGCATCCCTGAATTTCATTCCCAGAGCACTTAAAATTCCAATACCTCCATCAACAGTTGCAGAACCCCCAAGACCAATGATGATCTTTTCAACCCGCCTGTCCAGTGCAAAACTGATTAACTCACCCGTTCCGAAAGAGGAAGCCATTAAAGGGGATCTTTCATCAGGATTTAACAAGCGGATACCCGAGGCATCCGCCATTTCAATAACTGCTGTTTTACCCTGATCTATTATTCCCAGAGAAGCTTTAATGAAGCGTCCTAATGGATCGTGAACATCATACTGATGCCAAATACCACCGCATTTCTCCACGATCAAATGTCCGGTACCATCACCACCATCTGCAATTGGGAAGCACTCAGAGGTAAAATTTAATCCGCTACGATTTAAACCCTCCTGAATAGCATCAGCAGCTTCATTTGCTGTCAGACTGTGTTTAAAGGCATTTGGAGCAATCAAAATATGCATGATGCTAAAATCGATCTACTTTAATCCTCAACTTCTACTACCATCTCAATTTCTGTTGCCCAATTTGCCGGGAGCGCAGCCATTCCCACGGCTGAGCGGGTATGTTTACCTTTCTCTCCAAATACTTCTACCATCAGATCAGAAAATGCATTCATAACTTTTGGTTGATCTTTAAAATCGGGAGCAGATTGTACCATTCCTAAAACCTTCACTATACGTTTCACTTTATTTAGATCCCCGAGTTCTGCTTTTAAGCTAGAAAGCAAAGAGATTGCGGTTAATCGTGCAGCCTCTTGACCCTGTTCAAGTGTCAGGTCGTCGCCAACTCTTCCGGTTACCCTAGTACCATCCGGTTTATCAGGGCCATGTCCGGCCGTATAAACAAGATTTCCTACACGGACAGTCTTAACATAGCTGGCTAAAGGTGCACTTGGTGCGACCAATACTATGTTCAGATCTTTCAGACGCTTATCGAAATCAATTATTTCAGACTTTTGCTCTTCCTTTGCCTTCTCTTTCGTTTCAGAACTACAGGCAATTAAAGTAAAAGCGATCAGGGTGATTAAGAAATACTTTTTCATCTGCTTATATATTTGTAAGCGGGTGGTGAAAACACCAACTGCAGGAAAATTTAATTCAATAGTTTGTAAAAAAATAATGCTGATCTACTAAATCTTTAAGAAAAGTAAATCAGCAAAAAATTAGAAATGTATGTGTTAAAGGAATTATTAATCCTCTACTTCTACAATTATTTCAATTTCTATGGCAATGTTTCCGGGTAAAGCATTCATACCTACCGCTGAACGTGCATGCTTGCCTTTTTCTCCAAAAATAGCAACCATCATATCAGAAAACGCATTCATCACCTTTGGCTGATCTTTAAATTCAGGAGTAGATTGAACCATTCCTAGTACTTTAACCACACGTTTTACTTTGTTCAGATCGCCGATTTCTGCTTTTAAACTTGAAAGCAATGAGATACCGGTTAAACGCGCAGCTTCCTGACCTTGCTCCAGGGTTAAATCACCACCCACCCTGCCTTTTACAGGACCACCTTCTGCGCGATCAGGACCGTGTCCTGAAGTGTACACCAAGTTTCCTACACGAACAGTTTTTACGAAATTAGCTGTAGGCGGCTTAGGAGTGGTCAGTTCTATATTTAATTCCTTTAAACGAGCTTCAATATTCACTGTATCAGCAACTGCTGCCGTTTCCTGTTTTGCAGCATCATCCTGCTTTGGGTTGCAACTTAATAAGGCTGCACTGATAAGAAATAATAGGGAGTACTTTTTCATAATAATTTATTTTTGGGGTTTTATTTATTTACAATATTAACAGGTTTTTGATTCAGGAATGAAGATAAATTATTTTCTGCAATTCCCATCAATCTGGAACGGGCTTCTTTCGTTGCCCATGCAATATGAGGGGTGATTAAACAGTTCTTTGCTTTAAACAGCGGATTGTCTGCTGATGGAGGCTCTACCGAAAGTACATCAATACCTGCTCCGGCTATAATCCCCTCGTTCAATGCATCTGCCAGATCTTGATCAACCATCAATGGCCCCCTAGAGGTATTCAGAAAGAAAGCACTGCGCTTCATCAGTCTCAAGGTATCTTTATTAATGATTCCCTGTGTATCAGGAAAGAGCGGACAGTGAACACTCACTACATCCGATTCCTTCAAAAGCTCATTCAGTTCTGCCCATTGAAAGTTTTTACGGTGCGACTGATCTGATTTGGTTCTTGAAAAGCCTAGGATATTCATTCCAAAAGCCGTGGCAATATCCGCAACTTTCTGGCCGATGCTTCCAAAGCCAATGATTCCGATCGTTTTTCCTTCCAACTCGATCAAAGGATGGTTCCAGTAACAAAAATCGGGTGATGCTGCCCAATCGCCCTGACGTACCGAATCACTATGGCTCTTCACATGCTGGCATAATTCCAGCAATAAAGCAAAAGTCATTTGTACCACCGATGCAGTACCATAGCCCGGTACATTGGCCACTACAATCCCTCTGGTTTTGGCGTAGTCCACATCCACTACATTGTAACCTGTAGCCAGAACTCCGATATATTTCAAATCAGGCAGTAGTGCCAGTACAGACTCCCTGAGTGGGGTCTTGTTCGTAAAAATAATCTCTGCTCCCTGACAACGTTCTACGATCAAGCTTTCTGGCGTACGATCATGAACCTCCAGGTTCCCGAATTTCTTTATTCCTTCCCAGTTCAAATCCCCTGGATTTAAGGTATAACCATCTAATACAACTAACTTCATTTCAATTTTATTTTTTAATTTGTTCCCTCACATCTCACATCTCACATCTCACATCTCACATCTCTAAACCCTTGCCCATGCCAGATTAAGGACCCGCTTGGCATTGGCAATCACTACATCAGCGTCTTCATCTCCAAAAGGTTTGATCTCAAAACTCACTACCGGTGGGGTTTGGGTGTTGAGAAAACCGATATTCAACAGCACCCTCAGATATTCCACTACTTCATCCACATCATTCTCTCCGTTAGGGAAGCCAAACCTTGGGTGCACATCTCCGTAAGCTGCCATCTCCGGACTTTTAACCACACAGTTGCCGATATGAGCATGCACAATATAGTCCTTTACAGGAAGGATTGATTCCTCAATTGTTTCATGGATCAGTGGAATATGACTTAGGTCTACCATTAGTCCGAAATGATCGTGTGCTTTGCGAATCTCTTTGGCATATCGCAAGGCCAGATCTGCAGGACCGATAAGGCTCCTTTTATCCACATCATAATCAAAAACTTCAAGAGCAATTTTCAATTCACCTTTACTCTTGGCATAGGCACAAATCTCATTGGTTGAATTCACCAATGCCTGAAAAGCTTCTTCCTTTCTACTTTCTTCATAGTTACCACTCAGAAAGGCAAAGCTGGCTGCTCCAATCTCATAAGCCTCATCAATACCCTGTTTCAAATTATCCAGCGCTTTCTGACGTTCTTCCTCCACCAAACTATTGATGTTCATTCCGGTGGTCAGTAAACGAGGTTGTGCTCCATAAGCTACAGTCATATGAGACGTTTCCAGCATTTTCTTTACGGCCAAACGCGTATCAGGATCCTTAATCGTAGTTATTTCAATCGCGCTGAAATATTCATCAACAGCAATTTTACGGATTGTTTCAAGTACCGGCCCTTCACCTTTGATCGTTGCTGGGAAAGCCATAAAGTGGACCAGTCCCACACGCATGTATTTGTATAATGATTCGTTCATTTTGATATTTTGTAATAATTAATTGTATTTAATTTAATTCCTTGACCTATAAACTCTCGCGAATCGTTTTAATCAGGTTCAACGCACGGTAGCATTCTTTACTCAAGTCATCATATAGTTTATTCTCAATCACCGTTTTTGTGATCATTTTGCTTCCCCCAACCGCAGAAACTCCAACTTTAAACCAGCCCCTAAGATTATCTTCATTCAGCTCAATACCACCTGTAGGTAAAAACGTCATATCTGTAAACAATGCCTGAACGGCTTCAATATAAGAAGGCCCAAGGGTATTTGCCGGAAAAAGTTTTACCATATTCACTCCACAGGCTTCAGCGCGGATGATTTCACTTGGGGTCATGCAGCCCGGTACACAAAGCAAATTATGACGATCAGACAATTCGATCACCGATTCCAAAATACCCGGGCAAACTAGAAACTCTGCACCCTCATCAATATATTCCTGCGCTGCTTCGACATTCTTAATCGTACCGATACCCAAACGCATTCCTGGCATTTCCGCATCGCAAGCTTTTCTCATTTCCTTAAAATTCTTCATTGCCTGTTCTCCACGGTTGGCATACTCTGTTGTTCGAATACCTCCCAAGTACATTGCACGCATTAACTCAATACTCACACCGGCATCAGCAGCATAATACAAGGGAACAATCCCCTGCTCCTTTATGAGTGACTTAAGTTCTGTTTTCTTATCCATTTCTTTAATTTGTATTCTGATGAATTTAGACCTGAAAGGAATCTCATCCAGTTTGTATTCTATTTTGTATGTTACAGTTTATATCCTTGCCGGGCAAGCAATTTCCATTGACCATGCTTCTTGTACCAAACCATGACATTCCCAAATCGTAAGGGTACTGGATTGCCTTCACGAGTAGCACTCGCAACAACTATATGCCTGACAATAGCATGCTTACCACTAACTTGAATAGTCTGACCCTCCGGATCAATCGATTTGAAAAAGGTAGGTCCATTCAAAATGGCTTTTATAAAAGCTTCCTTATCCTGAATAATACCTCCAGAATGACCGAAGGTCAGTTCATCCATACTTATTTCAGCTAAAGCGGCACTGTCTCTTGCCACAATAGCACTATTCAAATCTTTAACCTTTTGTGCAACTCGAACTTCATTTTTCGTCTGAGCCTGAATACTTGTGATGATCATCAATAAGACAATCAATGTTGATAATGATCTAAGCATATTATTAATTTTTAGTTAATTGACATCTTCTTCGTTGAGCGGTTTATTCTTCCAGTATGAGGCAAGAATAGATCCACTTATATTCATCATAGGTCCATAAATCATCGGTGCCAAGCCAACAGTTCCTAACTTGCCCATACCATAAGCCAAGCCCTTTGCCATACCTCCATTTTGCATTCCTACGGTAATGGCTATTGTCCTACAATCCCGCTCATCCATTTTAAAGATTCGAGCGAGCCAATAGCCGGAACTATAACCCAATATATTATGTGCGAATACAAACAGTAAAAGTACCGGTCCAACAGTCAATAAACTATCGCGTCCCATGGCAGTAACAATGATGATAATAAATGCAATCCCAAACATGGATATCAAAGGCATTATTTTTTCTAAAGCTTTTGCACTTTTACCTAGAAACTCATTAAATATTAAGGCCAAGCCAATGGGTAAAATCACCATTTTCATGATATCCCACATCATATCCAGCACATTAATCTCAAGAAATGAGCCAGCTAAAACCTTCATAAAAATTGGAGTCAGGAACGGTGCAAACAGGGTAGTAGCAGCAGTAACAGTAATTGAAAGTGCAACATTTGCTTTGGCCAGATAGGCAATTACATTTGAAGCAACCGCACCCGGCACGCAGCCAATTAAGATTATCCCTGCAGCAATTTCCGGAGGGAAGCTACTAAGACTGGCTAAGGCAAAGCCTATTAAAGGCATGAGGATAAACTGCCCGGCAACACCAATAAAAACTCCTTTTGGAGATTTGAAAATACCAAGGAAATCACGATAGCTCATCGTTGTTCCCATGCCAAACATAATTAATTGGATAAGTGGAGTGATAAGATTGGATGTCTTATAACCATTGATACTTGTAAAATACTGCGGGAAGATAAGCGCGGTAGAAACCACACCGATAATCATGATTGGATAAGCAAAGCCTTTAAGCGATTGGAGCCCACGCACTCCAATAGCTAAAGATACAATTCCAAAAATAAGAAAAGGCTCTGCTTGTCTTGGGTTTTCTATCAGATAGAACACCAGCGAACTAATCAGACTTATTGCCCCAAGAGCTAATAGTATTTTGAATATTGGTTTCATAAATTACTTAATAAGTTCTTTTCGACATAAACTGATCTAATTGGGCACGCGTAATCTTCTTTTCTGCCGGATTCTGTTCCAGCCATCTCAGATATTCCAGCTTGATTGCATCAGTCCACTGAGTATCGACCTCATTTGCCTTATAAGTCCCACTCTTAATCATCTGATGTCCGAAACGATCTTTGGAAGCAATAAACTCCGCCGTTGAAACAACCAGTTCTGCCATATGTGCCGGAATGAAAACCACCCCTGCTCGTCCAGCAATTACCAAATCGCCCGGAAGGACTATCGCAGCTCCGATCGTAATTGGTGTATTCAGTCCCATCAGCACTACCCCCTGTAAAAACTGAGGAGCAAAGTCTCTCACATGAGCATTGAACCCTTTAATATCCGCCAGACCGTCAACATCACGGGCAAATCCGTCAAATACGACCCCATTACCTGAATTCTTATAAATCACATTACCAAGGTTATCGCCCATGAGCGATCCTACTCTGCCTTTATTATCTGCTACATAAACATCTCCTTGGGTTAACATATTGATTGGCCAGTGCAAATGTCTCCCAACGCGGCCTTCTTTTGCTGCACGATCTACGATATTCTTTTCTACATCAGGACGGATCGGCATAAACTGAGCAGTTAATGCCCGGCCTACTACTTTAACTTCTTCATGAAGTATTTTCCAGTTCCGTTCATACTGATATAGGTATCCTTCGTTATTCAGAATCTGCCAGGCTTCTTCAATACCAATTTCACGGGCACGTTTCAAGAGCTCATCCGAAATCCGTGGACGACCATCGGCAAAACGCTCACCCTTCCAGGCTGAAGTGAGAAATATCAATTCTTCTTTTGGTATCGCCTGTGCGAAAACAGTAGAAACTGAACCTAAAAAACAAAGAATAATAAGAGATAGATAAAATCTATAGTTTATAAAAAACATATAATTAAAATTGATAATAGGTTTAATTTATGAAAAATAATTCTTGAACCAATGATAAATTAAGCTTTCTTTGGAAATCTCCAGATCTCCAAGGCATTCTTTCCCATAATCAAATCCAAATCCTTTTCGGTATAAAAATCACAGTATTTATACATAAACTCCAATTCTTTATCCATCGGAAGCTCCCACCTCGGGAATGGGTATCCAGTACCCCAAATAATCTGCTTAGCTCCAAACTCTTCGTAAATTGCTTTATAAAAAGGTAGGGTGTCTTCATAAGGGTACTTTTTTACTTCTGACATTTCATAAGGCTCTGAATTACTAATCCAGACATTTTTGAAACGGCTGAGTTTAAACATTTTTTTAAACTCCGGCCAGCAGTCAGCTGCCTTTAGATCCGGTTTACCGGCATGGTCAACAACTATTTTCACACCTGGGAAACGTTCTGCCATATCTTCAAGCATTGGCATTTGATGAGGCACGATATAATAATTGAAACAAAGTCCCAATTTTTCGGCTTCCTTCCACAAAGGATAATGAGCAGGTGAATTTAACCAGGTTTCTTTGGGATGGTAGATCGGACTGAAACGCATTCCCTGAAAACCATGCTCATTAACCCAATACCTTAGATTATCTACAATTTTAGGGTCATGTGGATTGAGTAATCCATGAGCTACAAATAGATTGGGATAAGTTTTAAGGCAATGTGCCTTGTAGGAATTATCCCATCCATAATAACGTGGATTGATTAACACTCCGTAGGTTATGTTAAAATCCTTCATCTGTTTTACCTGATTCTCTATAGGCGCCTCAATCGCTGCTTTAGCATTTGGATTTTCAGGATGTTTGAATGGAAAACGCGGATCAAAATTCCAGGTCTCAATATGAGTGTCAATAACCAGACGTTTCTTCTTAAATTTCTCGGGCATTGCTGCTAATACTGAATCAAATGGATCCATTAAGCCCAATAAGGGCATTGCTGCCATACCTTTAATAATGTCTCTGCGTTTCATATTATATTGTTTTAATTATTAAAAATCACTTGAATCAGGTTGCCAATGGTTGACCACCCGGTATCATTACTTTTTGTCGCGGAAGTTTAGTTCTATTCCGCTTTGCTATAAATTTCGCTGTCAGGTATTCTCCCATATGAATGTCACCCGAAATTGTATCACCACTTACCTTACCTGAGAATAGATAAATGATGATGTTCCCAATAATAGGAGTTGTACTCTTAATTTTTACTTCATCCCCATCAATTGTACCAACCATATTTTTCGTGTCGAAATCACCCTTATGAGTCCCCTGTATCCAGTTGCCGTCTTGTTCAATAACAAAAGAATGCTGACTCGTGCTTAAAGCATACTGCACTTCCACATCCCATCGTCCACTTAGATTAGTAACCGGAATAGCCATTTCAGGTTTAGCTTGTCTATTTTTCGATAAAACTCCGTAAAGACGATCGGCTACAATTAGTTCTTCACCTGCTTGCATATGTCCGGGCGTAATTTGTATAGATGTTGTTCCATCCGCTTCATCCCGATTTCCAAGTGCAATCCTTGGCTTATTTCTTCCAACCTCCTCTGCAATTTCATATCCGGTAACAGGATACTTCACCGGATCCCACATGATATGGAGAACCGGATATTTATTATTCAAGTTTGTTGGTTCAATGGTTTTAGTACTCAAACCATTAATGGTTGATACTCGTTTTTCAATTACCTTCAGCCAGCCTAACCACTTCTTCCATTCCGCATCGTGATCGCGTACCAGCCAATCCTCTACCGCGGACACCATTCCTACAATTTCATCGCGATCTAATTTATTACCGCGACCTGGGCCATGATGTGGAGCACTTGCCTGCCAGGCAGCAAGTAGTATTTTTTTATTCCCCAGCATTAAGCCTGCTGATTGCGGGCCGCGGATTGTCTTACCCCCGCTATATGCTACAATATCTGCTCCCCTCTTCAAATGATAAGGTGGAATGCTTAAACCCTCGGCTGCTGCATCCATCAGAATTGGAATATTTTTTGGTTTAGCAATAGATGCAATTACCTCCAATGACAATGGCTGACCGGTATCGGAAGCGGCTCCAGGAGTTCCTGAAGTAAGATAAATCATTGCCGTTTTGGAGTTAATCGCCCTTTCAAGTTCTTCCGCAGTTGCAACTGTTATAATTTTAACCCCTGTATTTCTTACGGCATGATCATAATGTTGACGTGAATACCTTGGTATAATTACTTCGGTTTTCTCAAACCCTGTAAGGTCTGGAATTCGAATCAATCTTTCAGGACTACCACCGGTAACACATGCTGCAGTAATATGTTGAACACCTGCCGCACATCCGGATGAAACCATTCCCCATTCAGTGTGAGTAAGTTCAGCCAAACGCTTCCCAGCTGCTTCAGCAAGTTCATCCAATTGAACAAAATTTGTACTTGCAGCTTCTAATGCTTGTCTTACTACAGGAAGCTTAATTGATCCTCCAATAATGGTAAATGAACCGCGACAATTTATAATCGGTTCAACACCCATTGAGCGATAAATATTCTTCTCGTCCAGGAATGAACTTAATGTTGCTTCTGTAATACTTCCCAAAGATCCCTGCAATACAACTGATTCTGCCGGAAGAACATTTCCAATTACCGGAAGTAAAGCAAGGCCTTTAATCACACTTCTGCGCTTCATTTATTTTAATTATTTATTGTACTTATTTGCTGCAAGTCCATTCAGGTCCCAAACAATCCTTCCGGCACGTACTGTAAGTTCTGCTTCAAGTTTACGATCGCCTTCGATCCGATTTTGCCCGGAATCTACAAAACCGAACTTCCCATTAATTATACTCAGTATTGCAATATCTGCTACAGCACCTTCTGATAAATTTCCAAGATCCTCACGCTTAATTGATTTTGCGGCATTCCAACTTCCGCGGGCTATTACATCAGGAATACTCATCCCAATAGTCAAATACTTCGACATCACATTTAGCATATTTTTCATCCCAGAATTCATACTAGTTCGGTGTTCATCTGTTCCAAATGAATTTGGCCAGAGACCCTGATTATAGGCAGGAATTGCTTGATTAAACCAGAAACCCGAACCCCCATGTCCTACATCAAAAAGAACCCCTCTCTTTTGGGCATCCAATACAAAAGGTCTGAGCTTACCCTGCTCATCAACTACAGTCATACGCTCTGAAACATTCTCAAAAGAATGAGTAATAATATCACCGGGGCGCATATGATCCAATTGTTCTTGAAGCGTATATTGAGGCATATGGCATTCCACAAAAAGCGGAACATTAGCAATTTGTGCAGCTTCGGAAGCACGCTCAAACGGAATCCAGCTTTTCCCTTTATAATGCCCAACCCGCGTACCTACAATATATTCACTATACTTATGTATGACTTCGGCAGTTTTCTGAACGCTTACTGTACCCATATCAGGCTCAAAGCCAGAGCCTGAACTAAAACCTGTTTCAAAAATATTGACCCAAGCAAGTACACGCGTAATTGATGGATCGATCACTTTCGCTTTAAATTCCGGGAAAGTTCTCCATCCGGTTGTACCCGCATCAACAACAGTAGTGATGCCCGAACGTATCGCAAAAGCATCAGGTAATTGACTGGACTGTCCGTCATAAAAACCAGGGTTACTTCCGGCAAAAACATGAGTATGGATATTGATCAGTCCCGGTGCAACCAGAAGCCCGCTTACATCAATTACCTTCTTTGAAGTTGATGCAGGTATATCAGTAGCTACCCTGGATATTTTGCCGTCTTTTACCGCAACATCCATTTTAGCATCAATTTTATTTTTAGCATCAATTACTCTTCCACCCTTCAGCAATAAATCATAATCCTGAGCAAGAGATAAAAACGTGCTGAACAATAAAAACATCAAAAGGGATGCCTTTTGAAGAGATCTCATAAGCCGTTCTCTTAGTTCAAAATAGAAACTATTGATAATGCCTAATTTTGCCCTTTGCTTTAAATTGTTTTCCATGATAATATAGTTCAGAAATCTTAATCTTTCCAAGGCTGTCCGCTGATGCCATTCAAGTCCCACATTATTTTCCCAGCCTTTAAAGTAAGCTCTGCCTCCAGTTTTTTTGAGCCTTCCACACTAACTTTTCGTACATCTGTAAACCCAAACTTTCCTTCTCGTAAATTGAAAACAGCAATATCTGCTTCAGCACCAATGCTTAAATGTCCAAGATCTGTCCGCTTGATTACCTTTGCCGGCGCCCAGGTTGAGCGCTCAATCACGTCTTTAAGATCCATACCCAAAGCAAGAAACTTGGACATCACATTTGTCATATCCTTCATTCCGGCATTCATACTTTGATCATGTAGATCAGAACTAATCACATCGGGCATAAAACCCTGTTGGAATGCTGGAATTGCCTGGGACCAGGAAAATGCTCCGCCTCCATGCCCAACATCGAAAATAACACCACGCTTTTGGGCCTCTAAAATAAATGGTTTTAATTTTCTGGTCTTTACATCCACAATAGATTCCCGGCCACCGGTGGTCTCAGAAATTGCATGTTCGGAAAATGTATGCGTAAAAATGTCGCCAGGCCTGAAATGCTCCATAAATAAAGATTCAATAGAATTGGGAGGTGAATGCTCTCCGAAATCAACAATAACCGGAACGTTTGCCAGTTTACCAGATTCTACCGCTTTATCAACTGATGTAAAATCACCCCAATAATGCGCAGACTTAATACCAAC
>Ga0105054_10008006_pt1 | contig 14121 bp, 14 predicted proteins | sample BON02_FD_78091 | JGI IMG/M metagenome (GOLD analysis project Ga0105054, IMG submission 78091) | Freshwater microbial communities from Lake Bonney liftoff mats and glacier meltwater in Antarctica - BON-02 (megahit assembly) | ecosystem: Environmental > Aquatic > Freshwater > Ice > Glacier...
GTAAAAGTGCCAGATTGCTAATTATGTTTGGCTCACAGTCTTTCAACAGAAAAACCTTTTTTGAATTTACTCTTCTGGATGGATCAATGTAAATTGTGCTGTAAGTCTTATCAGTTGAACGAAGATATTCAATACCATCAAGAGGTTGATAGTTGATCTTGATACCAAAAATTGCTGAATTGTACTTAGAAATATCAGAAAGTTCTCTGTCTCTTTCACAGTGTGTCACATTCTTTGCCTTACTTGCAAAAAAACAGGTATCAACACCAAAACCACCCGTTAAGTCAATAATGTCATCTCCTACGATTAAATTCGATTTGTATCTGGCTGCTATTTCAGAAGAAGCCTGTTCAATAGCTAATTTTTGAGGATAATAGATGTCAGGGCACCGGAACCATAACGGAAGTTTGTGTTCAGATCTTTTTTTACTGTTTATCTGTTCAGCTAGTTCTCTGGAGGTGATAAATGGAAAAGGACTTTTTTTAAGACTAAGTGATGGAATATCTGTATTCAAATTATCATTAATAAAGTTCTGAACATCGATATTTAAGAGATCCTTATTCACAGATTTATTTCATAACAAGTTGGGCAGTTTTTTTGCTGAATTGCTCCATCAATATTTTTCTTCCGGTACTTAGTTTTTTGACTTCTTCTTTTTTGAAATTAAGAATGGTCAATAGCTCAAGGTCTTCATTAACAGAGAATAATAATTTTTCATGAAACAAATCTGATATTTTCTTCAATTTGATATGATCCTGATCTATGCATACCGAAACACTGAGTGCAGAGAGCTGCATCATATTCAATTTTATATGAGCATCATAAAATGCATTTAAGAGTTTACTTAAGTAATTCTCATCCATATAGGAAAAATCTTTGGTAGAAATTTTTAGTAGAATTTGCTGCTTTTTCAAAATAATTGCCTGGATATTAGAATTTAACTTTGCAGTCTGGTTAATTCTCGTTCCGTTTTCCTCCGGCTTTAGAAATGGTTTTACATATAAAGGAATTCCGGTGTTTTGTAATGGTTTTATCGTTTTTGGATGAATAATATTTGCTCCATAATAGGCTAGTTCCAATGCCTCTGAATAGGTAAGTTCATCATATTTTTGTGCGGTTTTAAACAATGCAGGATCTGCATTCATGATTCCGGGTACATCCTTCCAAACGGTTAATGATTCAGCCTGAATACATGATGCAAAAACAGCGGCGGAGTAATCAGAACCTTCTCTTCCGAGGGTGGTACTGAAGTTTTCACTTGTTCCTCCTATAAAACCCTGTGAAATAATAATTTGGTCGTTTAATTTCACCTTTAACGGCAGGATTGAAGCAGTAGTTTTATCCCAGTCGATTACACCTTCTCTGTAAGAATTATCGGTATGAATATAACTTCTGGCATCAATCCATTGGGTATTAATATTGCATTCATTTAAATAATTTGATATTATTTTGCTCGAAACAAGTTCGCCAATAGAAACAATCTGATCGTAATTGAAATCATAATCCGGGTGAGGTTCATCTTCTAGCATCCATTCAATCTCTATAAAAGTATTGGCAACTTCGTTATAAACCGGATGTTCTTTAGGTCCAAAGAGTTCTGCTATGATCTGATCATGGAAATCCTTTATGTTTTTCAGTTGTATAAATGCTTCCTCACTTCTGATGAGGTAGGCTTCGCAAAGCTTTTCAAGGGCATCAGTCGTTTTTCCCATGGCAGATACAATTATCAAAAGCTGATCAGAATTGTTCAGCTTGATAATATTAATCAGGTTTTTAATGTTAGCTGCAGATGAAACAGCAAAACCTCCAAATTTAAATACCTTCACTAAATTTTATGTTGGTTTATAAAATATTGATTAATAAGAATCTACAATTCATCAATCTGATCCTTTGAAAGTGATACATTAATCCATCCGGAATCAAAATCGGCATTGTATTTTTCATAAAAATTAATTGCGGGATCATTCCAGTCCAGAACCTGCCAGGTAATACCCTTAAATCCTTTTTCTTTGGCTTCTTCAATTAATCGGTCAAAGATCAATTTTCCAAGACCATTTCCTCGCATTTTTTCAGTCACCAACAAATCTTCCAGATACATACGGCAGCCTTTCCATGTGGAATATCGAATATAATACAGGCCAAAGCCCTGAATGATTCCATCTACTTCAGCTACAAATGCCTTCCATACCGGATTATCCCCGAAACCTGCCTCCTGAAATTCTTCCAGACTCACTGTGACCTCATTGGGTGCCTTTTCGTACTCTGCAAGCTCCTGTATTAGCTCGAGTAAGCTGCTGCAATCCTCTTTAACAGCTGTTCGTATTAGTATTGACATGTGTTAAATTGTCTTTTTTGATCTGGTACCGAAAATTGTACTACCCAGCCTGATCATAGTGCTTCCCTGCTCAATGGCTAGTTTATAATCGCCCGACATACCCATCGAAATTTCACTGAATGCAGGATCTTTTCTGAAAAATGTATCCTTTAAGCCCTTAAAGAAAGTACTTAACTCATAGAACTCTTCTTGAGTTATTCTTGGATTGTCGGTTAGAGTTGCAATTCCCATCACCCCACAAATGCGTATATTCTTCAATGTTTTAAACTCATCAGATCGGAGCAATTCGACTGCTTCAGACAAATCCAAACCATATTTCGTATCTTCATCAGCAATTTCAAGCTGAAGGAGGCAATCAATGACCCGGTTTTGCTTCAAAGCCTGTTTGTTAATTTCCTGCAATAGCTTCATGCTATCTACTGAATGAATCATACTGATAAAAGGAGCAATATATTTAACTTTATTCGTTTGAAGATGCCCTATCAAATGCCATTCGATGTCTTTAGGAAGCTTCTCCTGTTTATCAACAAGTTCCTGTACCATGTTTTCGCCAAAAATCCGCTGTCCTGCTTCATAGGCTTCAGTAATACTTTCTAAAGGCTTTGTTTTAGACACTGCGATCAATTTTACCTCGGTAATCCCAATCTCCTTCTTTATGGTTGATATATTATCTGCAATGCTCATTAATCTGTATTTTTGATTGAATTTTTTTAATTGCTAAACCTACGGGATACTATAACAAAATGCAACAGAATTATCATATCAAATCTTTAAGGCTTATTCCATATCCTGAACTAAAATGAAAGTCCTGAAACTTCTATTACTAATCGTTCCCTTATTATTTGCCTGTGAGCAGAGAAAAGTACCTAAGGATATCATAGACCAACAAAAAATGATTCTTATAATGGCAGATCTCCACACAATGGATGGTTATATGTCAACGATTATATATAATGATACAATCAGAAGGAATAGCAAGAATTTATACGCCACAATTTATAAAACTCATAATACCACCCCTGCTTTGTACGAAAATAGCCTAAAATATTACAGCATGAAACCGGTTCTGCTGGATACCATGTATAATAGAGTTCAGGCAATATTGGATGAAAAGGAACATAAACTTATGAATGTTGAGATTAAAAAACAGAATAGGATACAGAAACAGAAATGATATACCCCAATAATGCCGGCGAAAAGCTCGGATTTCTGGATATTAAAGAACTTATTAAGTTATATTGTCTAAGCCCGATGGGCCGGCAAATGGTCGATAAGATTCAGGTAATGAATAATTTCGATAATATTAATAAGTTTCTGCGCCAAACCTATGAATTTAAAAGTATTATTCAGAATGATTCTCCTTTAACTATTCAGAATTTTTTCGATATAAAAAGTATGGTTGAGAAGGCCAGAATTGAAGGAACCTACCTTTCTGAAGATGAATTTTTTAAAGTATCAGCCTCACTTACTACCGTGTTTGCTATTATCCAATATTTTTCCGATCGAGAAGGTCATTATCCAAATCTGGAGGCACTTTTTGAACATCTTCCAATTGAAAAGTCTATCATTCAGAAGATAGAAAAGATTATAGATCCGAAAGGGAAAATTAAATCGAATGCTTCAACGGCTTTAATGGATCTCAGTTCCGGGATCTCTAAAGCTGAACAGGAAGCCCGAAAAAAAATTGACCATATTTATAAAAATGCTCAAAATAATGGCTGGACAGCTGATGGGAATCTAACAATTAGGGATGGTAGATTATGTATTCCGATACTTTCTGAAAATAAGAGAAAATTAAAAGGCTTTATTCACGATGAATCGGCTTCTGGACAGACTGTTTATATTGAGCCGGAAGAGGTATTTCAGTTAAACAACCTCATCAGAGATCTTGAATTTGAAAGAAAAAGAGAGATTATCAAATTACTGATTGCCCTGACCGACGAATTAAGGCCATACGTGCCTTTATTATTATCCTATTATGGATTATTGACTAAACTTGATTTTGTTCGTGCTAAAGCTCTGTTTGCCATTAGTATTGAAGGCGAAATGCCGATATTGGTCAGGGATTCTGAAATAAATCTGATCAATGCCAGACACCCCCTCTTATTACTGAGTCTAAAAAAGGAAAATCAGTCGGTTGTTCCTCTCAATATTAAAATTGATGAACATGATCGGGTTATAGTGGTATCTGGTCCAAATGCTGGTGGAAAATCAGTTTGTATGAAGACAGTTGGACTGCTTCAGATCATGGTTCAGGCCGGTTTGCTTATTCCAGCTGATGAAAAGTCCAAACTGGGTATATTTAAACAGATCTTTGCGGATATTGGGGATGATCAATCTATAGAAAGTGATTTGAGTACCTATAGCGCCCATCTTTCGAAAATGAAGTATTTTATCGAGTTTGCTAATTCTAAAACGCTCATTCTTATCGATGAATTTGGTACCGGGACGGATCCACAATTTGGAGGCCCGATTGCAGAATCAGTATTGGAATCTTTAAACAGGAAGAATGTCAGGGGAGTGGTCACCACGCATTATTCCAACCTTAAAACCTTTGCCAATTTAACCCCCGGACTTGAGAATGCATCCATGTTGTTTGATAATGAAAAGATGCAGCCGCTTTATATACTTTCTTTAGGCAAGCCTGGAAGTTCGTATGCCTTTGAAATTGCTCAGAAAATTGGTTTGGGAACTGATGTAATTGAATCTGCTAAGCGGAAAGTGGGTACTTATCAGAAAAAAGTTGATACGCTGCTTGTTGACCTTGAACGGGATAAGAAGGAACTTATTGAAGCAAAGAGATCAGTAGATCAAAGGGAAGAAAGGGTAAAAATCTTAATTGCTGAAAATGAGCAGTTGAAAGCCTATCTGGATGAGAATAAGAAGTCAATTATTAAAGATGCCAGAATTGAAGCTCAAAATATTATTAAAAATGCTAATAAACTGATCGAAAACACAATTTCTGAAATTAGGGAAAGTAAAGCCGATAAGATAAAAACGCAGAATCTGAGACAGAATCTGCAGCAGGAATCGAAAAAGCATGAAGTTCATGAAAAGAAAGTCGTTAAGATACAAGAAGCTGTAGAAATTAAGTCTGGCGATTGGGTGAAATTCATCGATTCAGAAACCGTAGGTCAAGTGATGGAAATTGCTCGTGATAATGTCATCCTGGCCATGGGCGATTTGCGGTCAGTAGTGAAATTAAACCGTGTTGAAAAAGTGTCAAACCGCTCTGTACCAAAAGAGATCAGAAAATCGCATGGGACTGATCTTACAGAGAGTTTCTCAACATTTAATACAGAACTTGACCTCCGCGGGAGAAGGGGTGAGGAGGCTATCTATGAGATTGAAAAGTATCTTGACAGGGCAGTTATGCTGGGTTTATCTTCTTTAAAAATCATACACGGTAAGGGCGATGGTATTTTACGCAAATTGCTTCGTGAATATTTACGTAAATATTCTCAGGTTAGTCGCATTGAAGATGAACATGCCGATAGAGGGGGGGATGGAATTACTTATGTTTATCTGAAATAGATAATTTAATGTTATTAATGCGTTATATGCTAAATAGGGAACATGAAAACATCATTGATCTTTTTTATTTTCTTGTTAATTAGTGCATTAACAGCTTGTAAAAAATCATCCAAAAGTCCTGTCAGTACACCGGAAAATGCACAGGATGCAACCTTTGATATTCAAATTCTTACACAGAATTTAACCCACCCTTGGGAATTATTATGGGGCTCTGATAATTTTATCTGGATGACAGAACGGGGAGGTAAGATCAGTCGTGTGAATCCTGATAATGGTACAGTAACTAATGTTTTTACCATTCCAGATGCTAAGTCGATTGGAGAAGGGGGATTATTAGGTATGGTTTTGCACCCATCTTTTAATGTAAATCCGAATGTATTTCTTGCTTATAACTATGATAAGGTAGGAACATATACAGAAAAAGTTGTTAGGTATACTTATAACGGTACCACATTAATCAATCCTGTTATAATTCTTGATAACATACCTGCATCAAGCATTCATAATGGTTGCCGCTTGTTGATCAGTTCTGATCTCAAACTTTTTATCAGTACCGGAGATGCTTCAAATCAAGCATCAGCACAGAACATTAATTCATTAAGTGGGAAAATACTGCGTTTAAATCTGGATGGTTCTATTCCTGCAGATAATCCGATAAATTCGAACCCGGTATGGTCTTATGGACACCGAAATCCCCAGGGACTGGTTTTTGTTAAGGAAAATCTTTTCAGCTCAGAACATGGGCCAAGTATGGATGATGAAATAAACCTGATTCTGAAGAACAGAAATTTTGGATGGCCTAGCGTAAATGGCTTTTGCAATGAAAGTGGAGAAAAACCGTTTTGCACTTCAAATAATGTTGTAGAGCCATTAAAAAGCTGGACACCAACCCTGGCAGTATCTGGGATGGATTTTTATAATAATGAAGCAATTCCCCAATGGAAGAACTCATTGATCCTTTCAACCTTAAAGGATCAAACCCTTTACCAACTAAAATTTAATTCCAATACTGATAAAATAGAAGAAACAAAAGAAATATTCAGAAATACTTACGGTCGGCTGAGGGATGTTTGTGTGGCACCTGATGGCAGGGTATTTGTAGCCACAAGCAATGGTTCAAATGATAAAATTATTGTCCTTAAAAAGAAATAAATCTGCTGTAAACTAGCTCTGATTTAGTAATTTCAGCAATCCAAAAATATAACATGATCAACAAAGTAGTGGCAAATGCCGATGAGGCAATAAGAGACATTGAGAGTGGGATGACATTAATGCTTGGAGGATTTGGCCTGTGTGGCATTCCTGAGAATTGCATCAATGCATTAGTCAAAAAAGGTGTTAACAAGCTGACATGCATTTCAAATAATGCCGGTGTTGATGATTTCGGAATTGGATTAATGCTAAGAAAAAGACAGGTAAAGAAAATGATCTCATCCTATGTTGGAGAGAACGCTGAATTTGAAAGACAGCTACTGAGTGATGAACTAGAAGTGGAACTCATACCTCAGGGCACTCTGGCTACACGATGTTTGGCATCAGGATATGGGATGCCTGCCATATTTACCCCAGCAGGTGTGGGTACGGAGGTGGCAGAAGGCAAAGAAGTTCGTAGTTTTAACGGAAAGGATTATCTGATGGAATTGGCTTTTGACGCTGATTTTGCTATTGTAAAAGCCTGGAAAGGTGATACAGCCGGTAACCTAGTCTTTCGTTCAACTGCCCGTAATTTTAACCCGGTAATGGCCATGGCAGGTAAGATTACAATTGCCGAGGTCGAAGAACTTGTAGCAATCGGTGAACTTGATCCCGATCATATCCATACTCCCGGAATCTATGTACACAGGATTTTTCAGGGAATGAATTATGAAAAGAGGATAGAACAGCGGACGGTAAGAGAGAGAATTTGACAATGAGACTATTTGTCTATTGGTCAATTCAACATTATTACATGCATTAATACAATCTTATTAATATTGTCAGAAAATAGACAAATTAGCTAATTAACAAATCGACAAATTAAATGCTTGATAAAACCGGAATAGCAAAACGCATCGCTAAGGAAATAAAAGATGGTTATTATGTGAACCTCGGTATCGGGATTCCAACACTTGTAGCTAATTATATTCCCGAAGGGATTAATATAGTATTGCAATCAGAGAATGGACTATTGGGCATGGGTCCTTTTCCTTTTGACGGGGAGGAGGATCCCGATCTGATCAATGCAGGTAAACAGACCATAACTACCTTGCCGGGTTCAGCAATTTTCGATTCAGCCATGAGTTTTGGTATGATTCGTTCTCAGAAAGTTGATCTCACAATTTTGGGTGCAATGGAAGTCTCAGAGAATGGCGATATTGCCAACTGGAAAATTCCGGGTAAAATGGTTAAAGGGATGGGAGGAGCAATGGATCTTGTGGCATCAGCCAAGAACATTATTGTAGCTATGCAGCATGTAAATAAGGCCGGAGAGAGCAAATTACTCAAGGAATGTTCATTGCCTCTTACCGGTATTAACTGTGTTAAAAAAATCGTTACCGAACTTGCGGTTCTTGAAATAGAATTGGAAGGCGGATTCAGATTGCTGGAACGTGCACCGGGTGTCAGCCTAGAAGATATACGCAATGCTACAGCCGGAAAACTAATCATTGAAGGCGAAATTCCTGAAATGCAGATTTAGTTTAATTGTTGCGAAAGTACGCTTGTCCGTAATCGATCCGATATCTCACTGCTTACCTTGATGATGTCTTCAGCAACATGAGTGTTATTGGTAATAATCACATCACAGAGATCCTTATGTGGTAACAGATAATCCTTGTATGCAGGTACAACATGATTCTCCCATTTGTAAATTACATCATTTTCAGGATAACCTCTTTCAATAAGATCTCTTTTTAAACGGCGTTGTAATGCAATATCTTCCTGGGTATCAATAAAAATTTTCATGTCAAACAGATTAGCAATCTCCTTAAAATGAAGAATGAATAAACCTTCAACTATTATGATAGGGGCAGGTTTTATCTCCAGTAATTTTGGCTCAGCACCAGGATTATTAAAAGTATACTCTTTCTGATGTACTGTTTCGCCCTCGATTAGCTTGTTTATATCGCTTATAAACTGTTGATTATCAATGGTGGATGGCTGGTCGAAATTGTAAAATTTATTTTCCTCCGCAGTCATAGTATGGGCAACTCTGAAATAGTAATCATCCTGCGAAAGCAGACAGACTTCGTTTTCATTGAAATGATTTAAGAAACATTTTAAAAAAAATGTTTTACCTGAACCGCTCCCGCCTGCTATTCCAATTACAAAAGGTTTCTTACTCATTAGGAACACCGTATACTAATAATGCCTGAAATCGTTTGTCCATAACTCCGATCAAATCAGCGGTTGCTTTTGTTACTACAATAATAACGTCTTTGTTTGATTCGTTCTGAGTGAATTTTCCAACAACTTTTGCAAAGGTGCTTTTGCCGGTCATTGGATTTGTAATTTTTACTACTGTCCCAATTGGCGCAGTTTGATGTAATGCCAGCATTTTGGTTCCATCAAGATAATCATCTGCCATCCAGATCGCAACACCTCGTTCATTAACCTCTCTTAAACCATATCTGGCGGGTGGTAGCTTAAGCCGATCACTGGCATTCCTGCTGCTGTCAATTTGAGTAGGCTGATTTACGGAACCGACTACTGGAGTATCTATCGGAGCTGAAGGCGGTGGTGCGAGTTGTTCGGTAGAAGCTGTGCCATAAGAAACCTTTATGATTTGTCCGATTGCCAAATTGTTGCTGGTTAAATTATTCAAAGTCTTCAGATCTTCGACTGTAGTATTAAACTTTCTGGCAATCATACCTAAAAATTCACGGGGACCAACTTTGTAATCTATAACTGCAACTTTAGATCCGGTGCCAGCTTGAGGGTTCTTATTATTTGACTCAATAAATGGTCTTTCGGTAGGCACCCTTATAATCGTTCCTATCTGTAAAGACCGGTTACTGTTGAATTGAATAACCGCCTGCGGATTTACACTATATTTTCTGGCAATGGAATAGTAACTCTCTTTTGCCTCTACTTTATGTACTATATTTTTGTGTCCATTCAACTCTTCAACATTGATTGAATCTATTGATGCAGTCGCATTGAATGAGATTATGGCAATACAAATTGACAAAACTAATCTTTTCAGCATTAATTAGGATTTTAAAATTGTGCAATTATACTAAATATGAAACTATTTCACTCTTGTTACGGATATAGAACAAGTTGTTATTTTGAATAAAGAACGACTCAGGTTGTAGTTTTTGTATATTTCTGATCAATATTTCATCAAGTAAAATGCTATCCTCCTGATAAACAAGTAGTCTCTGATGGATATTATTTAGAATCTTCTCATGAAAACTTATGATTGTCAGATCCAGGAAAACTAATACCGAAGTTTCACCAATTAATTCTTCGCTTAAAATAAAATCAGGAATGACAAAAGAACCCATTAACTGCGGGAATAACAAGTTATTCGTCTTAGTATTTATATGATCCGGTTCTCTAATAGAATCACCTTTGATATTACTAATCCAGGAATGTCTACGTGGATTGATTCTTGGATCATAGACCTGCAAACCATCGTTAGTGGCCCAATTTAAAGTTAAATTATAATGTTCCCAGAGTACTTTAGCATCAGGAATATGAATAGAAATAATACCCTTGCTTTCCGGACTTTCTGCCTGACCATAGGCAGTTATGATCAAGGTTTTTTCTGCAATATATGCTAAATTGAGGTTCCAAGGTTCCTCAAAGGTCTTTTGTTTAAACAGGATTTCTCCGGTATTATAATTTATTACACTAAAGGCAGTTTTTCTTAATTCCGTATCACGACTTTCAATTGCAATTAAGCCATGCTTCTCATTTAGCTCAATTTTCCAGATGATTCCCTCAAACTTTTCGGATAGTATTCGGGTTAATTTATAGTTATTAAGCGTCATTAAAAGCAAAATTAATTAGATCTGTATTTAGAAGGAAAATAAGTCTCTAAAATACAATAAATCATTTGGGCATGAAAATTGCAAAGTTTTAAGCATTAACTAATAAAATCCAAATCATATGAACGCAAGAGAAATCAGTCTGGAAGAAAAAGAAGTAAAACCAATTGTAGATCATTTGAATGATTTACTAGCAAATTACCATATACATTACCAAAAGTTAAGAGGTTGCCATTGGAATGTAAAGGGATCCCATTTCTTTACTCTTCATGTAAAATTTGAAGAACTCTATACCAATGCTCAGCTGACCATAGATGAACTTGCAGAACGTATATTAACTATTGGAAAATCCCCTTATAGTACTTTTACAGATTATATAAAAATCTCAAATCTGAAAGAAATCGATACCATAGGTATGAAAGATAATGATATGGTATTGGCAATTATGGATGATTTTAGTAATTTAATTGAAATGGAACGTGATCTCATGACCTTAGCTTCGAAAGCAGGAGATGAGGGAACAAGTGATCTCATCAATTCGTTTATGCAGTTTAAAGAAAAGAACAACTGGATGCTCCGATCTTTTGTCGGAAAGAATTAATAAAAAAAACCGCTTTCTGGCGGTTTTTTTTATTAATTAGAACCTAGTTCCTACTGTCAAGAATACATTATTCCTACTGTTTTTAATATTTGCAATAGATGTAGGTGTATCATTCAGTGTATATGGCCATCGCTCAGAGTTTGATGTTACTTTCTGGTAAGTCAGATCAATATAGTAAGTATTAATACGATACCCAAGACCTCCGCTATAAGTACTGATGTTAAAACTTTTATTATCAATTGGAACATAAGGATCTCCCTGTAATCCATAACCCCCTCTAAGCATCAGCTTATCTATTTTGTATTCTGCACCAATGCGAAAGTTAATAGCGTCAGTATACTTTGATAATACTGCTTTGTTGTTATCAGAAATAACCTGAATGTCGCCAGTATTTGCAGCTGCAAAATTAATAGTGGAATAATCTACATAATCAATATCTGCAGAAATAAATCCCTTATCATCAAAGAAGTAAGCAATACCTGTGCTGACTTTTAATGGTGTTCGTAATCTATAGGTAAAATCATAAAACTCATCATCATTAACAAACTGCGAATCGACTCTATTTTTACCATATTTTGTATCCAATCCTTCGGAATAACTGTCGTCAATAGTGTACCAGGTTGGACTTTCTAATGTTGCTCCTAAACGAATATTCGGGATTGGCCTGTATATAGCGCCGATCTTTGCATTGATCCCTGAGCCTTTAGTAAGCTGTGATTGACGGTAGGAGAGTTCATAATCATTCCTTTCGGTCACATTAAACCCTTTTTCCATATAAGTATCATTGGTGTTGTAATTTATATTTGCAATTCCAACACTCGCACCTACATAGAACTGATTGCTGTAATTAGCACCAATACTTAAATTAACTTCAGATTGCCGGCCGAATCTCAAATCATTTTTAGTCTGTAAGTTATTGACATCTGTCTCTGGGAAATAATATCGGCCTGGGCGATCATACCCAATTAAATAATTATCATAGGCCATTCTTTCAAGAGAGCCTGATTGAAGGGTGTTGGGAGCCCCTTTGATATTTGTAGCTGATTCTGCAAAATAATCTGCAATGGAATTTTTTGGATTTGTACCTGAATAACCGAGACTATTGTCAAATCCTTGGGTTTGATTATACCCCAAACCGAAGTTAAAACTTAACCATCCCTGATCAAGCTTCGCACCTTTGGGTTTTGAAACTCGTGAATGAAAAACAACAGCGGCATTAGCCAATCCAAGTTTATCCCCTCTAGTTATTGTTTGCTGGCCTAGATAGCTTGAACTGTTATTGTAACCCTTAAATTCAGGGGTAAAACTCAGTTCAGAACGTGTAAAAAATCCTATACCTGCCGGATTACCTCCTACAGAACTTAAATCTCCACCTACACCCGTTTGTGCGCCTATCGCTTTAAATCTGGCGGTACTTCCCCATTGGGATCTTGAAAATCGTAAAGCATCTTCCGAATACTGGGCATGTAACTCCCCTGTAGCAGCCACTATGACTGCTATAGAGATTATAACTCTAAATTTCATAAAGTACTTTCTTAATTTCCTCTTGAAGGACGTGGCCCACTGCTGCTGCCGCCTCCGTTATTATTGGATGGTTGTGAACTTCTTGAACCTGAACCATTATCCTGACGTGGTGGTGCAGTATAAATTCGTCCTGGTTGAGTTGCTCTAGTTGGCGGACTCTGATCAACTCGCGCAGGGCGAGTAGTTGGTTGTGTTCTTGTAGGGGTACTTCCTGTACCTGGTTCAAGGCCATAGCGTTCTGCTCGGCCGCGTGATTGAATGATATTACCACTATTATCCCTGACAATTGAACTTGGTGCACCTATAACAGTTCCTCTTTCCATAGGGGTATTGTCTCCTGGTCGGGTTGGACGTGAACGGTAGTTAGGACTGGCAAATGATGGACTACTGTAAATTCCACTAAAATTACCTCGGTTGAAATTACCCCCTCCAATAAAATTACCTCCTCCAAATCCAAAAGAATTATATGGATTGAAATAGGAATATGGGCCCCAGAAATTAGAGCCAAAGTTATTGCCATAAAATCTCCATGGATTATAGCTAAAAAATCCACTATTAAACCCGATACCAATATTTATTCCAGGTGAGCCATAATAGCTATATGGAAAAAAAGATGGACTAAAAAAAGGATCGTAATTAAAACCGTAAATGCTGTTATAATAACTTAAGGAAGGATGATATCCTCTAAATCGGTTAATTCGTGAAGTATAATCAGAATAACCATAATTGCTATAGGTGTCACCGTATAATTCTTCTCCGGTTACGTAATCTGAAACCGGCCTTTCTTCCCTAATAATCCGCTCAACAACAACTATTTCCTTAGCTGTGGCATTCGAATAGTAAACGTCATCTTCAGGAACTGTGGTTTGAGCAATTTTGGTGCTCATACAAGAAGAAAGACCTATTGTAAGACCTATAATAGCGTGTATTGCTGAGAAATAAATAATTTTCTTTATCATGGCCGTAGTTATTTAATGTTAAAGCTTAATGTATTGACGAAATTATATCCCTATTGGTTGCATTTCAAAATATTATAATACGTCGTCTAGTTTTATAACTTTGCTTAAAGTTTAAATTATATAAATATACGTAATTTTTTGAGAGCTAAGTACAATGAGTAAGGGTTTAACCAGTAGAGAAGAGGATTATTCACA
>Ga0105054_10008010_pt1 | contig 14115 bp, 17 predicted proteins | sample BON02_FD_78091 | JGI IMG/M metagenome (GOLD analysis project Ga0105054, IMG submission 78091) | Freshwater microbial communities from Lake Bonney liftoff mats and glacier meltwater in Antarctica - BON-02 (megahit assembly) | ecosystem: Environmental > Aquatic > Freshwater > Ice > Glacier...
AGTCGTGCAGAAGCAGCTGCATTTACAGCGGTCCATTACACAGTCACAGCCGTGATGCCGTCAGCCAGCATCCGTCCACCCGCGCTGGTGCGGAGTCAATCCAGCTGATCTATAACGGGCGCGTATTACAAGCACTGAGCGACCTCGCTCGGCAATTTCGGTGTCACCCCATTTTTTGGCGGATTTTCATTATGTCGGTTCGGGTAAAAAAGATTGAAAATTGATGTCGGTGCGAGTAAAAACATTTGAAAATTTATGTCGGTGTGGGTCGAAAAAAAATTGAACATTAGTCTCGGTGCGGGTTAAGATTTTAAGAGAAAATTTTTATGAAGGCCAAAACGATCCTAAATCCTGGCCGTTCTGCTTAATAATCTCAACACCCGTGCCATGCACCATCGCCCTCCTGCATCGAAAAGTTGTGAAATAAAATCCACGAAGTCTTGACAGCTGAAGATTTCAAAAATCTGAAATCCTGATCACATATACTCAAATTCTTGTGAAATGCTCAACTGTCATGCAAACAAAACTTCACACGCAAAGACCTTGCGCGATCGGGTGAACATAAAAACGCAAATAAGTTGAATCCATGAAAATGAGAGTAGAGACAACCGGCGATTGATCTCGGTGTGTGCGAACAATGATGTCGGAGCGGAGGGAAAAAATGAAATGTGAGAGGGACATGTTTGAGGGACAAACAAAATCATAGTCAACTAACGCACCACGCAAAGGTAACTCGAGTAACCAAAATGACTTCAACTACTTCACATGAATGAGCGGGGAAAATGACACAATTCAAAAACATGCGAAAAGGGCGAAAGGGAACAGAAAACATGGAAAACGGGATAAAACCTGGAACACATCTGGAAATTGGAGGTTGGAGTCGAATGAAAAATTGTGACAATGAGAGAAATTTGAGTAAAGTGAAAATGTGAAACTGCGAGAAATAACAAAACTGTGCATAATCAAGCAAGGGACCAGGCAGCTGTCGCTCCTCGATCGCCAAAAAAACTGGCAACGAGAATTTGTGGGATCGATTTGGTCATTGGCCACACACAACCATAGCGGGGAACATGACAGAATTCGGATAAATTCAAAACTGGCGAAAGGGTACAGAACATATGGAAAAAAGGCTGCAAAAGGGATTAAACTTGACAATTCGACGTGCGAGACGAAAGAAAAGTTGTGAACGCCCTGAGAAAGAGTGGAGTATATTGAGAGAGGTGGAAATGAGGGGGACAAGAGAGACCAGGTGACAAAGCGAAATTTGAAATACAGTGAAAGTGTGATAACGTGGGAAATAGGAAACTGTGCATCATCATGCACGAGCCTAGGCAGCTGTCGCTGCTCGATCGCCAAAAAAAACAGGAAACGAGAATTTCAAGTTGTGGGAGCGAATGATGCTGTTACAAAAAATGAGACAAGTGGCCAAATGAGCAAAATTTGAATAGAGTGAAGATGTGAAAATGTGGGAAATAAGAAAACTAAATGAGCGAAAGTGTGATAACGTGGGAAATAGGAAAACTGTGCATCAGCAAGCACGAGCCTAGGCAGCTGTCGCTGCTCGATCGCCCAAAAAAAAAAGGAAACGAGAATTTCAAGTTGTGGGAGCGAATGATGCTGTCACGAAAAATGAGACAAGTGGCCAAATGAGCGAAATTTGAATAGAGTGAAGATGTGAAAATGTGAAAAAAATAAGAAAACCAAATGAGCGAAATTTGAGATACAGTGATAGTGTGAAAACGTGAGAAATAGGAAAATTGTGCATCATCACGCAAGAGCCTAGGCAGCTGTCGCTGCTCGATCGCCCAAAAAAAACGGGAAACGAGAATTTCAAGTTGTGGGAGCGATTGATGCTGTCATGACAAATGAGACAAGTGGCCAAATGAGCGAAATTTGAATAGAGTGGAGATGTGAAAATGTGGGAAATAAGAAAAATGAATGAGCAAAATTTGAGCTAGGCAGCTGTCGCTGCTCGATCGCCCCAAAAAAACGGGCAACGAGAATCTCCCAGCCAGTGTCTTTGGAAGGTGGTCCCTCAGCTCCTTTATGACGCCGCCAAAATGCTCCAAAAAGCGGAGAGCGAACCGGTGAGAGCCAAGGGCAAGCCCACTCTCTCTCGCTCGCATCGATATGTCGATGCACACTCAGCTCAGCTAGGGGTGCGGTTGCAATCGCTCCGGGTCAAGGCAAGAGAGGAGGAGGAGGCCAACGAGAATCTGATAAAGTTGCACGGCGAAAACTTGGAGACGCGAGTTCAATTCAGGGATACAATCCAGCTGCGCCACTTGCCATCTGAGAAATTTCTGTCGCTTGTTCCGCATATCACGGCTGATCTTGACCCAGAATGCATGAAGATTGAGCTGACAGGAGGCTCCGACGCCACAATTTTCCGAGTGCAGCTGCGATGTGAGATGTCTTTACATATCGGAAAATCAGAGTCGATAACCTTTCTGGATAGAATCCAGCTCTCTCGCACATCTTTTTGTCATGCCCGGTTTTGGGGGCGCGCGGTGGCAAAATGCCCGAAGCTGCCGCGCGCCCATTGGATCAGACCATTGACGTGGAGATTGAAAATGAGGATAGAAATAAGGTCTCATTGCACTACCCTCATTTACCTAGATATTTCCATTCCACTACCCTATCTCAATTTTGGTGCTTTGTGTGTGATGTTGCTGGGGAATTGGTTTTTTCGTTTGATTCATGTTGCTTTTATTACTTCACAAGAAATAGTCGCTACACGACAGGTTATTTGGTCGCGACGTGTTATTTTTGATAAATTTGACAAAATTCTGTGGACTCTGGCTGACTACGAGTGGTGCGCGGCGGCTCCGGGGCTGTAGCCCCTCCGCTTGCCGTGCGCCCGTAGCTTTACTGGAAGCTTTATGTGCTCAAAAATGTTTGTTGTGAACGTTTCACTTTTTTTATACGTTGGTTAATGGATTTGTCTGGGCTGGATTTTGTTATGGTTGTTTTTCATGATGCTTTCTGACTATGTCCGGACTTTTGGATGTTTGCCGGTGTTGGCCAATTTGTTTGGTTGCCAGTGTCGAGAAATCGACTGTGAGATTCTGGTTGGATTTTTTTTGCAATTTTTATGCACATCTGTTGCACCTGTGTACACGCGATTCTATTGGAGCGGTTATCGACTCTGACATTCAAATTGACATATACAGACCGCATTTTCTCCGAGGGCTTGTACGTCATGTACGGTATGCAAGTCATGCTTCAATCAACCAAACTGGGTACCAGCTAACTCCACGTCTCCGGTGCCCCTGGACGCAATGAGGTGAACTTGGGTTGGACTATTCAGGGCTGGCGATTCGATCGGTATACCGAGAGTCTGCCAGCGGTGCGCAATATTTTGCAGACAGGCGTGCCAGTTCAGATATTCCACACGGATGCGCAAGCGTTCCTCTCCGCCAGCACGGCGCTCTACAAGCGCGATCCTGCCCTCGTGCGGTACCAAGGTGATACACAGACGGTCAAGACAATGTGGATGGTTGAGAAGCAGGAGCAGACGCAGGGGGTTGATATCATCTTTGGTGACGGAGTCCGTTTGAAGCACCTACCATCTGGCCGTTATCTCGCTGTCCCACAGCGTGTGCACCAAAATGACTCCATGCTCGACATACACTTGTTGAGTCCAGAGGAAGTGGATCGTGAGAGCTTCGACGGCAAGACGCTCTTCCTCCTCCGCCCTGTCACAAGTGAGTTAAAAAAAGACGATGCCGAGGGTACAGGAGTTGGCTTGGCCACCCCATCGACCCCAGTCACGCTGCGCATGCAACACAAAAGCACCCGGGCCAGCTTCTGGTTGCACAACACCAAAAAGGCCCAAGATAAGTCATCCTATTGGAGATCATCCTTGATCTTCCTTTTGGTTTTCCAATAAACAACATTATCTCTCTAAGTCAGCCTCGCAGAGCCGGCATGACACGAGCGTCAGCCGAAGAGGCTCGAGCGAGGGCTCTTTTCAGTGTGCTGCATTGAATTATATCCACGACCCAGACGCCTTTGTGTTGCGCCTGGTGTCGAAAGAAGTGTTGTACGACGTCGAGTGGATGAGGAATTGTTCGCACACTTTGGATTCATTTGTCGGTATGCTCAGGACGAAGGTGGCAAAGACAGTGGTTGAGAAGTGCGAGCTGCACTTGAATCACGCCGATATCAAAAGTTTTGAGTGGTGCCTTATGCAGGGTATCCATTATTGTCAGCAAAACCCAGACACAACAAAGAACCCTGCGAATCTCAAGGTGGATGACGCAGCAATAATCGTCTGTGTTTACAAACAGAACATATTCCGCGAGACCAAGCTCCTGGATTCCCTCTCTGTGCGCTCAGTGCACCCTCGTCGCTCGATATCACAGGAGACATGATGCATAGCCCGAAAGACGAACTCGGGCCGCTGCTCCATGTTACCAAGCTCATTTTTAAACTTAGCACACTCATATTCCTGGGCTCTAGACGAAATGAAGTTTACGCTGCCACACGCTTAGCTGTGTCGTTCAACGTAGTGCCCTTCCAATTGCATTCACGACCGAAGAGAGGGGAAATCAATATGATCGAGTATACCATATCGCAGATTGGAGAGGAAGTAGGCGCTGAGGACTGTCTACGAGTACTCGTCTGAATCAATCTTGAACTGCTCGAAAGTCGAGTCGACCAAGCAACCTTGGCACGTTTTGTAAACCTCATCGGCGAAAAAGGGCCAAAGCGGATCTTCATAGACTTCATGACTGCCCTCTGCAGTTGCGATGGGAAGCAGGTACCGACCGATTTTCAACTTCAAAATTGCATACTTGTCGGTGCGCTGAAAAGAGGGCGGCATCGATAGATATGGATATGGACATAGATTTGTGTGGATATGTGTGTGTGCGTGTGTATGCGTGCACGTACGTGTGCGTGCGTGTGTGTGTCCGTATACATATATGACATAATTCATATACTATGACATGACTATTTGTACCTTAATGCATAAAAGATATTGAGAACATTCTCCTGGGTATGAATCACGAAAAAAACAGGTCATCACAAACCAAGAGGACTTGCTGCAGATCCTCTTGGCCCCACACAATGAAGCGGGCGTCTTTGCGTTGGATCAATTCAAGCAGAATCGGAAGGAGCTCATAGTCGAAACGTCCCTCGACTATGATGCGAAACGAAGTTCCTCCGACTCACTGTCAGACGAAGCTTGGCGCAAAGCGCATCCGGGAGAGAAACTCAACCGTGGCAATTTTTTGGCCAATGACATTTGGACCAACGGGCTGCCTCCGCTCGTGATTTCGTGGTTTAATCATGCTGAATGGCAGAGCGGAATGAAGCAACTCTTCTTTTCCCCGAAGGTGCTGGGTGTCGACTCACATGGCGTCAAGCCCGCAGAGTCGTTTTCGTGCTACATGCTCGCGCTCGTGGGAAGTGCACCAAAGACTATCGAGTCAGTCACGCTTGCGTCCATCGCATAAGTGCTTGAGCCCGAATGAGCTTCGCGACCTGCATGTGCGGATCGTCCCTGGCATATTATCAAAGAGACTTTCAATGACAAAGAGGTCGAAAAGTAGCTCGACAGACGGACACAGCTGGTAGAATACTACCAAGCGCAGCTTAAAGTGTTTGCAGAGATGTGTTTCTCCCGCAGCTACAATTGTATCAAAGAACTCGAGCAGATGTTTTCGTTTGATATGCTGCTGGTGGGCATGTTGGACGAAAACTTGCTCAAGACACTGCGCTTCACCTTTACCTTGTTGTGCCGGCGCACAACAAGGTAAAGGTGTTGACTGCTTTCCTCACAGTGAGCTGCAACTGCCCACACTCGTGCATGTGTGGCCGGAGGTGCCCTCGGTGGTGGATTTGCAATGCTCTGCCACGCTCCCGCAGTTCCGTCTTGGCAAGGGGCACCCTTTATTACAGCGCGCACAACCCTTTTTTAACCTGCCTGATAGCAATAAGATGCATCTTGTGGAAGATTTCATTTTAGACCACTTTATGAGGCTAGGCTCTGTACAGATTCTGGAAGATGAGGCTATGAACAACTGTACTGAGCATGTACTAAGTATGCTCCAGCACCTGGCTACCTTGGGGTTTTACGGCACACTCGTCGAGAACCAGGACGTGGTGGGCCCGCTGATTGCTACGCTCGATCCATGAGCAGATGTGAATACACGCAAGGAGCTAGTGGATAGAGTTGAATCAGTGTCGGCTCTTGACACCTCGCGCGACGACCCAGTTGCACTGGACATTTTAGATTCTCTTGATGCGATAGGCTTTAGTGCAAACGCTCACGAGAAACGATGGAAGGCCGTGACGCCCCAGAGGTATCTCGTTCTTCGCTCAAAAGAGTGCATGTTGAAAGTGCTGCTGTATTTCTGCCAGGTTCGGCTCGACTATCAAATGTCGTGCTGTCTCGCCTCGTATAAGAAGCTGGTCAGCAGCGCCGGCGAGGACGCAATCTTTGCTCGAGGCATGATGAAGAAGAATCTCGAAAACTTCTCCCTGACCTTCGGCAAGGACGAGGAGAAAGATTATGATATGGTGCAGGTAGAGCAGCTTGCTGCTCCAATGTTAACGAACTTTCTTGGCATCTTTCAAGGTGTAGTTGTGAATGTGGTTCAACCCTTGGGATTTTTAAAACATTTCTTCAAGTTTGTTTCATCTTGGGCTGTTGCTATCTTCCTGATTTAACCCATTTGCAACACACGCAGGCCCCGACTCGCATAAATTCGATTTCGATATCATGTCTGATGCTCCTCTCCTTACTATTTGTTTGGACTTGATGACGTATGATACAGTGTGTGTGCATGTGTGCGCAAGTGCGAGTGCGTGTGTGTATATGTGTGTGTGCGCGTGCTTGTGCGCATGTGTGTGTGCGCGCGTGTGCTCGTGTGTGTGCGCGTGTGTGTGCGCGCGCGTGTGCGCGTGTGACTGCTGAATCGTGTTACATTACAAGTACAAACACGTACGGGTACACAAAACCAGATGTACATACATTGCACATGTATATACAAACCCATATACATTTGCATATGTTTACACAGGTCCATACACATATGCAGCCAGAGAGCTTCCAGCTGCAGGTGGGCCTCGAGTTCCTCACCCAGACATTCTCGCAGCATGACAGTCTGGTGACCGCTCTGGGGAGCTCTCAAATACTTTTTAGCGCCAAGGCCATCGAAGCGCACTCTCTGCTGAAAAATACTTTAGACGGGCTTATAAATGATGTAGAGAGCTATGAAACGTGAGGTGTGGACAACGATTTTAGCGTTGCAGACGAGATTGTGTAGATGCGCGTGCAAGATGTGATGACACGCCTCACGAACCTGTGCAACCATGGCGATAAGGTGGATTCAGGAATTCCGAATCTGGAGAACCAGACACTCTCCCGCAAGGAGTGTGTGCATTCAGTGATGCTGAGAGCTCTGGAAATCGAAGAGCTCAATTCGCAGTCGGGTGCCAAAAGTAGGCACCTTGATAGTAAGCACCTTATCGCTATCAAGAAGCTTGCTCTCAAGTTCCTCAGCCGCTTCGTTCTGCAAAACACGCAGAATCGGCAACTTATCTTCCGTGTTGAATTCAAGGTTGTAGTGGATCACCTCAACTCGCTCGATTTCGGCTCCGACGCCGTCAACGTCTTTGCGGCCACCTTCGAGCATAATCTGCTACTGGCTAGTACGTTGCAAGAGAAAATGCTGGAATCCTTTGTGACAATGATTGACACCGAGCACAAGCACGCCAAACCGTTCATTCAGATCCTGAGCCTCTTCGAGAAGTTGGTGGTGGTGGATGGCAAGGTGCGTGTTGATGTTTTTGTGTTTGTGTGTATCTTAAGGTTTCTAGCAAGTGTGTGTGTGAAGTCGTATGCGAGCCTCTTTTTGTGGATTTTGCGCATTTATGTCGCAACACTACGAATCGAGCCAACAAAACACTACGATTTAATGTCGGGAAAATGAAAAAGAACCTAACATGTCAGAGCACTCAAACAATCCGTATAAAGCCAGAGCTGAATACACCAAACTTCGAAACTCTGATTTCTTGTAGTATTGTAAATATTTTTAGTACACGGACCTGTCGACATGTGAGGATCATTTTTATTGCATGTGTCCTTACCATTATGACCATATTAGTGAGGAATTCAAATGTAAGTAAGCGTTGACTTCTTTTAATATCAAAAGTTGAGGAAAATGTGTGCAACGCACTGCAACAACCATGGTGGAATTGTTTTGTCCTCTTTGTACCGTTCATCTCGGAATTGAACAAGAAAGTTGCGGATTTGCAAGAAATCCTATCAAGCTTCGGCATTCTATGGTATTGACTATCCCAAGAAGAGCACGGAAAATAAATTAGTCAATAGAAGTAACAATGTCGAAGTTCGGTGTATTCAGCTCGGGCCTTATGGTGGAGCGAATCACTGGCAAATATGTTGGCATAATGCCCTTTGCCGCCGTGTGCTTTCTACTCTACTGACGTGAAGCAAATACACTGGCACAGGCAATCAAGCGGAATCAAGAACTTGTCCTTAAAGTAACGTCTCAAGCCAAATTTGGAGATCGAGTAATGGTGCTGTATGGTGATCCAGGAGGCAGACAGACAGACGATGATCTCGAAACTCGCTTGGCGCGCCACGTAGAATTCCTCAAGTCAGATTCGCCCTTCCTGGAGTATCACTTTGCGCTAGTGCGCCTTCGAGGACAAGCCTGTTTGGGCAAAATCCAGAGCGCCGAGGTGCGAGTTCACAACCTGTTTCAGCCCGAACACATGACGACGGTGGCCATATCCCCGGAGAGCAGCTTGCAGCAGCGCACTGCATTCGCAGACTTGCTGTACCATGTGTGTCTGGATGGAGGCACGGTGGCCAAGCACTTGCATTCCACCATTCGCGGCAGTGGTGCATTGTCCTTCTACCACTCTGAGCTCGAAAGGCTTGCGGTGTGTCCTAGCGGTGTGTCCTAGACCTATAAGTCCAGACGAACAGGAATACTTGGTGGTGGGCGTGCTTCCGTGCCTTGTGGGCATCCTCAAACTTGTCGACACCGGCTGCTTTGTACTGACACATGCAACACTGCTGGCAAGCACGCGCTTGAACTCGCGGGGAAACTCAATGGCCAGCTCTCTGCAAATCAGGTGCATGCCCTTCGTGACTTCCTCGATTATATATGCCCTTCAATTGTCGGGGAGCTAGACCTCGTACTCATGCCGTATGAAGAGCCAGAACTACACACGTGGGCACCTGAGGAGACGGAGGGACATCGTCAGAGCATCTCGTTCGTGCGCTTTGTTTGTATGATCCGTAATTCTAAAGAAGTGCAGCGTGCTATCGCTGATGATCATGAGAAACTCATCGATCTGGTTATCAACATCGAGAAGCTCACAGACCCAGAGGATCCCGACTATCAGCGTGCTCTGCGCGACACTGATGAAACCCAGCGAAAAGCCAAGGCCGACACGCGCAGGGACAAAATCAAGTTTGAAGCGTTTATAAAGCGGCTGGTGCACTACATGGAGTCAGTGAGCGAGGACTCGTCACCTGCTACCTTTGTGCAGGTCCTTTATGTTCTTAGCTCCCACATCACGCGCGCCATCAAGTCGTATATGAATGTGGATGTAGAAGTGTTGGGGGACAAGGCCCTACAAATAGCACGCGAGGCCATGATCAACATGCAAGAGGTCATTGCCCAGTCTGGTGCTGCTGTCTTGTGCGTCAGAAAATTGATTTATAGCAAGCGTGATGCTGTCGCGTCTGGCGCAATGGATCACATTATCTGCATGATCGAGGGCGGGAACCTGCGGGTGCAACAGGTCGTTTGATCCTTTACATCAAATGGATCTGTGTTGTTGACTTCTTTTGTGTGCATTTTTTAGTATCTTGATCACCCTTTGTGTATATTTCCCTCTTTTATTCAACGCGCGTTGACGCACAAGCACCCATGCACAGCCAACCCCGTACAGACACACACACACGCACACACGAGCACAAACGCACACAAGTTCAATCAACATGCTTACGTGTTTGTATGGATTTATGTATATGTATTTATATATATACATATATGTATACATACATGTACACACGTACATATATATTCGAACGAAGATATCTATACACACACACATAGTTGATATACGAGCAACTCGTAAACACACTGCTTGCCATAGAGGCTATCCACACGCGCATTGAGCGAGCGATGGCGTCAAACAAGTTGCGGCATAAGCAAGCCAAGAGTCGCATGCAGCGTCGGCGTTCAAAGTCAGGATTGGACTCGATGCTCTTCACGGGGTCGATAGATGATAACCTTATCCAGGCGGGTAACCTATACTATCTGCAGAATGTCCCGGTGCAATACCGAATGTTGTATCGCATGTTGCAGTTGTTCTGTGAGGGCCATTATAACCCCATGCAATGTCTTCTGCGACGGTAGCCGCCACCCGCCAAAAATAGCATCGATCTTATTGTAACTAGTATGGCGCATCTTACCCAAACGTGCAGAAATGTGGAGAGGCTGAGCATATACGCCACTGAAGACGACCTCAAAACCATGGAGTCGTTATTTGACTTTCTCATTGACGCCATGCAGGTCTATGCGTACATGATACACATGTGTATGTACATTTGAGTTTACATATGTGAATTTACATATATGTAATACACATACTCAGATATTACTTGGGCACATTCAGACATGATCGATATGTATGGTCATGTATGCATATATATGCAATACACATACACAATCTGATGTACTCACTTATACATAAACAATATACGAATAAATACTTACAGAATAACATACTCACCTACACGTAAACAACATATACAAACACAAATAAACAATGTGACATTCTCACCTACACATATATATTACATACAGATACACATATACAATATGACATATTCACCTACACATACACAAAATACAAATTTACATATACAATACGACACACTTACCCACACACATACAATATACGAATACACAGGGCCCTTGTTTACACAATCAGAAGTGTGTAATTGAGTCAGGGTTGCTATAAACGTACAATACCTTGTTAAATGCTGACTTCTCGGCGCGTTACGATCCCTCTATCTGTGTTAAAGACGAAGATGGCAGTGCGAGCATTGCGCCCAGCATCTACCCAGGAAGTGATGTTATTGGGTGCACCCTTCAGACGCAGGGCGTAGGCGGCACAATGGGAGTGCTGAGGAGCGACTTGGTCCAAAATATTCGAGCTCAGTCTTTTAACTCGCTGGCTTTTGGCCAAATGAATCCGAATTTGCCTATAGAGGAGCAGCTGGTAGAAGATCACAATTACAACTGCCAGACGCTGTATGAGTGTTTTCTGAAACAGCTACATTACGGTCTTATCATGGGCACAGTGACGAGCACGCTGATGAGTGGGGCATACGATTACGATGTTCAGCCCAGCGGAGACTGGTTAGGTCAGGTTATTCTTGATCTGACCTTCTGGCTCGTAATCACTATCTTTATGATGAAAATTGTGCTCGGTGTCATTGTCGACACCTTCTCAGCGTTGCGCGCTGAGCAGAACGAGCAAGAGTCTTTGCTCAAAAACACGTGCTTTATTTGTGCAACGCATCGAGCCAAGTTTGACCAACTAGCGGCAAAATCGGGCGACCCTTCAAAGAACTTTGAAACACATATCCGGAAGAATCACAACATCTGGAACTACGTCAAGTTCATTGCCTATCTTCGGCACAAGGTGTGTGTGTGTGTGTGGGTGTGAGTGTGTGTGTTTGTTAAGGTAGCTATTGTGTACATGCAGTACATGCAATCTCACGCAAAATTATTATTTTTGGGCATAGAGCACGGAGCCCGACTGTAGTTTCAGGAATGCAGCACTGTTGTCAATCACGTCGCTGCGCTCGATTCAAAACATGTCTCCATCTTCACTTCTCCATACACTCACTTTCTTTCAAGACTTAACCCTAAAAATTTTCCTGTATAGTGAACCATATTGAACTAAAAATATGCCTGTATTAAAATCAAATCCAACCAATCTCTGACTTAAATTGGGGGTTTTACAATTCAGGACCAAGTGAGTCTTGATGGTGTGAGTACATATAGACAAGGGTCATGGGCGCTTCAGGTGTATCTGCCGACGGCACTTGAGGGCATCAGACTGCAACACAATGTCAAACACTGCAACACACTGCAACACACTGCAACACACTGCAACACAATGCAACACGCTCTGATGACTTCAAGTGTTTCACTGTATCATTGATACCAGGCAAATGTGAAGAGAAAGCGAGAAAAGCAAGACGCAAGAACTTGAATGCAAATCAAAAATTTCAAAGGGGTTGTCTAAGGTGTCTACTGACAGTTGAGACAATTATGGCCATTTTTAGTTCAACAGGGTGTGATATCTTTTTTTAGGCACTGGTTGTGGGACGCTCCCAGGTCACGGCACCGTCGGCAGTGTAGTAATACGTCTTGCCCGTTGGCTCGTCAACCGCTGCATACCAGCCGCCTGGCAGCCTTCTCGCCGTTACTGTTCCTGTGGCTGATGCGTCTGCTGATACTGGTGTAGTGGCCGTTGAACCTTTCATGTGTGTGCGTGGTTACTATGGCCTTTTGGGAGGATTTTGAGAGCGGAGGGGGAGGGGGGAGAGGCCAGGGGGGGTTTGAGAGGGAGGGACAGGGGGGGGACCTGGAGTCTGGGCAGGGGTGGCAAGAGAGGTTGGTGGTGCGCTTGAAGGACCAGAGGACCTCAAAAAGGGCCTGCGTGTACATCAATCAGCAGATGATGTCATATATATCGGTCAGCGATGTGTGGCATGTGTTTCGATCTGGAAAATGTGGGATTATATCTGTTGTGGACACTCCGAAATGTATTACGCGGATGTGGCTCATTCGTATGTGTGACACGCCTCATTCATACGACCGCGACCGAAATATATTACGCAATATGCATGCATATATTATGTGCATGTTAGAAAAGAGAAGGGAGGGGGGGAGGAGGTTCAAACAGCACCCAATGGCGTTGCAGACGCTCTCGGGGTAATCCATATTGACGATGAAGCCCGCCTTGCCCTCGACAGGCACGAACTCGAGACCGGTGCCGTCACAAAAGGCCTTGGCATCAAGAGAGGAGAGGTAAGGGTCGTCCATACCCCAGGCCACTTTGATCTTGAGATCTGTCGTTTTCACTTTGGCTTCAACCTGCGGTCGGCAGTTATGTCACACATATTCATCAGTGTGACATATAAGATCAATGGGCCCCTCCCTCCTCCAGGAAAAGACGTTTTTTCCTTTGCTCCCACCTGGGGTCGGCATTTATGTCACACATTGATCATGTACGTCACACTCATGGATGGTGTAGAGGGCAGGGCGTGTCACAGGTGTGCATGAGACATGCCACGCATTCACAAGAGTTATGTCACACACACCTTGGCTTCCACTTCGCGTCACTCGTCATGTCACACATGTGAATCATGTATGTTACACATATGAATCATGTATGTCACCCGTATGCACGAGGTGTGATGAATACTTTATGTTACACATATGAATCATGTATGACGACGATGGAGTCGTGTCGCACATGTACATGAGACATGTCGCATGTACATGCACGACACATAGTACGCATACAAATGAGTCATGTGTCACACGCCCACCTTTGCTCAGAGCTCCTTAAATGTGCATCTGGCCATGACATGAATGAATCACATCACGCGTATGAATGAGTCATGTCAAACGCCCCTTTCTCAAAAGCACTTCAGATTTGTATTTAGCCATGCACACGAATAAGTCATGTCAGACCACCTTTTTCAGAGGTTCCTCAAATCTGCATTTGGCCAAAACGTGAATGAGTCATGGCACACCTACGAATGAATTATGTCACGCGTACTAATGAGTCATGTCACAGATATGAATCAGTCATGTCACGAACACACCTTTGTCAAGAGCTCGTTGAATTTGCATTTGGCCATGACGTCAACCAGCGCTAGCCCTGGCATCATGCTTTCCAGAAAAGACTCTCTGCCACATACACACACACACACACACACACACACACACACACACACACACACACACACACACACACACACACACACACACACACACACACACACACACACACCAACACACACACACACACACACAC
>Ga0105054_10008013_pt1 | contig 14109 bp, 12 predicted proteins | sample BON02_FD_78091 | JGI IMG/M metagenome (GOLD analysis project Ga0105054, IMG submission 78091) | Freshwater microbial communities from Lake Bonney liftoff mats and glacier meltwater in Antarctica - BON-02 (megahit assembly) | ecosystem: Environmental > Aquatic > Freshwater > Ice > Glacier...
AGATCTGAAATTGGGACCACAAATGCACGTCAGTGCCAAGTCCCAGTCTGAAGGGACCATACAATATGTCCCAGAATTTTGAGAAAATACTCTCATACAAAATATCACCAGCAATGTATCACACTACCCATATATTCTGATATTGACCATTCAAATACACAGTATTCTTCGACCCTGGAACTGCCAAAAAAATTGAGATTTTTGGAGGCGAACTGCCTCTCCGACGCGCTAGCGTTTCAAAAAAAAATTGCGGCTTACGCCGCAAGTTTTTTTGACAACAGCACTTCGCGCGGTTTTGATTTATTAATTAATTAATTAATTAATTAATTAGGTCCAAAGGTCCCGAGAATTTGTTTTCTTCACTGGATTTGAGAACCCGTACGCCACCCTTTGCTTGACTCGGGCCTCCTCCTTTTATATTTGCGCAACACAAAGAAAAGTGTCAATTAGGTGTCTCACGATAAAATCCACATGGAATGTAATTGCTAATGCCTCAATGTGCAGAGTACACAATATTTCTCTCTCTTTTAAGCCACCGGGCCAAGTGTAGGCACACGAAATACAATATCAGCTATGTACACGCAAAACAACATTGCATAACTACATGATAGAGAGTAAATAAGTTTGTAGATTCAACCCCCATCCATGTTGCCTCTTGATACTAGAAGAGAACACACAGAGTGTATGCACACACATGCATGGTTCCCTCCCTTGCTTGGTCAAATATGTATAGGGCACTGCATAACATTGAACATGCTCTATAGCGCATGCATAAAACGCACAAAAGGTTTAAAGCCAGTGAAGCAGTAACAAATCATGTTTGATATTATTTCGTTATGGCATACACGCACACAAATGTGCAAGACAGTAAAGTGGGGGGAAAATGTGAACTGCATGCAAGAGTGCTCACCAAAACAGTGCCATGTCACTGATTCCCCAAAATCGGTTTAATAAAAACAAAGCAACACACACTACAATGTGCTGATGCACAAAGAAGTATGAAAGAAATAAAGTCGAACCAGAGCACGGAGACCGTGTCGCGATGAGGTAGAACGAAAGAACAGAAAGCATCAGCCAGCGAGTAACAACTGATGGGCGTACGATGGTGCACTCAAAGAACTGTCGAGAAGTAGAGATGCACGTGAATAATAGGAGTCCGCAATTCATCCGAATTAAATTCGAGAGTTTCGTGAGATGAATGCCACCCTTGACAAAATTTCCAGCCGGTGTTTTGCCAGAACAAACAAAGTGTTACTCATCATACTTTTGGAACGAATCCACACAAGCACGCAATTGCCAGAGCTCAAGGGAGCCTGAGCAAGCACACATCTCTTTCAGCAGACAGAACACAACCACATAAGTGCAAGGAAAGACAATTTAGCTCCACGCGAGCACATGCACTCCAACCACAGCAAATAATCACACGATAAGTGTGAGTAATGATTAGCAAAATTATGCACCCCCTAGCTCTGCAGCATGTAGCCTAGAACTGCAGCTTGAGAATTATAGCTAAAATGAGCGTATCACCGCTGAATTTTGGCAATAAATCCGGGCCCCTCACAGGTGCAGCTCTCATGCGCAGCAAAGCAAAGGGCGCAGTGCAAGCACCAGCAAACAAGACTGCACACGCCGTGACTATAACGCGCGCGAATGTTGCATTTTGCGCGAGTGACGTGATAATCAAGCATCAAGGAACTAAAAATTTCCAGCACGAAGTGATGCGACTGTATTTGCACGGAGAACATGCAAAAGCACACAAGGAGCAGGTTAAAGAAATGTCGGTCCCCAATGAAGACAAATTGGCGAGGAAACGAACCCGTGCAACGACCCGAGATGCGTGGGTCCGAGCTGAGGAGTGCAACAAAAAGTTGCACAGCGCTTGAGTTCTTCGAGATGATATCCAGGCAGTCCAAACGAGCAATCCCGCGTGTCGAGCTCATGAAAAAATATAATCAATGTGTTCTCTATGGCAAAGCTTGGCAGACAGGGACGAAAGTTGCTCGAATGAGCTAGGACCGAGAGAAGAGACTGAAATAATATCAATGGCCCCTCGGAGCAATGCGCTCTAGCCTTTACTTGATTCAATGATATATGTCGCCAGACGCCCACGTATAGTAGCGCCAGCCCGCAGCACAATCTAGCGCCGCGTAGGTCTCCTTGCAGCACACTCTTGCGCCGCTCGGTATCCTCTGATCTAGTTTGCCGCAGCCGTTCAACACATAGAGGTTGAGAGATAGAGTTGAGTTTGACCACTCTTCGTAGTCGAGAGCGTTTATTAAAGGGAGAACCTCATCAAGAGGGCAGATGTTAATTTGAGTCATAAGACTCCCAGATCTCAGACGGGCTCCCTAAGAGTCGAGGAAAGTGAGGGGTGGGGGGGGCTACAACTAGACCGACACCTAGACCGACACCAAGGTTGACACCTTGACCATGGACACTGACACCTACAACTGTGTCAACATCGACACCTACACTGACATCCACTCCATCCTCGTCGCAGCCCGTGTCCTCAGGCTGAACCACCTGGCCAAGGATTGCTTCGAGGACGTCCGCTAGTTCGTCGTCATCATCATCACTCTGTGCGTCATCGTACGTGCTATTACGGGCACCTGCACCACCTGCGGCGACATCACCACCACCAAGAGTGGCTGCAAGCCATTCAGCGGTTGCGACGCCGCCGGCAGCGTGTGTACCATCATCAACCATATCTACCTCTCCAGAGGCACCTTCACGATAAGCATGCGCAGATGGCGCGATGCTGGGTGCACCAACCTCCACATTGACAGCGGGGCGAGGGGATGTGGGGCAAGGGGCGGCGCGTTGCAATGCATGTGCAGCGCCGTGCATGAGGCATTCAGCAGATGAAATGGGCGGGCCAGCTTGACGACGCGACGGCAGAGCTGTAATGTGCACGGATAGGTATAGGCGCGTGGCAGTGGCATAAGCGACGGCCTTGCCAATAAAGTTCTTGTTAAAACTAAACGTGCGAGCTGGACTCCACGTGAAAGCCTCGCTGCCAATCTCCTCCTCTGCGCCGATGAGTGCATAGTGATTGTGTGTCTGTTTGTCCACCAAGACCCACAGGAAACGAAGAAACTTGGGATGAATTTGGCCAGCCACTGACACAATTACAGGTGCAAACGACGTACCAACTGCTCTTCACAGAGTCGATCGTGAGATTCATGCAACAATTCCTTAATCGTGAAACATTTTAAGAGACGAGGGGGAAGTACGTCTTTTATGTTTTCAGTCTCACATACGTGACTGTATATGAAACCTCATATACCTCACAAGGTATAGATTACACATTAGAAACACCAGATGAGATCTAGCGTCTGGATGATGCTCTTGAGGCTAAAGCAATCACACATGCCAGTGTCACGGTCTGACTCGGACAGAGCGAGTGTGTGTGCGTATTTGGGCGTGTGTGGTTGTGCACGCCTTGCCCATCTGTATGCGTGCAGGGACCTGAGGGTGTGGTGTGTGTGTGTGTGTATGTGTGCATGTGCATGTGTGTGTGTGTGTGTGTGTGTGTGTGTGTGTGTGTGCGTATGTGCGTGCGTGTGTGTGTGCGTGTGTGTGCGTGCGTGTGTATGTGCGTGTGTATGTGCGTGTGTGTTTGTGTGTATTGATGTGTGCGTGTTTACGTGAGTGTGGGTGTGCACGACTTTCCCATCTGTATGCGAGTATGAAGTGTGTGTGCGTGGTGTTTTTGTGTGTGTGTGTGTGTGTGTGTGTGTATGTGTGTGTGTATGTGTGTGGGTAGGTTGGTGAGTGTGTGCGTGTTTGTGTGTGTGTATGTGTATGTGCGTGTGTGTGTGTGTTTGTGCGTGAGCAGTGTGCGTGTGCGTGTGTGTTTGTTTATATATGCGCATGTGTGCGTGTGCGCATGCATGTGTGCAAGTCTGTGTGTGTGTGTGTGTATGCAGGTGCGTGTATTTTTGTGTGCGGGTGTTGCTGTGCGCGTGTGCGTTTGTCTGTTAGTGTGTGCGTGTATGTGTATGCGTGTACATGTGTGTGTGTGTGTGCATGTGTGTGTGTGAGAGAGAGAGAGAGAGAGAGAGAGAGCGAGAGAGAGAGAGAGAGAGAGAGAGAGATCACGCCACCCCGCGCACGCTTGTGTTTGGGAGTTGACCTCTGACTTTGTGTGTGTTCTCTGCGTGTGGGTTTGTGTTTGTGAGTTCCATGTGCGTTTGCGCGTTACAGCGTGTTGGTGAAGAAGTGGCATGTATGTCATGCACTGTGTGCATTTGCGTACAACTGTCTCTGCGTTTGCGTATGTTTGTAAGCATTGGCATGTGCATGTGTGTTGTGTGTCGTGTAGTGTTGCTTTGTTTTATTGACCCGAGGGTGAGGAAGATTAGAAACGAGGCCTCCAGTTGCCCTGGGATCTTCTCCAGAACTCTCCGCTTTTACTTTACAGTGCTGTGATGTCTGAATGCATCTACGTGTATGTGCGCGTGTAAGTGTAATGGTGTTTGTAGGTATATGTGTATGTATTGTCTGAAACGCCTGTATCAAAGCCACGAACAGCGTCTGAAACACCTATATCAAAGCCACGAACAGCAGCAGAAGGAACCACAGAAGCAGCAGCAGGAGCTTGAACGGGCACAGCATCTCGCACGACACGCAAAAGGGCAACAGCCAAAAACAAGTTTACACTACCATCATCAAAGCCACAACCCGCCAAAACAGCAAGAAAAGACACAGAAACAGGAACCCCTCCCCCCTCGGAAAGTTTCGCTGCACCCGAGGTATGGCGTCTTGCAACAGAATGGAACACATCTAGACCAGGGATCCCGGAGTGTGGGATCCCACAACAAATATATGACTTTGATTAATTTGGGGATGGAATTTCGAAAGTGAAATAAATAAGATAAAATGAACAACTAGTTCCTGTTTCGGTTGTGTGCTTGTCGTGCATGTTGCGTGTTTATGGATGTGTGTTTTGTTCTATTCTTCTTTTGTTTGTATATCTGCGTATGCGTATGTCTTCAAATTGAAGGTCCGTTGCAAGAGTGCCATTCGATTCGGTCGGGCGCTTCTGGGCTTCCCTATTACTGCGCACCACTTGTATGCGTTCCTGTTGTAAATGGATTGCTAGCTGTGTGGTGGCATACCAAATCAAAACCAAACCAAGTTAGGCCCGGCGAACGGCGGCAGACGGACACCATCAAAGGACCACCTGAACCAGCGCGAGGACGCGGGCTGCGTTGATGACGAAGTGGATGCCAATGTAAATATTGGTGTTGATGCAGGTATAGGTGTGGGTGTCAGTGGTCTAGGTGTCAGTCTCGGTTTCAATCTAGGTGTCAGTCTAGTTGTACCTTTCCCCCCCCTCACTTTTTCGACTCTTAGGAAGCCTGTCTGAGATCTGTGAGTCTTAAGACTTGAATTACCACTTGCCCCCTTGACGAACTTCACCCTTTAATAAACACGCTCTCCCCCAAGTTAGAGAGATAATGTTGTTTATTGGAAAACCAAAAGGAAAATCAAGGATGATCTCCAATCTCCCCCAAGTTAAAATACATGATCAACTGGAACCGGCGCTTTCCCGGAAACTCGCCTCGACGCTGATGGCCTTGGCTCCCGCGGCTGACATGGAGTGAAGCATCGTACCACAGCGCCTCTGTGAGTAACCCTGTCTTTTTCCAATTCGGAAAAAAATGTCCTCGTCCCAGTAAGGTTTCCGTGTAGTCGCAAGTCCTGCGCACCACTCGTATGCGTTTTCAACTTTCAGGGAGAGTTAGTGGTGTGGCGGCTTCACTAACCATAAACCAACCATTGCAGGTACAGTAAATGTCTGCGTCGAAATATTGTCATAGTAAGATCTCATTGTTTCTTGCTCCTCTAGGTTAATCTAAACACTCTCTTTAAAAAAAAAAGTGATGGGGTGACAAGAACGGCAAGCATCACCGAATTTGATGCAGACGACCAAACAGAAACGTCCGAAGAGGGGCAACGAGTCATCCATTCAATGCCGTTCACAGCTGGCACCGTTGAGACGCCCGACACACCCGGGCCTGGACCCAACTGCAGCCACGAAGAAACAAGAGAGGATACGATAAAGACTATCAAGACATTTCTAGCCCAATGTATAATTACATTGCCTCGGTTATGTTGATTGTCATAACGAGTAGCAATTTAGGAAAATTATCTTGGTCGTCACCTCAGGAAAAAGTGCTGCAGGGCCAGGACATAGGCAGCCCAACGTCTAATGTGGTGATCAAGTCGTCGACGATTGAGTCTCCAGAATCACCGCCCATGAGGACGTGTGTTCTGGAACTCCTTCTTTTTATATTTGTTAGTCCTACGGGATGGTCCTCTAAATGGCCTGGCCCACAGCAATCTGCTAGTCTCCAGAATGTCTCGCCCATGAGGATCTGTGCACCAATCTTTGTGGGGGGGTCCCAATATTCTTGGTGGTACGGGATCCCCCCGTAGGGGGTGCACCGTACCCTCCCGTAGCGGGACCATCCTGAAAACGGTGCTCCTCTTTACGGTTTAGAAACCATGTTTGGACGCCCCCACAAAGTTCAGTTCACACATCCTCATGGTGGGGCATTCTGGAGACTCGACGTCTCTGGCTATTTCACCAGCGGATTGGTGTCGCATCATGTGCTTCTACTATCATGCTTCGAAAACGCCTCGATAATGGAGACGAAGTCGTTTGATTGATGATTGCTTTTATTATCACTCTTGGAGAAATAATGTAGTAATTGTGTTTGGAACTCTCTCGTCTTGTGATTTGAAGGCTTTCAACAAAAGGAGACATCGTCTCGCGGTAGCGAAGGTTGGTCCCCTGTACGGACACGTTGGATGACAAGCCTCTTTCTGTTTTGCCCATTCCTGTTGATGACAATGGCATGCATCTGCTCTCGCTAGAATTGACATCTTCGCCCACAGTCTCATTTCAAACACCCATCCTCTCGCTTTTTTTGATTGACCCCTCCTGCTCATGCTAGTTGCCCAGTGTGCTGTGCCATGTCCTAGTTGACATCGCCTGCCACTATGTGTCTTTGTGTAGGTCTCTCATTCCTCTGCCCCCTCCTGTCCTTCTCTTTCCTTCTACGACTGGGGAGAGCACCTGAGATCCAGAAGTTTTCACTATCATAATCATTATTTTCTTCCATTGGTGGCAGTCATTTAATCAACATTCTCTCTCTCTCCTCAGACACTCGCTTCCTTCAATTGACCCCTCCTGCTCACGGATTTCACGTGATGCCAGACTGTCCTTACACCTCAACACTCAGAACCATACACAGGGAGTGCAGTCTACCAACCACATGCCAATTGACGACAGGCGCGAGGAAGCTTGACTTTAGGAACAGAACACGTACTCACCACAAGTCGACAGTGATGGCATCCTTCTCTCACTCCTCCTATCCCTCATCGTACCCCTTCTTCTCCCTCTTTCCCTGTTAGGCGCTTGGACTCGCCTTCTTTCGTCACACCTGTCCACTTTAATGATGGCATTCTTCCCACTCCTTACTTCTCTACCCATCTCGTCTCCTTCTTCCCTCAGGCACTCGGGCTCTTTCCTCAAGCGCTTGGGTCCGCCTCAGAACGCTTCTTCTACACCCATATCTTGTTTGACACCTTCGACACTTGGGCGCATTTCCTTTCTTTTTCTCCTCTCCCATCCCCCTTGCTTCCTCCATCTTCTCCTCATCAGCCTCCCGTCCTCGCGTCTCTTCCTTTGCCTTCTCCCCTCATCCCCTCTCTGCCCGCGCTTCTCGCATCACTTTACTCTCTTCTTCTGCACTTTCGTCAAGTTGCCCAGTGTGCTGTGCCATGTCCTTTCCTAGCTGACATCGCCTGCCACTATATGTCTTGGTGAAGGTCTCTAATTCCTCTTCCCGCTCCTTCTCTTCTCTTTCCTTCTACAACTAGGGAAAGCACCTGAGATCCAAAAGTTTTCATTATCATAATCATCATTTTCCCCTATTGCCAGATGATTAAAATCATCGGGCCAGGGGATAAACTCAAATCACATTTGGTTCAAGCCTTGAGGCTGGAATCAGACACTCCCCCTTGCTCACAACGTGGGCTTAGTCTGTGAAGACATATGTAGCTGTGTTATAAGTGAAAATGTGACGGAGTCACGGCCCGGCGGTAGGACTTACATTATCCTACTCTATCCTTGCTTATGCAGAGGCCACCGTTAGAATACATGCCTACTGGACTGACACGGTCCCCTGCAAAAGCGAAGGCCACCGTCGACATTCTGGTTCCATCCGTGAAAATCCCTTTTATTTTTGCCTGAAGGTCGTCGACAGAGAATTTCTGTGAGGTCTTGAAACAATTTCTGTGAGGTTTTGCGACATTTCTATATCAGAAATAGATGACAGCACACAATTCAAATCTCAAAAGATTCGAGCCTCGGAGCAAATAGGTCTTCAAGCAACGCTACTTGATTATTTCTTTCGAAGTATCAAAAACAACATTAATCAATGTACAGTGTTGCCGCTGAGCTTTACAAACCTGGTATCATATTAGTGCTGTTAGGCTAAATGCACGGTTCGGGTGGGCCAGCGTTTCCTTCCAAAATGTACCCAGCCCCATCAGGTTGATCTGTACATATTTCCACACATCAATCTTTATCTCTCAATGAGACAGAGACCACACCCTCGCTCTCCCGGTCACGCAGGGCGAACTTAAATTCTCCAAAAAACGTGCTCGATATATGACCAGTTCCTGCGGTTAGACGAGTTCGGACTAAGTTCTTGCGCTGAACATGATGGACGTGGGAGGGATGAACGAGGACATGGTCACCAGGGTGCGTGCTATTGAGGCGCTACCAGTAGTGTCTTTGATTCTCTGAACCATCTGTACACTTTGACTGATACAAGCATATGATTAATGCATACGAATAATACCAAAAAAGAATCATATACACATGACGTTGAAAAAACGTGCATAGGTCCACGGAGGAGAAAAAGTGTATGCGCCCTGGCCATCACTAGCTCTTCAAGTTTGGGGATGTGGGGGATGGAACAAGCTGCGAGAAAAAGTTCAACTTGGCACGCAACAGTTGGGAGGATTGCTAAGGTACCCAGTCCTACATCGGCCAGCAAGCTCTTGTGGTCGATCGGTGGCTCAACTGAGTGAAGGAGGATGCGTCTCACTTTTGAGGAGTGTAACCGTGGGCTTGACACAAGATGCAGATGCCTCGCAGCCATCGCCGTCTATGCTCATCAACTCGTTGGAATTGCGTGCGGCAGGTTTCACGCTGAGTCAAGTGATTCCCCCAGCGCTAGAGGCAGCGGCGCGCGGCGGGTCTGCGCCAACTTCAGGGTATGGGTCCTAAGAGGTTTGTACTGTCTACAGACAACGACAATGTTCAGGTCACGATACGAGTGAATTCGTGCAAATTCACATTTTTGTTGGTTAAAAAAATTTGAGGTCATTTTTTTGTGAGAAACAAAAGACACTTTCCCTTGAGATGAACTTCAGTCAGGGCTGGGTGCCACATATCTGTCCGCAGTGGTGCTGGCCCACCATAACCATGCACTTAGCCGTTACCGTGTGTTTTCGTGCGTTTTATTTAGTGTGTTGTAGTAAATTGCTTTGTGTTGCCGCATGTTGCAATATCTCACGACCTCAGCCTTAGGATTTGCAACACGCGAGGCATATCAGTGATGTTGCAGTGTGCTGCAGTGTGTTACAGTTATCAGCAGTGTGCTGTAGTGTGTTGCATTGTGCTGCAGCTTGTTGCAGTGCCTCACGAACTCAGCCCTAGGACGTACAGGACACAAGACGTATAAGTCTTGTTGCAGTGTGATGCAGTGTGATGCAGTGTGATGTAGTGTGATGCAGTGTGTTGAATTCTTTTGCAGTACGTTGCTGCGTGTTGCCATGCCTCGCGAAGTTCTAGGACGTGCAGGACGCGAGACATATCAGTGCTGTTACAGTATGTAGCGCGCCAAACTAACTCGGCCTGAATTGATTGATGTTGCGTTTATTACTTCGTAAGAAATAGTTTAGTAGCTTTGCTCGAAGCTCTATGCGCTCAAATATAAATTTCGAGTTCTCGATTTTTGTAGTTTTTGCCGGACTGGAACCGGCAACCTCGGGACCGAAGTCCCGCGCTCTGACCAACTAAGCTAATTTTACATCGTCTCAGATCAAACTAGTGGTGAACTGTTGATGATTTAATAGCAAATTAACAACGAACATGTCCCCCGGGGCCCTCACTTAAAGTTTAGTTTAAACACACAAAATAATAGGTGGCTTAATTTGGCGCTTGATCATTTGGGTCATTTGTGAGAAACTTATTGGTTTGGAAGTCCGCATACAGTTTTGTTGAATCCTATAGTAAATTCGTTATACTTCGTACGTTTGGAGCTTTCAGGCCCACATCACTCATTTCCACTTTCCTGGAGATTCTCATTCCTGTTTTTTTATAATCATTTTGAGACCTTTTGCGTTTTCGCCTTCGAATCTTTTCTGCCTTCCTTTATTGAGATGTGACATCCGAACAAATGCAACAATTCAGGAAGAGGACATTCAAGACACAAGGTACATCAGTGCTGTTGCAGTGTGTTGCAGATTGTTGCATTGCAGTGCCTCGCGAAAGCGATAGTCACCGACACACATGGAGAATCGCAGACGGAGGACTCCATTTACACACGTGAAAACTTGTATGAAATTTTGGGGACTCCCGTGAAAACGAGTTTGTTAGAAAAACTGTTGGAAATTTTGGCAATCATAATTATTTTAAGTCCAATCTCCTCCGTCTGTGGATACCCAAGAATTATCCCGGCATGCAACCATGACAACCCAACTGTCGACTTTGTTTCTTTCTGTAATCCAAAAAAGAGTCAAGTATATGCCATTCAACGCAAACAATTCAAACCTTATCAGATAAAAACATCCACTATTTTTATGCAATTTTTGGGTTTGTTTATAACCCAAACCCTGGGAATACAATCAAAAATCTAAAATGCGCTGAATACAATCAAAAATCTAAAATGCGCTGAGTGAATTGTAGCACTTACAACTCGACGCAGAAAAAGCAGGGCTTTTCAATGATGTATTCACTTTTACTGTGCAATCATTGGGGTCTCATATACCAAAGATCTCAAAGGTTTTTTTTTTTTTTTTGTTTGTTGTTATAAGACCCGAAAATACTTCGTCTCCCTCTCTGGGCTCGACATAAAACCCCTGAAAGTTTATCCACTCGGGCCACTCAGCTCCTCCTGCGGTCCTACCAAAGGTACACCACCGCCCAGAACCACTATACGTGCCAACTGAGGGTGGACCTGAACCTTCGAAAACGAAATACACGAGCTTCTTGGTTTGAAATATAATGACTGATTTTTTGACCATTCTTTTTGATCTGGTACAAAATACGTATTCAGTTCGTTTTTTGTACCTGGCTCAATCACTTCTGTAAGGGCCTGCGGAACATGCGAAAGTTCCCGCAGAAGTGCCAGAAGATAGCTGGGCGTTGAGAGTGCGCCGTTTATGTTGCAGACCTCCGATCGCCTCGGCACCTGGCTCATCCCTCCCTGAATGACCAGGCTTAGACAATATGACGTCTCAACCATGGTCTGAGACAAACTGCCCCCGTACCACCTCTTCTAGTACCGTAAGTTCGTTTTGCCTTTTCAGAGAAAAGAGCGTGACAATCGGAAGTAAAACGCTAGAAGAGGTGGTACAGGGGCAGATTGCCTCAGACCATGGTTGAGAAGTCATATTGGCTAGGTCTGGTCGTTCCGGAGGGGATGAGCCAGATGCTGAGGTGATCGGAGGTCTCAAACATAAACGGCGCACTCTGAACACCTGGCTATCTTCTAGCACTTCTGCGGGATCTTTTGCATGTTCTGCGGGCCCTTGCAGAAGTGATTGAGCCGAAGCAGGTAGGAAAAACGAACAGAATACGTATTTTGTACCAGATCCAAAAGAATGGTCGAAAGATCGGTCATCACATTTCGAACTAAGAATCTCTTTAATTTCGGTTTTTTGAGGTTCAGGTCCAAACTTAAGTGTACACCTGAAAATGTAAAATGATCTGAGAGAGTTGCAGCACTTGCCATTCGATTATCTGAGAGAGTTGCAGCACTTGCCATTCGACGCAGAAAAAGTAGGGTATTTCAAATATGTATTGGCTTTTAATGTGCGATCATTGGGGTCTCATATACCAAAAATACTGGGGGAATCCACTCGAAATTCCAAAATGCCCTGAGAGACTTGTTTTACACACCATTCGACGAAGAACAAGAAGGGCTTTCCAAATATGTATCCACTGTTATAAAGCGATCCTTGGGAACTCGTGTACAGAATTTAAAGATATTGAAGCGTTTCAGTGAATACCATTGTCAAAAAGAATTTAAAAATCCCGGTAATACCGGGAAACTCTTCGACGCGCTCTTTCTTTCTTTCTTCGCTCCTACAGTCACGTTTTTAGAAGCGACTGACGCTACAACAAAAAAAACTCAGTCGCTGCGTGTATTTTTTTTGAAAACTGCGCTTCGTGCGGTTTTGTTAGTTGGGGGAATCACACGTTGAATATGTTGCTAAATTTTCTCAAGATTTGATTACAAATCTGACAAGGAGCCTGAAACCTGCACCACTACATAGCTGCATGAACCAACTTGGAGGATAAGTCCATATGATCAATATGGGCATGATATGGGTTGCATCTTATACTATATTTCGTAGTCGAAAGACAGCGCCTCAAGTGCCCATGTATCTTCAGTACTTGGCCTGCGGCGGTCTTTCAAGTGCACTGATGATTCTGTGGACGACGATACAGCCCATGGAGGGTGGGATGACATGCACACATCGACGAGAAAGACTGCAGGCCCCAACGCAAGGCGCATGAACATCTGAATGCTCAAAAGACCCAAAAGGATGCAGTTTGTGGCAACTGTGAACAATGCTGGAAAAAGTGATGCAATAAGGGACTGTCCCTTGCTGATTCGCGCCCAGGCTGGATACTCACTGCCTGTAGACATTGGCTTGATCGAAGAGATTGACCAAGGCTTGACTCCTGTGGCATTTGTGGCTACGTGATTCGAGTCGTTGCAAGCAATGAACGCTTGCCTTTCTTCTGAGATGCTTTGTGGGGTGTGAGACAATTCACGCACTGGGTTCAGTTGGGTTGGAGAACCTGTTCCCCGCCTTCGCACACTCTGAATTAAGACCCGTGTCCCTGAGCACTCGTCCGGCACGGTCCACGTGACTCCAAGGCGCGTGCAAGCCATCTTGAGCGAGGTGAGCGAAATTCCCAACTTCTGCGCAGCGTGAGGCTGGGGCATGTTGAGTAGGGGTCCCAGGCAGTCCAGACCAATGGCAATGGGTGGTCGTCCTGTGGTGGGTGCACGTTTGGTCGCGTCGCTGTCGTGCTTGCGGGGCGAGGCCATTCGGTGCCGGGTCCGACAAGTATTCGACTCTGAGACTGAGGCTGTGCTGCCATCACTTTGAGTGCGCACAAAGTGTTTGGAGTGATCACTCTTGAAGGCTGTGCTGGCAGCACTCTGAGCGCGCAAAGCCTGAACGATCCAAAAAATTCTCAGCTATTGCCTGGTGCTCTGCTCCAGGCCGTAGCAACTGCCTGGTGCTTTTGTAAGAATGGTGCTTCATTGTCCCCTTGGCGGTCGTGTATCCCTGGAGAGACTGCGCCGGCATTGCGCCGTTTCCGTCGGGGATTCTGATCTGGCCTTCTTGAAAAATATCTTGTTCATGTGGTCTTTCAAGCTGCTCCCGAGGTTCGAATCTTTATTAGCAACGTTCACATTAACAGTGAGTACCTGATCTGTGTGTAGACGCTGACAGTGTGTAGGGTTTGTATTTTAAAACGTTCTTATCAGGAGTCGGGTCTTTGGGTATTTTGAAACGTTCGCATCAGATTGCACTCGGTCGGCGAACGTTTTAAAAAGAATTTTGATGTGAGTCAAAAGTGCCTACGAGCCGGGCTAACTTCGGGTTTCACCAGTCTGCGCCTGCACCTGTGTGCGTTTCGGCTGCAATCGGAACGCTAGATGGGTGGATACACAACCAAAAAAAAAAACCGGGCAGGAGCGCCCGGCCCGGCACGCTCGTTCAAACAACTAGCGCGCAGGCGCCTGAAGGCTTGGATGCGCGCGTATATGTATATATATA
>Ga0105054_10008021_pt1 | contig 14101 bp, 10 predicted proteins | sample BON02_FD_78091 | JGI IMG/M metagenome (GOLD analysis project Ga0105054, IMG submission 78091) | Freshwater microbial communities from Lake Bonney liftoff mats and glacier meltwater in Antarctica - BON-02 (megahit assembly) | ecosystem: Environmental > Aquatic > Freshwater > Ice > Glacier...
CACACGCATATATGCACGCACACACACACACACACACACACGAATACACCCACATACACACATACATACACACGCACATACATGTATACATTTACAAATACAAAAACATCTGTGCATGTGCAATAGATATGTATAGATGTAGAATTGTAGAATTGTTATGAAATGGACGGAACTTGGATGTGTTTAGAAAGGAATAGAGATGGAGGGATGTACAATTGGATGTACGTGCACAAGGGACTGCTACACCACGCACCTCCCACGAACACGTCTGCCAACCGCCGTCGGGAAAGTGCATGGTGCCGCGCCCATGCAGCTCCCCCTCGGCGTTGAACCAGCCCTCAAATCGAACGCCGTCCTCGTCCGTGACAGTGGCCCGGTGTGTGAGCTTGTGTGGGACTGCTGCAGGCGTGCGCTGGCGCCGAACTTTTGCCACTTTTGTTTTGGTCGGCTTCTTCGCCACGCCGCCGCGGATCACCTTCTGCTTGGCCATCTTCAGCTTGAGAGCAGAAGTGGGATGAACCAGGGTCAAACACAGGAGAGGCACAAGTACAAACTTGCACCACCTACAGCCCACACGCCTCCCTTCTAGCATGCACTCGAGGACATTCCCAAACAAAAAAGTCAAAGTTCGTGAGCCACGAACTGGCCCATCTTCAGTTGACTAAGTCCGAGTCCGGCAAACCATGTAACTTTAGACCGTACTAACTGGGGGTTTTATCGGAACATACTTTCTTTCTTTCTGGTTTCTTACTGCTCCCACTGCCATATGGGACCGTGACTTTGGTATAACCCCATTCTGAGCAGTGTTTACCATAAAGGATCCCATCGCATTTTCCCATCGTAACGACCTCTTCACAAATTGCGGTGGGACCGCAACGCTGCACAGGTCAGGTTGCTGCACAGGTCAGGCTGCACAGGTCAGGTCTTGCTCCAACTTGACAAAAAGGAAACTGTCTCCAAGAACACTTAGTGCTTAAATGTTCATGCTAAAAACATGTACGAAGTGTTTCTGTAAGAAAGTTTCGTATTCTTGGAGGGGGACCTGACCTGAGAAGCGTTGCGGTCAAATCGCAATTTTTGAAGAGGGTCATTGTGATGGGAAAATGCGATGGGATCCTGTAAGGTAATCACTGCTTAGAATAGTGTTCTTACCACAGTTCCATCGCATTGGAATTACGTTCCCGGCAATAAAACCCCCACCGTAACGTAGTCACAAATGATTTTCCGAATCCGGTACGTGACTCGAAACAACCCATTGCACGTGCGTGGCCTAGGTCTCTGTCCTTTTAGTGCGCTGGTCTGTGATATGCTGCCAAGACGGTTCAAGTGTTACATGGTTCGCCAAAGGCGAATTACTGAAGATTATCTCAAGGACAGTTTTGACGAGCACTCCTTCAAGTTGGAGGACACTAGGCTTACTTGGTGCCTTTCGGACCCGGGCGGGGGATGGCAAAGGGGCTTTAGCCCCGAGCTGCCGCGCGCCACATGGTCACGACCAAACCCACGGAGAATCTCCCATTTTTTTCCTTTTTCCAATTCAAGTTGCGGCGGCTGCAAGTCGGCCATTTCGCCCACTTGCGACGGAAGTAGAGTCGCAAGTCGTAGAGTCGCAAGTCGCGTAAAGTGCCGATTGCGGCCGCCGCAAGTCGAAAAAAAGGGGGAAAAAATAGATGAAAAATGAAAATTCTCCCGAAGTTTGGTCAAAACCATGTGGCGCGCGGCAGCTGGGGAAGCCCCTTCGCCGCCGCGCGCCCGTGGGGGAGCACCATTCCCTGGGTGCTACGTTTCTTGTTAGGGAGATTGATCGTGAGAATTGGTTAGCCCGAGAATACATGCCAGACCACCAACTTGAACATAGTGAGCTGTTTTACCCACTTGCAGGGGATCTTATTGGGTGTACCATAAACTAGGTAATGCTCCGGTCCCCCGGTCCAGGACAGTTTCTTGGTTCTTAAGTAGTCAATTGGGTGCTCACGACCCCTTTAACCCAGTGATTAGGTTGGGTCTTCAAAACCAAAGAAAGAAAACACGAAAGTTTTTGAAGAAACAAGTCGGAGACTGGTGGAGCCGACAGAAGGGTGTTATTGCGGAGGGCATTCCCAATTTTGCAAGTTTTTTGCAACCCCTGATCCTTGGGCAACGCATTATCAGTTTTCAACAAAAACTTTACTCTCAAGGAAGTATACACCATGTGAAAATTCTGACCCAGGCCCGGATTTTGTGGGAACTGATTTCCGAGTCACGGAACCCCCCAAAGACGGACCACACCGTGACGGGCGCGCGGTAGCGGCGACTTTGTTTGTGTACACCCTCGTCGCCAGTACACATTACTCTGACAAGACCTCGCACCCGACCTCACACCCACAAACCACACTTCCATCCCACAAGACGTCACTCCCACCTGCCTTCCGATCACACCGTGAACCCTGCACCTCATAGTCATCTCTATTTTGGGTATAAACTGCCTGTCCCGGGCGTGCCGCTGGGCTCCGCCGATCATAGCTGTTACAGCGCGACCCTTCCACACAAACCACTCCCTTGGGGAACCGATAACACGCGCTCGGGTGACACGGGAGGGGGGTTTCCAACACTACCTTCCCCTTCAATTGGGGGGGGGAGGATGATTTGGGCACTTAAATGTTTTTGAATTCTCCCAACTCATCTTCTGTCTCAGACTCGGATTCTTATCCGCAACACCCTAACCGTTGAGTGGGCACTTAACTTGTAGAGTTTGAAAACCCCGGCAACCTCGGCGCCCTTGATAGTCCCAGTTGTCACAATCACTCCCTACCACTTGTTTACCACGTTGGTACATTCTACATAGCTATGCAACTAGCTACACCTGCAGCTACACCTCCTCCAAAACACATCCATCTCACCCCATTTAATGAACTCCAAAAAAAAAAAAAAGGAGAAACAAAGCCCAGGCACACATGGGTTGCCAGGGTTTATTCACCCCCGTGTCCTTGGGATACCCACTATCAGTTTTCAATAAAACTCTACTCTCAAATCAAACATCTTCCTAGGTCCCCCGGAACGGGCGAGGGCGGAGACTGGTGAAGCTGACCAATGGGTGTTAAAGCGAAGGGAATGCTAAGGGTTTGCCAGGGTGAACAAAGTAACTTCCGCATCCCTTAGATACCCACTTTCAGTTTTCAATAAAAACTCTACTCTCAAATCATCAAATCTAATTTCTGTACATTGAATTCATATATCTGTACAGTGACCAACATACACATACACCACTTTAAAACAACATTCATGTGTACAAGGTCCATCGCGAGAGTGCCTGTATCTCATGCTTTTTAGAGGGCCCGCTTTGTATATCATGCTTTTCATATCTTATGTGTATCCATACTAGTATATCTAGATGTGTAGACGTATCATGATGTATATATGTATGTACATATGAATCTGTACATAAAGTGTACACTTTGTGTACTCATACAAGCGTATATGAATACACAAATTTTATACGTGTATACATACATATACAAATATAAACACACTTTATTTAAACATTCATATATACATATATATATGTATCATGATACGCACACACATCTAGATAGTTCGATACACGTGTGCTCACATGCGCACACATAGATCTATCAATATGTCTGTATGCATATAAGGTTAGAGGTGCTGCCAGGAGTTGCAATGTATGTGAATACACGTCATTTCAGATGTATGTAATTTACGTGTATACGCAAATAGACACAGATAGACATATATATCTGTACATGAGCATCCCCCCCCGCAACGCCAGGTCGTTCAGAGCACTATTTTGCTCCAGTTCTGCAGCGGCAGCCTCCGCATCGTGATGCCATGCAAACTTCATTTTCGAGGGTCGGGAGCCGCAAGAGACACGAAAAACGCGCAGCAGGGCACAGTCTGCTGCACGCTCTCATTTCATTAATATCTGTGGTCCTGCCTGCAAGTCTGGATATGCAGCTGGGAGCCCTTCGAGAGCAGCAGCTGCTGCGAGGGAGCTGTTTTGCAGGCAAACACGTCTTTTTCGAGGGTTGGGAGCCGCAAAGAACACGGAAAACGCGCAGCAGGGCACAGTTTGCAGCACACTCTCGTCACATTGACCGCCATAGTCCTGCCTGCAAATCTAAATATGCAGCTGAGAGCCCTGCGTGAGCGCAGCAGCAGCTGTGCGACAGCTGTTTTGCAAAAAATGGCAAATCAAGAGGGCCTGACAAAGCCTGCAGGCTGAGAAAGAGCACGCGGTGCTAGACAAAGTGCCAGGCAGTGGGGTGATTCACATTCGCTTGGCATCACCCTCGTCTGGCCGCGGCTTGCCCTAGCCCGGGGCGATATGGCGAACCCATCTGACCTGACGAAGACGGGCAGGCGCTGCCGCAGAGAGCCGGTGCACCGCGCAAAACGTTTGGTTTTGCACGTTTTGTGGTTGTGGCCCTGCCCAGGCGCAGCCATCACGCCAGCGCATGCGGAGGCTAGCCACAGCTGCAGCGACACTGGCTACTAATGACAAGGTGAAGCAAACTCAAATCGCGTGCGTAAAAACACTGGTTCAAGTGGAAGAAGGCGGGGTTGAGAAAATCGCCATTAAGGTTCCGCCGAAGGCGGCTTGTCATTCACATTTTGTGCCACTGCACAGGGCGACACCCCATTCAATACAACAAGGAAACTCGCTTGCCATTACCGGCGTGTTGCGGAATGCGGCGGAGAGGGTGAGGAGAGTTTGGCTCCTTCACCCTCTCTGCCGCGTCCATGAATCAGTTACAGTACAGAGCTAGTGTGTGCCTCTTTTGTTTGTTCAAGATCATTTTTGAGAAAATGCAGTGGTTCAATTTTCCAGTCTGGACCGCAATCTACAATCTACACTCGCAGTAAACTAAACCATTGGCCTATTTTCGGTTTTGAAGAGATCGGGAGGAGAGAGGAGGGAGAGAGGAGAGGGAAGAGAGAAAATGGAGCAAACACGCGCCAGGCTCTCGCGCGCTGAGAGCGTGCGCCTCTACTTCCTGACGCTGCCGGCGAGCGACCGAGCAGACGTGCTGACGGTGCGAGATTTGCGTGCGGTCGAAATCATCCGCGGCATGCAGGATATGCAAGTTGAGGGTGGCGCGGCAAGGACGCCCCTCTTCTCGCTAGCCGGAGTGGCGCAGCGCCGCACCCTCAAAAGTTACGGCCAGTGGGTGCCAGCGTCTCGTCAGCACACCAAGGCCACGCAGGCCAGCAACGCCCCGACGCTTGCGTCGCTGACGAAGACCGACTGCCAGCCCGAGCTCATTGTCAGCCAGCGCATCGTTGATGCGGCGTGCCGGATCGAGAAGGGGCTGCGGCTTGATTTCAATTCCACGCTCTCAGTTCCGGTGAGTCGCCTCCGCAGGCCACTGTGGCTCCGCACCTGCCAACGGCCATTTCATCTGCCCATGACTGTGTCCTGGCTGCTATTTGTTGCCACGCTGTGCGAACCTGCTATTTCTATGCAACTGAATGACTCATATCGTTGCAAGCGTAGACGCCTGCTCAAAAAGGTGATGAATGCAATACTGCGCTACAAGCCGGTAAGGGCAAGCGAGTTTTTTTTTGTACTGAATGAGGTGTCGCCCTGTGCAGTGGCACAAAGTGGTGGACGACAAGCAGGCTGCAGCTCTTGTGGTGGATCTTCTGACACTGGCGCCGCTGGTGTCCGGCAAGGAGGGCAGCAAAGCCCTGCAGTCATGCTGTGCTTTCTTTTCTGTGGCGAGCTTTGCAGCTTCTCTGCTTCTCAAGGCTCTAATCGATAGCTACAACGAGGCTGCGGCCAGGCATCGTGCGGGCAGCATGGCGCCAGCTGACAAGTCACTGGCTTTTTTGGCTGCACATGCCAAGGCTGGGGCACACATGCTTGAGTCTGCGGAGCCTGTCTCGAGAATGGCTATGCTGCTCTCGTCAAAGCAGAAGGGCGACCGAGTACGCTGGGAGATGATGTGTGCCAAGGCAATCCTCAGTTCAGCACGCCAAATTGGCGGCAAAGTGATGGCAGGCTGCAAGGAAGAGTGCCAGCGCGTGACAGTGCATTCATACAAAGCGATGACGCCCTTGGTGGACAGACACGATGCGCTATCAGAGCTGCTGCACATGTGTGGCGAGTATGGACCAGTTGGCCAGGGCTGGAGCCAGCAGTTGCGCTCGTCGGTCGATGAACGCGCTAGCTTTCATTTGATGCTAGACCTGTTGTGCTCTGCACCGCTGGCACATGCGCGTGTACACAGGGCACTGTTTGAGCGCTTCAGTCTCGAAAACTCTGTCAGTGTGAAGCGTGTGCTGATGCAGTTGGAAGGCAAACCCTGCCCAGGCAAACACGCCAGCATTGCGCCCAACAACAAGGAGCTTGGACTGAGTATGCAGGACGGCAAGTTTGGAAACGGCCGTTCCATTTTCAACACGTACGCGGACCTTGAGGTGCGCCGTGCAGATGACACGATGGTGCAGGCGCACGATGATGAATGGACGCAAATGGGCCGCATCAATGCAGCACAACGCAGCATAGAAGCCAAGCTGCGTGTACCTCACATGGACGAAATGTCAGGAGGCATCAACGGCTCCATGTTTTTCTCGATGGCTGCTGTGGAGAAGAAGCTGGAGCAGAAGATTCCTGCTCCTGTCTATCCTGATATGCGTCGAAACAAGCTCGCGTCGCTTTCCCCCTCCGCACCCGTGCCGCTCCAGGAGGCCGTGTCCAAGCAACAAGTCTTGACACGGCCAGCATGGGGTGTGTCTTTTGCGGATGTTTTGCGCAAGAGTGAATCGTTTGACAAACCTCTGGCCGTGCGGGGCGCGACACCTACAATCAAGAATTCTGACAGTCTTGGCAGCAAGCTCGATCAACAGCCGATGATCAAGCTCGATCAACACAAGCCTGCCCCGCCCAAGGCAAGTGTTTGGGCCAGCCATGCGCCTGTTGCGGCTTTTGACCTGGGTGAAGCTCGCAAGGGTGTTTGGGGCAAGACGTGCGCTACTGTCAGCCTTGACCCAACGCCTCTGCCATCTGCATGGGGGCAGCGCAAGACATGGGGCACAGCCGCACCTTGTTCGGCAGCCCAAGCCGCCCAAGCTGCAACTGGCGTGCTCTTTACCGAGCATTCTACCGAGTCGTATAATGCCAAGACGCCAGAAAACCACCAAGACCATCATGTGTGGGCCATAGCAGCGCAGGCACCGGCACATGTTGACTCGAGTCAAAGTCCTCTTGACTCGAGTCAAAGTCCACAACGCGCACCCGAGAGCTTTACCAACAACCACACCAGTAGTCCAGGCTTGGGTTGCCAAGAGCGCGTGCGCTACAACCCGCTGAGACCGCAGCACACCTGTATGCAGGTGTCGGGCTATGTGAGGCTGGCCACTGCCAAACGCCTAACCACTGAGATTGAGGACTTCTTGCGGCAAGTTGAACCAACGGAGCAAAGCAGACGGCATCGCGACGATATTGTGCTTGAGGTGACTGCAGCAGTCAGGGACTGTTGGCCTGATGCAAGGGTCGAGGTGTATGGCTCATTTGCGACGGATCTGTTCCTGCCGCATAGCGATGTTGATCTGCTGGTCATGAAAGCGCAGGCGTCAGAGAACAAGTCGGCATTACAGATAGTGTCAGAGCGCCTGCGTTGCTTGACCTGGTGCCGCTATATGAAGCCCATCCAAAATGCGTCGGTGCCTGTTGTAAAACTGACAGCCGATGTCTCGCTTCTACCCAGCGCAAACCTGCCCGATGCTGCGCTTGCCCCTCGCTATCCTTTCAACCTTGAGCACCTCCAGCAGCAGCACCAGGTGGAACAGCCATGTACAGCCGCGGAGGCATGCATAGCAGTGGATGTGACGTTGGACTGTAACATTGGCGACGCGCCCATCGCGCTGCGTGACTTCGTGATACACCACCTGGACCGGTTGCCGATGATGCGGGGGCTGGTGCTGGTATTGAAGCACTTCATGTTTCAACAAGGCCTCAATGATGCCTACAAGGGTGGCCTCACCTCCCACTCGTTGATACTGCTGCTCATCTTCTACTTCAATATTCCCGAAGTGTGGGCAGCATATGAGGCTGCCTTGGACCCGGAGAGCGAGGGGTACATTGACAAGGAGTGGTGGTATGGTGAGTGGCTGATGCGTGTGATGCAGTGGCTCTCGGAGTTCCCCTTCAGCGATGTGGGGATAGTAGTGGAGCCAATGAGCTACGTGCCCCTCACCAACTACGGCTTTGGCATCCTCACCACGGGCGAGTGCGACCCAGAGCTGCCGGACTTGGATGCCTCAGGCATTGCCATGGCCCGCTCCAAGGCTCAGGCCAACCTGCTGCACATTGAGGACCCCTTCAATAAGGGCAACATTGCAAAGGGGTCCTTTGAGTGGTGCCTCGTCCGCCGCACCCTGCAGGCTGCCTACCACATGCTGCGTACGCACGAGGAGCCTTCGCCACTCTTGCGCATCTATGGAGGAGTTGCCGAGGGCAAGTCGCCCCTTGCCGCTATTTTGGATCGCGCCCACGTTGCTGCACGTGTCGACGCCCTGCTCAAGCACAAGACAAACAAACACATGCTCACAGCTACTTTCTAGGTGCTCGTTCAGTGTGGGCCGCACAAGAGAGGGGCTTGCAAGGCAGGCTTCTTTGTGTCTTGCCCACAAAGACACCAGAACATGAATCTAGCTGTGCGTGCTACCAGATGTCTTTGTGCATATTTTACACGCAAACACACTATTTGAAATTCCTTGTTCTCGACAAGCAAAGCTTGTTGAGCTGTACAAAACATTTGTTGTGGTCGGAAGATGGTGGAGTGACTGGCTTTCGGTTTGCGATGGTCCAATGACTGGCTTTGGCTTTGCGATGCTCCAAGTCCATAGGCATATGGATATATCACATGTATATGTCCGTATGCCTATCCACACCCAAGAAAGAATGACTTGAAGATTCGAGTGTCATGTTTGGTTTTACATCACCAGACAGGCATGTGGCAACTCGCCGCTTTTGTCTGTATTTTCGAGTAAAAGATTCTTGTATTGCGTGTGGTTTTTCGTGTCAAGTGTTAGTGTCTTTCTTGTCAAGGGTCAGGGTGGTTTCTTGTCAATTGTCAGTGTCTGCACGTGAGTGCCACTTGAAGAATGCCCAAGCCCCTCACATGTGCATGTCTCTGCCAACACTAAGGCCCAATGCTGCCAAAAGCGTGCTATGGCACACGTTGCAAGCATTCTTAGCGGCATGCCGTGATATTCCACACGTTACAAGCATGCGACTGGCAAGCTCCAATTGGATCAGCGCACGCATCTTATCACTTGAAGGTAACGATAGATATGACTAGTGCGTGTGGGTATGGACTTAGGAGGTTGGAGGCAGTAGATGCATGTAGGTGTGAGATAGCACCTCAGATAGAATGCAGATCAAGGCTCTGAGATAGAAAGGCTCCCTGGTGCGACGATGGGCAGTCATCTACTGTCAATCCTCCAATCTAATATCGATCCTCCCAAGTCGATACGGACCGACCGGCAAAGTGGGCAAGAGCAAGAGTAAAAAAGGACCTGTGAGGATGCAACTTGTATTCAAAAGACTGGCAACAGAATGCAACTTCCTTTCGCGTGTAAGAGCACTCGCGAATTCCGTATGGGTGCGAAGGTAACCGAATGCACGCGTGGCGCACGGCGATTGAGAGACTGGCATTGGTTGCACACATGCAACTTTGATGATATGCCCCATGTCGTCTCCTTGCAACGCACCACACGAAATCGCAAACGTCACGGCGCAACAAAACTTGACTGCATCAGCACCAGGGTAAAGAGGGACAGGCAAGTATGATGCTGCCAATACAATTTGCAAACCTCACTTTTCACTCGAAACTGTTCAATTGAGCGAGCTTCCGAGGCACACTGCTTCCGATGCACACTGCTTCCGATGCACACTTGCGACATTCACTTGCGACATTCACTTGCGACATTCAAACTGACCCCCGGGCCAACAAAGACAGACACACAGACATAGACACAAAGAAAGACGCAGATCAAGACACTGAGAGGCGTGCAGCACGCGTACATCATGTGACATGCATTCATGTGACATGCATTCATGTGACATGCATTCATGTTACATGCATTTTACAAGACAGAAGAGACATGATTGAGACATACCTCACTTGACAAAACCCTCCCTCCCGCGTACACAAACACACACTCTCTCTCTCTCTCGCTTTCTCTCTCTCTCGCTCTCCCGCACCCTTGCTAACCCTCTCTTGCTCTCTCTCTCTCTCGCTCTCTCGTCAGCGTGTCTGTGGTGTCTCGTCGGTGAGGATGTTGGGTGTCGAAGCGCTCACGCCACACATACAAATGATCATGTCTTGCATTGCGTGCGTGTCAAGGATAACGTTTGAGTCACATACATCTATATCTATGTGTATATATATATATGTGTGTGTGTATATGCATATTTGTTTGTATGTGCGTGTGTGTGTATATATACATACATACATATAAATACAAATATACGTATATCTATATGTATATGTATATATATGTATATACACACACACATGCATGCTCGTCTCATCATAAGACAAGCATGCATATGTGAGTGTATATATATATCTATATAAATATATGAATACGGCTATTTGAAGGATGCGTATGAATGGGAAGGTAAGGGAATGGCGGGTCTAGTGTGTGGTCAAGCAGTGTGTGGTCAAGCAACTGCAACCTGCGCCGCAACTACTCAAATACTACTTCGCACACCAAGACAAGGTCAAGATGGAGGTAGTAAAACAACAAGTGAAGATGGAGCCTGAGTGACAAGTGAAGATGGAGCCTGAGTTGATGAAACAAGACGTGCACGGAGTTGATGACATGACAAGTCCGCTGAGTGCAAGCAGTTGATCACATACAACACGCTCAGTGTTGATCACATACAACACGCTCAGTGTTGATGACATACAACACGCTAAGTGTCCGCTAAGTGCAAGGACTTGATCACATATAACAAGTGCAACCACTTGATCAAACAATACGTCCTACACCCAAGCACAGACGCCTGACACACCTTGCCTGATACACCTTGCCGAGCAAATGAAACACGACGTCGGCACAGAGGTCTGGTAGTTTAACGAAATATGCATGCAGAGAGGAGCAAGGCGTGCTTGCACATTATTATTCGTTTGGTTGCAGAGCGACAATGCGTGTGTACATGCGTGCGTGAGAATGAAAGAGAAAGAGAGAGAGAGGGTGTGCAGATGTTCAACAAAATGGTGAGAGAGAGAGAGGATGCTTGCACATGTTTGTTTGCTTGCACATCTTTGTTGTTTGCACATGTTTGTTGCTTGCACATGTTTGTTTGTTTGCTTGCAGAGCGACAATGCATGTGTGCATGCGTGTGTGAGAGTGAAAGAGAGAGAGAGAGACTCCTGCCTCCTGTCTCGCACACACACACATACATGCGCGCACACACAAGCACACACACGCACACACACACACGCTCACACACAAACATGCACACGCGCGCTCTCACACAAACAAGCACGGGTGGATGTGTCAAATCGTATAGATGTGAGGGGAAAATCGGTTATTAGTGCCAAGGTAACCGAATGCTCGCGTGCCGCACGGCGAGGTGTTGTAGTTTAATCAAAGAACAAGTCGCCATAGAGCTCGATGCCGCCGACATGCAAGTGGTCTTTGCCCGACGAATTGAGGCCCCTCTTGAGCAACCTGAGACACACATCACACACCACCGTGCAGTCACACCAAGGTGACTGGAGATAGAGCAAGAAAGCATTACAATGTGTCGATGAGAGATACAGCAAGAATGCACACTAAAGCACCAAGACTAAACCAGAGGCATCGCACGTCATGACACATGACACATGACACCCACACCCACTGCAGAAGCACAGCCATCCCGCGTCCTCACGCCCACTGCACCACTCGGTTATGGGGGAAGAGGGGTGGAGGGAACCGGAACATTTGGAAGCCTTTGGGAGTGTCGGAGTGGTAGTCGACCAGCCAGGTGGCGGTGGACCAGGCGCCAGTAAGGGCAGTGTCATTGTCATGCGATTTGATGACCGACCACACCTTGCCATCGTGGCTGCCCTGGAGCTCCCAGGTGCGCAGAGCATCAGTGCCATCTTCGCGGCCATGTCGCAACGTGTAAGCGGTGGGGCTCAGGGAGCGGCCCTTGCCCAGATCAAGACTAAACCAGCTGACAGTCTTGTAGTAGATGGCGCACCCGGCCCGTTCGCGGCCCACAACAGCATGGAAGTTTTGTTTTGCTTTGCCCTCTGATGACGACACTGTGTAGGTACATGTGTTGTTGTGTTGTGTGTCGTGTGTTGTGTGTCGTGTCTTATGTCAGAGCCGCACGTGTGCTGTGAGCGCTGGGCGATGGGTTTGTGGGGTGCGCATTCACAAGCCTGACAGTAGACCACGCATCAACAAGGCCCACACTAGACCCTACCTCCAACCAATCACCCGCCACCAACAGCTACCAGGGACAGCTAATAACAAGACAGCGGACCAGTACAAGAAGAGGGGCACCAGGGGCAAGAGGGGGACAACGGGACGAGTGCAACAAGAGGCCTACGAGGGGTACCGCTTAATTGCCCAATTTTGGCAGGGTTTTGGTAGGCGCGAGTGCGGCCTTGGGTGCCCAAGAAATACATTAGCCCCTGCACGGCCCAAGAAATACATTAGCCCCTGCACGGCCCAAGAAATACATTAGCCCCTGCACGGCTTGCTTGTATGTCAGTGCTTATGTGAATAGTTATGTCCTTATGTCCTTATGGCAATCGTTATGTGAGTGCTTATGGCACTGCTTTCTTGCATCTCTATCAGTGCCTGCCCGTCTAGCAGGTGTGTGACTGCCTCTCTGTCACATCTGTCACAGTCTTGGCTGCATCTGTCACACTCTTTGTTGCATCTAGGTCTTTGTTGCATCTAGGTCAGTGGCGTGTTGCATGTAGGTGTTGCATGTAGGTGAGTGGCGTGTTGCATACATGCATGTGTTGCATACATGTTGCATAGATGCTCCAGCCTCACCATCTAGCATCTGTCTTTTGAGCTTGCCCTTTCAGCAAACATGACATAACATGACTTAACATGACATAACATGACTTAACATGACGACATAAGATGACGACACCGCATAGACGACGGTAGATGACACGGGTATGACACAAGGTACATGAACATGTATGCAACACATGCATCATGTACGGTAGATGACACGGGTATGACACAAGGTACATGACAGCGTATCTCACACAAGACATGACAGGCTATGTCACACTTGATTCTTGCTTCAGACATGACAGGGTGTGAGATACTCGATACGAGTATCGACACTCGATCGGTCGATAGTTGCTCCACCCTACACCACACACACACACACAGCACAGACGTGCTCATCGAAGTCGGAGAGATAGTCGAAGCGAACAGTCTTAGAGGGATAGAGGCAGGCCCAGACGTCAAGACGCTCGTCCGTCTCGCGCAGCAGGATGGCAGCCTGGCATGGGTTGTTGGCCAAGGCAATAGCTTGGATGCACTCATTCACTTCTAGAACTTTCACAAGTTCCATAGCCGCCTCGTCAGTGATTTCGTTGTTGTTGAGGTTGACGGAAGTGGTCACAGAAATGCGGAGGAGGAGTGAGGCGATGGCTGGCACGTCCTGGTCCATTATGCTACAGCTTGAGAGATCGAGCAGGGGCGGTGCGTGCAGATGGAAGCGGTCGGGGTCTTGTTGTACGACTCGGCACGCCTCGATGAGGGCATCACGCGAAAAGTCGAACCCCACAGCTCGCAGCGTCGTTTTTTTGTGCACCGCCTGCTCCATCGCCTCTGATATTTTCTCGTGTTTTTACATACGCATGATATGACTAAAATCAATCGCTCGCTTACTTGTCTCCTCTCCTACACTTCTCTTCCTGCATCCTTGACTCATAACCTGTCCATCAGCACACTTGACTTTCTGTATATCTATCTATATATATATATATATGTATATGTGTATATACCAAAATATATGAAAATATATAGATATCTAGAAATATACATATATAAATGTATATAAATATATATATATATATATATATATATATATATGTATATAAATATATATATATATAGA
>Ga0105054_10008025_pt1 | contig 14094 bp, 16 predicted proteins | sample BON02_FD_78091 | JGI IMG/M metagenome (GOLD analysis project Ga0105054, IMG submission 78091) | Freshwater microbial communities from Lake Bonney liftoff mats and glacier meltwater in Antarctica - BON-02 (megahit assembly) | ecosystem: Environmental > Aquatic > Freshwater > Ice > Glacier...
AAAATGACAAAAAATAGCACTTTGAAAGCTAGAAAAAAACAGTATCAAAATTTTTAACTAAATTAGCAGAAACCTCTCTTAAATTTTGAGCGAAAAAGTTCATTTTTATTTGACTACATACACGCGTTTAATTGACATTTTTTATAAAAATAGAACGAGTATAAAAGGTGAAATTATTGAGCATTTACAAACTATAAAAGATACTGGAATTGTGGCTTTAATGAAAGTTGCAAACGGATTTAAAAATCAATTAAATGTACTCTCAGAAGACAGTATCCTCCCAGAAAATAGTTCTGCTATTCAAGAACGATTTACAAAAGCGGTTGATTATTTTTTAACAGAGACTATTAAAAACATCGTTCAACCTTTATCAAAAATTTCTTTTTCTTCGGATAACAAAGCTGTGAAAAAAGATTTTGACAAACAGTTTGATAAACTTCAAGAAACACTAAGTGAAAAGATATTTGCATTAAAAAAAATGACGAATGGTTTTAAAACAAAAACATATTTACACGTAAGAGCAAACGCTGTTTTACAAAAAACTGAACCTACAAAAAAGGAAAAATTATCTTCAAAACGAGATCCAATTTTAGCGCTAAAACTACGTGAATTAAGAGATGATATTGCTAAGGCAGAAAGCATTCCTCATTTTCAAATTTTTACACAAGAAACGTTGTATGCAATTTGTGATGCCTTGCCTAGAACAGAAAAAGAGCTGTTAAGAATAAATGGAATGGGAAAAATTAGAGTTAAAAAACACGGAGAGGAAATCTTAGAGACCGTTGAAGAGTATTGCTCTAAAAATGGCATCAATCACTTGAATCAGCAAAAAAAAAAAGACAAAAAACCAACAAAACAAATTTCTTTTGAATTGTTTAAAAGCGGATTATCAGTTAAAGAAATTGCTAAAGAGCGTAGTTTAACTCTTGGAACTATTGGAAGTCATTTGGCAAGTTTTATTCCGTCTGGTGAAGTTGATATTTTAGAATTAATTGAGCTAAAAAAGTATAAAAATATTATAAAAGCAATTGAAAATACAGAATTTAAAAACCTCACAGAGCTCAAAGAAAAAGTAAATAAAAGTTTTACTTTTATGGAATTACGAATGGTTTTACTGTCTAGAGATATTTAACTTTATTAAATAAAAAAGCCGAGCAGTTGCCCGGTTTTTTTTATGAAGTCCAAATACGTTTTATCGTTTTTTTACTTCTTTCGTAGATAAATAAAACTCTTGATATGTCTGCAACAGATTCATTAATGCAGCAATTAAATCTTTTGTTTCTAATAGAATACTAAAGTATATTGTTGTGTTTTTAGGACTTGTTTCATCCGTTCTAATTCTAGCTACCTGATTGTCGATAGATTTAGACACATCATCTAATAACTCTTGTTTAGCTTCAAGAATTTTATCTAATTTATTACATGTTCTCTTTTCAAACACATGACTTACTTTCTCTAGTAATTTACTTAGTTCTTTGTCAATAATCGTTAACTCTTTAATTTGACCTTTTTTAAGGTTTTTATGATGATTATTAACGTGTTTAAAGCTCGCTTTTGAAATAAACCCAATAGACTGAGCAACATCTTGTAAATGTCCTAAAACCAAAATATAAAATCTACTAGCCTGTACAGATGTATCATCTAAAGATTTAATAAAATAAAATACGCCATCTTTTAAATCATCAATTTCCTCATTTAATTTACCAACGTGTTTATCTGTCTTTCTTAGTTTAACTAAATCATGTGTAGTTAAATCATTAACTACGTTTGAATATAATATATTTATTCTGTTAGCAACTTCTGCAATGTGGTCAGAACTTTCTTCAATTACACCATTAATAGTAATTAATTCAGCTCTTTCAATATACATTTTCTTTTTTACTTCTTGATTTCTTTTGGTAAATCTAATAGAGTTTCTTGCTATCAATCCAAAAACTAATAATAATAAAACTCCAACCATTACAATTCCACCTAAGTTAATTAAATATGCTATGGTAGCAGCAGCAAGAAAAGCTACTAAAGCCGTAATAAACCAACCACCAATTACATTTAATACCCCAGCAACTCTATAAACAGCACTTTCTCTACCCCAAGCTCTATCTGCTAATGATGTACCCATAGCAACCATAAATGTTACATAAGTTGTAGATAATGGTAATTTTAATGAAGTACCCATAGAAATTAATATTCCTGCTACAATTAAGTTTACAGAGGCTCTAATCATATCAAAAGCTGGCATTTCGTACGTTTTATCTTTTGATAATTCTATAACCGGTTTTTGAAATTTAGAATCTACAAACGCTAACATTTTCTTTGGAAATAAATAACTAATTCCAGTATTTAATCCCATTGCGCCTCTAACTACAATTCTAGACATTGAGTTTGGTTGAAACTTTTCATGTCCATCTCCTTGACGAGATAAATTAATCCCTGTTTCAATAACTGTTTTTGCTTTTTTAGAGGTCCAAATTGTTACTACCATTACTGCTCCAGCAATTAATAGCATCCAAATATTAGAAGGCACTTCTTTACCTAAAACTCCCATAGAAAAAGCATCAGCTGCAAGACCAGACGCTTGCCATGCTTCGTAAGAATTCCATGCCGCAATTGGCACACCAATAAAGTTTACCAAATCATTTCCTGCAAAAGCTAAGGCTAATGAGAATGTACCAATTCCAATAATTAATTTTAAAACATTTACTTTAAATAGTTTTATTAATAATTGGGAAATTAGTGTCCAAAACAAAAAACCAATGGCAATAATTATATAAATATTCCCATCAATAATCTGTTTAATATCATTGTAATAAGGAGTTCCTTTTAATCCTTTGATAATTATAAAATAGGTAATTGCAGTAATAGCAAATCCGCCAAATAATGCATTAACATAACTAGGTCTACTTTCTATATGAAAAGAATAAATGATTCTCGAAATAAATTGCACAATTGCTCCAACAGAAAATGCGACGACTACCGAAAGTAAAATACCAAAGATGATAAACATTGCTGTTTCTGTGTTGATGTACTTTCCAAGATTTGCTACTGTTTCTCCACTATTAGAAGTGTAAATTTTAATCAATGCCATTGCAACTGCTGCACCTAACAATTCAAATACAATAGAAACTGTTGTAGAAGTTGGCATTCCTAATGAATTAAAAACATCTAATAATAAAATGTCTGTAATCATTACAGCCATAAATATGTACATAATTTCATTAAAGTAGAATTCGCTCGGAACAAAAATTCCTTTACGCGCAACTTCCATCATTCCACTTGAAGTAACTGAACCTATAAAAACACCTAGACTTGCAATAATTAAAATTTTCTTTACAGATAGAGCTTTAGAGCCTATTGCAGAATTTAAAAAATTTACTGCATCATTACTAACACCAACTACTAAGTCAATGATTGCTAAAACTGTTAATGCGATAAGCATTAAAATATATGGATTCTCCATGTTATTTACTTAAATTAATATTCCACAATATTAAATACAGCACCCTGACAATATGTTATCTTAATGTTATCAAAGTGTTATTAAATCGACTTCATAATGTTAATTTAACTTATATTTTATAACATTTGTCATTCATTAAATATTTAATAATGAGATTATCTAAAAGTTATTTTTTCTTTATTTTTATGTTAACAGGTATTTCTTTGTTCTCTCAAGAAAACTCATTTAATTCTAAATGGGATAAAGGAATTCAAATAGAGAGTAAAGACAAACAATTTAAGTTAAAATTTGGAGGTAGAATTATGATTGACCACGCTTTTTTTTTCACAAAACAGTGATTTAGACGCGGCATTTAATCCTTTAACAACAACTTCAGGAACAGAACTAAGGCGCGCAAGAATATTTACTTCAGGAACTTTATACGGAAATATAGATTATAAATTCTCTGTAGATTTCTCTGGCAATCAATCAACAATTAAAGATGCTTATATTGGATTAAGAAAGCTACCTATAATTGGCAACCTAAGAGTTGGTCATGTAAAAGAACCCTTTAGGTTAGATGTACTAACAAGCAGTAAATACATCACTTTTATGGAACGTTCTTTTGTGGTAGATTTTATGCAAGAAAGAAACAACGGAATTGTGTTTTTTAATGATTATTTTGATAACAAATTATCGATTCAAGCTGGATATTTTTTAAACGAAGACAATTCTTCTGATGATAAAGCTTCAAATAACGGTTATGCAATAACCACCAGAGCAACGAGTTTATTTATCAATAATAAAGAAAAAAAAGAATTACTACATGCTGGTTTAGCCTATACATATAGAGAATCGAGCTCTAAAGGATATAAAATTGCATCAAAACCAGAAAGTCATTTAAGCCGACTTAAATATCTTTTTACTGGGCCAATAAGTGGGGTTAAAAATATAAGTATGGTGAATTTTGAAACCGCTTATGTGAAAAAATCTTTTGCTTTTCAGGCAGAATATTTAACCTCTAAAATAAATACAGGAATAGCAACTCCAATAGATTCTTATAAATTTTATAGTTATTATGGAGAAATAAGTTATTTTTTAACTGGAGAAAGCAAAGTTTTTAAAAATTCTTATTCTGGTTTTGATAGAGTAAGCCCAAAAAATAATTATGGAGATAATAGTTATGGTGCTTGGGAAGTTGCGTTAAGGTATTCTAACTCTGATTTAAATGATAGTGATATTTTTGGAGGGGAACAAACCGATATTATTCTTGGATTAAATTGGTATTTAAACCCATCTACACGATTTATGGTAAACAATGTTTTTGCTGACATAAAAAATAAAGGAAATGCTAATATTTTTCAATTCCGTTTTCAAATCGATTTTTAATCAAAGTTATATAATTATAATTCTTAGCGATTTAATTTTTATCAAATAGCTTTTTTTATCTTTGACAAAAATAGTATGAATTTTCGTTTGCCTTTTCTGCTAATACTCACACTTGTTTTTATGAGTTGTAATGCTCAAAAAAAAGAAAAAATGAATTATAAATTTACCAATAAATTAATTACAGAAACAAGTCCTTATTTACTACAACATGCTCATAACCCAGTAAATTGGTATGCTTGGAATGATGAAACTTTAGCCTTAGCAAAAAAAGAAAATAAATTATTACTAATTTCTATTGGATATTCTTCTTGCCATTAGTGTCATGTAATGGAGGAGGAAAGTTTTGAAAAAGAGGAAGTAGCTCAAGTAATGAATCATTATTTTATCAATGTAAAAGTTGATAGAGAAGAAAGACCAGATGTAGATCAAATTTACATGAATGCTGTTCAATTAATGACTGGAGCTGGTGGTTGGCCGTTAAACTGTATTGCATTACTTGATGGAAGACCCGTTTGGGGTGGGACTTATTTTAAAAAAGATGATTGGTTAAAAGTTTTAAATCAAATTGGAGATTTATACGCTAAAAAACCAGAAAAAGTACTAGAATATGCAGAGAAACTGACAACCGGTATTCAACAATCAAGTTTGGTGGTAACAAACAAAGAAAAACCTTCATTTACCAAAGAGTATCTTTCTAAAACCATCAAAAAATGGGAAGTTTATTTTGATGACAAAAAAGGTGGACTAAATAGAGCACCAAAATTTCCGATGCCAAATAACTATCATTTTTTATTAAAATATGCTTATCAAAACAATGATACATCCTTAAAAAAATATGTAAATACCACCCTAAATAACATTGCTTTAGGCGGAATTTTTGATCAAATCGGAGGTGGATTTTCTAGATATTCTGTAGATACGAAATGGCATATTCCTCATTTTGAAAAAATGCTGTACGATAACGGTCAGTTAGTTAGTTTATTCGCCGATGCCTATTTAATTACAAAAAATGAATTATATAAAGAAACCGTTTACAATACCCTTGAGTTTATTGAGCGTGAAATGTTAGATGTTTCTGGAGGGTTTTATGCTGCGTTAGATGCAGATAGTTTAACTGATAAAAATGAACTTGAAGAAGGTGCCTATTATGTTTGGAAAAAAGAAGAATTACAATAGCTTCTAAAAGAAGATTTCGATTTGTTTTCTGATTTTTACAATATAAATTCTTATGGTTTTTGGGAACACAACAACTAACAATTAATAAGAAAAATATCTGATAAAGAATTTGCTAAAAAACACAAAATTTCAATTTCAGAAGTAAAAAATACAGTAGCTAAATGGAAATCAATTTTATTAAAAAGGAGGGCTAAAAGGAAATATCCAAGATTAGATGATAAAATATTAACTTCTTGGAACGGAATTATGCTAAAAGGATATGTTGATGCTTACCGTGTTTTTAATGACTCTCTTTTTTTAGAAATAGCCCTAAAAAATGCACGTTTTATCGAGCTGAAAATGATAAAAGAAGATGGAACTTATTTCGTAATTTTAAAAATGGGCAAGCAACAATAAACGGTTACCTTGAAGATTATGGAACAGTTATTGATGCACTTGTATCATTATACGAAGTAACTTTAGATGAAAAATGGTTAATGCTTTCAAAAAATCTAACAGACATTTGTTTTGATAATTTTTATAATTCTGCAACCAGTATGTTCTATTTCACCTCTGAAAAAGATGTGAAATTAATTGCTAGAAAAATGGAGATTGAAGATAATGTAATCCCTTCATCTAACTCTATGATGGCAAAAAATTTATTTAAATTAAGTCATTATTTCGATAATGAATATTATTTAAAAACAAGTACACAAATGTTAAATAACATGATAAAGGATATGCAAAATTACGGATCTGCCTACTCAAACTGGCTAGATTTATATAGTAACTTTACAGAAAATTATTATGAAATTGCTGTTTCTGGAAAATTAGCCTTAGAAAAAATAAAAGAACTAAATAAACAGTATTTACCAAACAAATTAATTTGCGGTAGTAATTTAAAAAGCGATTTACCTTTGTTAGAAAATCGTTTTGTTGATGGTAAAACATTAATCTATGTTTGTGTAAATAAAACGTGTAACTTACCTACTGAAAACACCAACGAAGCAATTAATCAAACAAAAAAGGTACAGCTATGAATACGCTAATTACATTTTTTATAGCATTAGTAGCCTTTGAGCTTTTTCATTTTTTAGTGTTAGAAATATTTTCATGGACAAAACCTAAAGAAACTCATAACAAAGCAGTAATTGAAATATCGTACCCACACACATAACGTAAAAATAAAAAAACCATATAACAAAATGAAAAATTTAAAATACTCAGTAACACTTTTCTTTTTATCAATAGGATTGTTGGTAAATGCACAAAACGAAGCAAATTTTGCTTTGGAAGGAGGAAATTCTTTTTTAAGCATAAAGCAAAAATATGACGGAAAAATAAAGGGTAGTTTATTTACTAATGACGGTTTTGAATCAGCACAAATAAATGATGTGAATATTCAATATCCAACCCGTTATAATGCGTATTCAGATAATTTTGAAGTCCAACATAAAGGGAAAGTTAAATATATTGTTATTACAAAAGAAGATAACACACAAGTTAAATTTATTAGTAGCAACAAACTATATAAAACCTATCTTTATATTGATAATGGAAAAACAAAAAAAGGTTTTTTTGTAGTCGTTAGTGAAGGAGAAAATTATTCACTTGTACTCAAAGAGAAAGTTATTTTTGTAGAGGAACAAAAACCAAAAACTCCTTATGAAAAATATAAAAACCCTGAATTAAAAAGAACAAAAGATACCTATTATTTAAAAATAAAAGGATCTGATGCTTTAAGTGAAATTAGCCTTAGAAAAAAAGATGTTATTAATTTTTTTGGTAATGACTCTGAAATCATTTCTTCTTTAATTAAAAAGAATAATCTAAATGTTAAAAAAGAAAAAGATTTTGTACAGTTATTAAAACTATACGATACTCAATAATACATTAAAAATAAAAAATTTGTTACTACTAACATTAAAAAAGAAAATATGAAATGTATTCTAATAGTATTCCTTTTTATTTCTACAGTTGCTTTTTCACAAGTAAATGAAATAAACAATTTAAGAGATGTTTATACTTTAAAAAGTGATATTGATATATATTCTCGTCAAAATGATCCAGATGTAAAAGGATCTCCTTTTATTCATACAGAATATAAAAACATTCAAATTAAAGGTGTTGTAATGAAAGGAAAATACAATGCCAATTCAGATTATATTGAAGTAGATAACAAAGGAGAGGTTATTTTCTTTATGCCTTCTATGGAGAATCGTTATGATGTTGTATTTACAGATGAAGATGTAACTTATAGAGCATTTGAATATGAAGAATTAAAATTTGGTTTTTTTAAAATTTTAGCCAAAAATGAGAAAGCTTTTTTACTTAGTAAGCAATTCATAAAGTTTAACCCTGAAGTAAAGCCAAAAAGTAATTTTGATATTCTTAAACCTGCGCAGTTTGAAAGAAAAAAAGACATACATTATATAAAGCTTAGTAATCAAGATATTATCGTTGAATTACCAACTAGAAAAAGTAAATTTTTAGACGTTTTTAATTCTAAATATAATGCTATTAAAAATTTCCTTAAAAAGGAAAGATTGGATATTAAAAAAGAAGAAGATTTAATTAAAGTCTTTAATTTTTATGCTTCACTAAAATAGTTATACTTTCTTTTTTTGAGGAACAACAATAAAATTTTTTAGATAAAAAGGTTCAAAATAAGCAATATCTTCGATGTTGTTTTTTTTGTATTTATCAAACGCCAAAAAACTCATTTCTTTTGATGATGGGAATTTAGAATCTACAAATATGGCATTAGGGTGTGTTATTAAGGCTTTACATTTTTCTGCTCCATCCCCAAAAAAATAAACGTTAGCTGTTTTTAAATAATTACTAAATGACGTTTCTTTAATAATTTCTGCTTTAATTTCTCTGATTTGATTATATTCTGAATCAAAAATAGCAGAATACACCTCCATTCTACGTGCGTCTAACATTGGCACAAGAACCCCTTTTTCAATTGAAATAGATAAAGCAAGAGATTGCAACGTATTAATTGAAATTAGCGGGATATTAAGTGCAAAACACAGCCCTTTAGCTGCTGAAACACCAATTCGTAATCCTGTATAGGAGCCCGGACCTTTACTGACTGCAATAGCATTTAGTTTTTTAAAAGGAATCTTTGCCTTTTTAAGTACATCACTTATAAATGGGTGTAAAACCTCTGCGTGAGAATAATTGCCATTGTTTAATTCTTTAATCGCAACCAATTCTCCGCTTTTAGAAATACTAACAGAACAATTTTTTGTAGAAGTCTCTATGTTTAAGATATAAGCCAATAGAATAATTTTCTGCAAAGATACATTAAGCTCCAAAAAAACACATATAGTTTATTATTAATCGTTAAAATGAAAGAACTATTTTGAAAGAACAATAAGTATTGCTACTTTTAATGTTTAAATAAAATACACTTTTGAAAATTAATTTAAAATACTTCATTGGTCTCTTCATTATCCTATTGAGCAGTTTTGTTCTTAGCACAAATGTTGTAAAACCTAAAGTTCTTCTTAAAGAAGCTACAATAGATTCCACTATTGTCAAAGAATCAACTATTCTTTTAGAACGATATTCAAAATATAAAACTAAAAAGGTTAGCCACAAATTAGATTCTTTACTGAAAAAGATTAATAAGATACATGATTTTAGTGGTTCAATTCTCGTTGCTAAAAAAGGAAAATTAGTGTATGAAAATCAAATTGGATATGCAGATTTTAGAAATAAAACGAAGCTAAATGAAAAATCTATATATCAATTAGCTTCTGTAAGCAAGCAGTTCACAGCTACTTCAATCATGATTTTAAAGGAAAGAAATCAATTAAAATTAACTGATACAATTACCAAATATTTCCCAAAGTTTCCTTTTAAAAATATTACTATTCAACATTTACTTAATCATACTTCTGGTTTACCAAAATATTTTTGGGTTACAGAAAATGAGTGGAAAAAAGAGAAAGCTCCTAGTAATAATGAGTTGATGAAGTTCTTTGAAACAACTAAAGTATCAACATTTTTTAGACCAGGTAGAAAATTTGATTATTCAAATACTGGTTATTTTATTTTAGCTTCTATCGTAGAAAAAATATCTAACATGAGTTATTCAAACTTCGTGGATACTACCATTTTTAAACCACTTCAAATGAATCACTCTTTTGCTTACAGTTTTGAAAACGACACCATAAGAGCAAATCAACTGATGGGATATAGATTATATAAAGGTTGGAGACATCTTAAAATCCCAAACACCATTAATGACGCTATTGTTGGCGATAAAAATATTTATGCCACAAATGAAGATTTATTAAAATGGGTAAACGGACTTAAGAGCGGAAAAATTATTTCTAAAAAATCTTTAGAATTGATGTACACTAAAGGAAAAAACAAATATGGAAGAAAAATACCTTATGGTTTTGGCTTTAGAATTGATGCCATAAATGATAAAAAAGTGGTGTATCATTATGGAAAATGGAATGGATTTAGCACAGGAATTACCCAATATAAAGATGATGATTTAGTTGTTATCGTTTTAGATCACACAAGTTATAGATCTATTGATTATTTAAATAAACAGATAAAGAGTATTGTTGATAAAAATTTCGATTCTTAACTTCTATAAGTCATTTAATAAAAAGCCAGAGAAATTTTCTCTGGCCTTTTATATATTTTTTAAAATGCTTAATCTAAAATAGATTCTCCGTTATAAAATTTTAAAACTTTAGTTTTAAATACATAATCGTACTTTGCTCTAATTAATGTAGATTCTGCATTAACCAATCTATTTCTAACTTGATCAAATTCAAATGATGTTATTGCCTCAAAAGTATATCTTTGTTGCGCATTCTTAAATGCCTCTTGCTGAGCTGTTAAAGATAATTTAGCTGCTTCATAGCTTTTTAATGCGGCCTTAGCATCTAAAAAAGCTCTTTGAATTGTTTGCTGTATACTTAATTTTGCGCTTTCTAAAGACAACTCACTTCGTTCTATACCAATTTTAGATTTATTAACATTTACTTTATTTTGATATCTGTTAAAAATTGGAATACTTAATGATAATCCAACGCCATACCCAAAGTTATCATTTAACTGTTTAAAGAAATAATCATTTCGTTGCCCTTGAAAAATAGTAAATCTATGACTAAAATTAGTTCCCGCACTTGCAGAGGCTGTTACCGTTGGTAAAAAACCACTTTTAGCAATTTCTAAATTTAATTTAGATTGTTGAATCCCTATTTTTGCTTTTAAAATTTCTGGTCTATTTGCAACTGCATTTTTATATACGGCATCTGGGCTTTTAAATAATAATGAAGCTGAAGGTGCTCCAACATCTATTCTTGCAACATCAAAATTATTTGTATCTACTTGCAATAATTGAGCAAGACCTAATAATGCAATATTTAATGTATTCTCTAAAGAAACAACTGTCTGTAAATCGTTTGCATATGCAGATTGTGCATTTAATAATTCACCCTTTGGTTTAGAACCTGCTTCTACTTGGTTTTTAGCAACCTCAATTTGTTTTTTACTAATCTCCGCTTGTACTCTTGCTACAGCTAGGTTTTCTTTAGCAAACAATATGTTTAAATATGAATTGATAACATTTAAAGAAACATCGTCTTTAATAATTTGAAGATCTAGCTTACTACCTAATACATTTAGTTGAGAGTTTTTATAAGAATTTAACAAACTAAATCCGTTAAATACAGTTATACCACTTCTTAAACTATAAGAAGAACTAAAACTAGTTGAAGATATTCTACCATTACTAACTGGATCAATAGTTGAACCAAAATTTAAATTTGCTCCAGAAGATGCATTTAAATTTGGTAAAAAATTACCTTTTGCTCCAACAACATCTTCTTTAAAAGATTCTAAATTTAATGCTTGTTGTTTTATACTAATGTTATTTTTTATTGCATGTTCAACGGCTTCTTTTAAGTCCCATTTTTTTTGTGAAAATCCTGAGAATGAAAATGCTATTAATGCAATAAGTATTGAAAATTTAGTTTTCATATATTTTATATACTAAGTTTTAGATTAAAGTTTGGTAACAAGAGAGAAATATTCTGCAATTTTTACGCTGCATATATGACGAGCCAAAGTAGAATATGTTACAGATTTTTTATCTTATTGATGTGTTAATTTTTTATTCTCTTTTTATACCTAAATAAAACATACGCTAAAATAGCAACTAGAAGGTATGGAAAGACCATTAAATATGTAATTCCTGAGTTAATTCCTTCAGCTATGTCTTGTCCGCCATTTTCTACAACCGCTTTACACATTGCGCATTGAGCTTTTGCATCAATCACAAAAAAGAGACCTAATAAAACAATACCTTTTTTCATAATTAACTATAATATGGAGAAATCATTACATAAACTATTACACCTGTAATTGCAACATACAACCATAATGGAAATGTAATTTTTGCAATTTTTTTATGCTCATGAAATTTTCCTAATCTTGCTCTAACAAAGGTAATTAACACAAAAGGAATTACTACTATTGACAATAAAATATGGGTGATCAAAATAAAATAATACACATATTTTATGACTCCTTCTACACCAAATTTAGTTGATTCTGAAGTCATATGATATGCTATATACATAAACAAAAATAGTACTGAACAAAAAATTGCAGTCGTATTTAATAGTTCATGTAATTTTCTGTTTCCTTTTTTAATTGCTATTACTGCGAAAATTAAAAGCAACGCTGTAACTCCATTTATTGTTGCATAAATTGGCGGTAAAAAAGATAAAGGCTCTATATCAAAACCTAATTCTTTTAAATTTACGCCAAACAAAAGTGCTACTGTTAAAGGAATAATTATAGATAAAAGAGAAATTATTTTGTTGTACTTTTTTTCTTGATTTGAACTGTTTTTACTCATTTAATAATATATTAATATCTTCTTTTAATTCTTTAATTTGATCAGGGAAACCGGTTTCTTCTAATGCTCAGTAATACATTATTGGGTTACCATGTGTATCTCTTCTAGAGCGAATATTACCTTCTTTGTCTATTAATGCAAATAACCCTGAATGTTCAAATCCTCCATGTTCTCCATCGCCATTTCCTGCATATAATTTAAACCCTTTATTAGATAAATCATATACGTATTCTTGATTTTTACCTGTTAACATTTGCCAATTATTGCTTGTGATATTATGTTCTTTTCTATACTGAGTTAAAATTTCTGGAATATCTATCTCTGGCGTTATTGAAAAAGATGCAATTCCGAAGTTTGTATTTCCGTAAAACTCATTTTGTACGTCCATCATTTTTCTATTCATAATTGGGCAAATAGATGGACACGTTGTAAAGAAAAATTCTACAACATATACTTTTCCTTCAAAATTTTTGTCGGTAATTGTATTTCCGTTTTGATTGATAAATTCAAAATCTGGTACTTTGTTAAAAGTAACCAAATCTGATTTTTGAAATTTATGTACGACTTTTGGTACAACATAAATTCCAAAAATTAATATGATAAATGAGATCCCAACGTAAGAATACTTTTTTTTCATTTTAAATTATATTTCTCGTTTAAAGCGTTTCTCCTTTTCTAACGATTTTTTTAATTGATAGTAAATGATTTCAATATCTTTTTTCATCTTATTCTTAAGATCATTTACAGAGTTCATATTGTATCCATATAACCTACCATTTTCTGTATCTTCATCATCTTTTCTTCCACGTAAGCGCAATTCTCTATCAACAATAAACACATATTCTGAACTTAAATCTTGATTGATTGTATAAGGAGAATCAAAACTATTAAATAAATTCTTAATTTCTTCATCATTCAAAAAAACAAACTTCCAATTTTCAATATCTGTATACGTACTTAGTTTCTTTTTAAGAGATTCTACTTGTGTTTCAACTCCTTTTGGAGCAATTAAAACAGATTGAAAGTAAAGACTTTTACGATATCTTTTATAAATAACTTCGTTTAAATTAAAAAGTCCTCCTTTATTTTTTTCTATATCAGTTCCTAAAAAACTAACCACAGAAAAATGATCTTTAAACGTAATATTTCCTTCTACATTTTCTACTTTTTTTGTTAAGATAGGTAAGTTTGCATGATGATAAATCCCTAACGAAAG
>Ga0105054_10008029_pt1 | contig 14090 bp, 11 predicted proteins | sample BON02_FD_78091 | JGI IMG/M metagenome (GOLD analysis project Ga0105054, IMG submission 78091) | Freshwater microbial communities from Lake Bonney liftoff mats and glacier meltwater in Antarctica - BON-02 (megahit assembly) | ecosystem: Environmental > Aquatic > Freshwater > Ice > Glacier...
GGCCTCAACCATCGCCGTTTTCAATCCGCCGCGTGGCTGGGCGTAGATCGCGGCATGGATGGTCCCCCTCTCGGGATATCGCCTTGCGATACCCTGCCGGTCAATGCATGGCTCACGCGGGCCAAAGCGTCATTGGGTTTCATAAGCCTCAGTCTCTGCGCAATCTGCTCCGCAGACCAGCGCCGGTGGATCAGCTTGCCCTGCACAAAGTCATGAAGCCAACCGCCACAGACCAGCTTGCGACGTCGTCCGCACCGCTTGCGGTGGGCCCGATATCGCTCCCCGCCACGTTGCGCGCAATACGGCTGGGCAGGTTCTCCTTCCGGGCGGCCACGCAACAGTTCCCGCCCGATCGTTGAGGCGCTACGCCCCGGCAACAAGCCAATCGCCCCAAGGCTCGCCCCGCGCAGATGCTCCGCCAAAATCACGCCACGTTCCTCGCCGTTGAGGTGCCTGTATCGTCTGTCCATCGCAACATCCTATGCCCTACGGGCGCTGGGTGTTGCACTTGAAACTTGAGTCTAAGCTTTGGCACCTTTCATACAAAGCTCTTTACTGTTTCGATCGCCCCATCAAGCGCCATGCCTTCGGGATCTTGCAGCGCAGCCTCGCGCAACCGGGCCATCCACTCGGCAGCATCCTTGCGTTCTCTCAGCAGGTCCGCCATACTCATGACCCGGTCAAACTTGGACAGGCCCCGCACGTGCGTATCCGAGTAGCCCTTGATCAGGCGCCGGTTCTTGAACATTTCAATCCGCAGAGCATAATCGGCAGGCTTGAGGCTCGCTTCCAGCCATGCCTCCAGATGCGCGACCTCCAGTTGATGCCGGTAGGTGCGCAAACGGTAGCCTTTCAACCCACCCAGCACATGCAGCATCACAAAGGCGCGCAATGAATCCGTCCGCAGGCGCCGCCCTTTGCCGAAAATCCGGTCCAGCAGCGCCATGCGGGCCGGATTTCCTTGGGTCCGCGCACCCATGGCGGCAGGCATCAGCCCTGCAATCTCTTCCGCGCGGGGGTGGAAATATTCGGTCAGCTGCAGCACATGCGCATCTGTTTTGCCCATCTCCGCATCGATCCGCTCGGTCCGCGTACTGCGGGTCTTGAGGTCTGCGACGCGGATGATGTCATCATAGGCCATGGCATTGGCGATGTATTTCGCCGCAGCCACCGCCAGCGCATAGCCCAGCGCAGCGTCGTCTTGCGCCACCACATGCTCCAGCCGGTCAAGATAAGCGGCACCGTAGGCGCTGTCCTGAAAATCAACGACCTTTGCCAGCCCCGCCTCGGCCATCGCCTGCACCGCGTCGGGCAAGGCCTGCACCCGGGCAAGCAGCGCGTCCCAAGAGCGCATCTGCCTTGCAGGTCCGGTGATCTTGCGTGGCGCGGGTTTGGCTGTCCGCCCCGGTGCTGCGATCCCCTCTTGTGCAGCCGCAAATCCCGCATCAAAGGCGCGCAGCGATGCCGCGACCCCTTTGCCTGACACGCGGATCGCTTCCTCGTAGGCCACGCGCGGGAAAGGCAGTGCCTGCGATCCCGCAAGTGCGCCGAACATCGAGGCGGAAATCACCGATCCCTGATCGGTCGCCATACGGTCCATATTGGCAAGAATCAAACGCTGTGCGGCCAGTTCCGCCGCCGCGCGCACTTCGTCCGCATTGGCGATCCCGTCACCGGGGGCTGTCTTTTCACTTATCGCCAAGGCACGGTGGGTGGAGCCGATCAGCGTCGTGCGGTCGGGCGTCACAAAGCCACGCATCACTGCGCGGCCTACTTCCATCATCTCCGCTGCCAGCAGCACGTCCACATCCCCCGCCGAAGGGGCCAGCGCGAACACCGGCTCATGCGCAGATTTCGGCGCCATCTCGATGTAGTAGATCGTAGCCCCCGTGCGCTGCGCCACTCCCGCCACAGAAGTCGTCTGGCAGGCGTAGCCCTGCGACCGCGCTGTCGCTTCGATCCACGAGGCCAGAACACCGCCGCCCTGGCCACCCACGGCCATGACCGCGAGCTTTATGATCGCATCCACCTGCGCGTCAGGCTGTCCTGCCGGAAGAATAAAATTCATGCTGCGACCCCGTCCAACCGCAACCGTTTTGCATCGCGCCGCTTTTGCAGCCAGCCGATGACGCCGCGCCGCAATCCCGCCCGCCACGCCTCGACGCGGCCAGGATTGTGGATGACGTCGGCCTGATAGAAGGAGGGACACAGAACGGCAGCATGGGCCACCTCGCCACAGTTGCCGCAGCCCACGCAGGTCTGGTCAATCGCCGCCACCGGATCGTCGCGCAGCGGATCGTCCAGCACTTTGAGCGACAAGGACGGACACCCCGACAGCCGCATGCAAGCGTGATCGCCCGTGCAGACGTCCGCATCCACGCCAAAGCGCGGAATGTCCACCCGGCGGCCTTCCTTGATGGCCTTTGTGCGCAAAGGCTTCTCGCGGCGCTGCTTGTTCAGCATACACTCCGACGAGGCCACGATGATCTTGGGACCTTTGAAATCCGTGGTCAGTGCCTCGTGCAGCACTTCGCGCATTTTGCCCACGTCATAGGTGTTGTCGATCTGGCGGATCCATTCGACGCCGACACCTCTGAGCGCTTTGGAGATCGGGTTTTTGGTGGATTTGGTCTCATTGGTGGCGCGCGATGACATGATGTCCTGCCCGCCGGTCGCCGCCGAGTAATAATTGTCCACAATCACCGCTACCGAATCCGATTTGTTGAACACCATGTTCCCGATGGAGCTGCTCAGGCCGTTGTGCCAGAACCCGCCATCGCCCAGAATGGAAATCGCACGCTTCTCGCCGCCCCCGTCAAAGGCCGCATTGGCCGCAGGGCCGAGCCCGTACCCCATGGTCGCCCCGCCAATCTCGAAGGGTGGCAGCGAGCCGAACAGATGACAGCCGATGTCGCCGGTGATCTGGTGTTTGCCCAGCGCCTGCTCCGTGAGCTTCATCGCCGCAAAGATGGGCCGCTCCGGACAGCCCGTACAAAATCCTGGCGGGCGCATGGGCACGGTCTTGCCAAGATCGGGGATCTGGGGCGGGTTCATGTTGGGCGCGCGCACATGGTCGGGCAGCATCGCGGGTGCTGCGGATTTCAGAAACGCCACCACACCGTCGAGCATCACCTGCCCAGTATATTCCCCCGCCATGGGCAACACGTCCTTGCCATAAAGCTTTGTCGTGCCGCCAGATTTATAGAGGTAACTGCCCAGCTGCTGCTCGATATGGTCGGGCTGCCCTTCCTCGATCACCATCACATGGGCTTTGCCCGCGCAAAACGCCTCGAACTCGGTGCGCACGATGGGATAGGTTACATTGAGAACGTAGATCGGGATGTCTGTCGCACCATAGATATCCGCCAGTCCCAGCCGTTGCAGTGCGCGGATCACTCCGTTGTACATGCCGCCCTGCACGATGATGCCAAGGTCTGCGTCGCTTGGTCCGAAGATCTCGTTTAGCTTGTTCTCGGTGATGAATTTCTCGGCAGCGGGCCAGCGGGTGTGGATTTTGTCCTGCTCGTGCAAATAGCTCATGGGGGGCAGCACGACGCGGTTGAAATCGCTCTGCGGGTCGGCCACGGCGTCATAGACGGTCAGGGGCGGGCGCATGTTGTCGCGGGTCGCAAAGCTGCCGGTCACGTGGCACGAGCGGATGCGCATCATCAGCATGACCGGCGTGTTGGACGCCTCCGACAGCTCGAAGCCGTCCTTGACGGCCTTGGTGATGCTGGGCAGGTTCGGGCGCGGGTCCAGCATCCAGAACTGGGACTTCATCGCAAAACCGTGGCTGCGCTCCTGCATGATCGAGGAGCCTTCGCCGTAATCTTCGCCTACAATAATGAGCGCCCCGCCAGTGACACCCGACGAGCACAGATTGGCCAGCGCGTCCGAGGCCACATTGACCCCAACAGGCCCTTTGAACGTCACAGCACCGCGGATACGGTAATGCACTGAGGCCGCCAGCATCGCTGCGGCCGCCGCCTCTGACGCGTTCGCCTCGAAACGCACGCCTAGCTCTGCCATCAGCTCCTCGGCATCGGCCAGTACATCCATCAGGTGGCTGATCGGCGCCCCCTGATAGCCGCCCACATAGCCCACACCGTTTTCCAGCAGCGCCTTTGTGATCGCCAGAATTCCCTCGCCAGTGAAGGTATCGCCTTTGCCTTTGCGCAGGTGTTCAACCTCTGCCTTGAATGATCTCTCTGCCATGGTCTGTCCCTAAAAGTCGTGCTTGCGGATATTGCGCAGCATGGTTTGCAAGGTACCGGTGAATGTCGCTTTTTCCGCATCCGAAATGCCCTTGAACATCGTCTGGTAGGCCCCCGCCATATGTGGCCAGAGCCTGACATGCGCCTCGCGCCCCGCGTCCGTGAGAAACAGGCGTACCGCGCGGCTGTCTTCGGTATCGGCCTCGCGCCGGATAAGGCCGTCGCGGGTCAGCGCCTCCAGCGCGCGGCTCAGCGTGCTTTGCTGCACCACTGCATAAACTGCCAACTCGCGGATCAGGATGCCGTCCACCACCGACAGGACCGCCAGTGCGCGCATTTGCGGGGTGGTCAGCCCGAGGGTGGCCATCTCCTCGCGCAGGGCGGCGTTATAGCGGCCCATGATCCGGTTCATCAGGTAGGGTGCATAATTCTCCAGCCCCATCTCGCCCAAACGGGGAACCAGACGGGCCACAGGTGCTGTGACGTTCTCTTGTTTGCTCATGCGCCCAGCCCCTTGGCCACGTTGAAACCTGATCCGCCGCCCAGTCCCGGACCGGGATGGGTGGAGGCCCCGATATGATAGAGACCCTTGACCGGCGTGGCGTTGTTCACCTGCCCCGCAGCGGGCCGCCAGATGAAAAACTGGTCCAGCGTGCAGGCGCCGCCGTAAGGATCACCGCCCACCAGATTGACATTCAGCGCCTCCAGATCGGCAGGGGAATAGGCCCGCCGCGCCAGTTTGGCAGCGTCGAAATTGCGGATGTGGCGGCGCAGGATCGCCTCGATCCGGTCGGCGAAGGCTTCGCGCGTGGCCTCGTCCCATCTGCCGTTTGTCGCGATCTCGCCTGCCGCATCGCCCTTGATCAAGCGCGGCGCGTCGGGGATTTGCAGCCAGAGGATTGCCTTGTCTTGCGGACAGCGGCCGGGGTCCATGCGGTGCGGCTGGCCTGCGCAGATCGTGGGAACTGCAGGCAGCATCCCGCGCTCGGCCTCGTTGCAGGAGCGCGATACAGAATCGATCCCGTCCGCCAGATGGATCAGCGCCACGTCCTCCAGTCCCTTGGTCACCCAGTCTATAGGTGCGTCGAAGGCATAGTGCAGCTGGAAATTACCACGCCCGTGGCGGTGTTTTTTCGGGCTCTCTGGGTTGTGCTGCCCGCCCAGCAACCCGTCATACAGCTGGCCGGGCGCCGTGCTGGCGATTACGTTTTTCGCCGCGATCACCGTACCATCCGCCGTCTGCACGCCGCTCACCTTGCCGTTCTCGATCATGATCCGCGTCACATCCGCGTCAGTGCGGATCTCGCCACCATTCGCCTCGATCAGCGCGCGAAACGCCTGCGCCGCCTGCCCTGCACCGCCCTTGACCACCGGCGCGCCTGCGGCTTCCAAAGCAAAAGCAATCACCCGCGCCATTTGCCCACCATAACTTGCCTCTGGCGTTAGCCCTACATGCAGCACCCACGGCGCCCAGAGCGCTTGGACGTCTTCGGATCTATAGCGCGTCTCCAGCCAGCCGCGCGCAGGCTCCAGCGCTTCGCCGAACCATGCTTTTGTGTTGTTAAGCCCGTGTTTCCAGACGCGTTTCGCCAACAGCTTGGCGGTGCCGCGCGACCACAACGGCTGGCCCAGCAGGGCGAACAGAAATTCCGCGTCCCGCTCTATCCCGCCGATGTCTGCGCGGTGCCGGTCCCCGTCGCCCTGCGACAGCGCATTAAACGCCACCACGTTGGCGTCGCGGTCCATCTGCAGCACCAGCGTCCGCCCGTTTGGCCGCAGCACGGCTGTGGGATGGGACGAGTGGCAGAATTCCAGCCCGTGTTTGGCCAGATCATCCCCCAGCGCGCCATGAGCAGGACCGGTCAGGAACAAAACGAACGTGGCGGCCATCACATCATGATGAAACCCGGGCACGGTGATCTGTTCGGTGGCCATGCAGCCGCCGATCCGCGCCTCGCGCTCCAGCACCAGTACGCGATCACCCTTGCGCGACAGCATCGCGGCGGCCACCAGTGCATTGATGCCCGACCCGATGATCACATGATCGACAGCCGCCACAGCCCTCAGCCCTTGGGGACCAGCGCCAGCGCGCGGATCGGAGAGCCGGTGCCACGCGCGATTTTCAAAGGTGCGGCGATCAGGATCGCGCCCTTGGCGGGCAGCTTGTCCAGGTTCGCCAGCGAGGCGAGGCCAAAGCAATTGTCGCGATGCAGCATGTTATGGGCCGGATAAGGCGGCGTCATGCCCCCTGCCTGCCCCGCATCGGTGCCGATGCATTGGGTGCCCCAGCCCACGATGCCCTTGCCCAGCAGATATTCGATCGCATCGGGTGTGGGCCCGGGGCTGTGCGGGCCGGTCTCGTCGGCGTTGAGAAACTTCGCCTCGTCGTCGACGCGCTTGTCCCAGTCGGTGCGCATCACTACCCATTCGCCCTTGCCGATTTCGCCATGCTCGCTCTCCCACGCCTTGATGTGATCGGCGGTGAGCAGGAAATCCTCGTTCTCGGCACTGTGCGCCGAGCAATCGATCACATTTACGGGCGCGACCAGCCGCTGCACATCGAGCGAATCGGTGAAGCCGTCCGGATAATCCTTGCCGGTGATCCAGTGGTGCGGCGCATCGAAATGGGTGCCGGAATGCTCGCCCAGCACCATCCAGTTCCATGCAAAAAACGGGCCGTCATTGTCATATTCCGAGATCTTGTGAATCTCGACCTTGGGGGTGTTTTTGGCAAAATCGGGCGGCAGTTGCAGGATTGGCGTGTTCGGCCCCAGAACGCCGGAACAATCGACGACCTCGACCCCGCCGGAGGCCAACATGCCGGCCAATGCTTTCAGATTTTCGGATGCCAGATTTTTGGATGCGCTCATTTTTTCGTCTCCCTGATCGTGACGCGGTTAGTCCGCGGCTGGTTATGAGAAACAGATAGACAAGTTTATATGCATTTGCAATTATCTTTGCAGTAGCCACGGAAGGGGAGGCTCATGCAGGACAGGACGGATGCCGTCATCATAGGCTCGGGGCACAACAGCCTTGCCTGCGCGTGCCATCTGGCTCTGCGCGGCTGGCGGTTGGCTGTCTTTGAGCAGGCGGACACTCCCGGTGGCGCTGTCAAAACCGGCGAATATACGTTGCCGGGCTTCCGCCATGACTGGGCGGCGATGAATCTTTCGCTCTTTGCAGGGTCGTCTTTTCATAAGGATAATGCCGCTGAGCTCGCAAAGCACGGTCTGGCCTTCGCGCCCACAGCCCATCCCTTCGCTTCCGCCTTTGAGGACGGACGCTGGCTGGGCATTTCCAATGATGCGGCCCTGACCACGGCGCGGGTGCGCGGCTTCTCTGAGGCCGATGCGCAGGCATGGACCGCTTTTACCGATGACTTCCCCGCACAAGCCGAATCGATTTTTGCGATCCTCGGCGCGCCGATGAATTTACGTGCATTTGCATCCTTAGGTTGGAAAACCCTGCGCAAGCGTGGTACCGGCGGCACATTGGATCTGGCGCAATTCCTGCTCAAGTCGCCCCGCGCATGGCTGGATCAAACGTTTGAGAGCGATCACGTCAAGGCAACGTTGGCCGCCTGGGGCATGCATCTGGATTTTGCACCCGACATCGCAGGCGGCGCGGTCTTTCCCTACCTCGAGGCGATGGCCGGTCAGGCCTTCGGCATGGTGCTGGGCCAAGGCGGCGCGGACACAATCACCCGCGCCATGGTTGCCATGATCGAGGCGCGCGGCGGCACCGTCACCTGCAATGCCCGCGTGCGTGCGATCAACCACACCGCAGGGCGCGCCACAGGCATCACGCTGGAAGACGGGCGCACCGTCGAGGCCTCCAAAGCGGTGATCGCCAATGTGGCCCCCGCCGCGCTGCTCCGCCTGACCGGCGGCACAGGCGATGCGCGCCACGACACCGCCATGCGCAATTTCCAGCACGCCCCCGGCACCATGATGATCCATCTGGCCATGGATGCGCTGCCCGACTGGGCCGCACCGGAGCTGAAGCGCTTTGCCTACGTCCACCTTGCACCCTCGATGGACCAGATGGCGCGCACCTATGCGCAGGCCAAGGCCGGGCTGCTGCCCGACGAGCCGGTGATTGTCTGCGGCCAGCCCACGGTCGTGGACCCGTCGCGCGCGCCGAAGGGCAAGCATGTGCTCTGGCTTCAGGTGCGCATGGCCCCCGGCGTGATCAAGGGCGATGCAGCAGGACAGATTGATGCGACGAACTGGGCAGATGCCGCCGAGCCATTCGCCGAGCGCGCGTTGGACATCCTTGAGCGCTACGCCCCCGGCACGCGCAAACACGTCCTCGCCCGCCATATCGTGACGCCGGACATGCTGGAGGCGGACAACCCCAATCTCGTAGGCGGCGATCAGATCTGCGGCAGCCATCATCTGCACCAGCATTTCATGAACCGCCCAGCACGGGGCTATGCGGACGGCACCACGCCGATCCGCAATCTATATCACACCGGTGCCGCTATCTGGCCCGGTGGCGGTACGGGCGCCGGCCCGGGGACGATGCTCGCCAAGAAGCTCGCCAAGTAATCAACAGTCCAACACAACAATCTGGGAGAACTACCATGTCACTATCACGACGCAGCCTGCTGAAAACCTCTGTCGCCGCGGCGACACTCGCCACTGTCGGCCTGCCAAGTTTTGCAGCCATCGACGAGCTGATCATCGCCTATAACGTCAACCTGCCCAGCTGGGATCCCACCGTAGGCCCTTCGGCGGTGAATCCGACCATTCAGGGCCTCTACCAGTCGGTGTTCGATAATTTCATCCCTCAAAACCCCGATCTGAGCTTTGGCGAGGGCCTCATCACCGCATGGGGCTGGAACGCCGACCGCAGCCAGATCTGGATGGACGTGCGCGAGGGGGTCACGTGGCACAACGGCGATCCTTTCACCGCCGAGGACGTCGCATGGTCGCTGCAGCGCGCCGGCAACCCAGAGACGGGCAACCCCATCCAGTTCATCTGGGGCAAGGTCGAAAACATCGCCGCCGAGGGCAACCGCGTCACCGCGGACGTCAAGGAATACGAGCCTACGTTCTTCAAGTGGATGTCCTTCCTCACCGGCTATGTCATGCCCAAGAAGTACATGGAAGAAGTTGGCGCAGAAGGCTTCGAGGCGGCGCCCATCGGCACCGGCCCCTATATGGTGGACCGGTTCGAGCGGAACGCCTTCGTGCGTCTGACGGCAAACGAGAATTACTGGGGCGGCGCGCCGGAGTTCAAAACCGTGACAATCAAATTCGTGACCGATGCCGCCAGCCGTGTGGCAGAAGTGGAATCCGGCAATTCCCACGTCACGCTAGAGATCCCCTACGAGGAGTTCGACCGCCTCAAGGCCAAGGACGGGCTGGCCGGTGTGACCACGCCCATCTCCGACATTGCGATGATCTTCCTCAACGACATCGACGCGATGACGGATCCGAACGTGCGCAAGGCCGCCGCCCATGCCATCGACAAGCCACTCATCATCGAGCGGTTGCTGTCAGGCTATGGTGTGGCCATCGACACGCTGCAAACGCCTGACTATGCGGCCTTTGACCCTACGATCACGGTCGCCTACGATCCCGAACTGTCCAAGGAACTGTTGGCAGCCTCGGGCTTTAGCGTGGACAATCCGGTTAAATTCACCATCCAGACCACGCGCGGGTTCAAACCAAAGGACTACGAGATGGTGCAGGCCATCGTCGGACTGTGGCGCGCTGTCGGCATCGAGGCGGAGATCGAGGTCTACGAGATCGCCAAACATTTCGAGCTGCGCGCCGCCGACCAGCTGGCCCCTGCCGCCTTCTACAACTGGGGCAACTCCGTGGGCGATCCGACCACCTCCACAGGGTTTGCGATGTTCGGCCCCTCGCCGCATTCGGTCTGGGACGGTCAGGCAACCTTTGATCTGATCGCACCGCTCTGGAGCGAGGCGGACGAGGAGAAGCGCATCGCGGGCTGGAAGGCCGTGGACCGCCATATCGCGGAGGAGGCGGAGGTGATCCCGCTGCTGCAATTCGTGCAGCCCATCGTGCATGCGGCAGGGGTAAAAGTCATACCGCACCGCTCCGGCGCACTTCTGCCGCATCTGATGACCCGCGCCTGATGCGGGCTTGCGGGGCGCGTGATGGCGCGCGCCCCGCACTCCAATTGTCCAAGATTCCATGAGCCTTTTGCGCACCCTTCTCATCCGTCTCTGCACGACCTGCCTCACCCTATTCGGGGTGGCGGTGATCGTGTTCATCGTGATCCGAGTCGTCCCCGGCAACCCCATTGCGATGATGCTGCCGCCCGGTGCCACCGATGCGGACATCGCCCGGCTGCAGGCGCAATACGGTTTCGACAAATCCATCCCTGAGCAATTCGTGATCTGGCTCGGCAATGTGCTGCAGGGCGATTTCGGCACCTCGATCTCCACCCGCCAGCCCGTTGCAGAACTGGTGCTGGGCCGCCTGCCCGCGACGCTGGAGTTGTCGATTGTGGCCCTGCTGATGGCCTGCATGATCGGCGGCGCGCTGGCGCTGACGGGCACCCGCATGCGCGACACCAAGGCCGAAGTGGCGATAGACGTAAGCACCGGCATCGCCCTCTCGGTGCCGGATTTCCTCTGGGGGCTGGTGCTGATCCTGCTGTTCGGCGTGCTCTGGCCGGTGTTCCAGATATCGGGCCGGATCTCGCCCAGTCTGGACATTGATTTCACCACGAATTTCTTTCTGTTCGAGGCGCTGATGCGCCTGCGTTTCGACGTAATCGGAAACCTGATCAGCCATATGTTCATGCCGGCCCTCGCGCTGGCGCTCCCGCTGGCAGCGATCATCGCACAGCTGTTGAAACAATCGCTTAAAGAAACGATGCATTTGGAATACGTCACCCTTGCGCGCACCAAAGGCTACGCCGAAGGCCAAGTCATCACCCGCGAGGCAATGCCCAACGCGATCCTGCCCACGCTGACGCTGGTAGGCGTGCAGTTCACCTTTCTCATCGGTGGAACGGTGATTATCGAGCGTTTGTTCAGCTACGAGGGCCTTGGCAATATGGCCATCGACGCGGTGATCAACCGCGATCTGCCGCTCATACAAGGCATCGTTTTGCTCTTCGCGCTGCTGTTCACGGTGATCAATCTGCTGGTCGATATGCTCTATGTGATCCTCAACCCGCGCCTGCGGCATGCGTGACGCGCGCGCCAATCTGCGCCGCCCGCTGGGCCTGCGCCTGTGGCTGTCTGGGGGCTGGCTCACGCTGCTGGTGATCGGCGCTGTCTTTGCGCCCCTGATCGCACCGCAGGATCCGCTGGCGCAGGATCTGTTTGCAGGCCGACTGCCGCCGTTCTGGGCCGATGGCGCACAGCCGGGCTACTGGCTCGGCACCGACTCATTGGGCCGCGATGTGCTGTCGCGCATGCTCTATGCGGCGCGGCTGGCGCTGATTGTCGCCATCGTCGCAGGCACGCTGACCTGCTTGATCGGGGCCTCGCTGGGGCTGATCGCCGGGTTTTACCGGGGCTGGCCGGATGTGATCATCTCGCGGTTTATCGACATCTGGATGGCCTTCCCGCCGGTGCTGTTTGCCATCCTGCTCATCGCTGTGCTGGGCACCGGCCTCACCTCCATCATCATCGCCATCGTGGTGATCGACTGGACCCGCTTCGCCCGCGTGGTCCGCGCCGAGGCGATGAGCCAAAGCGCCATGGACTACGTGGCCTCCGCGCAGGTGTCAGGGCGCACGCAGTTCTCCACGATGCTGACTGAGATCCTGCCAAACGTCGCGCCCACCATTCTGATCCTGCTCACGCTGGAAATGGGCATCGCGGTCATCGTCGAGGCGATCCTGAGTTTCGTGAACCTGTCGATCAGCACCGACAGCCCCACATGGGGCGGCATGATCGCCGAAGGGCGCACATCGGTGCATCAGGCGTGGTGGGTGCTGGTCTTCCCGCTGATCGCATTATTCCTGACGGTGCTTAGCTTCAGCCAGTTCGGCGAGGGGCTCAAAGACCGCTTTGATCCGGTGCTACGATGAGCGCCTATCTGTCAATCCGCAACCTGTCCGTATCGCTGCGCGGTGGCACCCGCATTCTGCGCAATGTCTCGTTGGAGGTCTCCGCCTCTCAGGTCCACGGCCTGGTTGGAGAGAGCGGTGCCGGCAAATCCATGATCGGCAAGGCGGTGCTGGGCACCCTGCCGCGCGGATTGAACATCACCGGCGGGCAGATCTGGCTGGACGGTGTCGACCTGATGACACTGCCTCCCAAACAGTGGCGCGCAAAAATCGGGGCGACTGCGGCGCTGATCCCGCAGGACCCGATGACGGCGCTCAACCCGTCCAAGCGGATCGGGCCGCAGATCACGCGGCGGCTGGTCGATATTCTGGGCTGGACCAACGTCCGCGCCGATGCCCGCGCGCTGGCGTTGCTGGGCGAAGTCCAGATCCCAGATCCCGCCCGCGTCATGCGCAGCTATCCGCATGAGCTGTCCGGCGGCATGCGCCAGCGCGTTCTGATCGCCTCGGCCTTTGCCGCAGAGCCGAAGTTGATCATCGCGGATGAGCCTACGACAGCACTCGATGTGATGGTGCAAAAGCAGATCCTCAAGCTGATAGCACAGATGCAGGCGATGCACGGCACGGCCCTGCTGTTCGTCACCCATGATCTGGGTGTCGTCAGCAAGGTCTGCGATACGCTCTCGGTGCTCTATGCAGGCAAGGTGGTCGAGGAGGCCAACATGCGCCGCTTTTTCATGCGGCCCATCCACCCCTATTCGCGCGCCCTGCTGGCCGCGACCCCCAGCTACAAGGACCCTACGGGATCGCTGACGCCGGTGCCCGATGCGGTGATTGCACAGGTCGAGCGCGACATCGCCCAGCACGACACCCGGAACAGCGCATGATCTACCGCATCCGCGATCTGCGCCTGTCCTTCCCCGATATGGTGAACAAATCCCTGTTTGGCCCCGCGCCCCGCACCCCGGTGCTCAGGGGCCTGAGCTTTGATGTGCCTCGCGGCGAAGTGATGGGGATCGTGGGGGGATCGGGCTCTGGAAAATCCACACTGGGCCGCGCGATGCTGCGCCTGATAGAGCCTACCTCCGGCAGCATCGAATTCGATGGCGTGGACATCACCCATGCCACCGAGGCTACCCTGCGCCCGCTGCGTCCGCAGTTCCAGATGATCTTTCAGGATCCCATGTCATCGCTCAATCCGCGCAGGAACGTAGGCGCGATCATCGCGGGGCCGCTGCGCTTGCAAGGGCTGGAGGGCATCGCCGCACATGTCGACGAGGCGCTGGACATGGTGGGCCTGACGCGCCTTTTCGCGCACCGCTATCCACATGAGTTATCCGGCGGCCAACGCCAGCGCGTCGGCATCGCGCGCGCCATCGCCCTGCGCCCCAAGTTCATTCTGGCGGACGAGATCGTCTCCGGCCTCGATGTATCGTCACAGGCGCAGGTCCTGAACCTGCTGGAAGATCTGGTGCGCGATCTGGGCCTGACACTGGTCTTCATCAGCCATGATCTGTCGGTGATCCGGCGCCTGTGTACGCGCATACTGGTGCTGCACAACGGTGAAATCGTCGAGGAGGCGGAGACTGCCAAGCTCTTTGACGCACCACAAGCCGCCTATACCCGCAGCCTGCTGGACGCGATCCCCCTGCCCGACCCGGATCAGTTCTGGGCCTGAGACGGAACCCGTTGCGCAGATTGCCGCCGCGGGCCTGCTGCACGGCCAGCGTCTTGGGCAAAATCACCAAAAATCCTGTGCTCTACATCTGCGCGGGCAGGTACAGAACCAGCGCGGGAAAGGCGATGAGCAAAAGCAGCCGCAGGATATCCACGATCCAGAAGGGCGTTATACCGACCTGCGCTGATCAGCACTCA
>Ga0105054_10008031_pt1 | contig 14089 bp, 9 predicted proteins | sample BON02_FD_78091 | JGI IMG/M metagenome (GOLD analysis project Ga0105054, IMG submission 78091) | Freshwater microbial communities from Lake Bonney liftoff mats and glacier meltwater in Antarctica - BON-02 (megahit assembly) | ecosystem: Environmental > Aquatic > Freshwater > Ice > Glacier...
AGCTCAACCAGGTCATTGCGCGATTCGGGGTCAAGAAAGCCGGGACGGATCATGGAACGACTGGAATCGCCTTGGGACTGATTCGCAAGCACGATTTTCGGGTTCCCGGAGAGTCGGGGTATATGCCAGCAACATTCCCGCAAAACACCCGACCCACGCCGTCGGACTCGACCCCTACTTCGAGAAGATCACCAAGGCGACGGGCGGCTCGCTGACCTTCAAGAGTTTTCCGGGTGGCACGCTGGCCGGCGGCAAAACCGCACTGAACGCGGTGAAGAACGGCACCGCCGACATGGCGCTGCTGGCCGATATCTACACCCCCAACGACCTGCCGGTCAGCACGTTGATGAGCGACCTGGCGGTGCTGGGGCACGATGCGCGGGTGATGACCGGGGCGGTGAACCAGACCCTCCTGCTGGACTGCCCAGCCTGCAAGCAGGACTATGTGCGCCACAAGGTGCTGCCGCTGGCAAGCTATTCGCTGACGCCCTACCATTTCATGTGCACCAAATCGGGCATTTCCACCCCCGAGGACATCGCCGGGCGCAAGGTGCGCGGCCCCGGCTCGATGGGCCAGCTTGTAGCCGCACTGGGCGGCACGCCGGTGAACATCACCAGCGGCGAAATCTACGAGGCGCTGCAACGCGGCCAGATCGACTGCTCGCTCGGCCCGGTGCCGTGGCTGCGCAGCTACACGCTGTGGGACATGGCAAAGTTCGTCACCAGTTCCACGACCGGCACATACCACGGCACCAATTTCATCAACATCCGCACCGACACGTGGAAGAAGCTTTCCCCCAAGGAACGCAAGGCCATGACCGACGGGCTGCCGCATGCGACCCGCCTGATCGCCGAGGTTTACGAGAAGGACGACGAGACCATCATGCGCGACGCCAACGAGAAGGGCGTGACTGTGGTTGAAGGCAGCGCGGCACTTGAAGCCAAGATCGAGGCGTTCCGCGAGAGCGACATCAAGCGGGTGATCGATACCGCCCGGTCGCGCGGCGTGAAGGACCCCGAGGGGGTGGTGAAGCTGTTCCGCGCCAATGTCGACCGCTGGACCAAGCTGGTGGCCGATATCGGGCCCGGCAAATGGGACACCGCGCAATGGGACAAGTACGAGGCCCTGCTGCGCGACGAGGTCTTCAGCAAGGTCAAATACCCCTGAGCCAGCCGTAACGCGAGCAATACCCGGGCGCGCCACGCGCGCCCGGCACCGGCCAGCCGGGCCCACGCCAGGGTGCGGCGGGACCGGTGGAGCGTGGAACAGTCACCGCTGCGCGGCAACGCCGCGGACGGCAGGGCAGGAGATAACAAATGCTGGTGCGGCTGGAGCGAGGACTGGAAGTCTTTGGCAACGTGCTGATGTGGTTCGGCGGGTTGGCGATCACGTTGATGATGCTGCAGATCGCCGCCGACGGTTGCTTCAAGTACTTGCTGAACCGGCCCGTGGTGGCCACGCTGGAGATCGTCACTTGGTACTACATGGTGGCCACGGTGTTCCTGCCGGTGGTCTGTATCCAGGTGCACAAGAAGCACCTGATGGTCGAACTGTTCACCATGAAGTTCCCGCCGCGCCGCCTGGCGCTGCTCGAGGGCGTGGTCGGCCTGGCCGGCTGCGTCTATGTCGGGACCTTGGCTTACCTGACGGCCGACTACGCGTGCGACCAGACCATCGCTGGCGAGATCCAGGACGCCACCTTCTTCGACCTGCCGGTCTGGCCGAGCCGCTGGATGCTGCCGATCGCCACCGGCGCCATGGCCCTGGTGTTCCTGTTGCAGGGCATACGCGATCTCCGTTTCGGCCTGACCGGCCAGGGCGCGCCCTCGTTGCAGCCGAAGAAGTCGATGGAAATGCCGGTCGAGGAGGCGTGAGCGTGGCACAACAACAACGCACGACAAGCGGGACGCCGGCATGAGCAACCTGGCCATCGCGGTCGGCGCGATCGTGATCCTGCTGGTGCTGATCGGCCTGCGCGTTCCCATCGGGCTTGCCCTGGGCGCGGTATCGCTGATCGGCCTGATGATGGTGCGCAGCACCGAGGCGGCCCTGGGCATCTTCTCGGACCTGCCGTTCGAGTTCGGCGCCAACTGGTCGCTCTCGGCGGTGCCGATGTTCCTGCTGATGGGCTCCGTGGCCTTTCATACGGGGCTGACCGGCAGCCTGTTCAAGGCGGCACGACTATGGCTGAGCGGGCTTCCCGGCGGGCTGGCGGTGGCGACCAACTTCGCCTCCGCAGGTTTCGCCGCAGCCTCAGGCTCCAGCCTGGCAACGGCCGCGGCGATGGGCCGCCTGGCCATCCCCGAAATGCTGAAGATGCGCTACGACCCGGCGCTGGCCACCGGCGTGGTCGCCGCGGCCGGCACGCTGGGGTCGCTGATCCCGCCCAGCATCCTGTTCGTGCTGTACGGCTGGTTCACGGAAACCTCGATCGGCGCCCTGCTGCTCGCCGGCCTGCTGCCGGGGCTGCTCACGGCCTTCGTCTATGCCGCGCTGATCATCGGGCGATGCATGATCAACCCTTCGCTGGCGCCGCCGGTGCGCGACATCGTCACATGGGGCGAGCGGATTCGAGTGCTGGGCGAGATCTGGCCCATTCCGCTGCTGGTGCTGGGCGTGATCGGCGGCATCTACAGCGGCTTGGCCACCGCCACGGAAGCGGCCGCCCTGGGGGCGGTGGTGGCGATCCTGATCGCCTTGTTTCGCGGTCGGCTGACGTGGTTGGCGTTCCGCACCAGTGTCGTGGAGTCGCTGGAGAGCACCGCCAGCATCTTCTTCGTTGCCATCGGCGCGCTGCTGCTCACCCGCCTGCTGGCGCTGGCCGGCCTGCCGACAGTGATGGCCGAGGCGGTCGGGGCGCTTGGCATAGACCCGCTGATGCTCATCATCGGTATCTCCGTAGTCTACCTGATCCTGGGATGTTTCCTCGATCCGCTTGGGCTGATGTTGCTGACCCTGCCGGTGTTCCAGCCGATGTTCGAGGCGGCCAATCTCGACATGATCTGGGTGGGCGTGATCGTTGTGAAGTATATCGAGATCGGATTGCTGACCCCGCCGATCGGCCTGAACGCCTATGTAGTGAAGGGCGTGGTGGGCGACGCCGTGCCGCTGACGACGATATTCCGCGGGCTGGCATGGTTCATTGCGGCCGAGGCGGTAATCATGGTGCTACTGATCAGCTTCCCCCAAATCTCTACCTGGCTGCCGTCGCAGATGAGACCCTGAAGCAACGGGGCGAAGCGGTCTCGACCGCCTCGCCCCACGTCGCTCCAGCCGTTCGGATATTGAACTATTCGCGCGGCTTGTCGGGCCAGAACCGCGCCCCACGCCGCGACAGCCCGCCCGATATGCCGACGGGATGGCCGTCGGCCCGCCAGCAGGCAGCCCCCGTCATCGTGCCGTCGTCGTTGAACGCAATCCCGTTCATGCCACCGGCCACGTGGGGCAGCACCTCCACGTTGTGGCCGCGCGCGCGCATCTGGCCGTAGATCGCCTCGGGATAGGTGTTCTCCATCTCCAGGGTTGGCCCCTCGCTCCACTGGCGCGGCGCCTCCATGGCTTCCTGCAGCGACATCCCGTGGTCGATAAGGTTCAGCAGCGCCTGCCACACGCTGGGGAAGATGCGCTTGCCGCCGGGCAGGCCGAGCGCATAGCGCAGCTTGCCGTCCAGCAGCGCCATGGTGGGCGCCATTGAGGTGGTCACCCGCTTGCCCGGCGCGATCGACAACGCCCGGCCCGGCCGCGGGTCGAAGGTGTGCATGTAGTTATTCGGAATGATCCCGGTGCCCGGGATGACGATGCGCGCGCCGAACGTGTTGTTGATCGTGAAGGTGCACGCCGCCACGTTCCCGTCGCGGTCCGCCGCCGTCATGTGCGTCGTATTCGCGCCTTCCCCCTGGCGGATCCCCGGTCCCCAGCTTTGCGTCCGCTCCATGCTGATCCGCGCGCGGCGCTCGGCGGCGTATTCCTTGCTGGTCAGTCTGGCCACCGGCACCTTGACGAAGTCCGGATCGCCCGACGCCTCGGCCCGGTCGGCAAACGCGATCTTCAGCGCCTCGGCCATCAGGTGCACCAGTTCGGGCGAGCCGAACCCCATGCCGCGCACGTCATACGCTTCCAGGATGTTCAGCATCTGGGTGATGTGCACGCCCGAGGCGGCCGGCGGCGGCGGCGCGATGATCTCCCACCCGCGATAGCTGGCCCGGATCGGCTCGCGCTCCTTGTGGCGGTAGGAAACGAAGTCCTCGCGCGCCAGCGTCCCGTCGTTTGCCTGCACATAGGCGGCTACCGCATCGCCGATCGGCCCGCCATGCAAGGCCTCCTCGCCGTCTCGGGCGATCAGCCGCAGCGTCTCGGCGTAGTCGCCCTGCACCAGCAGCGTGCCGGCCTTGAGCGGGCTGCCGCCGGGCAGCAGCATGGCGGAGATTTCCTTCTGCAGCGCGAGATCCGGTGCCGCGGCGGTGATGCACTCATGCAGATACGGCGTCGCCCGGAATCCGCGCACGGCGTGGCGGATGGCAGGCTGCATCACGTCGTCCAGGCTCATCGTGCCCCAGCGGCGCAGCATCTCGCACCAGCCGCGCACCGAACCGGCCGCGGCAATGGCGTTCACCCCCACCACATTGGCGCGGTCGGTGGTCTCGTAGTTCTCCGGCGCGCCGTTCGGCACCGGCTTGTACATGTCGGCCCGCCCGGCCAGCGGCACCGTGCTCATTGCATCGATGACGCGATGCGTGCCGTCCGGCGTGCGGATATGCGCGGTGCCGCCGCCGACGATCCCGATCATCATCGGCTCCACCACGGTCAGGCAGAACAGCGTGGCCACGGCGGCGTCAATGGCGTTGCCGCCGGCGGCCAACATCTCCGCCCCCGCCGCCGAGGCCAGCGGATGATTGCTCACCACCATGCCGCGGCTTCCCACCGCCGGCTGCTTCTCGCAATGGAATACGGTTGTCGCGCGCTCGCGCCAGCTCTGGGCCATCATTCTCTCCCGTTTATGGATGCGAGAGCGTGCCATGGCCCCGCAAGCCGCGCCACCCGCGCCACGGCGATGGGGGAGTTGCGGCATCGGGCGGGGTGACGCACACATCGGACATGAGCGCCTTCGCCACCGCCTTCGGCCGCGAGATCGAACCCTGGATCGACACCGATCCGCAGCGGCGGGCGGGCGCGCGCGGGCGGGCGGCAGCGGCCACGGCCAACCCGCTCGCATCCTGGGCGGCGCTGCGCATGTTGCGTGCCGGTGGCTCGGCGGTGGATGCGGCGGTGGCCGCCCAGGCGGTGCTGACGGTGGTGGAGCCGAACGCCTCGGGCATCGGCGGCGGCGCGGTGATCCTGGTGCATGACGGCGACGCCATGCTGTGCCTCGACGGCGTAGCCCGCGCCCCCGCCCGCGTGACCGCCCGGCTGGCAACGGATTTCGACGGCCGCACCGTGCCCTCCGAACGGGCGATGTATGGCGGGCGCACGGTGGGCGTGCCCGGCGCTCTGATGGCGCTGCAGTCCGCGCACCGCCGCTTTGGCCGGCTGGCCTGGGCCGACCTATTCGCCCCGGCGATCGAACTGGCGCGCGACGGCCACCCGCTCTCGCCCTATCTGTGGCGCGCCCTGCACGAAAACCCGGCGGTACGCGACACGCCGTTCGCCCGCGCCCAGTATTGCGACTCAGGCGCGGTGTGGGCGCCCGGCTCGGTGCTGCGCAATCCCGCCCTGGCCGCCAGCCTCGCCGCCATCGCCGAGGGGGGGGCGGCCGCGCTGCACGAAGGGCCGCTCGCCGAAGCCATCGTGCGCGCCGTCGCCGACGACCCGTTCAGCGGCACGCTGACGATGGCCGACCTGGCCGGCTACCAGCCCGTCGAGCGCAAACCGCTGCGTTTCCCGCTCGGATCGATGACTGTGCTGGCCGGCCCCCTGCCCGCCTATGGCGCACTCGCCGCGGCACAGATCGTCGCCATCGCCGCCCGCCACGGCATCGCCACCCTGGGGATGAACCCCGGCACGGACGAAATCCATGTGCTGGCCGAGGCCGGCCGCCTGGCGATGACCGACCGCTGGCCCTACGCCGACCCCGACTTCGCCCCGGCCGACGTGGCGCTGCTGCTCGACCCTGCCTATCTCGACAGCCGCGCCGCCCTGCTGGACCCAAGCCGCCGCAGCGACCGCTTCCCGCGCGGACGAGGGCGCGAACTCGGCGCCAGCATGACCAGCCATCTCTGCGTGGCCGACGCGCGCGGCCAGGTCGTGTCGATGACCACCACCATCAACCAGAACTTCGGCAGCCGCATCGCCGTCGGCGGATTTTGGCTGAACAACATGATGACCAATTTCGCCAACGACCCGGTGCTGCGGGGCCGCAGCGGGCGCGAATGGCACGACCCCAACGCCATGGCGCCGGCCAAGCGTGCGCGCACCACCATCGCCCCGGTGATCGTGCTCGACGCCGCCGGGCGTCCGCTCGCCGCGCTCGGCGCGGGCGGCGGCTATCGCATCATCGGCTACGTCGCAAACGCTCTGCTGCGCCTCGCCGGCGGGGCACGCGAACCGCAGGCGCTGCTGGATGCGCCGCACGCGATGAACTGGAACGGCATCACCGAGCTGGAGCCGGAGCTGGAAGCCCATATCCGCCCGCTCGCCGCACGCGGCCACTGGGTGCATGTGCGGCGCATGGATGGCGGCACGCAATGCCTGGTGCTAGACGGCGGCGAGGTGCGTGCGGCGGGCGACCGGCGGCGCGACGGGGCCGGCATGGCTCTGCGGTGAAGCCGCCGGCCGCCCCGCCCGCGGAAGTTTCGCTCTACGGCCCGGTCAAGGCGTTCCTGGAGGCGCAGGGCTTCAGCGTGAAGGGCGAGGTGCAAGGCTGCGACCTGGTGGGGCTGCGCGACGACGCACCGCTGTTGGTCGTCACCGAACTGAAGCTCGGCCTGTCGCTGGAACTGCTGCTCCAGGCGGTGGACCGCATGGCCGTGGCCGACGAGGTGTGGCTCGCCGTGCCCGCCACCCGGCGCGGCCGCGACCAGGACCGCCGCGCCCACCGACTGTGCCGCCTTCTCGGCTTCGGCCTGATGACGGTCACCCCAGCGACCGGCCACGTCGCGGTGCTGGTGCAACCCGGCCCCTACCGCCCACGCGCCAGCGCGGCCAAGCGCACCCGCGTCCTGAAGGAGTTCAGCCGCCGCCAGGGCGACCCCACCCCGGGCGGGGCCAATCGCCGCAAGATCATGACGGCATATCGCCAGACCACCCTGGCCCTGGCCGCCGCTCTGCGCGACGGGCCGATGCGCCCCCGTGACCTGCGCCATTTGTCCCCGGACGCCGGCACCATCCTCTACCGCAATGTCTATGGCTGGTTCGCCCGCCCCGCCACCGGGCTCTACGCCCTGGCGCCGGAAGGTGACAAAGCTGTCGCGTCATGGCTGGCCGAGCAGGCGCAACCGGGCTAGCTTCCGCCCGCCGCACAGGGAGACAGCGATGGCGTTCAAGGTGCTGACGGGCGAGTTCAGCCATGAGACCAACACCTTCAGCAAGGTGCCGACCACCATCGAGAACTTCCGCCGCGGCACCTGGATCACCGGCAACGGGATCGTCGGCGCCCGGCGCGGGACCCACACCGCCCTCGGCGGCAGCTTCGACATGGCCGAACGCTTCGGTTGGGTGCTCGCCCACCCGATCTGCGCCAGTGCCAATCCTTCCAGCTACGTGTCGGACGCGGTGTTCGACCAGGTCTGCGCCATGTTCCTCGACGCCGCCGAGGGCATCGACGGCGCCCTGCTCCACCTCCATGGCGCCATGGTCACCCAAAGCCACCAGGACGGCGAAGGCGAACTGCTGCGCCGCCTTCGCGAAAAGCTCGGCCCGAACATCCCCATTGTCGTCACGCTCGACCTGCACGGCAACATCACCCAGGCCATGGCCGACAACGCCAACGCGCTCATCGCGGTGCGCACCTACCCCCACATCGACCACTATGAAATGGCGATCCGCGGCGGCGACCTACTCCAGCGCGCCATGAAGGGCGAGATTCGCCCCGTCACCGTGATCGCCAAGCGCCCGATGCTGCGCGGCCTCGACGGCGGGCGCACCCAGGCCGGCCCGATGCGCAAGCTGATCGACCGCGGCGAGGCGCTGGAGCGGTCCGGCGAGGCACTCGTCGTCAGCGTCTGCTCCGGCTTCACCGCCGCCGACATCCGCGACATCGGCCCCTCGGTGACCGTCACCACCGACGCCAATCCCGAAGCCGGCCAGAAGATCGCCGAACAGTTCATGGACTATGCCTGGGAGCAGCGCGACTATGTCGGCATCACCAACTGGTCGATCGCCGATGCCATCGCCCACGCTAAGAAGGGCGAGGGAGCCCACAAGGCACCGCTGGTGATGTCCGACGTCACCGACAACCCAGGCAGCGGCCATTATGGCGACACCACCGACGTGCTGCGCGCCATGATCGCCGCCGACCTGCACAATGCCTGCTTCTACGCCATCTACGACCCCGATGCCGCGCAGCAATGCGCCGTCGTCGGCGCAGGCAACGCCGGCACCATCACGTTGGGCGGCAAGCACGACGCGGCGTTCGGCGGCGGGCCGCTGACCCTCACCGGCGAGGTCGCCACGCTGAGTTCGGGCAAGTTCCGCGCCTTCGGCCCGATGGGCGGCGGAGTGTGGTGCGAGAAGGGCCTGTCGGCCCTGTTCCGTGTCGGCGGCATCGACATCTTCATCATCACCAACAACGGCCAGGCCACCGACCTCGCCCAGCTCACCTCCCTCGGCGTCGACCCGGCGACGAAGGACACCATCGCGGTGAAGTCCAAGCACCATTTCCGCGCCGCCTTCACCCCCATCGCCCGCGAGATCATCACCATCGACGGTGGTGGGCTGGGTTCGGCCATCCTGGCCAACCCCCAAGGCTACAAGAACGTTCGCCGGCCGATCTGGCCGCTCGACCCAATCGGCTGAGGAGAGGCTACCTTGCCCCCACGCACCCCGAGTGAAAAACCCCGCCGCAAGCGAGCGGAAAAGGACATGGAGGCCGCAACCTTGCCGCTGGACGAACCGGCCGCCGTGCGGCCCGAGCCCGCCGCGGCGCGGCCCGAGACCGTCGAACACGTCGTGCCCGGCTTGGAGGCGCCCGCCGAAATCGTGGTGGACCGCTGGGGTATCCCCCACATCCGCGCCAACACCCGCCGCGACATCTTCTTCGTGCAGGGCTTCAACGCCGCGCGCGACCGCTTGTGGCAGCTCGATATCTGGCGCAAGCGCGGCCTCGGCCGGCTGGCCGCCGATTTCGGCCCCGGCTTCCTCGCCCAGGACCGTGCCGCCCGGCTGTTCCTCTACCGCGGCGACATGGACGCCGAATGGGCCGGCTACGGCACGCCCGAGGCCCGCGCCATAACCGAGGCCTTCGCCGCCGGCATCAACGCCTTCATCGACCTGTGCGACGCCGAGCCCTTGCTGCGCTCGCCTGAATTCGCGGCCATGGGCACCCGCCCGGAGAAGTGGGCCGCCGCCGACGTCGTGCGCATCCGCAGCCACGCCCGCGTGCGCAACGTGCTCTCCGAACTCTCCCGCGCCCAGGTGGCCGCCGGCGCAGGGGTGGAGACCGACCTTGCGCGCATGTCGCTGGAGCCGGCGTGGAAGGCGATCGTGTCGGAGGGCGTCGATTTCGCCGCCATCCCGCCCGACGTGCTCGATGTGTTCAAGCTCGCCACCGCCCCGTTCGACCTGCCGCCCGACCGCCTCACCGCCCCGCTCGCCCAGGCCTGGCGCTGGACCAAGGTGACGGAACTGGGCGACGTCTACATGGACGGCTCCAACAACTGGGCCGTCGCCCCCGCGCGCACCGCCACCGGCCGCCCGATCCTGGGCAGCGACCCGCACCGCGCCCATTCCCTGCCCTCGCTGCGCTACATCGTCCACCTGTCCGGCCCCGACCTCGACGTGATCGGCGCCGGCGAACCGGCCATCCCGGGCGTGTCGTTCGGCCACAACGGCACCGCCGGCTTCAGCCTGACCATCTTCCCGATGGACCAGGAAGACCTCTACGTCTACGAAACGAGCCCGGACGACCCCGACCTCTATCGCTACGGCGACACCTGGGAACGGATGACGAAGCTGCGGGAAACCATCGCGGTGCGCAGCGCGACCAACCAGCAGGTGGAACTGAAGTTCACCCGCCACGGCCCGGTGCTGCGCGAGGACCGGGCGAATAATCGCGCCTATGCCCTTCGCTCGGTATGGTTCGAGCCGGGTTCGGCCGCCTACTACGCCAGCCTCGCCTGCATGCAGGCCCGCACACCCGAGCAATACGCCGACGCCGTCGCTCACTGGTCGATGCCCTCGATCAACCACGTCTACGCCGACACCGAGGGTAACATCGCCTGGTTCGCCAGCGGCAAGGTGCCGGTGCGTCGCACCTGGGACGGGCTGCTGCCGGTGCCTGGCGACGGGCGCTACGAATGGGAAGGCTTCCTGCCGCCCAACGACCTGCCACGCGCAATCAACCCCACCCGCGGCTTCGTCGCCACCGCCAACGAGATGAACTTGCCCGCCGACTACCCAATCGACGAGCGGCGCATCGGCTTCGAATGGTCGGAGCGCTCGCGCATCAACCGGATCGACGCGGTGCTCGCCGGCCAGAAGAAGCACACGCTCGACCAGTCCATGGCGCTGCAGACCGACAGCATGTCGATGCCCGGCCTGCGGCTGCAGAAACTCGTCGCCAAGCTGTCTGGCGAAGGCGACACCGCCGGCGCCCTCACCCTGCTCGACGGCTGGAACGGCAAGCTGACGCGCGACAGTGCCGGTGGCGCGCTGTTCGAACTTTGGTGGATGAAGCACCTCAAGCCCGCCATGCTCGACCTGCTGGTGCCCGACGCGGCGATCCGCCCGCTGATGGCGCCCGGCGACCACGACGCGCTGCTGGCCATGCTCGAAACCGCCGACCCGCGCCTTGGCGAGCGCGACGCGCTGCTGCTGCGCACCCTGGACGCCGCCTTCGCCGATGCCCGCGCGCGCTTGGGCGACAACATGGCGAACTGGGCCTGGGGCCGCCTACACCACGGCTTCTTCACCCATCCACTCAGCACCGTGCGGTCGGGATTCCGCGACGTCGGCAGGCTGCCCAAAGGCGGCTCCGGCTCCACGGTGATGAACGCCGGCTACCGGCTGTCGGACTTCCGTGTCACCTCCGGGGCCTCGTTCCGCATGGTGCTCGACGTGGGCAACTGGGATGCCTCGGTCACCATCAATGCTCCCGGCCAATCAGGCGACCCGCGCAGCCCGCACTACGACGCACTTGCGCCGAAATGGGCCGCGGAGGCCTATGTGCCGTTGCTCTACTCGCGGGCGGCGGTGGATGCCGCGGCCAGCCTGGTGGTGAAGCTGACACCCGCCCCATGAGCCGGGGCGGGTGAGTCCGGGCAGGTGAGCCATCTGTTGAGCCTGGCAGCGGGGCACGCCCTGCTGCGCTTGGCGCCCGAGGTGGGCGGGGCGATCGCCGACTGGTGGCGCGGCGACGTGCCGGTGCTGCGCCCGCAAGTGCCCGGCGCGCTGGAGGAAGGCGACCCGCGCGGCATGGCCAGCTTTCCGCTGGTGCCCGTCTCCAACCGCGTCGCCGGCAACCGCTTCTCCTTCGCCGGCCTCACCCACTTCCTGCCGCCGCTGCTGTACGGGCAGTCGATCCACGGCGCCGGCTGGCAACTGCCCTGGAAGGTGCACGAGTCCGGCCCCGCCCATGCCACGCTGAGGCTGCGCTACCCCGGCGGCACCCTGTGGCCCTTCGCCTTCGCCGCCGAGCAGCGCTTCGTGCTGGAACCGGACGGGTTGCGCCACGAGATCATGGTGCGCAACGAGGCCGAGCACGCCGCCCCGCTGGCGCTCGGCATGCATCCTTTTTTTCCGCGCACGCCCAGCGCCCGGCTGCACTTCGCCGCCCATCACGTCTGGCAGCACGACGCGCACATCATCCCGACCCATCGCGCCGACGTGCCACCGCAATGGGACCACCGGCACGGCCAGGTGGTCGGCACCGTGGCGGTGGACCACTGCTTCGCCACCTGGCGCGGGCTAGCACGCATAGTCTGGCCCGAGCACGACCTGGCCCTGTCGATCGCCGCGGACCCGGTGTTCCGCCACGTCGTCGTCTTCACCCCGCCCGGGCGCGACTGTTTCGCCCTCGAGCCGGTCACCAACATGACCGACGGCATCAACCGCATCGACGGCACCACCGAGCACGGCATGGCGATCCTGCGCCCCGGTGAGGAACTGGCAGGCACCATCCGCTTCACGCTAGAACCCTTGTCATAAAGGAGAGGCGGAAATGAGCACCTCGACCGCCCGCTACGCCAGCCTCGCCGGCCGCGCCGTGCTGGCCACCAGCGGCGCGTAAGGCATCTGCGGGCCTATGACAGCGTGAGCGATGCGCGTGCCTCGCTCGGGCGGCATCTGGATTTCTACAATACCCGCCGGCCGCATTCGAGCCTGGCGGCGCGGACGCCGGAGCAGGCCTATCTCGACCATCTGCCATCTCGGGGGCAGCATGAGAGAGCTGCCGCTGCCGTGATGCCGCTCCGTACGGGCTACGACCGCCCTGCGCGACACCACGGCACCGACACAACGTGCGTATCAACCGGCAGGCCGTCCACTTATCGGAACCGAAACGCTGTAGCGAGAAACCAAGGCACATCTCAGACAGATGAAGCGTTCACGGTTAACGGAAAAGCAGATCATTGGGACCCTGCTCGAGTAGGAGGCTGGCGCTGTGTCAGCGGATGTGTGCCTTCGTCGGCTGCGACCGGACGAGCATTCGGTGTCAGCCTCCGCGCCCCGACGATGCGGTGCTGCGCGAGCGGCTGAAGGCTCTGGCGCAGGAATGGAGTCGCTTCGGCTACCGGCGCTTGCACGTGCTGTTGCGCCGCGAGGGGCATACGGCCGAACGGTGGGCACAGGCTGGACTCTCGTTAAAAATCCTGATTTCTGAGATTTTCCAATTTTAGAAAAAATTTATTTTTAAAACAAAATTTGGAAATATGGGTTTTTAAGTCGCCATGCCAGATTAAATTCGCGAATTAGGGTTGCATACCACCCTCATTGGTTGTATTTATGTTTAGCACAATCGCTAGGAGATGCAGATGCGCATTCTTTTGGTTGAAGACGATATTCTCGTTGCCCGTGGTGTCACCATGATGCTCAAGCCAAGCAACGCGGTCGTCGACCAAACCGACACTGGCGAGGAAGCCCTTGAGCTTGCGCGCCACTACGACTACGACATTGTTATTCTCGACTTAATGCTTCCCGATATGGAAGGTTACGAGGTGCTTCGAAGATTGCGAGCAGGGCGGATTGATATTCCTGTCCTTATCCTTTCAGGACTCTCCCGCCCCCAAGCCAAGGTCAAAGGTCTCAGCCTCGGAGCTGACGATTTCATCACTAAACCGTTCGACAAGGATGAGTTTCTGGCACGCATCCAAGCGATCGTCAGGCGGAGTAAGGGGTTCAGCCACCCCTCTATTATTGTGGGCCCGATCAAACTGCTGCTGGACAGCCGGGAGGTCACGGTCGACGGCACCGAACTCCACTTAACGGGTAAGGAACACTCTATCCTCGAGCTTCTCATGCTCCGCAAGGGTGTTGTGCTGACCAAGGAGATGTTCTTGAATCATCTTTACGGTGGCATGGACGAACCTGAGGCGAAAATCATAGACGTCTTCATCTGTAAACTTCGCAAGAAGCTGACTGGATATGGCGCCGGCGATCTGATCGTCACCGTTTGGGGGCGAGGCTACATGATGCGTGATCCAGCCATGAAGACGACTACAGGCGCAGCCGCCTCGACTGCAAGCGGTGATGTCGACAGCATCGGTGCAGCCGCCCTCGAAAGGGCCGCCGTCCACGCCGGATGATCAGAACGTAGCCCTGTATTCCATATTACCTGATCCCCTGAATCTCCTCAGCCATCCCCTCATTTCGGATCAGCAATTTGCGGCACAAACAAGCCGGCGATTGAGACAGCCTCGGCGAAGCTTTTCATCAGCGGCGCCAGCCTGTGCTGTGGCATGTTGGGGATGAGGTCGTAGAGCATGCAGCCTTGGCGGAACA
>Ga0105054_10008049_pt1 | contig 14071 bp, 10 predicted proteins | sample BON02_FD_78091 | JGI IMG/M metagenome (GOLD analysis project Ga0105054, IMG submission 78091) | Freshwater microbial communities from Lake Bonney liftoff mats and glacier meltwater in Antarctica - BON-02 (megahit assembly) | ecosystem: Environmental > Aquatic > Freshwater > Ice > Glacier...
CCGCCGCCCCCAGAGCCCGCGCCGCCCCCCCTGCGCGCCGCCATGCTGCCCGCCCCCGCGCCCGGGGGCATTGCGGTCAACCTTGCGCCGATCACCGACTGGGGCGTGCAATTGCCGTTCCTCGACCTGATGAAGACCGCCCGGCCCTGGATCGGCCACCGACCCGGCCAATGGGGCGGGATGGAACATGGCGAGCTGCGCGCCGGCGGGTTTCTCGACGCCGATGGCTGGCCCCTCCGCAAACCCGACACCCTGTCCAGCATCGGCACGCTGATCCTGACCGACCTGCCCGAACAGGCGGCGGGCGCGGCGGGGCGCTATCGGCTGCGGTTTCAGGGAAAAGGCATCGTCGAGGTGGCGGGCCGGGCCAGCGGCGTGCGCTATGGGCGAAACGAGGTGACGTTCGATTTCGCCCCCGGCCCCGGCCCCGTCGACATCCGCATCCAGCGCACCGACCCCGCCGATCCGGTGCGCGCCCTCACCGTGGTGCGCACCGACCGGGCCGATGCCTTCGACGGCGGTGCGTTGTTCAACCCCGACTGGCTGGCGCTGATCGACGGATTCGCGGCGCTGCGGTTCGTCGACTGGATGGGCGCCAACGATTCCACCCAATCCACCTGGGAAAACCGGCCCCGCCCCGGCGACTACACCTTTGCCGACCAGGGGGTGGCGCTGGAGTACATGCTGGCGCTGATCGGCGAAATCGGTGCCGATCCGTGGTTCACCCTGCCGCATCTGGCCGATGACGGTTATGTGCGGGCATTTGCCGAGACGGTGGCGAAAACGCTGGCGCCCGGGCGCAAGGCCTATGTCGAGTTTTCCAACGAGGTGTGGAACTGGCAGTTCGCCCAGACCGCCTGGGCCGACGAACAGGCACAGGCCCGCTGGGGTGCGCGGGACGCGGGCGCACAGTTCCATGGCCTGCGCGCGGCCGAGGTGGCGGCGATCTGGTCGGACGTTCTGCCGAACGACCGGCTGGTCAACGTGATCTCGTCACAGACCGGGTGGCTGGGGCTGGAAGAGGCGATCCTGAACGCGCCGCTGGTCGTGGCCGAGGGCAAGGCGCCGCCGTACCGTGCGTTCGACGCCTATGCCGTGACGGGCTATTTCGGAGGCATCATCGGCACCGAAGGGCGGGCCGACACCACCCGTGGCTGGCTGGCCGACAGCGCCGCCGCCGACCCCGCCCAACCCTACGCGCTGGCCAGTGCGCTGGCCGGGCAGGACATGCGCGATGGCAGCGTCACCGGCGACACGGCAGATACCCTGGCCGACCTTCTGGGCCGGGTTCTGCCCTGGCACAAGGCCGCGGCCGACCGGCATGGACTGCGCCTGATCATGTACGAGGGCGGCACGCACCTGACCGGGATCGGGCCGATGGCCGATGATGCGGCGCTGACGGCATTCTTCATTCACTTCAACTATACCCCCGAGATGGGCGCGCTCTATGGCGAACTGCTGGACGGCTGGACCGCGCTGGGGGGCGAATTGTTCAACGCCTACAACGACGTCTACAACCCCAGCCGCTGGGGCAGTTGGGGGGCGCGACGCCACCTCGGCGATGACAACCCCCGCTGGCGCGCGCTGGTCGCCGCACAGTGAGCCTCAGCGTCATCCTGCCCGCCCATGACGAGGCCGGGTATCTGGGCGATTGCCTCGAAGCGCTGCTGCGCAGCGACTGCGCAGCCCTGGAGATCATCGTGATCGCCAATGCCTGCGGCGATGCCACCGCCGATGTGGCGCGGGGCTTTGCGCGCAAGGCGGCACAGCGGGGCTGGCGGCTTGAGGTGATCGAGACGCCGTTGGGCGGCAAGCTGAACGCGCTGAACCTGGGCGACGGGGCGGCGACGGGGGCCGCGCGGGTGTATCTCGATGCCGATGTGATCGTCTCGGCGCCGCTGATCGGGCAGATCGCAGCGGCGCTGACCGGCGATGCCCCCCGCTATGCCGGGGGCACGGCGCGCATTGCGCGGGCCGACAGCGGGGTGACGCGGGCCTATGGGCGGTTCTGGGTCACGCTGCCCTTTGTCACCCAGGGGGCACCCGGCTTTGGCCTGTTCGCGGTGAACGCGGCAGGTCGGGCGCGCTGGGGCGCGTTTCCCGACATCATCTCGGACGACACCTTCGTGCGGCTGCACTTCGCACCGGGCGAGCGGGTGCAGGTGCGCGCCAGCTATACCTGGCCGATGGTCGAGGGGTTTGCCAACCTCGTGCGGGTGCGCCGCCGCCAGAACGCCGGGGTGGCCGAGCTTGCCCGCAAACACCCGGCCCTGCTGGCAAATGACAGCAAATCGGGCGTGGGTCTGGCGGGGCTGATGCGGCGACTGTTGCGCGATCCCACGGGGTTTGCCGTCTATGGCGCCGTGGCGCTGGCGGTGAAAACGCCGCTGTTCGCCAGCAAGAGCCGCTGGGCGCGCGGGCGTTGAAGGATTTCGCGAGATTGCCGAACCGGGGTTGAGCGCCAACGTCCCGGGCGTGCGACGCGCGGCAGGACAGCGGCGATTCAGATTCTTCCCGAACGGCTTTCCCCCACCGCCGCGCGGATGTGACCGGCCAGCCTGGCCGCCTCGACATCGACATCGTGGCGTTGCAACACCCGATCACGGGCGGCCTGGCCCATCCGCGCCATGCGCGCCGGGTCCATCGCTGCCAGATCGCCAAGCGCGCCAACCAGGGCCGCCACATCGCCTGCGGGCACCAGCCAACCGCAGTCGGGCGTCACCAGTTCGGGAATCCCGGCGATATAGGTGGAAATCACCGGCCGACCGCTGGCCATCGCCTCCATCACCACCATGGGCAGGCCCTCGGCAAAGCTGGGCATGATCAGCGCGTGGGATTGCGCCAGTTCGGCGTTCACCCGCGCCTCGTCGACCCAGCCGGTCAGGGTGATCCGGTCCCCGATCCCGGCGGTCTGGATGGCCTTTTCGATATCGGCCCGCATGTGCCCGTCGCCCACCAGTGTCAGGTGGATGTTGGGATGGCTGTCCTTCAGCCGCGCCATGGCATGCACCAGCGTCATCTGGCCCTTCTGTTCGACGAACCGCCCGATCGTGACCACCTTCAGCGGCGGCTGCACGGGAAACGGCTCGATCCCGGGAAAGGCTTGCGCCTCGATACCGCATTGCACCACCTTCACCTTGTCCCAGGCATCAAACCCGGCCCAGCGATAGAGCTGCGAGCGGCCGAACTGCGATACGCCCACCGCAAAGGCCGCATGCTCGATCTTCAGACCCATGGACAGCGCCTCGGGGCTGTCGAACTCCTCGGGGCCGTGCACGGTGAAGCTGAACTGCGGGCCACCCATCGCCTGGGCCAGCAGGGCGATGGCGGGGGCGTTGGTGCCGAAATGGCAATGCATGTGGCGCGCACCCGCCGCGATGCAGCGCTGCGCCACATACCCGGCCTCAAGCAGATAGGCGAACTGGCGCAAGGGGTTGCCCCCGGCGTTGCGCGCCAGCCGCACCGTCAGACCCAGCGCCTTCGCGGCACCGCGCGGATTGGCCAGCGCGCGCCGGGCGAAGGCGGCCAACAGGCGGGGCATGCCCTGGGACAGAACGTATTCGGTGCGCTGGCGCTCGGTTTCGTTCTTGGGATCGACCAGCGCGCCCTCGAACCGCCGCGTGGCCAGGCGCAGCACGTCGAAGCCTGCCCGCTCCAGCGCGTGAATTTCTCGACGGATGAAACTTTGCGATGGCTGGGGATAGGTGTTCAGAACATAGACGATTTTCACGGCGTGCCGTCCTTGCTGGGTCTGTGCTGCGGCCCGGGGGCCGGATCGTTCAGTCGTCATGACACCGGACAGTGGGCACAGCGGGGCCGAACTGTGGCACAAACCGGGAGAATGCGCTGCATTGCCTCTGGCCATCCCCGCCCCATCCCCCATAAACCGCAGGGGGTGGATCTGACAACAGGGCGGGATACAGGCATGCGGCGGCTGCTGGGCGCATTCACCGACAACCGGCTGATGGCCCGGGCGATGCGCAGTTCCTCGCTGATCGTGATCGGCTATGGCGGCAGTCAGGCAATGCGCCTGGCCGCGAACCTGATCCTGACCCGCCTGCTGTTCCCCGAGGCGTTCGGCATGATGGCCCTTGTCGGCGTCGTCACCATAGGACTGGCGATGTTTTCGGATGTGGGAATCAGCCCGTCGATTTCGCAGTCCAGACGCGGCGACGATCCGGATTTCCTGAACACCGCATGGACCATTCAGGTGATCCGCGGCTTTGCCCTGTGGATCGCCGCCTGTGCGCTGGCCTGGCCCGTGGCGCAGTTCTATGGCGAACCCGATCTGGCGCTGTACCTGCCCATCGCGGGCATTTCCCTGGCCATTGCCGGGTTCAACCCCACCCGCATCGAGACCGCCCATCGCCACCTGCTGGTCGGGCGGTTGACGATGCTGGATCTGGCGGCGCAGGCGATCGGGGTGGTGGCCATGGTGGCGCTGGCCTGGGCGTTGCAATCGGTGATGGCGCTGGTCATCGGCGGGGTGCTGGGCGCGCTGGCGAAACTGGCGCTGACCCATTACGGCCTGCCGGGGCTCGGCAACCGCTTGCGTTGGGAGCGCCCGGCGGCCGCCGAGCTGATCCGCTTCGGCAAGTGGATTTTCCTGTCGACGGCGTTCTGGTTCATGTCGTCCCAGGGCGACAAGGCGATCCTGGGCAAGTTCCTGCCGCTGAACACCCTGGGCGTCTACAACATCGGGTTCTTTCTGGCGGCGTTTCCGCTGGCCCTGGGTCAGGCCGTGGTGGGCAAGGTGCTGATCCCGATCTATCGCGACACGCCGCCCACCGCATCGCCCGAAAACGCGCGCAAGCTGCGCAAGATGCGCTATGCCATGGGGCTGCCGATCATGGGACTGGTGATCGTGATGGCGTTCTTCGGGCCGGCGCTTGTCGATCTGCTGTATGATGAACGCTATGTCCATGCCGGGGCCATCCTGGTGTTGCTGGCGGCGGCGCAACTGCCCCAGGTGCTGGGGCTGTCCTATGATCAGGCGGCGCTGGCGGCGGGGGATTCGCGGCGGTTCTTCGTGTTTTCCTGCGTCCGGGCCGTCTTGCAGGTGGGTTTCCTGCTGATCGGCGTGTCGCTTTACGGGCTGATCGGGGCGCTGGTGGCGCTGTGCGGCTCGACGCTGCTGACCCATCTGGTGGCGATCTGGCTGGCGCGCCACCACGGCGTCTGGGATCCGGTGCACGATGTCGCGCTGTTTTCGGTCGGTGTGGTGGTGGCGGCCACGTCGCTGTGGCTGCACTGGGGGGCGATCCTGGCGATGGTCGCGGCGACAGGTTAGGCGTTTCGGGAAAAACAGCGATCACCAATACCCCGCCCCGCGTCGCTTCGCGCTGTCGGGACATTGGCGGTCAACCGATTGGCCGCTTTCCTCGGAAACGCTTCAGGCCCGGTCGGGCGGCTTGATCGCGGTGCGGCGGGCGTCCTGCCAGTTGGCCAGGCGATAGCGCAGGCGCGTCAGCCACGACAGTTTCAGCGGCTTGGCCTCAAGAAACGGGATCGACACGACAGGGGACAGCCCGGTTTCGCGCTTCATCTGGGCGGCGGTGCGAAGCACGGGTTTGCGCAGGTCCAGCAGGAACGCCACCCCCAGCGCACCCAGCACCGACGCGACACCTCCCATCAGCGCCAGACGCTTCTTGGACGAGGTGAAGGGGTATTCGGGCAGGGGCGCTGCCTCAAGGATCATCAGTTGTTCGGCATTGTTGCGCGCCTCCAGACGGGCGCCCACCTCGGCCTCGGCGCGGCGGGTCGTGATCACGTCAAGCTGGCCCTGAAGCTGCGACATCTCCCGCTCGAACGACGACAGCGCGCGCTCGATCTCGGGATTGGTCTGGAAACTGGCCGAGAGCACATCGACCCGGTCAAGCAGCATGTCGCGTTGCTGGTTCAGGGCGGCGATCTGCGCGCCCAGGTCGCCCTCTTCCCGCTCGCGGGTGGCGCGGCGGGCATTCGGGTCGATCTGTTCCAGCTGGCGCCGGGCGGTGATCAGGGTGCGTTCGATCTCCAGCACGGCCTGGTTGATGGTCTGAATTTCGGCGCGGCGAAATTCCAGCGATCCCGGCATCGCCAGATCGTTGTTGGCCCGGAACGCCGCCATGCCGTCCTCAAGCGCGGTCATCTCGTCGCGCAGCTGTTCTTCCTGGCGGGTGAAGAACTCCAGCGTTGCGCGGGTCTGTTCACCGCGCGAATCGACTGACAGGGCAATGGTGCGCGCCGACAATTCACGCGCAACCGCCTGGGCCTGGGCGGCGGTGGCCATGTCGACAGAAATCGTCAGCACCGAAATCGTGCCGTCGTCGGCAAAGCCTTCGCGCACGGCGGCCACCCCTTCGATGCGCACGGATTCGCGCAGGCGGTTGACCTTTTCGGTCAGCGTGAGGCCGGGCATGTCGGCGAACAGCGCGAAGCGGTCGATGATCTCGGTCAGGCTGCCGCGCGCCATGATCTGCTGTTCGATCAGCTGCAACCGGCGCGCGGACGACCCGGCGACCGTAGAGGGCGCCAGTTCGTTGGCGATCTTGGGGCGCTCGATCTGGATCACTTCGGCGCTGCGATACATGTGCTGCTGGTTGGCAGCGAACATCAGCGATCCGATGCAGCCCAGCAGCACCAGCCCGATGATCAGGCGCAGGTGCCGCAGCACCATGTCCAGAAGGTCGTCCAGCGAATAGATCGGACCCATCACGTTCATCCCAAAGCTTCGGTCGGCGCGCCCGGCCGCACAACCATAGCGCGCCCGGCCTCACCAAACCAGAGCAACGCGGCGAAACTGTGGCCCGGACGGAAACAGACCGGCGCAACAGCCCCTATTGCACCAGAGACGACGCCCGGGCGCGGTTCAGGATCACCCCCAGCAGGGGCGCCTGCCCGGCCAGCACCTTTTCGCACTCGGCGATCTGGCGCGCCGTGGTCCGGGTGCCATCCGAAATCAGCAGCACGCCGTCGACCTGGGGCAGGAAGGCGCCCAGATCGTCATGGGTCAGGATCGCCGGCATGTCGTAAAGCACCACATCGGGCGCCAGCGCATTGTGCATTTCTTCCAGCACATGGGCCGTGCGTCGGTCGTGCAGGATGTCGGCGCTGTCGGAATAGGGCACGGTGTTCAGCCCCAGCGCAAGGGTGTCGGACAGGCGCACGATGTGCTGCGACATCGGCACGCGGCCCGACAGGAAATGCCTGATCTCGCCGCCGCCATGGACATCGAGTGCATCAGCGATGCCCGGCTTGCGCTGGTTCAGGTCCATCAGGATCGACCGGCTGCCCGGCACGCGGGACAGGGCCATGGCCAGGTTCACGGCAGTGAAGGTGGCACCGCAGCCCGGGGTGGGCGCGGCAATGGCAATCCTGCTCCAGCCGTTCTGGCGCAGGGTGTGCATCACGCGGGTGCGCAACAGATCGAAGGCGCGCGACACCGGGCCGTCGCGGTAATGGTGCGCCAGGGGGGCACCGCCCAGTTCGTATTTGCGCGCGCGCGGCTGGATCACCCGCAGGCCCACCCAGGTTTCGGCGCGGGGCGCGTGGTCGATCGCAACCGCATCGGCGAACAGCGTCTTGCGGTGGGCGGGCACATTGCCCGGGGTAAAGACCGACTTGCCGACGCGCCCCACAACGTCGTTCAGGCGCTGGGCCCAGTCGCTGTCGCGGGACAGACGGCCCCGGGGCTTGCGATGCTCGCTCATGGCGCGGTCATCATCCAGAACTTCCCATTCCACGGCCCCGAACAATTCGTCCAGGGGATCGGGTCTTGAGGACATGTCGTTCATCGCGTCACCCGATCCTGTTGCGGTCTGCGCTCTCCCGCCCGCCGGAACGACCGGCCCGCCGGGGCAATCGCAAGTCTAGCGCCGCAAAACGGCGATGGTGTGGCACCCGCACGACCAGTCCCTGGCCTTGATCCAGAAGATGGGCCGTGCGGCGCCGGATTCAATATCCCGTGCGCCGCAGCATGACGCCGACGGTGCGCAGCATCACCCCCAGATCGCACAACAGCGAGATCTGGCCATGGTATTGCGCATCTATCTGGGCGCGGAACGAAAAATGGTTCTCGTTGCGCGCCGACACCTGCCAGAACCCGGTGACACCGGGGCGCATGGCAAAATAGGCATACGGATCGCCGTACATCGACAACTGGTCGGGCAACATCGGGCGCGGGCCCACCAAGCTCATCTCGCCCAGCAGGACGTTCCAGAACTGCGGCAACTCGTCCAGCGAGGTCATGCGCAGCATCGCGCCCACCCGGGTGATGCGCGGATCGCGCTTCAGCTTCTGGGTCGTGGCCCATTCATGGGCCATGGCGGGATCGGCATCGAGATAGCGTTGCAGGCAGGCATCGGCGTCGCGCACCATCGTGCGCAGCTTCCAGATCGAGAACCGCCGCCCGCCGACGCCCAGGCGGTCCTGCCGATAGAACGGATTGCCGCCCTCGATCAACAGCGCCAGCGCGCAGCACACAACCACCGCCAGCGCCAGCGGCGCCGTCAGCAGGACCAGCGCGACATCAAGCCCGCGCTTGCCCCAGATGCGATAGATCGGCCAGCCGCCCTGCCGCACAGGCGATGCCAGCAGATCGGACCCGCGCGCAAACCCCGGCGCGGCCTGTGCGCCCCCGGTCGCGAACATGGCCATGACGGACGCGTTGTTGCGCACTATCTCGCTGCTGCCCAACAGGTCGAACGCGGCATCCTCGTGCAATTGATCTTTCATCGATAGGCCTCCTACTCAGGATGCCGGATCACCCCAGCAGCAAAACGGCACGCAACCACACATTTCCGCCCCGGTGTGCCATCCGAAACATCCCTCCAGCCGTCGCGGCACGTTCGCCACCGACTGCGTCGTCAGGTGCTGACGCCCCACGCGTCACCGCTCAAGGTATTGCAGAATTGAAATTTTCTTTAAACGAATTCGTAACAAACAGACTGTTTCCAAGGCATTCGTAATCACGCATTCAACAAACCACTTTGATGCAGATCATTACAGCGTCGCAGGCGACAATGGTCAGGAGAAAAGTTGCCGGGGGTTCCCATCCCCCGCCCTTGGACGCAGTCGCCGAGCCCTTGGTCCGGGGCCGGAATAGGCGCTTCCCGCCCTGACGGAAAGATGCCGATCGCCGAATTCAGTCCTGACGCTGCGGCACTTGCGGCGCGGCTTGGGGCGACCCGTGCCGGGATGGAAACCAGCCGGAAAAAAGATCGCAGGCGAGTGGCAAGGCGCCGTCGCCCCGGCCATAGTGGGGCATCGAATCAGACCGGGGGTGGCATGGACTTTGGTCTGAGCGACGAGCAGCAGATGATCGTCGACACCGTGCGCAGCTTTGTCGAGCGCGAGATTTACCCCCACGAGGCGGCGGTCGAGCGCGCGGGCCATGTGCCCGACGATCTTGCCCGCGCGATTCGCGCCAAGGTGATCGGCATGGGCTTTCATGCCTGCAATTTTCCCGAACGGGTGGGCGGCGCCGGGCTGTCGCACGTCGAATTCGCCTTGGTCGAGCGCGAGTTGGGGCGCGGCTCGATGGCGCTGACGCATTTCTTCGGGCGGCCCCAGAACATCCTGATGGCCTGCACCGGCGATCAGATCGAACGGTATCTGAAACCGGCGGTGCGGGGCGAACGGATGGATGCCCTGGCGATGACCGAGCCTGACGCCGGTTCCGACGTGCGCGGCATGAAATGCGCCGCGCGGCGCGACGGCGGCGACTGGCTGGTGAACGGTACGAAACACTTCATCTCCGGCGCCGAACATGCCGATTTCATTATCGTTTTCGTGGCGACAGGGGTGGACGAAACATCCCACGGCCCAAAGAAACGGATCACCTGCTTTCTGGTGGATCGCGGCACGCCGGGGTTCACCATCCGCCCCGGCTACAGCTCGGTGTCGCACCGGGGCTATCCCAACTCGATCCTCGAATTCGACGATTGCCGCCTGCCCGATGCACAGGTGCTGGGCGCAGTGGATGGCGGGTTCGCGGTGATGAACGAATGGCTTTATGCCACGCGAATCACCGTGGCCGCCATGGCGGTGGGGCGGGCGCGGCGCTGTTTCGATCTGGCCCTGCGCCATGCCGCGACGCGCCACCAGTTCGGCCAACCCATCGGCAAGTTCCAGGGCGTCGGGTTCCAGATCGCCGACATGATCACCGAAATCGACGCCGCCGATTACCTGACCCTGGCCAGCGCCTGGCGGCTGGACCGCGGGTTGCCCGCGAACCGCGAGATCGCCAGCGCCAAGTTGTACGCCACCGAGATGCTGGCCCGCGTCACCGATGCCAGCCTGCAGGTGTTCGGCGGCATGGGGTTGATGGACGACCTGCCGATCGAGCGGTTCTGGCGCGATGCCCGGGTCGAACGCATCTGGGATGGCACCAGCGAAATCCAGCGCCACATCATCGCGCGCGACCTGCTGCGCCCGCTGGGCGCCTGATGGACCGGTTGCTGCGCCCGCGTACCATTGCCGTGATCGGCGGCGGGACATGGTGCGCCAATGTGATCGACGCGCTGGCGCGCATCGGGTTTGACGGGGTGATCTGGCCGGTGCATCCCACGAAGTCGCAGATCGGCGGGGTCGTGGCCCACGCCACCCTGCCCGGCGTGCCCGATGCTGCCTTCATCGGGGTCAATCGCCATGCAACCGTCGACGTCGTGCGCCATCTGGCCACCCTGGGCGCCGGGGGGGCGGTGTGCTTTGCGGCGGGCTTCGGCGAATCCCAGGCCGAAACCGGCGATGGCGCGGCCTTGCAGCGCGCGCTGGTGGCGGCGGCGGGCGACATGCCGCTTCTCGGGCCGAACTGCTATGGCATGGTCAATTACCTTGATCGCGTGGCGCTGTGGCCCGACCAGCATGGCGGGGTGCCGGTGGACCGGGGTGTGGCGATCCTGACCCAGAGCAGCAACATCGCCATCAACCTGACGATGCAGAACCGGGGCCTGCCCCTGGCCTTCATCGCCACCATGGGCAATCAGGCGCAGACCGGGTTCAGCCGCCTTGGCATGGCACTGCTCGACGATCCTCGGATCACCGCGCTGGGGCTGCATATCGAAGGGATCGACGATCTGGTCACGTTCCAGACCCTGGCCGCCCATGCCCGAGCGCTGGACAAACCCATCGTCGCCCTGCGCGTCGGCCAGTCCGATCACGCCCGCGCCGCCACCCTGTCGCACACCGCCTCCATCGCGGGAAGTGGGGCGGGCGCGCGGGCGCTGCTGGCCAGGCTCGGCATTGGCCAGGTCGACACCCTGCCCGCATTGCTTGAAGCGCTGAAGCTGCTGCATGCGATCGGGCCGCTGGGCAGCGCGGACATCGCGTCGCTGTCGTGTTCCGGGGGCGAGGCCGGCGTGATGGGCGACCTTGCGCAGGGCACCGGGCTGCGGTTTCCGCCGCTCGGCCCGGCGCAGATGGCGGGGCTGCGCAGCGCCCTCGGGGGCCATGTGGCGCTGGCCAATCCGCTGGATTACCAGACCGGCGTCTGGGGCAACCTGCCGGCCACCACCGCCGCGTTCACCGCCATGATGCAGGGCGACCCGGCACTTGGCATCGTGGTGCTGGACCTGCCGCGCACCGACCGCTGCGATGACAGCGCCTGGCACTACATCTTCGATGCGGTGGCGCAGACCAGGGCAGACACCGGCAAACCCATGGCGATCCTGGCGCTGCAGTCTGAAAACATGCCCGAATCCACGGTGCAGATGCTGGCGACGCGCGGCATCCCGGCGCTGTGCGGCGGCGCCGAGGGCCTGGCCGCAATTGCCGCCGCCGCGCAGATCGGCATGGCCCGGGTCCACCCGCCGCTGTTGTTGCCCCCGCCCGACGAAACCGGCATGGCGCTGGACGAAGCGCGCGCCAAGGCCACGGTCGCGCGTCACGGCGTGCCGGTGCCCGAGGCGCGGCATGCCGATACCCCGGGGCAGGCCGCCGACAAGGCGGGCGAGATCGGCTTTCCCGTGGCGCTGAAGGGCACGGGTGCGGCCCACAAGACCGAGGCGGGGCTGGTCGCGCTGAACCTCGCCGACAGCGCGCAGGTGCTGGAGGCGGCAGCCCGCATGGCCGCCCCCGCCTTCCTTGTCGAGCGGATGATCACCGGCACCGTCGCCGAACTGCTGATCGGCGTCGTCGCCGACCCGGCCCACGGCTATGTCCTGACCCTGGCCGCCGGGGGCACGCTGGCCGAATTGTGGGCCGACAGCGCCGCGCTGTTGCTGCCGGTGACCGCGCCGGACGTCGAGGCCGCGCTCGACACCCTGCGCGTGGCCCCGCTGCTGCACGGCTATCGCGGCGCACCGCCCGCCGACATGCCGGCCATCGTCGCCGCCGTGCTGGCCGTGCAGGATTGCGTCGCCGCCCATGCCGACGCAATCCTGGAGCTTGAGATCAATCCGCTGATCTGCACACCCACAGCCGCCATCGCTGCCGACGCCCTGATCCGCCACACGAAAGGAGCTTGCCTTGACTGATCCGATCAAGACCACCCGCAAAGGCGCCGTGCTCGAAGTGACCCTTGACCGCCCGTCGGCCAACGCCATCGACCTTGCCACGTCGCGCCGCATGGGCGAGGTGTTCGCGAATTTCCGCGATGACCCGGATCTGCGGGTGGCCATCGTCACCGGCGCGGGCGAGAAATTCTTCTGCCCCGGCTGGGATCTGAAGGCGGCGGCTGCGGGCGATGCGGTGGACGGCGATTATGGCGCAGGCGGCTTTGGCGGGTTGCAGGAACTGCCGCGCCTGAACAAGCCGGTGATCGCCGCAATCAACGGCATCTGCTGTGGCGGCGGGCTGGAACTGGCGCTGTCCTGCGACATCCTGCTGGCGGCGCAGCACGCCACCTTCGCGCTGCCCGAAATCCGCAGCGGCACGGTGGCCGATGCCGCCAGCCTGAAACTGCCCCGGCGCATCCCCTATCACATCGCCATCGAGATGCTGCTGACCGGGCGCTGGATCGACGCGGACGAGGCCGCGCGCTGGGGGCTGATCAACCGCATCCTGCCGGGGCCCGATCTGCTGCCTGCTGCCCGCGTGCTGGCGGCGGAGTTGGCCGCCGGGCCGCCACTGGTGTTTGCCGCGATCAAGGAAATCGTGCGCGAGGCCGAGGATATGAAATTTCAGGACGCCCTGAACCGCATCACCCGCAGCCAGTTTCCGACCGTCGAGGCGCTGTACCGGTCCGACGACCAGAAGGAAGGCGCGCGGGCCTTTGCCGAAAAGCGCAATCCGGTCTGGAGCGGGCGGTGAGGGTTGAGAAAGCCGTCGATCTGGCATTGTCTGGCGACAGTGATTCCCGCGAAAGGCCCGCCATGAAACGCTCGCACGTCAACGACATCCTGCTGGGGGCGGATGCCTTCATCCGCAGCTTCGGCTTCGTGCTGCCGCCATTCGCGTACTGGACCCCCGACCGGATGCGCGCCGCCGCCGGCAGCGCCATTCACGCCCGGGGCCTTGGCTGGGACATCACCGATTACGGCAAGGGCCGTTTCGACGAGATGGGTCTGTTCCTGTTCACCACGCGCAACGGCGACAACGCTGATCTGGAGCGGGGGCGCGGCATGCTCTATGCCGAGAAGATCATGATTTCGCGCCGCGATCAGATGTCGCCGATGCACCGCCACATCCTCAAGGCCGAGGATATCATCAACCGGGGCGGCGGCGATCTGGTGATCGAGTTGTTCGCGCCGCTGCCGGATGGCGGCATCGACCGCGACAGCGACGTGACCGTTCCATCGGACGGGATGCCCGTGACCCTGCCCGCCGGGGGCAAGCTGCGCCTGAAACCCGGGGCCAGCGTGACGCTGATGCCCGGCGTCTGGCATGCGTTCTGGGCCGAGAATGGCGATTGCCTGATCGGCGAGGTCAGCACCGTCAACGACGACAAGACCGACAACGTGTTCGAGGCCCCCATCGGGCGGTTTTCCACCATCGAGGAAGACGTGGCACCGGTGCATCTGCTGGTGTCGGATTACTAGCGCCCGGCCATGAAATGGGTCAGCCGCGCCAGACCTTCCGCGATGTCGGCGGTGGCGCGGGCATAGGACAGGCGCAGGGTGCGCCGCCCGCGATCCGGGTCGAAGTCAAGCCC